>Ga0075163_10013576_pt1 | contig 10546 bp, 10 predicted proteins | sample JI1023141ADNA_FD_71478 | JGI IMG/M metagenome (GOLD analysis project Ga0075163, IMG submission 71478) | Wastewater effluent complex algal communities from Wisconsin, to seasonally profile nutrient transformation and Carbon sequestration -... | ecosystem: Engineered > WWTP > Effluent > Algae... | reverse complement strand
CGCCTACCTGATCTTCCGCCTCGCGACCATCGACATCCCGGTGTCGTAGCGAGGTTCGGTCAGTAGGCGTACGACGTCGTCGCCTTCATCGTGCCGGTGATCGGCATGCCCATGTTGCCCTCGAACGGCCCGCCGGCGCTCACCTCGAGGGCGCGCCCCGAGTTGCGGTCGACCTTGGCGGTGCCGGTCAGCGTGACCTTCATCGTGCCCTTGGGCGCGGTGCTGTCCATCGCCATCGTCATCGCGAACGTCGCGGTCTGGTCGTCGGTGGCCTGCAGCGTGAAGCCCATCGCGGTGAGCTTGCCGGCGTCGTCCTCGCCGCCGACCACGTCGGCCAGCCGCGCGATCTCGGCCGGCGACATCGCCACGGGCTCGCCGAGCTTCCACACGCGGTCGGCGATGATCTGCTGCATCACGTCGGGGCGGCCGACGCTCTTCTGGCCCTTGGCCAGCACCTTCATCTCCTCGGGCGTCACCGCGCCACCGTCGGCCAGCGTCGCCTTGAGCCCGCTGGCCTCGCGCCACACCAGGTACGCCTTGCCCGCGGTGGGGGTCGGCTTGTCCTTGGTCTTGCCGAGCGCCGACTCGGTGATCTTCACCGTCGGGTAGCTGACCTTCAGCTTGGTGATCATGCCGGCGTCGACCGCGATCACCTCCTTCTCCTCGACGCGCTGCTCGGTGGTCGTCACCTCGAGCACCTGCCCCGGCTTGGGCTCGATCTTGGCGACCATCGTCCGGTCCTCGGTCTCGGTGTACTTGTCGCCGACCTTGGGCGCGACGTTGGCGATGCGCACCTCGCCAGCGGCCGCAGGCGCGACCGCGGCGCCGCTGCCCGCGGCGGAGCCGGGGTTCGACGGCGGGGGCGTCGGCGTCGCGGGCGGCGTCGCGGGCGCGCCGCTGGCGGTCCCGGGCGTCGGCGCCGCGGGCGCGTCGGACTTCTTCTTGTCGCAGGCCCCCAGGGCCAGCGTGAGGCACGACGCCACCAGGACCGATCGCAGGTTCATCGCGCAGTTGTACACCACGCGTGGCGGCGACGATCAGAACGCGTAGCTGGTCTTCATCGTCATCGTGCCGGTCATCTTCACCTTGACGTTGGCGGTGAACGGCCCGGTGGCGCTGACCTCGATCGGCCGGCCGGTCTTGCGATCGACCTTGGCGGTGCCGACCAGCTCGAACCCCATCTCGCCCTCGGGCGTCTTCCCCGCCATCGTCATCGTCATCGCCATCGTCGCCACCGCGTCGTCGGCGGTCTGCAGCGTGAACGACATGGCGGTCAGCGACGGATCGACGTCGGCGCTCTTGGTCTGGTTCATCTCGGCGAGCACGTCGGCGGGGAGGTCGACCTTGACGCCGGGCTTCCACGCCTGCCCGGCCAGGAACTTGTCGAGCACGTCCGGCTTGCCGACGCTGCGGCTGCTCTTGCTCACCAGCGTGACCTCCTCCGCGGGCGGCGCCGAGCCGTCCTCGTAGGTCACCTTGAGCGCGTCGCCCTCGCGCGTCACCAGGTAGGTCTTGCCGACGATCGGCGTCGGCTTGGTCCTGGGCTTGCCCCCGATGACCTCGTCGCGGGTGAAGGTCGTGTAGGTGACCTTGAGCTTGGTGATCGTGCCATCGGCGACCTCCAGCGCCTCCTTGGCCTCGACCCGCTTCTCGGTCGAGTTGAAGTCGATGATCTGGCCCGGGCCGACCTCGGCCTTGGCGGCCATGATCCGCTCCTCGGTCTCGGTGACCTTGTCACCGACCTGGCGCTGCGAGTACGGCAGCTTGATGCCGTCGGCCGGCACCGCCGCGGCCGAGCCCGGCGTCGGCGCGGCCGAACCCGGCGTCGGCGCGGCCGAACCTTCGGGCGTCGGCGTCGGCGTCGGCGCCGCAGCCGAGCCTGGCGCCGGCGCGGCGGGGGCCGGCTTGGCCGGGGCGTCGGACTTCTTCTTGTCGCAACCGACGGCGGCCAGCGACAGGCACGAGACGAGCGTGAGGGCGAGCTTCATGGCCTCGGTTGTACCCCGAGGCCGGTCCCTACCGGGCGCCCCGCGCGGCATACCGGCCGGGGCCCGCGCTCGTCATCAGTACGTGTAGGTGCTCTTCGTCGACATCGTACCGACCATCTTCACCGTCACGAATCCCGAGAACGGCCCGGTGCCACCGACATCGAGCAGGCGGCCAGTCGCGCGATCGAGCGAGATGGTGCCCGCGAGTTCGGCGGTCAGCTCGCCGCCATCCTCCCCCTGCATGGCCATGCCCATCGACATCGCCAGCGTGGCGACGGAGTCGTCGACGGAGTGCAGCGTCAGCGTCATGCTCGTCAGCGATTCGTCGCCATCGTACCCGAAGCCCTGGTTGACTTCGACCAGCTGCGCGGGGCTGAGCGCGAACGTCTCGCCGACCTTCCAGGCCCGCGCCGCGATGATCTGCTCAACCGCCGCGGGGCGCCCGACGCTGCGGTTGCCCTTTCGCACTTCCTCGATCTCCGCCGCCGACGGCGCAGAGCCGTCCTCGTAGCTCACTTCGAGCTCGCCACCTTCGCGCCACACCAGGTAGGTCTTGCCCGCCGTCGGCGTGGGTTTGGCCCGCGACGTGCCGTCGACCGTCTCCTGGGCCGTCACCGTCAGATAGCGGACCTTCACCTTGGCGACGATCGTGCCGTCGAGCGCGACGACCTCATTCCGCACGGTCCACCGGTCCCGCGACATCAGGTCGACTCGCCGGGTCGGGCTGACCTCGATCGTCATGACCATGCTCCGCTCCTCGGTCTCGGTCACCGCGTCGCCGACCTTGGGGCGCGGCAAGGGGAACCGGATGCCGTCGGCCGCCGCCGTCGCGCCGGGCGTCGGCTGGGTAGGGGCGGCGGGCTTCGTCGTCGCGCAGGCGCCGAGCGCGAACGCCAGCCCCGCGACGAACGAAAGGGTGAGCTTCATGGCCCCGTTGTAGCCGAGGTCGGAGCCAGCGTGGGGCGCGACGCCGCGCGCCTGTCAGCGGGTGACGCGATCCCAGTCGATCTTGCGGAACCAGACGAACGCGAGGCCGCCCGACAGCGCGGCCCACATCAGCACGCTGGTGATCGCGATGGTCTGGCGCTCGTCGCGCTTCCGCTCCACGAACGACGCGCGCACCCGCTCGAGCCCGTCCCACTCGTCGCGGCTCTTGCGCGCCTTCTCCTGACGCTGCTCGAGCTCGCCGTCGAGCCGCGCGAACGCGCCGTGCACCCGCGACGAGCCGATCAGCAGCGCCGGGATGGCGCCGAGCAGCGTCACCAGCACGACGCCGACGACGAACCGCGTGCCCTCGTCGCGCAGGAACCCGAGCGCGCTGCCCCGGGGCGCGGCCGGCCCGCGCGGCGCAGCGACGGCGGCGACCGCAGGCGCCGCGGGGACGACCGGCGCGCCGGCCGCTGGCGCCGCGAGCTCCTCGGGCGGTGGCGCCGCGCTCTTCTTGGGCTTGCGCTCGACCGCCAGCACCAGCTCCTGCTCCTCGGACTGCATCTCCGGGGGCGCGAACGGATCGAACAGCGCGGGCTCGGCGGCGGCCACCTTGCGCGAGGCCGACCGCGCCTGCGCCGGCTCGTCGTCGGGGGGCGGCCCGAAGCTCGCCGGCAGCGCGATGTTCTTCGACGACTGCCGCGCCGGCTCGACGTCGGCGGGCGGTCCGAAGCTCGCCGGCAGCGCGATGTTCTTGGACGATTGCCGGCCGGGGTCGGTGTCCGCCGGCGGCCCGAAGCTCGCCGACAGCGGGATCTTGCGCGACGCCCGCGCGTCATCCTCGCTCGCGCCGTCGAGCGTCGACAGCGTCAACGGCATCTCGCCGGTCAGCGCGCCGAGATCTTGCACCGGCATCGCCGGCGCCGCGGGCGGCGGGGCGGGCTTCGGGGCGACGCGCGGCGGCGCAGCGGGCGGCGGCGTGGCGACGCGCTGACCGCCGGGCAGCGTCATCGCCTGCGCGGTCGGCACCGGCGCGGGCGTCGCGCCAGCCGCGACCACCGTGCACACCGCGCCGAGGCTCGCCAGGTCGGCCGCGTAGCTGTCGGCGGTGGCGCGATCGACGTTGCCCTTCACGCGGAACCGCCCCATCGCGAACCGCTTCTCGAGGTCCTCGGCCGGGATGCCGTAGCGCGCGGCGATCGCCTGGGCGAGATCGCGACCCGCCGTCGGCGTCGTCGCGCGCGCGCGCTCGATGAACACGTGGAACAGTGGCTCGCTCACGGAAGGCCCGCCGGCGATCCCTCGCGCCGGGCCAGAGATCATAACAGCGTTCGTCAGGCGTTGGGGTTCGGCCGGGTTACTTCGTCGACGAGATCTCACCGCCGCGCGAGAACTTGCGCCGCGGATCCGCGGTCTCTAGCGTCGAAGGATGCCGACCAGCCAGCCCGCTCGCGGAAAGCTCGTGCTCCGGTCCTCGCATCGCACCCTCCGGCTGGGCATCAGCCACGCCGCCGCCCCCTCGGCCTGGCAGGCCCCCGCCAAGGACGCCAAGCCGGCCGCGCCGCCGCGGCCCGGCCGCCGGTAGCCAGATTCGCTGTCGCGGCGTGTCACGAACGCGCGGGTGCGCGCTCTACGGGGCATGTACCGCCGTTGCGTCGCCATCTCCGTCTCGCTGACCGCCGCGCTGGCCGCGTGCGCTGACCCGGATTCGCCGCCCGCGCTCGACGGCGGGGTCGTCGCCGACGCGCCGGCCGATCTCCCGCTCCGCCCGGTCACCGTCACGGTCGAGACCCGGCGCCGCCCCGCCCCTGGCGTCCGGGTCTTCACCAGCGCGTCCGACGGTCGCTTCATCGCCGACGGGGTCACCGACGCCGAGGGCAAGGTGACGCTGACGGGCGGGGCCACCGCCACGGCGTTCGACGTCGAGGCCGTCACCGCGCCGATCGGCGCTGATGACACCGTGCTGCTGGGGCTCCTCGCGCAGGCGCCGGTGACCACCCCGACGACCTGGGCGGTCGAGGTCGCCGCGCCGCCCCCCTCCGACGCGCCGATGCGGCTGCGCACGCCGTGCAGCGGCATCGACCCGCCGATGTTCGTGCCGAGCGCAGCCACCACATCCGTCGAGGGACCGGCGTGTCCGCGCACCGCGACGCTCGCGTTGCTGTCGCCGGGGAGCGGCACGACGACGCACGTGGCCGGCGCGACGGTGACCGCCGGCGCGCCGGCGCGGTTCGAGACCTGGCACGAGCTCCGCCCGATCCAGGTCACGGTCGACGTCGCCGCATCGCCGAGCGGCCCGATCAGCGTCACGACCAGCGCGCTGATCTCACCCGACATGGCGGTCCCGACGAACAGGACCTTGCCCGTCGGCTTGCCTGGCGCCGTCTCGGTGTCAGTCCCTGGGCTCGGAGGCTACGCCCGATACTTCGAGAGCGCGGCCACCACCATGACGCTGGTCGCGTCGGACTTCATGCCGCCGCTGCGGCCGTTGCAGCTCGTCGGCGACACCCAGCACCTGCGCGGCGTGCAACTGACCGACGTCGGTCGCACGTTCGACGCGTGCTTCGTGCGCTTCGCCACCCAGGATTCCAACCCGGCGTTCTGGACCATCGCCACGGGTCCGATCACCGACGCGCGCCACGTCGTGCACGTCCCCGTCATCCCCAACGCGCCGCCGACCGTGTTGGGCGGCGAACTCGACGTGACCTGCTTCGAGAACCACGGCTTCGCCGACCCGACGCGCCCGGCACGGAGCACGACCGCGACGACCCGCTGGTGACCGCGCACCATCACAGCCGCTTGGCGAGGTAGATCGCGGTCTCGTCGGGCATGTACTCGCCGTAGTACAGCGTGTCGGCGCCGCACAGCGCGTAGCCGAGCCGCTCGTAGGCGGCGACGCCGGGGACGTTGACGTTGCTGGTCTCGAGCCAGACGTGGCTGGCGCCGACCGCGCGACCGTGCGCCTCGACGGCAGCCAGCAGCGCGCGGCCCAGGCCCTGCCGCCGCGCCGGCGGGTCGATGTACAGGAACCACAGCACCAGCCGCGCGTGCCACGGCTCGTAGGCGACCGTCGCGAACCCGCGGATCGCGCCGTCGTCGGCGACCCAGCCGGTGTCCCAGCGCGCCCACGGCGCGAACACCTCGTCGATCGCGTAGCGCTTGGTGATCGGCGCCGGCAGCGAGCGGGTCACCAGCTCGAGCGCGCGCGGCGACGCCACCAGCTCGAACACCCGGTCGGTCTGAAAGCCGGTGTCGATGGCCAGCACGCCCGCCTTGTCGCGAGCGCGGTCGAGGGGGCGGATCGCAGGAGGCATCGCGGGGCGCAGTCTTCCACGGGCGTCGGCGATCGTCGCTTCGCGCTGTCGAGGTTTCCGCCGGTGTGGCACGATCCGACACTGGCGCCGACGTGATTCCGCGCATCTGCGCGAGCACGCGGCATGCAACCAGGAGGGTCGATGGTCTCGCACATCGCTCGACGGCTTCGGTTCGGCCTGTTGATCCTGGCGCTCGCGCTGGCCGCGTGCAGCGGCGACGACGGCGGCGCGCTCCCCGACGGCGGCGTCGACGCCGGGCTCGACGCCCCCGACGCCGCGGTCGATCTCAGCGCCGCGCTGTTCCCGCGCGACCGCGTGCTCGACGTGCAGATCACGATGGCGCCGGCCGACTGGGCCGCGCTGCGCAGCCAGCCGCGCCCCAGCGATCTGTCCGACACCACCTGCGCGCGGCAGCCGACCGCGCCCGGCTACACGTACTACCCGGCGACGATCGCGATCGACGGCGCCACCACCGCGCAGGTCGGGCTGCGCAAGAAGGGCAACCTCGGCTCGCTGTCGACGACGCGGCCCGGGCTGCGGGTCAAGGCCAACGAGTACGTGCCCGGCCAGCGCATCGCCGGGCTCGAGGTGCTGACGCTCAACAACAACCACCAGGACGACGCGTTGATCAGCCAGTGCCTCGGCTACGAGCTGTTCGCCGCCGCCGGGCTGCCGGCGTCGCGGTGCGCGTTCGCCCACGTCCGCGTCAACGGCGAGGACCTCGGCGTCTACTCGCACGTCGAGAACGTGCGCGAGGAGTTCCTGGCGCGGCACTTCGCCGACGCCACCGGCAACCTCTACGAGAGCGGCGGCGACTTCGTCGTCGGCGGCACCGGCGGCTTCCAGCCCAAGACCAACTCGACGGCGCCCGACTGCAGCGACCTCGATCGCGTCGTCACCGCGCTGGGCGCGCCCGCGGCCCAGCTGCCGACCCAGCTCGGCGCGGTCGTCGACCTGCCGGCGTACGCGCGGTTCTGGGCGATGGAGGTCGTGACCGATCACTGGGACGGCTACGCCAACAACCAGAACAACTTCTTCGTCTACCACGACCCGTCGACGGACAAGATGAGCTTCATCCCGTGGGGCATCGACGACCTGTTCAGCGGGCGGCAGCGCACGACGCGGCCGTACTCGGTGTTCGCGTGCGGGTCGCTGCCGTGGAAGCTGTACGCGACGCCGGCGACGCGCGCGCAGTACCTGGCGGCGCTGCGCGACGTGCTCGACACGGTGTGGGACGCGCCGGCGATCTTGCTCGAGATCGATCGCATGCAGGCGCTGTTGGCGCCGCTGGCCGACGCCGGCTTCCCGGGGCGGCTCGATCCGATCCGCGCGTTCGTCACCAACCGCGAGGCGCAGCTGCGCGCCGAGCTCGCCGCCGGCGATCCGGTGTGGCCGTACCCCGCGGGCGAGCCGTCGTGTCGCATCGACCTGGGCACGATCACCGCGAGCTTCAACGCCAGCTGGGGCACGCTCGGCATGTTCGGCGGCTCGGGCTCGATGAGCGGGACGATCGCCGGCGTCGACGTGACGACCGCGACGGTGTTGACCGCGGCCGGCGTCGACGCCGAGGGCAAGGGTGCGCTGCAGCTGCTGGGGCGCCTGCCCGACGGCACCTACGCGGTGATCTTCGTGATCGTCTCGAACCCCGCCGACGTCGTGCCCGGCACCCGCGCGATCGATCTGCTCAACGTCGCCGCGGTGATGACGTTCTACGATCCCGCGACCGACACCGCGCAGGGCGGCGGCCTGCTGTTGCCAGGGACGCTGACCTTGACCCAGGCGGCGACCACGCCGGGCGCGCCGATCGTCGGCACCGTGACCGGTCGGGTGATCGAGCTGTAGCCCGCGATCACGCCGCGGCGGTCCATCGTCGGCTGATCGCGCGCTATGGTGCGGCGATGAGCTCCGATCGTCCCGCGCTGGTGGCCGCGGTGGTGCGCGCCCTCGACGACACCGAGCGCGAGTACGCGCAGATGCCGTTCTTCGTGCGGCCGATGGTGCGGCGCGGCTTCGAGAAGCGCACCGGCCACGATCTCGCGGGCTGGCGCGCGCTCCTGGCACGGGTCGGCGATCGCCCGGCGCCCGAGCTGGATCGGCCGCTGGCGGCGCTGGCCGAGCACTACCGCGGGGCGCCCGAGCGGGCTCGCCGCGGCATGGGCGCGCGGCCCGACGAGCTGCGCGAGGTCGAGGCCCGCTCGACGGCGCGCGCCGCCGCGGTCGAGGCGCTGCGCGCGGCGGTCGTCGCGGCCTGACGGGCCAGGTCGCTCGGCGACACTTCGACAGCATCGAACGATTCCTTCGAAACTTGCGGCTTGTTGACACCGACTCGCCGCCGCATGGTGACGCCATCCGTACCGGAGGTGTCTCATGCGTGCCGCAGCCTCGTTGTCCCGCTCGATCCCGTTCGCCTCAGCCACGCTCGGTCAGAGCGACCGCATGGCGTTCCTGCGCAAGACCTACGCCCACCTCGGCGTCGCGCTGGTCGCGCTGGCGCTGATCACCGGCGGCATGATGCGGTTCTTCCCCGAGACCAGCCTGGCGATGTCCCGGTGGGCCTTCGCCGGCACCTGGAACTGGCTCCTGGTGCTGGCGCTGTTCATGGGCGTCGGCTACGTCGGCGATCGCCTGGCGTGGTCGCAGTCGTCGCGCGCGCTGCAGTACGTGGGCTTGGGGGTCAGCGTGGTCGCGCAGGCGCTGCTGCTGCAGCCGCTGTTGTGGGTCGCGATGCTCAAGCTGGGCGCGGTCGATGCGCAGGCGGTCATCCTGCAAGCGGTGACGGTCACGCTGGCGATCTTCGTCGGGCTGACCGCGACGGTGTTCGTGACCCGCCGCGACTTCTCGTTCCTGCGCAGCGCCTTGATGGTGGGCAGCTTCGCCGCCCTCGGCATCATCGTGGCGTCGATGATCTTCGGCTTCAGCCTCGGCGCGGTGTTCGCCGGCGCGATGATCCTGTTGATGGCCGGCTACATCCTGTACCAGACCGGCCAGATCGCGCGGGACTTCCCGCCCACCGCGCACGTCGCCGCCGCGCTGTTGCTGTTCTCCACCATCGCGACCCTGTTCTGGTACGTGCTGCAGTTCCTGATGTCGTTCGGCCGCGACGAGTAGCCGGAGGGACAGGATCCACCCATCCAACAGCCTAGAATCAATCATGAATTCCGAGCCGTTGCGTCGCAGAAAGGGACACTTTCCCGGGCTGCAACATGTCGAGATTCAAGGCGAATTCGCCCGCGAAAATTGACAGCGAATCCGGGGGCTTGGCACCCAGGACAGTGTCCCTTTTCTCAGCGCGCGACGGCGAAAAACGAAAATGATTCTCGCACCCTACGGGGTAGGATCCTGTCCCTACCCATCGATCGCGCGCGGCTCGCGGCGGGCGCGACCAGGGCTGACGCCGAACCGCGCGGCGAACGCGTTGCCGAGGTGGCCCTGGTTGGCGAAGCCGACGGCGGTCGCGATGTCGGCGATCGGGCGATCGGTGTCGATCAGCAGCGCGAGCGCGTGGCGCAGCCGAGCCTCGCGGACGCGGGCGTGGATCGTCGCGCCGGTGGCGCGGCGGAACGCGCGGCAGGCGTGGGCGACCGACACGCTGGCTTCGGCCGCGAGCGTCGGCAGATCGACGTCGATGCCGGCGCGGCGGGCGATCGCGTGCGCGATCGCGTGCGCGATCTCGCGATCGGCGCGCCCCGCGGGGCGCGGCGCGGGGCCGGCGGCGATGAGGTCGAGGGCGGTCAGCGCGACCTCGTCGGCGGCCTCGGGATCGATCGCCGGCTGCGCGGCGAGCGCGGCGAGCCGCACGTACGCCGCCGGCGACACCGCGCGCGCGACCGGCCCGTCGGCGATGAACGCCCGCGGCAGCGCGCCGGCGAACGCCAGCGTCACGTCGCCACCGGCGGGGTGGCGGATCTCGTACTCGTGACCGACGTCGACGGCGAGCGCGGTGCCGGGGTCGGCGACGTGGCGGCCGCGGCGATCGCGCAGCTCGAAGCAGCCGCGCAGCATCACCATCACGCACGGCACGCTCGCGACCTCGGTCGCCGGGCGCGGCGCGTCGTGGCCATCGCAGCCCCAGCGCGTGATGCGCAAGTGGGCCCCGGCGTGGAGCGGGCGCGGTGTGAAGCGCGGCACGGCGCGAGCGTAGCAAGGCCCGGTGCGGCGCGGTCGCCGGCGCGATCCGGTGGTCACGATCTCGTAAGACGCGCGCGCGGCGCGGCGCTATCACGCGGCATGCACAAGAGCCGCCTGTGTTCGCTGGGGATCGATTGTCAGGACGCCGACCTCGCCGTCGCCGCGCGCTTCTGGAGCGCCGCGCTCGGC
>Ga0075163_10013575_pt1 | contig 10546 bp, 8 predicted proteins | sample JI1023141ADNA_FD_71478 | JGI IMG/M metagenome (GOLD analysis project Ga0075163, IMG submission 71478) | Wastewater effluent complex algal communities from Wisconsin, to seasonally profile nutrient transformation and Carbon sequestration -... | ecosystem: Engineered > WWTP > Effluent > Algae... | reverse complement strand
TTACTGGCCAGAATCGCCATAATAGTCGCCACACCGATCCCGTTATCTGCTCCCAAAGTGGTTCCCATTGCACGAACCCAATCGCCATCAACCACCATTTTGATACCCTCCGTATCGAAATCAAAAACGGTATCATTATTTTTCTGATGCACCATATCCAGGTGAGACTGCAGCACAATTGTTTTCCGATTTTCCATACCCGAAGTAGCAGGCTTTCGGATAATCACATTCCGGATTTCATCTTCAAAGGTTTCGAGTCCGAGCTTCTGCCCAAAATCTTTTATAAACTGAATAACTCTCTCTTCCTTTTTTGAAGCTCTTGGCACTGCATTCAGATCTGCAAAATGAGACCATATTTCGGCGGGTGCCAGTTGGCGGATTTCCTGTGACATAATTATAAGATTGAACAGCAAAGATAAACCAAGCAGCCATTGTAAACAGTCCCCGTTCGCAAATTCTGAAACAAAACCACCTTGCCGACCAAAAGTTCGCTAGTTTCGTGTGATGATTCGCAAAATCAGATCAAAATACAGTGGGGTTCTGGAGATCACTTATGATCGCGGACAAAAAGTGCTCGACAGTCGCAATACCAGTTACTCATACGGTAATCTCCAACGGGTGTGGGATAAAGTGTTACAACGCATACGAATCAAGGATGTCAGCCGCACCTTGATATTGGGTATGGGTGCAGGATCATCCATTCAACTGCTTCGGGAGAAATACAACTACGACCGTAAAATTGTTGCCGTTGAACTCGACCCCGTAATTGTTGAAATTGCCCGCGATGAATTTGGCATACGACCTGACAATAACCTCCGAATTGAAACCACTGATGCTGCAGAATATGTCAGCCGGAAAACCCGCAAATTCGACCTCATACTGATCGATCTGTTTATAGATAATAAAGTCCCGGACATTTTACTTCAGCGACCCTTCTGGGAGAACACCGCAAAAAAAACTGCACCGGGAGGAATCATATTATTTAATGCATTTCTGGATGACGACAAACTGGAAACTGTCACCCATGTACTTCAGGAATCCGGACACACAGTAGAACGTTGGCCGAAGATCAATGGAGCCAACATGATGATTTACGCAATTCAAAAACGTTGACATGCTTCAACTGCACCATATCGCCATTATCTGCAGCAACTACGAACGATCCAAGATATTTTACACCGAAATACTTGGAATGAAAATCATACGCGAGGTATATCGACATGAACGACAATCGATGAAACTGGACTTGTCGCTGAACGGCACATATCTGATCGAACTCTTCTCCTTCCCCGAACCACCCAAAAGACCAAGTCGCCCCGAAGCAACCGGACTGCGCCACCTTGCCTTCTCCACCGATCGTTTTGATCTGGAATTAGCCGAACTAAAATCTAAAGGTGTAGTTTTCGAGGAAATAAGAACAGATGAATATAGCGGCAAGCGATTTGCTTTTTTTCGGGACCCGGATGATTTGCCGATAGAGATATATGAGGCTTAAAAAGACATAACTATCGTTTTATATCTATAAAAAATCTTACTTTTACTTAACAGAGGTCCGAAGACCTTGCGGTTATAAAATTGCAACTTTAACATCCTGTTAAAATGAAACGAGGCATCCTTTCAAATCTGATCATTTTTTTACTCCTTCAAAGCACGACTCTCTTTGCTCAAATAGCACTTGACACCACTTACACTTTCAACGGAGGAAGTCCGCAGTACGCGCGCAGAATTTTCACAACTTCACAAAACAATCTTCTTCTACAATCTACCGTCGAAGGCAACTGGCACAATGGAGTAATTACTTTATTAAATACACAAGGTGACACGCTGCGCACCGCCAGACTGGGAAATGACAGTGTACAATTTCTGATCTACGATATGAAACTTGCCGCAGATGGCAACTACCTGCTATGCGGAGATTATCAGAGTCAACACGACTCCACGGGCATGCAAAGTTTTCTCATGAAAATGGATTCAACTGCAACGATCCTTTGGTTTAATGAATTTGGGCATAACGACCTCAGTTCACCTCCGTGGAATCCGAGCTCATTTAAAGACCAAGCAGAAATTTTAACAGAACTAACCAATGGAAAAATTGCTGTTGCAGGCAGCAGTAAATATTATATTGACGCCAACAACAACTATTCACCAACACCATTCTGGTCATCTTACCTTGCAATATTTGATGGCACAACCGGAACAAAATTACAGGAACGAACTGTCAGTTACCTGATCGACACCAATCCAAACTTCGCCCTCAGCAATTTACATCTGGAATCAATCGGAAATCGAATATTTTATCTTGGACGCTATTTTGATGGAGTGAACAGTGACACTATTCTTTATGCATTTGATGAAAATGCTGACACGGTGTTTACATCATCCAATCTTCCTCCGCAATGCCATCATCTGGAAAAAACTAACAATGGATACTTAATGCTGTTCAGTCCGGGAAACATCACCAAGGCAGACATCGACGGAAATTTACTCTGGACACACTCTTATGCCGGCACTGGATGGGTCCATGATTTTATCGAAGCCAACGACTCCACTTATTACATCACAACGGGAAACGCCTCCATTCCTGTATTTCACAATGCCTACTACAACAGCATATCCGGTGATGTGCATCTTTATCAAACTGACAGCACCGGCATCATATTAAATCAATACACCTATTTCAACAATACAACACTATCCGGACAGATTGCAGCATTACCGAACCATCAACTTGCGGTTGCAGGAAGAAAAAATTCTGAGAGTTGGGTTTTCATCGCCGACATGAATGCCACAGGAGCTGCGGATTTAGAAAACCCACTCCCCAATTCAACAGTTCTCCTCTATCCGAACCCAAGCAGAAACAGCCTATTCCGGCTTCACCATGAACTTTCCTTGAATAATGGCGGACACTTTGAAGTTTACACGAGCACAGGACAGTTGATCCACAAACAAACACTTTGTCCGGGCCAGGCGGAGATCAACCTTTCGCTTACAGATCAACCATCCGGAATGTACCTCCTAATTATCAGGAACGACCGGCAATACACCACCGGAAAACTTCTTATCGACCGCGAATAACCCGGACTGAAGCTCATTTTTATTGACAATTCAACGTTTGATTTTTCTTCAGGCGCAACGATAGCATTGGACGAAATCGTTTAATTTTAGCTTCCCACTTCGCAGGAACTATGCAGTTAAAAACACCTTCGTCAGCAGGCCTTATCATTGTATTTATTGCCACACTGCTTCTCTCTCTCAGCAACGCCAACTTTCAGGTACTGGGATTTGCAGATGCAGCCGAATTTGCATTATTGACAGATATTGCAGGTATCGCACATGCACCGGGCTTCCCGGCCTATATTTTAGCAGGGAAGTTATTCTCTGTACTGCTCAGCATCGTCGGTATTCAGCATGTTGAAGCGCTGGTCATACTGAGTGCTGTTTGTCTGGCCTCAGCAGCTGCACTGCTTTATCGGATCACCGAAATTTTACTACACCACAGCTTCACCGGACTTCATCCCCTTCGCAATGCCTTTATTGCCACCACCACAGCACTCGCCCCGGTAACCGGCACCACCATCTGGCACTGGTCGCATTCAGTTGAAGTGTACAGTGCGCAGATTTTGTTTGTAACAATGGTGATGTACGGTTTAACACTTCGGGAGACGGGAAAATCCAAACAAGGTATCTGGTGGACCGCCATCGGTCTTGGATTAGGACTCAGCAATCACCACCTGACCATGATATTGCTACTACCTTTTGCTGCTTTACTGTGGAGAGGAGGCTGGCTGATACAGGCAACGGGAACAGGCAAGAAGAACAAAACCGTTAAGCAACAATGGTCGTGGAAAGAGTTGCGCCGCACAGCATTGATAGCAACGATTGTCATCGTGGTTTTTTACGGATGGATGTCTTTCCGTGCTTCAGCTGAGCTACCCTATGCCTTCGGTAATCCGGATACGTTAGACCGGCTCCTCTATCATCTAAAAGGAGGAGCATGGATGCAAAACACCAAATCCGTTGTAAAAGGTATTATCAGTATGCGCACTCCCTATTTTCTACGCATCACCTTCGAACAATTTTTCTTCTGTGGCATTTTTCTCGCACTCGGCATCATTTACCTCTACACCAGCAAAAGACACCGGCTCTGGATGGCCATCACCGGATACTTCCTCGTACTTTTCCTCTACCAGCTGCGCATCGACCAGACTGCCGACACTGACGCCTATCTCTGCACACCTTATTTCCTCCTCTACACTCTTCTACCATTCGGAATGGCGAGAGTCTGCACCTGGTACGCCCGGGCTTTTTACTTCCTACCTGTATTTATCATCGCACAAGCCTTCATCCATTTTCCAAAAACCGATCTCCGCGACTTCGACCTCAGCATAGCCTTACTACGTGATCTCGATCTATCCGCTTCCAAGGGCAGCGTAGTCATCATTGCCGACTGGACCAACGTCATCAACTATCATTACGCAAGGATCCACGACAACTTCAGAGAAGACCTCATCGTACTCAACTACGATCTTAAATTTACCCACTACGATCTTATACGACGAAATTACCCGGAGTTTTACAAAGCAATTTCGGCTAGCTATGACCGTTATATACAGCTCCTAGGCCAATATCATCCCGAAGAAATCTACAACACCGGCTGCACCCTCGACCAGCCCGATCTTCTTCAAGCTTATCTCGAAACGATCAAATCCATACAATCCTACTGCGAACAACAAAACGTACCCTTCATTGCTGATCCCAAAGCCTTTGTATTTCTCTCCCAGCAACAGCTCTTTCCCGTCACCCATATCAGTGGAAGTTATGTCTCCAACAGACCCGGCACCGGCAACGACCAGTTTCTGCAGTTAAACCATCAATGGCTAAAGAACCGTCATGTAAGAATGGATCCATCAGCTGCCGACAAAATCGTAGATCTCGAAGCAGCCATGGATTTTCAGCGCATGTACTGGAAACAAACCGGCGATTCCTCACGTTTACGCATAGCCGAAAAGAACTATAAATCCATCAAACAGATGCAAAACAAGATGAAGAAAAAAATGAACTTCCTTTTCCGTCCGGCATCATGAAAAAAATACTTCGGCTGCTCAAGTACATTTCGCTATCCTTATTGCTGACAGTAACAGTATATGCAGTTTTCAACTATAAACTCGTACAATACGGACTTACACAGCTCAGCGGACAATTACACATCGTCATGAACACTCGTCCCTGTGACGAATTACTCAACGACCCTGCATTTCCCGACAGTCTGAAAACCAAACTTCGACTCATCAATGAAATCCGCCGCTTTGCTGTAGATAGTCTCGGCCTCAACGACTCAAAAAACTACACCACCCTTTACGACCAGCAAGGCAAACCATCGCTATGGGTACTCACTGCCTGCAAGCCCTACTCCATGGAAGCCTACGAATGGAAATTTCCTTTCCTCGGAGCAGTCAGCTACAAAGGATTCTTCCAACAGGAAAAAGGAATCGAAGAAAAGAAGCAACTACAACAAGAAGGATACGACACTGACCTACACCCCACAGGAGGATGGAGCACACTTGGCTGGTTTAAAGATCCCATACTCAGCAACATGTTACGCAGAACAGAGGGACAACTTGCCGAGCTCATCATCCACGAACTATCACACGCTACTTTATTCCTCCCCGGCAGCATCGACTACAACGAAAACTTCGCCACCTTTGTAGGAGAACAGGGAGCCAAACAATTTCTGCGACACCGGTACGGCCAGGACTCAGAGGTTTACCGACGTTACCTGGAAGAACAGCAAGACGAAGCCCTCTACGGAAGTTACATGGTACAAGCCACCCGACGACTCGACAGCCTGTACAGACAGCTTCCGGACACAATGAAAACCGCTGAAAAGTCAAGAAAAAAAACGGAATTTATTGCGAGTATCATTCTGAACATCAACTCCTTAAACCTCAACCGAAGAGAGAACTTTCCACAGTACAAAAGCGACATGAAACTACCCAACAACTGCTATTTCATGACTTACAAGCGATATCGAAACATACAGGGTGATTTTCAGCAGGAAATGGACAAATCGGGAGGAGACCTACAAGCGTGGATTACAAAACTACGTGAATCACAATAACTTACCAATAAAAACACTACCTGAAGAAATAGTCGCTTACAGTCAGGACAGTTAAAATATTCCCTATTTTTGTCGCCTCACAAAACTACTGATAACAAGCATGGCTATTACAAACATTTCGAAGAAATCGAAAGCAGCTAAGGCACAGAAAGTCAAACCCCTGATTTTTGTTATTGAAGACGACGCTCTGCAACTCGAGATTCTAAAAGATCACCTGGAAAGCACCACCGCTGAATGCGAGGTAAAAGTATTTCCAACCGGCGAAGATTGTCTCGCTAAGATGGGCGCACAAAAGCCTGCAATGGCCTTCGTAGACTACAACCTCAACTCCAAAGTCAGAACAGCGATGGACGGAGTGAAAGTGGCCAAAAAAATCAAAGCGAAAGCACCGAAGTGTGATATCATCATGATGTCAGATGGCAACCGCCTCGAGACCATCAACGACACACTCCGCAAGAGCAAAATGAAATTCATCAAGAAGGACAGTGCAGCATTAGCAATGGCCACTGCCAAAGTACAGGACAACATGAATCCGTTTGAAGCAATGATTCAGCGATTCGACATAGCGGCAAAGATGTTAAAGCTTGAGCCGGACCTGTATGAAATATTGAAAAGCCCATCCAAGCTTATTGAAGTAAATCTTCCTGTGAAGATGGATGATGGATCTGTACGTGTATTCGACGGATACCGTGTAATTCACTCTACGGCCCTCGGACCATCGAAAGGTGGAATCCGTTATTCACCCGAAGTAGAGGCTGACGAAGTAAAAGCGTTAGCAGCATGGATGACATGGAAATGTGCGATTGCCGATATTCCTTACGGCGGAGCGAAAGGAGGAATCAATTGTGATCCTCGCAAGATGAGTGTAGGTGAACTCGAGAGAATGACACGTGCATATACCTCTGCTATGGCCGATGTATTCGGAGTAGACAAAGATATTCCTGCACCAGATGTAAACACCAGTGGCCGCGAGATGGCGTGGATTGTTGACGAGTACAGCAAAGTTAACGGAGGATTCACTCCAGGCGTTGTAACCGGAAAACCACTTCACCTCGGTGGATCACAAGGCCGTGTAGAAGCTACAGGACGCGGAGTATGCACTGCAGCACTCGAAGCGATTGCCAAAATGAAACTCAACCCGAAAAAGCTGAAAGCAGCAGTACAGGGATTTGGTAACGTAGGATCCATCACTGCAAAACATTTTGAACTGAACGGAATCACTGTAGTTGGTATCTCTGATCACACAGGAGCATTCTACAATCCGAAAGGAATCAGCATCAAAGCAGCGATTGAACATTGTGCGAAAAACGGCGGAACATTAAAAGGTTTCAAAGGAGCAACGTCAATTCAAGCTGGAGAACTGCTGGAGTTAAACGTAGATCTTTTGGCACCATGCGCCCTCGAAAATCAGATTACTGCAGAGAACGCATCCAAGATCAAAGCGAAACTGATTGTTGAAGGAGCCAACGGACCTACATCAGCAGGAGCCGACGAAATCCTCAATAAAAAAGGAATTATTATTATTCCGGATATTCTTGCTAACGGTGGTGGAGTAACGGTATCTTACTTCGAGTGGGTACAAAACCGCACAGGATATTACTATAGCGAAGAAGAGATCAACCGTCGCGCTGATCGCTGGATGAAGCAGGCCTTTGCCAATGTGTGGAAGGTTTCTGAAAAATACAAAACATCCATGCGTATTGCAGCTTACATTTTCGCTCTTGAAAAAGTAGGTACTGCTACCCGTTCACGCGGAAGTTATTAATATTAAAATCGGGCGAAGAGGTTTAATTTCAACAGGAATTAAATCTCTTCGCCTTTTTATTTACCCTGCTTAACTTTGATCCACACAGAGCTACGCAGTTGAATCAACAGGGCAACAAACCCGCAATACAAAAAGCAATGACAATACACAGAGAAGGATTCACCATTATCGGAATGACGATTTTAATACTCGCAGTATTAAACGCGGCAGTTTATTATTTTCTTGGCGACATCCCTTATGTAATGCCATCATTTGCTGTGCTCAGCATTGCCTTCTTCTTTATCATCCTGCAATTCTTCCGTGTCCCTGCACGTCACCAAAGTTTAGGTGAGAAACTGATTATTGCTCCCTGCGATGGTAAAGTAGTAGTTATTGAAGACACAGTAGAAACTGAATTCTTCAAAGAAAAACGCAAACAGGTTTCCATTTTTATGTCGCCGATCAACGTACACGTTAACTGGTATCCAATCAGCGGCAGTATTAAATATCTCCGTTACCACGAGGGAAAATACCTGGTTGCATGGCATCCGAAAGCAAGCACTGAAAATGAACGCACCACAGTTGTAATCGAAAAAGAAGGTCGTTACAATATTTTACTACGCCAGATTGCAGGTGCTTTAGCAAAACGCATTGTATATTATCCGCATGAAGGAGACATGGTGAAACAAGGAGCTGAGTTAGGCTTTATCAAATTCGGTTCACGTGTCGATTTATACCTTCCGCTTGATGCAAAAATCAATGTCAGCATCGGACAAAAAACAACCGGCGGAGTTACTGTAATTGGTGAGTTTGTATAATCACCTGAGTCCCCAGGCGCGGTAAAGTATATTCAACACACAGCGGTGCAATACGCCGCTATCCGCTATTGTACCTTCGGTATATTGCTTTTGAATCGCATCCAGATCCGCTTTTGAAAACTGCTGTTGCATTTGTATCCTGATCTGCTCTCTCGCCTGAAAAAGTTCTTTCAAACGCAGCTGGTACGCAGAACTCACATCTCCTCCAATTTCAGCACTCAGTAAAGTGGAATTCGCCACGATATCGCAATCATTATAATTATGCTTGTAGTTCTCGGATGACTTCAGGTAAAGACGATTCAGGAAGGCATCAGGCGTAGCATAAAACGCACCGGAATCAGAACCCTCCATTGCATGACGGCAATTAACACTATCAATTCCTGACCAGAGAAAAGTCGCATTGTATTTATCATTGATGCTTTTCAAGTCACCTTTCACTGATGGAAACACGATCAGATTATCCGGTTTATTCACGATCACCTCCGACTGCATTCCACCGGTAATGGTCGCTATTCTTCTCCAGCCAATCAGCTCCTTAAACCAATTCGCCGACTTCATCACATACAGCGAATGAATCACGATACCATTCTCCCGTGCCTGCTCACAATACTTCACATACTGCATATCTGCACCACCCACCATACCATTGCCCACCAGATACACCAGCTTCACCGCACCTGAACGATCTGTCCACTTCATATCGTTCACGCATGCACGAAGAGCGGCGCTTACAATCTGATCACCTTTTTCAATAGACGGTTTCAGCTTGTACAACTCCGACACCACAAAATCAAAATTGGGAGTAAGCGGAACTAAAATTTTCACATACGCATTATCCTTCCCGAAACTGGGACGCGAAAATCCAACCACACCAATACGTAAGGCCGGCTTAGGTTCCATGTGTTGAGCCTGATTAATGATCATCCACAGGTTATCCCGCAGGTCGTTAATCAATCCGTTGGTACTTCCACTTAAGTCAACACAAAAAACGATATCGAGCGGCTTACCATTCCCCACAGCCGACTTCCCTTTATCCTTACCATTGGCCATAACGGACAAACTGCCCATCGCCAACAGCAGGAACAAGAAACGAGTCGCCAAATACCGGAGAGATAATCGAAACATATCACTACAAATTTCCGATTCCTCCGCTCTTGAAATCAGCGACGACAAAAAAGTTATGAATACAATTTTGTGATTTGTGAACGTAAAGCCGGCAGATAATCGGCCAATGCCTGCATCGCCTCCCCGATCTTCCAGTTACTACGATCACGCGGCTCCACATAATTTGAAATAGCCCTTATCTGAACACAAGGAATCTCCAACATTCCACAAGCATAAAAAACTGCAGCCCCTTCCATCGACTCCACCTCAGCTGATGAACGCGACTTAAAAGCAGCAATCGACGATTGTTCACCATGAACGGTATTTACTGTAGTCCCCTTCACCTTTCGCAAACCTGTTTCGAGCCCATAAAGCCGCAATGGCATCAATGAATTCCCTGAAAATGGTTTCTGTCCAGCCTCCACCAGACCCAACTGAAAAACATCCAGAAAACTACCACGATCATCCGCACCCAGATCACCAAATTCCTCTTCCGTCACCTCTACCAGATCTCCGGGATGAATAGTAGCCGACATACTCCCTGCCAGTCCGAAATTCACCACCAGATCAACCGGTCTCTTCGACAAAATTTGTCCCAGTGAGAAAGCCGTAGCCACCATCCCAACACCGGTCACCAACAGCGACTCACCCGCACCCACGGCCTCCGGGAAATATCCATCTCCCGCAGGATCAGCCAGTCCCGAAAGAGAAACCTCCTTCGCAGTAGCCGCAACCCATAGAATATTCATAGAATCAGACACG
>Ga0075163_10013574_pt1 | contig 10547 bp, 9 predicted proteins | sample JI1023141ADNA_FD_71478 | JGI IMG/M metagenome (GOLD analysis project Ga0075163, IMG submission 71478) | Wastewater effluent complex algal communities from Wisconsin, to seasonally profile nutrient transformation and Carbon sequestration -... | ecosystem: Engineered > WWTP > Effluent > Algae... | reverse complement strand
TTCTGGAGCTTGGCGCCGAAGATCCGGCCGCTGTCGAGGCCGATCTCGTCGAAACCGAGCGCAAGATCAACGAGCGTCTCGACCAGCTTGAGTTCCAGCTCATGCTCGGCGGCGAGCACGACCCGATGAACGCGATCATCACCTTGCAGTCCGGTGCCGGCGGCGTCGATGCCTCGGACTGGGCCGAGATGATGTTGCGCATGTACATCAAGTGGGCAACCAAGCACGACTACGAGTTTGAGGAGACCGACTTCCAGAAGGCCGAGGAAGCTGGCATCAAGAGCGCGACGCTCATGATCAAGGGGCCGTACGCTTATGGTCGCCTCAAGGCTGAGCAGGGTGTACACCGGCTCGTGCGCATCTCGCCGTTTGACGGGCAGGGGCGCCGCCAGACCTCATTTGCGTCGGTCGAAGTGGTTCCGGAGCTCGACGACGCCGTAGGCGTGGAGATCCGCAAGGAAGACCTCAAGGTCGACACGTTCCGCAGTTCGGGCGCTGGTGGTCAGCACGTCAACAAGACCGAGTCGGCGATCCGCATCACGCACATTCCCTCCGGCATTATCGTCGCGTGCCAGGCCGAACGTAGCCAGCACAAGAACCGCGAGTCGGCGATGCGCACGATCCGGTCCAAGCTCTACCAACTCGAACTCGCCAAGCGCGAGGCAGAGCTCGCCAAGTTCTATGGCGATCGCGGTTCGATCAGCTGGGGCAACCAGATCCGCAGTTACGTGCTGCAGCCCTACCAGATGTGCAAGGACCTGCGCACCGACGTTGAGACTTCGGACGTGCAAGGCGTGCTCGATGGCGACCTGGACCCGTTCATCGAGGGCTACCTCAAGATGCGAAAGGACGAAGGCAAGAAATGAGACGCGCGCTGCTGTCCGTCACCGACAAACATGGCGTCGTCGAGTTTGCTCGGGGACTGCAAGAGCTCGGCTTCTCGCTGTTGTCCACCGGCGGAACGCGCCGGACCCTCGCGGATGCGGGGATCGAGGTAACCGAGGTCGCGGACTACACGGGCTTTCCCGAATTGATGGATGGGCGCATCAAGACCCTGCACCCGAAGGTCCACGGTGGGTTGCTCGGGCGGCGCGATGAGGCTTCGCATCTGGCGGCGATGCAGCAGCACGGCATCGAGCCGATCGATCTCCTGTGCGTCAACCTCTATCGCTTCCGCGAGACGCTGCGCAAGCCGGGCATCGGGCGCGCGGAGATCGTCGAGAATATCGATATTGGTGGCCCGGCGATGATTCGCAGCGCGGCCAAGAACCACCAGAGTGTGGCCGTGGTCGTCGACCCGAGTGACTACACCTCGGTGCTGCGTGGCCTTCGTGAGCATGGTGGTGTGCTGCCACCGGAGCACCTGCGCAAGCTCGCGGCCAAGGCGTTCAGTCACACGGCAGCCTACGACGCGGCGATTGCACAGTGGCTTGACTGCGAACGGCGCGCGTTGCCTGGTGAGCCGTTCTTCGCCGCGCGCGTGGCGTTCTCGGGGGAGAAGCTGCAGGACCTGCGCTACGGCGAGAACCCGCACCAGAAGGCCGCGTTCTACGGCTTTGGCGAGCCGTCGCCGAGCATCGCGGCGGCGCGTCAGCTCGGTGGCAAGGAACTCAGCTACAACAACATCCTCGACGCCGATGCGGCGCTGGGCCTGGCGCTCGAGTTTGATGCGCCGTGCTGCGTGCTCGTCAAGCACAACAATCCGTGTGGCACCGCCATCGCGGAGACGTTGTCGCGCGCGTTCGAACTGGCGTTGTCGGGTGATCCGGTGTCCGCGTTCGGGGGCATCCTGGCGACCAATCGGCCGTTCGATGCAGCGTTGGCCGAAGCGATCGTGAAGAGCGGCACCTTCCTCGAAGTGATCGTGGCGCCGCGCGTGGAACCGGCCGCCGTGCTGCTCATGCAGCAGCCGAAGTGGGGCGCCAACGTGCGCATCCTCGAGCTCGGTGGGTTGCCGGACACGACGATGCGGCACCGTTTCGTCGCGCGACCCGTGTCGGGTGGCTTCCTGTTGCAGACTGCCGACGTGCCCGCCGAGGCGCCGAAGAACCAGGTGATGACGAAGCGGGCGCCTTCCGCCGACGAAGAGGCGACGCTCGCGTTTGCCTGGAAGGTCTGCAAGCACGTGAAGTCGAATGCGATCGTGTTTGCGCGCGTTGCGGAAGCGGGCGCCTACTACACGGTCGGCGTCGGGGCCGGGCAGATGAGCCGCGTCGATTCGGCGAAGATCGCCGTCGACAAGGGCGGCGACCGCATTCGCGGCTCGGTGGTCGCGAGCGACGCGTTCTTTCCGTTCGCTGATGGGCTCGTCGTCTGTGCGCAGGCGGGGGCAACCGCGGTCATCCAGCCCGGTGGCAGCAAGCGCGACGAAGAGGTTGTCGCCGCCGCCGATCAACACGGCATGGCGATGATCGCCACCGGCCAACGCCATTTCCGCCACTGATCCCATGGACATCAAGAGCGCCGTTCGCGAAGTCCAGATGGGTGCGTCGTTGCGCGAGATCGCGTCGGACTTTCGCCAGGATCTGCTGAAGACCTTTGGTTTCGGACCGGAGGAGACCACGGCGGATACGTTCCGCGACGAGGTGCACACGTTCATGCGCAGCCTCGCGCGGCATCTCGGCGATCGGCACAGTGGGGAGCCGCGTATCGGTCAGGCGTTGCGCGATTGGGTGCGGCACACGGAGCACTACGAAGCGTGGGATGCGTTGCTCACGGGCTTCCAGGTAGAAGAGCGGGAATCGCTCGTGCGGCGCGGCAAGCAGCTGTTCCCCGGCCCTCTCACGGCGCACTGGGCGGATTCGTGAGTCTGGGGGTTGGCGCGGGCCTGGCGGCCGTGCGCGCGCGAATCCGCGCGGCGTGCACCAAGGCGGGGCGGCCAGCCGATGCCGTTGCGCTGCTCGCGGTCAGCAAGACGCACGCGGCCAGCGCCGTTCGCGAGGCGCATGCCGCGGGGCAGCGCGCATTTGGTGAGAATCGCGTGCAGGAACTGGCGGCGAAGGCCGCTGCGTCGACAGACCTCGAAGGCATCGAGTGGCACCTGATCGGCTCGCTGCAGACCAACAAGGTGCGCGAATTGCTGGCGGTGCCGGGGCTAGCCCTGGTGCACAGTCTCGATCGCGAACGCCTCGCCGATGCCCTGCAGGTCGAACTCGAACGCCTTGGCCGGGAACTCGAGGTGTTGCTGCAGATCCACGCGACGCAGGAAGTGACCAAGCACGGTTGCCTCGTGGCGGACGCGCCAGCGCTGCTTCGTCACGTCGTTGCGCGTTGTCCACGGTTGCGGGTGCAGGGTCTCATGGCGATGGGGCCTGCCGAAGGTGATCCAGCCCCGGTGTTTGCGCAGGTTGTCGCTTTGCGGGAGGAGTTGCGCGCGAGTTCGGGACTGCCGTTGCCCTGGTTGAGTCTTGGCATGTCTGGCGATCTCGAGGCCGCAGTGGCCGCGGGCTCGACTCTCGTCCGGATCGGTTCCGCGGTCTTCGGGGCCCGCGCCGTTGAGTAGATCCCGGGCCGCGCTACCGTTTGCAGCCCGTGTCCACGCGCAAGAAGCCGCCAGCAGCCAAACCTCATCAGGGCCCGTCCGCGGACATCGCGGAAGTGATGCGTCGGCTTACCGAGGCGATCCCTGCTCCCAAGTGTGAGCTTGACCATACCGATGCCTGGACGTTGCTGATCGCGACGATCCTCAGTGCGCAAAGCACGGATCGCACCGTCAATACGGTGACCCCCGTGCTGTTTGGCAAGTGGCCGACGCCAGCCGCGCTCGCGGCCGCGCCGCGCGAAGAGGTGGAAGCCGTCGTGCACCGAACGGGGTTCTTTCGCAACAAGGCGAAATCGATCCAGGGCGCGAGCCTCGCGATCGTGGAGGAGCATGGCGGCGAAGTGCCCCACGACATGGAGTCCCTCGTGCGGTTGCCAGGTGTGGCGCGCAAGACCGCCAACGTGGTGCTCGGTGTCGCCTACCGCATCGCGGCGGGCGTTGTCGTCGACACGCACGTGACACGCGTTTCGCAGCGCCTTGGCCTTACCGAGGCCAAGGTGGCCGAAAAGGTCGAACAGGACCTATGCGCCAGGTTGCCGCGCGAGCAGTGGATCGATGGTGGCCACCGCATCCTGCTGCTCGGTCGCTACGTGTGCCTCGCGAAGGGACCACAATGCCAGGATTGCCCGCTGTTCGAGCTCTGTCCGTCGCGCGAAGGCGTGGCGCTTGGTTCGGTGGCCGAACGTGCCAAGGCAACCCAGTCGCTGGTCGAGTCGCGCGGTGGCCTCGGCGGCGCGAAATCGGAGTGAACATGAAATCGCAGACTCTCCTCATGTGGTCGAAGTTGGGACTCGGTGTGTTCCTCCTCTCCTCGGCATGTTCGCGGTCGCCGAAGGCTGAGCCTGCGATCCTGTGGAAGTCCCTTGCCGCGGCGGACCTCAATGCCCAACAGGCGGCACAGCAGACCAAAGCCGAACAGGCCCGCGATGGTCTTGGCAAGGCTCTGCTCGCCGAATTGACCGCGGCGCTCGAGCAGGGGGCCGTGCACGCGATCACCGTGTGTAGCGAGCGGGCACCGGCCTTGGCCGAGGAGAAGTCCAAGGCGTTCGCGGTGCGCGTCGGCCGCACTTCGTTGTCCTTGCGCAACCCCGACAATGGTGCGCCCGAATGGGCAAAGCAGCACGTTGGTGCGGGCCAGGCAGCGCCGGCGTATTTTGGCGGTGCGGGCGGTGAGTTCGCAGCGCTCTACCCGATCCGCTTGATGCCGCAATGCCTGCAGTGCCACGGCAAGGTCGACGATCTGGCCCCTGAAGTGCGCGACGTGCTCGCAAAGAACTACCCGCAGGACCGCGCCACCGGTTTTGCGGCAGGCGACCTGCGCGGCTGGTTCTGGGTCGAAGTGCCAGCGAAGCTGTAGAGAAGGCCAACCGCAGCCGTCGATCGGCACCGCTGGCCGGCAGCTATTCGAACCGCGCCTGCCGCGCCATGCGCTTGCGGATGATATCGATGCGCTCGAGTTGGCCGCGCGCCGGGAAGCGCTCGTAGAAGCCCTCGCGGCGGAACTCCACGGCCAATTCGGCGATCGGCTTGAAGCGCGTTTCGAGCAGCTTCACGAGTTCGTGGCCCGGCATGACGGTGGCGTCGATCTTCGCGGCAACGTCGCCGCAGAGGCGCAACATCGCTTCGATCGTCACGTCGCGCGTCACGAAGTGGTTCTTGTTGTCGCCCCACGCGCTGCCGAACGCCGTGCGCAGCGCCTTCAGCGTGTCGCGCACGAGGCCATAACCACGTTCCTTGTTCCAGCCGCGACCGTCCTTGAAGCGGTGCTGTGCGTCCTTGCGGCGGATCAGGCGATAGACCTCGCCGAAGATCTGCGCCTGGTTGATCCACATCTCCTGCGAGGAGCGGCCACCGAGCATGTTGATGTGGTATTGCAGCGGCGAGTCGTCTTCCTCGTAGAGCGCGCGCACCAGCGTCGCGGCGAACTTCTTCTCGGGATCGGTGCCCCACTCGATGCGTTCGTAGAGGTCGATGAGGTGCGACTTGTTGATGCGCGTGTGACTGCTGTTGATCACGACGAACATCTCGGTCGCGAAGTCCGAGGTCTTGCCGTCGAAGATGACCACGGGCACCTCGACGCGGCGGTCGGCGTCCTTCTCCTGCAGGTAGAAGTGCAGCCCGGCGAGGCGGTGCTGGCCGTCGATGATCAGGAAATCGCCGCGCGGTTCGAGCAGGTTGCCCGCGCGTTCCATGCCCTTCATCGGCTGGAACTCGAGCTTCTCGGTGGTGAACAGCAGGACCGCGCCCGGGATCACCGGCTGCCGCGTCTCGTTGCGGTAGAAGTCCTTGATCTGCTTCACCTTCCTGCGATTGAGATCACGCTGGAAGGACTTGCTGTTCTTCTCGATCGCCTGCACATAGCGCTCGACGTCATCGACCTCCCGCTTGTCGCTGGTATCGCCGCCGATCACTTCGCCACGTTCCCCGTAGAAGCGGCTGACGAAGCGGACCTTGCGCAGCAGATCCTCGGCGGGGTAGCTGACGAAGTAGAACTCCGATTCCTTCTGACGCATGCGCTGAGCGAACATCGCGGCGGGCTCCTGCGGGGTTGGGGTTTGTGGCGCAGAGTGTGCGCTCCGAAACGGTTATCTGCAAACGGGTAGGCTGCAGGGCCGCATTGGCGAATGTCCGTAAGGCAATTCTGCCGATAGAGTTATGCCGCATTCCATGGCCTGGATGTCCCGCTGCCAAGGCGGCAACCGCCGGCGCCGACGGGTGCGCGGCGGAAACCGGGTCAGTAGGCTCTCCACACGCGTGCGCATCACGTTTGTAGTTCACCAGTTCCCACCCCGCTACTTCACGGGCACGGAGCAGTATGCGCTCGCCGTCGGCAGCGAGCTGCAGCGCCGTGGGCACGACGTGGATGTGTTCACGCTGGATCCGGCGTTTGGCGAGGCGACCGGGCCGTGGCGCGAGTCGCGCGAAGTCGTGAATGGCCTGCCGGTGCGCCGGGTGAACTTCTGGATGAACCTCGGCCGTGACTGGGCGCGCATGGAATACCGCCATCCTCTGATGGCGGAGAAGTTTGCGGCGCACCTGCGCGAGCGCGACACCGAAGTCGTACACAGCTTCCACCTTCGCCACGTCGGCGCGGACCTGATCGATGTCACCAAGGCTCAGGGGCGTGGCCTGTGCATCTCGCTGACGGACTTCTGGTTCCTGTGCCCGCGCGTGATCCTCATGCGTCCTGACGGCGCGGCGTGCAGTGGGCCGCCCGATGGCGGCAGAGGTTGTCTGTCCTGCCATGCGCCGGAACTTGCTCAGCAGCTCGCCGAATCGCCGATTGCCGAGGAAGTTGGGCGACTCTGTGCGACGGTGGGTGCTGGTTCGAAGCCAGGTTGGGATCTGCGCAGTCGTGTGGCCACGCACCACGAGCGCTTTTCGTACCTTCGCGAACGGCTGCTCGCCGCGGACACGATCGTGGCACCGACGCAGTTCCTGCGGTCGGTGTTTGTGCAGAACGGTTTGCCCGCAGATCGCATCGAGTGTCACGGCTACGGCATCGACGGCGCGGGGATCGCTGCAGGCGTCGCAGGGGTAGCAGGTGCCGGTAGCAGGCAGCGGCCGCTCACCTTTGGCTTCTTCGGCTCGTTCGTGCCGCACAAGGGCCCGCATCTGCTCGTCGAAGCGATGGCGAAGGTCACGGGCGATTGCCGGGCGCTGTTGCGCGGGCGGGCGAGTGACTTCGTCGACTACTCGGGGCCGATGATCGAAGCGGCGCGCCGCGATGCGCGCATCACCGTCGAAGGCCCCTACGAACGCGCGCAGCTGGCGCAGGCTTTGGCTGCCATCGATGTACTCGTGGTGCCGAGCACGTGGCACGAGAACGCGCCGTTTGTGGTGTTGGAAGCGCGCGCTGCGGGCTTGCCGGTGCTGGCGAGCCGATTTGGTGGTCTCGTCGAGGTCGTGCGCGATGGTGTGGATGGGGAGTTGTTTGCGCCAGGAGATGCCGCCGATCTGGCGATGCGTCTGCAGCGGCTCGTCGATGAGCCGGAGCGTTTGCGACGTTACCGGCAGGCCGTGCAGCCGCCGAAGTCGCTGCATGCCGCGGTGGATGAGTTTGAAGCGCACTATCGCGAGGTTTCGCGGCGATGAGTGGCAGCCCGGTCGTGTGGGCTGGTTGGCCACATGCGCCAGCGCCGCTGGCGGCGATCCGACGCGCGCGGCGAGCGGGCGCGCAGGTCGTCGATGATGCGGGTCGGCCGATTCGCTGGAGTTCTCTGCTGTTCCTGCGCGAAGTGATGCGCGGCGCCTGGCAGCGTGGACTCGACCTGGTGCTTGCGGCCCTTGCGGCAATGCTGGCCGGCAAACGTTCGCCGCCCCAGCCAACAAGAGTGGGGCAGCCGGATGGCGCTGTGGTGCTGGTATTGCCGATTCTGCCAGATCTGTCCCACACGTTCGTGTACCGCGAAGTGCTTGCGATCCTGCAGCAGCGACCGGACTGGCGAGTCGTCGTGCTCGAACACAATGCGCTCGCGCCCGTTCACGCCGAGGCGAAGGCCCTGCAGGAGCGGGCGGTGTTCTTGCCCCGGCACGGCGTCACGGCGCGCTTCGTGGGCATTCTGCGCTGGCTGCTGCGGCGCAGCGGCCGCGAGCTTTTTGCCCTCTATCGGGCTCAACCGCAAGGTTCGTCGATGGACCTGCTGGGGCGGAATCCACTGCGAGATCCGCGGCATCCTGGCAATGCATTCCGACTCGCCGACCAGCTTGCGCCGTGGCGGCCGCGCGCGATCCACGTCTACAGCTCGACGTATGCGGCCAACGTGGCGCTCGGCGCGGCGCACTTGCTTGGTGTGCCGTTTTCGATCTCGTCGTACGTCGACTTCGAGTTTGCGTATGCGCACAAGATGCTCGCGGAGAAGGTCGCCCGCGCGCGCTTCTTCCGTGTCGTGACCACGTTCTGCCAGGCGCGCCTGCGGGAATTGCCCGGTTTGCCGGCGTTGTCGCCCGATCGGGTGCCGGTGATCTATCTGGGCCTCGATCTTCAGAACTGGCAGGAATGCAGTGCACCACCGGGACTCGGCGTGCTCGTCAGTGCCGCACGACTCGTGCCCAAGAAGGGGTTGCATCTCGTGCCAGAAGCGCTCGCCTTGCTGCGCGCGCGCGGTGTCTCATGCCGATGGCGTGTAATCGGCGATGGTCCCGAAACGGCCGCAATTACCGCTTTGTGTGCCAAACACGGAGTCGAAGATCTGGTGGTTCTGCTGGGTCCTCGCGATAACGCGGCGGTGCGCGAAGAGCTTCTGCACGCCGATCTGGCCCTGCTCCCTTGCGTGATGGCTGACGACGGTGAGCGCGATGGTATTCCGATCTTCCTCTGCGAAGCGATGGCCCTTGGCGTACCGATCGTGACCACGCCAATCTCCGGCATTCCGGAGCTCGTTCGCGACGGTGATACGGGTTTTCTTGCGACACCTGGCAGCAGTGCTTCGTTGGCGGAAGTGCTGCAGCGCGTGCTCGAGGATCGTCCGTTGGCTCAGGCTGTTGGTCAGCGAGGGCGCGCGCTCGTTCGCGACGCGCTGAATGTCAGTGACAAGGCGCGCGAGTTGATCGCGTGCATCGAACGATGAGTCCCGTCGCACGTATCCTGTTGCTGCTCGCGATGCCGATCGTGTGGCTCGGCGTGCTGTCGTGGGCGCTGTTGCTGCTGATCGTGGATTTGGTGGCTACGCCGTACGTCTGGTGGTTGCGCCGCAAGCCAGAAGATGTCACGCCGACCACGCGCAACGCCTCGATTGTCGTGTTGAACTGGAATGGCCTGCACTACCTGAAGGAGCTGATGCCGTCGCTGCGCATCGCCGTCGATCGTTGTCCAGGCGATCACGAGGTGATCGTGGTCGACAACGGCAGTGACGATGGATCTGACGAATGGCTCGTAAAAGAGCATTCCTGGGCCAAAGTCGTGCGTCTGCCCGAGAACCGGTTCTTCATCCGCGGCAACGCGGCGGGCTCGGCGGTCGCCACGCGCGACATCCTGGTGTTCTTGAACAACGACATGCGCGTCGAGCCGGAGTTCCTCAGCGAACTGCTGCGGCCGTTTGGCGCGCCGGATCTGTTTGCGGTGAGTTCGCGCATCGAGATGGTTGGCAAACGCACCGAAACCGGCCTTACCCGCTGTTTTGTGAAGCACGGCGAACTCCGCTTCGTGCAGCCCGCCGGTGGCCCGGGAGCCGATCAGGCGGTGTTGTGGGCAGGTGGTGGCAGCAGCGCGTTTGACCGGGCGAAACACGATGCAATTGGTGGTTTTGAGGCCCTGTACGAGCCTTGTTACGTCGAGGACGTGAGCCTCTCCTACCAGGCCTGGAAGCGTGGTTGGCGTTCGATCTACGCCCACGACAGTGTCGTGCACCACGCGCATCGCGGCACCTCGAGTCGCGTCTTTGGCCGAGAACGGCTCGAACGGCTCAATTGGCGCAATCGTGAGCTGTTCTTCGTGCGCAGCATCACTGATCCCACGCTGGTGATCGCGCATGCGTTGTTCTGGCCGTGGAACCTGCGCAAACACGCGCGCCAACTCGGCATCTCGATGGCGCATGGGGTGCTGGCTTCGCTGGCAGTGGTGCCGCGGCTCGGCCATGCACTGCGCGAACGCATCAAGTCACGCCTTCTGTATCGTCGCACCGATCGTCAGGTGCTGGCGCAGGTGCGCCACGAGCCGACCTAGCTAGAGTTTGGCCAACATCTCGTTCGTGATCGCGCGGAACTGAGCGCGCGCGGCCGCGTGCGAAAAGCGTTCTTCGACGAGGCGGCGGCCATTGGCGCGCAACGTGTTGTTCTGGCCGGCGAGCACTTCGCGCAACGCGGCAACACCCTGCTCGGGCGTCTCGAAGCAACGCAGGGCCACCCCATCGCGCGCCGGCAGCCCTTCGCAGCCGATTGCCGTCGACAGCAAGGGCAGCCCGAGCGCCCACGCTTCGAGAATCTTGATGCGCGTGCCGCCGCCAGAGCGGATCGGCAGATACGCCGCGTGGCTGGCTCGATAGTGCGGCAGCAGGTCGTCGACCGG
>Ga0075163_10013573_pt1 | contig 10547 bp, 13 predicted proteins | sample JI1023141ADNA_FD_71478 | JGI IMG/M metagenome (GOLD analysis project Ga0075163, IMG submission 71478) | Wastewater effluent complex algal communities from Wisconsin, to seasonally profile nutrient transformation and Carbon sequestration -... | ecosystem: Engineered > WWTP > Effluent > Algae... | reverse complement strand
CTGGGCGTGGATATCCTGGAAAAAAACATACCGGTGCTCGACGCCGTACAGGGCGGCTGCGAACTGCTGGGGCTGGACCCGCTGTATGTGGCGAACGAAGGCGTATTTATCGCCATTGTGGAGGCCGCAAAAGCGGATGAAATCCTGCAAACGTTGCGCACCGATCCCTGCGGCGCCCATGCCGCCATCATTGGCGAAGTGGTGGAAGCCCATCCGCGCCAGGTGGTGCTGCAGAGCAAAATCGGCGGAAAAAGGGTCGTCAACATGCCCCTGGGCGAGCAATTGCCCCGTATTTGCTAAACTCAAAACCATGAACGATACCGTCCTGAACATCACCCTGAAAAAAGGAACAGCGCCACCCGCCACACCGGTGCCCCAACCGGCGCCGGCATTGATTTTCAAGGGCGCCGAAAGCACGCCGTTCCTGGCGCCGCGGGGCGTGTTCATGGCCGGCGGGCACCTGTTGGTCTCCGATACGGGCCGCAACCGGGTGTTTATCTGGCGCAACATCCCCTCCGATACTTTCGCCGAACCGGATGTGGTGCTCGGGCAGGACGACCTCGCAGGAACCGGCCGCAATGCCGGTGGCCTCACCGGCGCGGCTTCGCTGCAATACCCCTCCGGTATCTGGTCGGACGGCCGCAAACTGGTGGTGGCCGACGCCTGGAATCACCGCGTCCTGATCTGGCACCAGATGCCATCGCACCATGCACAACCCGCCGATGTGGTACTGGGTCAGGCAGATTTTGACGGCAACCAACCCAACCGGACCGGAGTAGGAGCAGCGCCCACGGCCGATTCCCTGTACTGGCCCTATGGCGTTTTCAGCGATGGCGAGCGTTTGTGGGTTGCCGATACCGGCAATCGCCGGGTATTGTTTTTTGACAAAATACCGGATCAAAACGGAGCGGCCGCCAGTGGCGTGATCGGAAAGCCCGACTTTTTCACCCGCGATTATGACAATGTGGACCCGATCTGGCCGTATTCCGTAAAAATCGGCCCGGCCGGAATGCTTGCTGTGGCCGACACCCAGTATTACCGCGTGCTGCTGTGGAACGACTGGCGCCAGGCGTTCGACCGGAAAGCGGATGTGGTGCTCGGCCAGCCAGACCTCGAAAGCAGCGGCATGAACCAGTACGGTTTGTTTCCGGCCCCGCACACGCTCAGTTGGTGCTACGACGCCTGTTTTTTCCGCGATGGCCTGCTGGTGGCGGATACCGGCAACAGCAGGATTTTGCAATTCAATCGTTTGCCGGAGCAATCCAGCCCGATGGCAGATGGCTTGATCGGCAAACCCAACTTCAACACCGGAAGTGAAAACGCAGACACGGTTTTTGGGACCGACAAAAGTTTGTACTGGCCGTTTTCTGTTTGTGCGGAAGGCGACCGGCTGGCTGTTGCCGACACCGGCAACCACCGGATCATATTTTACAACCTGTAGATATGGAAACTTCAATTTCGCTGGTTTTTGCGGCCTTTGTGGGCTTTACACACGCTTTTGAGGTGGATCACCTGCTCGCTGTCAGCAGCATTGTGACCAAACGCAATTCCATGCTGGCAGCGGTGAAAGACGGCATTTATTGGGGGCTGGGGCACACATCCACCATTCTCGTCATCGGCATGCTGATGATCGTGGCACGGGTTGCCGTCACGGAACAAACCTTTCACCTGTTTGAAGCGGGCGTGGGATTGATGCTCGTTGCACTGGGAATTCACCGCTTCTGGAAAACCTGGATGCACGAACGTTACCACCGCACTGCCCACCAACACCATACGCCGCACCACCACCGGCTTGCCTATGGCGTGGGGCTGGTGCATGGACTGGCGGGCAGCGGTACCCTGGTGCTGCTGGTGATGACACGTCTGCACAGCAATGTGGAATCCATCGCATATTTGCTTATCTTCGGCCTGGGTTCGGTGGGCGGGATGCTGCTGGCTTCCGGCTTGTTCAGCCTGCCGTTTTCAAAAAAAGTATCCTTCGGTCGTTCAATCCAACTTTCACTGACATTGATTTCCGCCACTTTGTGCATCCTGTTCGGATTAAAAGTGGTGTGGGAAAACCTGACACAGGCATGAATGAACCGCAGACACCACGGGAATGGCTGCTTTTTGCCCTGCAGGAGTACGAAATCCGCATCGTGGCCGACCACGGCAAACTGCTGGAAATCGAAAAAGGCTACGTGATTGAAATCGAGCAAAACGGCGTATTCAAACTGCTTTCGGGCGCTGCAGTGGTAGCGCCGTTTGTGGACCTGGAAGAACTTTGTCAATTCATCAAAATGTCATGAGCGCAAAACGGGAGATTACTGTGGCGGCCATGTCCGCCAGCGAATCCAATCCGGGCAATTACGCCTTGATCCTGGAAGACCTGGAGAGCCGTCGCCGCATTCCGATCATCATCGGCGCTGCGGAGGCGCAGGCCATTGCCATTGCGATGGAGCACATGCAGCCGGCCCGGCCGCTCACGCACGACCTGCTCAAACAGACCATTGATTCCCTCGGGGCGCAACTGAAGGAAGTGTTGATCCACAGCCTCGTGGACGGCGTTTTTCACGCGCATCTGTTGCTACAAAAAATCGACGGCGCCACGGTGACACTCGATGCGCGCACCTCCGACGCCATTGCCCTGGCCGTGCGCTGCGACGCGCCCATTTTTACGTTTGAAAATGTGATCGATGAAGCGGGCATCCTGGCGGATTCGCTGCTGGCCCGGCAAAAAAAAGGCTCACTGGCCTTGTATTCACTCGCCGAACTGGAAGACTTGTTGCAAAAGGTGATCGACAAGGAAGATTACGAAAGCGCTTCCCGCATCCGGGATTACATCAGCCGGCGGAAGGCGGAGCAGTGATCTCGCCGCCTCAGGTGCGCATTTCCACCCGTTCTATCAACAGTTCATTGCCTTGCACCACATTGGCGCTTGGCGTGCCGCATGCCGCACAGACGAAACGGTAGTTTTTTACCTCGGTGGTTTGGCCGCAGCCGGCACAATGCACCAGGATCGGCACGAGGTTGATCTTCAAGGTTGCGCCTGCAAAACGTTTTTCATCTTCTTCCACCACCGCTTCGAAGGCATTTTGCATCAGGGTTGGCTCCACATTGGCCAGCGGCCCCACCTTGAGTTCAATGGCGGTGATTTCCGCGATTTCCTCAGGCGAAAATTGCTCATCCAGGGTGCGGAATATGCTGCGAACAAGTGAAATCTCGTGCATCGTGTTATTGAATTTCGTCGGCCAGTACCTGGCGCAGGCTTTCCAGTTTTTCGAGTTGTTGCAGCGCTTCTTCGCGGATATTGCGGTCGTCGGTGAGGTGCAGCGCTTCTTTGGTCCGCGACATCATGTCTTCTAACAAGGCCTGGTTGGAACCATTGCCGGCGAGGTTGAGGTGCCAGCAGGTTTCCACATAGTTGAGCAAGGTGACGGCGCGTTCGACCGGCCAATCGGCGGCAGTCCTTATTTCGAGGGCCTCGGTGTAAAAAAACAGGGCCTTTTCGTGGTTGTCGGTGTGCACGGCCTCCGGGTATTTGTTGAGCGCGTTGGCGTAGTTGCTGCAAATCATTGCGTACTCGTAGGGATAGGCATCTTTGGTATAAAAGGCCAGTGCCTGTTGAAAGGAGGATGCGGAAATACCGGCCCAGATGCTTTTTTTCTGCTCCTCGTCGGGCATTTCCGAATAAATCACCCCGAGGTACTGCTGAATGTCGGCAAAAACGTCGGGCGCATCTTCGCGGCTGAAGATCCGCAGCGCTTCCTTGAAACTGTCCAGCGCGCCCCTGAAAAACTGCGGATTGCCACTTTTTGCCCAGGTGTAGAGCAGGATGCCGCGGCGGTATTGTGCCTGTGCGAGCAACTCGGGCAGGTCTTCCCGGCGCAGGATGTCAACCGCGCGATTGATATAGCCCAGCGATTCGCTGAAACTTTCCGAATAATTGGCCACCTGTGCGGCATCGATCAGGAGCAGCGCTTCGTCCAGGTCGCGTTGCTGGCGCTGGTAATGCTGCAGCACTTCCCACAGGGTGTTTTTCAGGTTGTCGAGCAGGGCGGTGTCATAAGGAACCACCAGTTTTTTCATCCAGACCTGGCAAAGCGTGGCTTTGAGTTCGGGCGCCGCATCGTCGGAAAGCGCCAGCGGGATGGCCTGTTGCAGCAGGTGTTCGGCCTGCTCCAGTTCACCCGAATCGAGCAGGAAGGTGGCAAAATGTTTGGCTGAAAAAGCGTGGTATTCACCGTTGGGAGCAGCATTGAGCGCTTCCCGGTAGAAATAGCGGGTTTTATTCGGGTCAAAACTCCCTTCGGAAGCGGCATAGTGGTGCAAAATGGCCGAGTTGTGGCAAAGCCGGTATTCCTCGAATTCCCGCAAGTCGGAGCTCAGTTGCCCGGGATCGGCCGGCACGCCGTTTTGCAGCCGGTTGATGACGTCGATGTCGTTGAGCAACAAAGTGTTGTGTTGCAAATAACCGTATGCTTTTTCATAGTTGCCCAATTTGGCAAACACCAGTCCAAGCAGATTGTCAGCCGTAAAGGGAATTTCCTCCGGCAGCAGGTAAGGCGGCATCACATTGTGCCAGTCTATGGGTTGCCGGATGCCTTCCTTTTTGCGCGCTACCAGGTGCAAGGCGCTGGGCATCGGTTTTTCCAGCAAAAGGTCACTGACCCGGATCAGTTCGTTGAGCCGGTCTTCTGTGTCAATCATCTGCCGGATTTCGGGCATCAATTCGGTCGTTGCGAATATCGAAAGCATCATCGTTCAGGTTGTGGTTATTTACAGGGTCACTTTCAACATGCCCATTCCGGGCTGGTACACAAATTCCAGGTCGCGGTCGGTCTCATCGATATCGTGGTCGATCAGAATTTCCTGCAGGGCAATGCTCTTGTCACCTTTCAAATTGCGGCTTTTCAGCATCTGCATTTGCACCTGGTGTACTTTCGGAAAAATCTCGTCGTCCGGCGGCGCCAGGAGCAGGGCCTTCATTTGCGGATAGTACACCGTGTTGACCCGGGTGGCATCGCCAAACACATCCGCAGCGATATCGCCGGAAATCAAAAGATGTTGCGATTTGAGTTGTATGCTGCTCATTCTGCGGTGCTTGCCTCCAGTTCGTTGATAATCAGTCCGGTCACCTTGACGCCCGCCGCCCGGACGACATCGCTCAATCCCAGTTCCAGTCGGGTGTCCGACACGGCGATCAGGTACACCGCTATGTCGTCCGGATAATCGGCGCCCAGAATTTTTTTGGCGTAGGAGAGGGCCTGGTCCCATTTCAGGCTGTGCAGGAATACCATCGGATCGTCCTGCACCGCTGCAGCCACGGCCTCGGCGGGCAGTCGGTACAGGGTGCCGTCGGGCTCGCCGGTATTGATAACTGCATCGACAAAAATGATGCGTTCGTGTCCTTTGAGTTGGAAAAGCACCTCAAAAGCCGAGGTACCCATGTCGATCAAAGTCAGGTTTTCCACCTCGCCGACCTCACTTTTGAGCAGATCAATCACAAAACATGCGATGCCGTCATCGCTGCGCACAGGGTTTCCAAAACCGAGAATGGCCGTTTTTTTCATGTCATAAAAATGCCTGCAATTTTATGAAAAAATTGCAGGCTCTCAAGCGTGATGTTGCCGCAGTTTCAAACTGCAACCGTATGAAAATGATTCAAACGGATAAAGCGTTTGCGGTGGTAATTCCTGTATACCGGAATGTTTACAATTTGAATTTTGCCAGTTGCTCGCCGGTTTTGGCATCGTGCGCATGCACGGTGCATACCAGGCAGGAGTCGAAGGAGCGGGCCACCATGCCCACTTCCACCGGATCGTGCGGGTCCTCGATTTCGATGCCTGTCAGCGCCGATTCGATCGGGCCGCTTTTGCCTTCCTCGTCGTTCGGGCCTACGTTCCAGGTGGTCGGCGCCATTACCTGGTAGTTTTTGATGACGCCATCCTTGATTTCGATCCAGTGTGCCAGCGAGCCGCGGGCGGCTTCCGTTGCACCAAAGCCGATGCCGTCGCGTTCTTCCGGTTTGATGTAGAATTCGCCGTCGAGATCGATTTGCGTCAGCCACTGGTTGATGAATTCGTACAGGCGCGGGGCTTCGTGAACCCGGGCGAGGGTGCGGGTGAATACGCTCGGGCCCATTTTGGTGATGATGTCGCCAAACAAGGGGTCCTGAATCTGGTGGCTCAGGTTCTTGGGATTGGCATTCATGATCACGCGCGAAAGTGGTCCGGCTTCGGCGGCGTGGCCGTCGTAACGCGGGGCTTTGGCCCAGCTGTATTTTCCGTTGAAGTCCGAATCAGCCAGGTGTTTGGATTGCACCGGGGTGGGGAAGGGCTCTTTCCAGGGGTGAGCAGCCGGCACGTCGGCATACCAGGAGTGTTTGACGTGTTCCCGGATGTTCATATGATCGAACTCATGCCAGTTTTTGCCGTCGTAAAAACCGGAAGCGCTGATCAGCGCCTGATTGCGGCCTTCCACGGTCGGGTTGTTGTACAGGTCCTTGTGCAGATAAGTGCCGTATGCGAGAAACTTGCCGACGCCCTGACCAAATTTGTCCAGCCCGAATTCGAGGCTGGCGCGGATGAACAGACCCAGGTCGCTGTTGCGCTGGCTTTCATTTTCTTCCACCCAGGCCATGAGGTCGTCCCAGGATTTGATGCGCAGGTACCGCTCGATCGAACAACCCAGCCAAACCGGCTCCAACCAGTCGTTGCGGAAGTGATTCATGATGGCATGGGCGCGGGTGACGTCCTTCAGGGTGGGGGCGCACATGACGCCGCCGGGTACCATGTAGGATGAGTGCGGCCATTGTCCGCCGAACAGGGCGTACACCTCCACCGGGCGACCCGAGGCGGTGACACCTTTTTGGAACGAAGTGCCTACGTATGCGGCAAAACGTTTCACCACCTCTGCGTACAAGGGCTTGTTGGCGAATTTTTTATTGGCCATGTCCGTCGCAAAAATGGCGTAGAACCAGCGCGGAATGGATTGAATGGTTTCGGTTGCCTGACCGATGGCGCGCAGCAAAAGCGCGTTGGGGGTCAGTTTGGTTTTCCAGGCAGTATCGAGGGCTGAAGAGGCGCAATACAGGTGCGAGCCGCCGCAAATACCGCAAATACGCGGTGTGACGATCAGCCCTGACTGCGGGTCCTTGCCCTCCATGATTTTTTCAAAACCGCGGAACATGGCCGCTTGAGTGTGCGCCCGGGTTACCACGCCGTTTTCCATGTAGACTTTTACGTCGAGGTCACCTTCGACACGGCCCACGGGAGAGATATTGAGTTCTTTTATGCTGGTTGACATATTGTTGACCTGATTTGATGTTTGAAGAAAAGCCCGGGTTTATTTGGAGGTTTCAAAGTGTTCTTTTTCCACACCCAGTATGTTTTCTATTTTACCCATTGCCTTTTCAACGCCTGCACGGGTGTAGTAACCCAGGCGTGAAACGCCGGTAGGCACGTCCTGCGGCAGGAATCCGAGGTATTTCAAGGTCTTGAATACGCTGCCTTTTACCAGGTCGTGGTGCGGAAAACCGGGTTCGGTACATCCGAGGCAGGGGTGGTTGGCGCGGGTTTTACTGGATTGCCGGTTCCAAAGGATGCGGTTGCAACTGGCGCGGGTCATCGGACCGCGGCAACCTACTTCGTAAAAGAGGCAACCGCCGCGTTTGCCAAAACCGCCGTCCACTTTTTGAGCGAAACTGATGGCGTTGGTGCAGCCGGTCTGTACAAAATCAGTAAAGAATGTTTTGGGGCGGTGGTAGTCATCCACGAGCACATCCTTGATGCGGCCGGTGGAAATGGCAACCAGGATTTGAGTTACCCAGTCGGGGTGCGCCGGGCAGCCGGGTATATTCACCACCGGCAGGCCGCCTTTCGAGACAAAGCCGGCACCCAGGAAACCTCCCTTGGTCGTTTTGTGGAATTGCATCCCTGTGCTTTCACTTGGATTGGGCGGAACGGCCGGGATGCCGCCCCAGGTGGCGCAGTCTCCGATGGCCACTACATAGCCGGCTACTGCTGCCAGTTCGCGCACCCAGTCCTGCATGGGACGGTCGCAAAAATAGTTCATGGTGCCGCTGCCGTTGGGTCCCTGTATTATGGATCCTTCATAAACGAAAATATCCATCTGGACTTTGCCTTTCAGGATATCGTTCAGGAGGTCTTCCACCTGGTGGCCGATTTCAAGGCCGATGGATGGATGCCATAAAATGTTGATTCCAAAATCGGTAATCAATTCAACTACTGTTGGTTCTTCGGCATTAAGAAAGGACATCGTGTTTCCGCTACACGCGCCTCCCTGCAACCAGAGTACATTTGCCATGGATAATTTAAATTTGTAGTGATGCAATCCAGCCGAAATTTTTATTCGGAAGAAGAATGATGTGGCAAATGTATTGATGAATATGAGACTTAGAAATTTTTTTCTAAATATTTAGAAAAAAATTTCTAATCTGGAAAGAGTCCAGACTTATGCAGGAGTTGCAGCACCTTTTTTCCGTTGAACAAAGCGTCGACCAGGCAAAATGGCTGTCTCAAAAACTGCCCCGGGAGAAACACTCGCGGGTTGCCTAATGGTTTAGTTGTGTAAATCAAGCGGCCGCACTTCTGCTGCAAATTCGTCCAGACCCTTGAGCGTAAAATAGGGGCTGATTTGCGCCCACACCGCATCTTTGAACAAAGATTCGCTCACCGGCTCGCCCTTGAGCACTTGCTGAGGCATCCAGAAGGTGATGGTCATCCAGATGTTGTTGGTGAGTGTGTCGTATATCCCTGAAATCGGCTCCTGCAGCAGGATGCCGCGTTGCACATTGTAGTCGAGGCGCTTGCGAATCTGCATCAGCATTTTTCGCACAAACTGGTGCCAGCGGTCGATGATGGCCGGATAGGAACGTTCGATCTCGAACAGGTCGATCAGGTAGAAGCGGTATTTGGAGAAAAAGGAATGATACAGCATCAATTGCCGGTCGAATTCGGTGAGATTAGGCCCGAGCAAATAGGACGAAAGAATTTGGGAAAACTCGTCAAACAGCATTTCATAAACAGCCGTTACGATCGCTTCCTTGTTTTTGAAATGATAGGCCAGGTTGCCGACACTGATGCCGGTTTCGTCCGCGATTTGTTGTAGCCTGACATTGGCCACACCGTCCACGTTAAACAACCGGATGGCTGCCTCCAATATTCTTTGTTTGGTATTCATATTTGGCGCGGTAGGTTTCACTGGGCAATAATTAACGCTAATTCATGGTCAGGTTCATGTCCGCTATATCAACTTTAAGTGTACCTCTCTGGTCTTTTGCGGCCAGTCTTCTCATATAAAACGCCATCGTACCCGCTTTTTTGGGGCAGGTATTGGCAGCAATTCTTCGGCTGATAAATTTCATCGGGGTTTTGTAATGCGCAAACAGCAGGGATATCTCCCAGGTGCCCCGCCTGCAATTCAACTGGTCGATCACGGCCGTATCGCTCAACCACTGGTCGTCGCGATAAAAATTCATGTCCGGTTCAAATCCGAGTTTATCGGTGAAAAACAGACTGCTGAGCCTGTCGAGCATTTGCCCGTACACTTCGGGAGCAAGCGAAAAAACCGGCTTCATGTTTCGAAGAATTATTTTGCCTCAAAATTAGAATATTTTTTCTAAATTTAAAGCATTTAATTGCTGAAACTCCCGCAATCCCATGTCAGTGAAACATGGAATGAACAATGCCCAGATTGACTCCCGGAATGCCCAAAAATTGTCGGCAGGATGTTGCTGAACACTTTGCCGGTACATCCAGAGGTCTGTCGTCATCCAGAATTGCCGGGCCAGATGGAAAAAATGCGCATCGCCTGCCTCGGTCGAGAATGCTCCGCGCGACAGGTTGAACTGAATGGCCAGTTCCATTTGCTGCACCTGCCACTGGATGTGCTGCGCATGCGCAGTCTGAATTTCAGGGTAGGAGCGCATGATTTCGAGCGTGTCGAGATAAAAAAAACGGTATTCCTGCTGCAACGCAAAAGTGGAGGCCAGCAACCGGTCGATGTCCTCAAACAAAGGCAATACCCTGAATTCGTTGAGCAAGACCTGCTGGCGCCGCACGAGTTGCTCCCACACCGCCTGCACAATCACGTCCTTGGTCCGGAAATGGTAGGTCATGTTGCCGATGCTCATGTTGGCTTCCTCGGCGATGTGCTGCAGCCGCACATTGGCAATGCCGTCGCGGTTGAAACACACGACGGCATTGTCTAATATCTTTTGTTTGGTGGTTGCAGATGCCATGACATGGCAAACATCGGGAAAAAACGCCTGTCTAAAAATTCCAGGTAACAAATGCCTTTACAAAAAGTGGCGTCCCGGGCGTGTAATGGATTTCGGCCACGGGTTCTGCTTCGAATTGCAGGCGCGATTCGGTTTCAAACTGCGCCTCTCTCCATTCGGCGCCCAGCAGATTTTGCCCGGATACGCCCAGTTCGATTTTGCCGGCTTTCCAGCCAGCCACAGCATCCAGCAGGAAATACCCCTCGGCAATCAGGCTGTTGTCCTCATTGGCTGCCCGGTCGCCAAGCAGGCGGAAGCGCAGGCT
>Ga0075163_10013572_pt1 | contig 10547 bp, 8 predicted proteins | sample JI1023141ADNA_FD_71478 | JGI IMG/M metagenome (GOLD analysis project Ga0075163, IMG submission 71478) | Wastewater effluent complex algal communities from Wisconsin, to seasonally profile nutrient transformation and Carbon sequestration -... | ecosystem: Engineered > WWTP > Effluent > Algae... | reverse complement strand
CGCGTAGCGAATGTCGGGATTCTGGGCCGCAATCTCGACGGCCTCGGAGATGGCGATGCCAAGCGAGCCCGGGTTCGACGCGTCCTCGGCGAGCAGCTTGCGGCCGTACTCGGTCACATCCGACGGCGACGGGTGCACGGTCGCGCCGAACGCCTGCATCATCGCCCGGCGGTACGGCTTCTGGTCGTAGCTCGCGCGGACCTGCCAGACCTCGCACTCCATGCCGAACATCTGGCAGGCGAAGGCCAGGGCGGTGCCCCACTGGCCGGCGCCGGTCTCGGTGGTCAGCTTCTTCACGCCGGCCTTGGCGTTGTAGTAGGCCTGCGGCACGGCCGTGTTCGGCTTGTGCGATCCGGCGGGGCTCGTGCCCTCGTACTTGTAGTAGATCCGCGCCGGGGTGCCGAGCGCCTTCTCCAGGCGGCGCGCCCGATGAAGCGGCGTGGAGCGCCACAGCCGGTAGATGTCCATCACCTCGCCGGGGATCTCGATGTAGCGGTCGGTGGTGACCTCTTGCATGATGAGGTCCATCGGGAACAGCGGGGCGAAGTCGTCGGGGCCGGCCGGCTCGAGCGTGCCCGGATGCAGCGCGGGCGGCGGCGGCTGGGGCAGATCGGCGACGAGGTTGTACCAAGACGTCGGCATCTCGTCGTCGGTCAGCAGGTAGCGAAGCGGCTCGGTCACAGGACCCCCTGGATCTCGGTGCGCCGAGAGCGGATCTCCCGACGACGGGCGCATCGTAGGCCGATCGTTCCGGTGGCACCCCGCCCCTGCCCCGGCCGGTCACTCATTCGATTCGGCACCACCGAACCCCGCCGACGGCGCGACAGGTCGCGCCGTTCACCGGCGCTGCGTCGTCGATGATCGCCGTGATCACCCCCGGCCGCCTCGAGACCTCGATTGGGACCGGGCAGGTCGGCGCCCGGAGCCGTCCCTCGTACACGTTGTCGATCGGTCGCTCGGCGAGCGTTGCGGCGATGACCACGTCCTGGAACCGCCCGAGACCCTCCTGCCCGTCGGCGCACTGCCAGACCCCAGGGAGGTGCACGGCTTCGCTTGAGCGGATCTCGCGTGCCATGGCTCGCAGGTCGGCGGAGCGGCTCGCCGACGTGACCAGCCGGTCGGTCGACTCCGTGAGGAAGTGGCGTGCGTCGACGATCTGGACGACGAGCGCGACGACCGCGACGGCTTCGATCAGGCGGCGAGAGCGCGCTGCGGCGACCGGTCGGGCGCCGCCCGGCCGCTGCTCCGCGATCCATCGATCGAGCGCGAGCGCGGCGAGCGACATGACACCTGGCGTGACCACCCAGAACAGGCGGCCCGAGCTACGGAAGGTGCCGAGCGACGTGCGCAGTAACGCTGGCGCTGCGATCGCGGCGAGCGCGATCGCAGCCCCGCCGGCCGCGACGGTCGCGAGCGCCGGGATCCACCGCCGCGCTCTGGGCCGAAGCGCAAGCGTCGCCAGGCTCGCGATGACGGCGGCCGCTGCAGCGACGCCCATCTTCGCCACGCCGGTTCTCGAGAGCACGTCGTCGATGGTGGCGCCGAACGGGCGAAGCGGGCGTGAGGAGACCACGTAGATCACCGGCGTCACCGCCACGGCCGTGGTCACGGCGAGCACCGCGGCGACGACCTGCAGCCGCTCGACCGATCGGCGCCACGCGTCGCGCCCCAGCGCCAGCGAAACCACGACCAGCACGGTCGCCCCGAGGCCCCACGAATTGAAACCCTCGATCGACCCGGTCGAGTTCGTCAGGAACGGTTGACCGAGGATGCCCGAACGCTGAGGCCACACCGGGCTGGCGAGTGGCATGCCGAAGGCTCCGTACCCACCTGCGGGCGATCCACCCCCCGCCAGGTATCCGCCCGCAGCGAACACCGCAGCACTGGCGCCGATCGTGGCCGCTGCGAGGCCGCCCGCGGCAGACCACCCAAGTCGGTGGCGTGCGGCCGCGTCGACCGCCACGGCGAGCACGAGGGTCACCACCATCAACCACAGGTAGGGATGCGCGAGGAGCGCAACCAGCGCCAGCACCGGGAGCACCGCCAGGGCGCGTCGATCGTCTCGCCTCCACCATCGGATCGCCGCCGCCCAGGCGGCGAGCAGGGTCCACTGGGCGAACAATCCGGGGTGCACGACCCGAACGAGGAGAACCGGGCTCGCCACGAACATCGCGATGAGCGCGGCGCCCACCGCGAGTCGACGGAGGTCGAGGGCGCGGGCGATCGCCCCGGCCGCCAGCCCCTGCGCGACGAGGCAGCCGGCGTACCACGCCTGCATCCAGCGCCCGGCGCCGAGCGGCACCAGCCGGGCCGCCAGTGCAAGCAAAGGCACCCCGTCGATCAGCCCGACCACCGCCGGTCGGCCATCGGTGCCGCGCAGCCGGGCGGTGCTCAGGAACGGGAGCCGCCAGTTGTCGGCGGCGAACGCACGAACCGCCGCCAAGCTGCTCCCGGCGTCGCCGCCGAGAGCGTCGACCAGATCGACGTGGCGCAGGGGGCCGGCGCCGACGACCACCGCCGCGGCGAATACCCCGGCCGCGCCGCCGATGCCGATCCACGGGCGCCTCATTCGGCGGCGCGGGTGCGCTCGGCCGGGTCGGGGGTGAGCGCATCGGGGGAGAGCGCGGCGACGATGCCTGCCGCCCCGTCCTCCCAGGTGGGGGGCCGGTAGTCGCAGAGCGCCTCGCGCCGGGCCCGGTGGTAGGCGTCGTCGGTGGCGTGGCGTCGCAGCAGGGTCACGAGCTCGTCGAGTCGGTGGGGGTCGAAGAATTCGGCGCGTGCGCCACCGGCTTCGACGAGCGCGCCGCCGTTCGACGCGATCGTCGGCAGCCCGTTCGCGAGCGCCTCGATCACCGGCGTGCCGAACCCCTCGTAGAACGCAGGCTGCACCGACACGAACGCGTGGCGATACAGCCCGTCGAGCGTGTCGTCGTCCACGTGGTCGAGCCAGCGCAGGCGTCCGCCGGCCAGGGGATGGGCGCGCATCCGCTCGGTGATCGCCTCGGTCATCCACCCGGCCTTCCCAACGATGGCCAGCGACAGGTCGGGGATCTCGTCGGCGAGTCGATCGAACGCGTCGAGCAGCAGCGCGTGGTTCTTGCGCGGTTCGACGGTGCCGACACTCAGGATGAACCGACCCGGCGGCGCGGACTCGGGTCGTGGCAGGTTGGCTGCGGCGACCCGGAAGTTGGCGCCCATCGTGATCACCGACGTCCGCAGCGGCCGGTCGTCGCCGCGGCGTCGCGAGTACTCGACCACGTCGCGTTCGCTGCAGCGCGAGATGCACACGAACCGTTCGGAGTGGTCGAGGTGCGCGTCGATGAACGAGGTGAACAGCCGGATCTGTCCCTCGTCGAACCACTCGGGAAACTGCGTCGGCATCACGTCGGCGATGAGCGTTGCCGTGCGGACGCCACGCGCCGCCATGGCCGGTAGCAGCTCCGCCCGATGGGGAACGTTGTGCCAGGCCGCTTCCAGGTCGAACAGCCACGAGTCGCGGGGCCATTCGTCGATCCGAAGCGTGCCGTGGCCCGCAGGGTGTGCGGCGAGGCGGCGACGCTGGGCGGCGCGGTCGCGCAGCGCCTGAACCGGACCGAGTCGGATCGCTCGGGCGAGGGCCGACCGGACGGGACCGGGGAGCGGGTCGGCGAGCTGCGACAGCCGCGATCGTGGGGGAGTCGCAGGCGCACGGAAGGTCGCGAGCTGCGCCGATTCTCCCGGATCGAGGCGGCGGAAGGTACCGCACTCGAGGCACCACCGGACGGGGATGAATCGGATCGGTCCGGCGTCGTCGGGGCCGGGAAGCCGGCGAAGCAGTTCGCGTGTGTGGCGCTGGAAGCCGGTCTGGTACGGCACGGCCAGCGTGTTCGACACATCGACGAACACGTGGCGGTGGCGGTCATCAGCAGTAGGTGAGGTCATGGGAGTGTCCGATCGACGACGATCTCGGCGAATCGCTGGCCGATCGCCGTCCAGTCGCCGTGCTGCTCGACCCAGCGGCGGCCGGCGGCGACGCGATCTGCGTCGGGCCGCCCGAGCGCGGCGACGATCGCGTCGGGGAACCGATCGAGCGACGCGATCGCGATCCCCGCTTCGTCGGCGTCGACGCCCCGCGCCCCGATGTCGGTGCTCACGATGGGCAGCCCGGCGGCGAGGTACATCAGCAGCTTCAGGTTCGAGCCGCTCCCGGTGGCCATCGGGTTCAGCGCCAGGTCGCACGACGTGAGCAGCAGGTCGAGCCGCTCGGCCGACACGACGCCGAGCAGCACAACGTTCGACGGCAACCTCGGCCGGTCGAGCGCCCGGGAGTGTGCGCCGGCAAGCAGAAACGTCACGTCGGGCAGTTGCTCGGCCATCGCGAGTATCGCCCGGCCGGCATCGACGTTGGGACGGTGGCCGGCGCCCACGAACAGCGCGGCGGCCCGCCCGGCGGGGATGTCAACCGCGTCGCCGAGCGCGAGCCGCCGCCGCGCCCGTGCCGCCCCCGTGACGAACGCGACGGACGCCGTGTCGACACCGTTGGGAACCACCGCGGTGTGCCCTCCGACGTCGTAGCGCCGCGACAGCGATTCCAGGTCGTGGTCGGTGGTAGCCGTCACCGTTGCCGCGCTCTCCACGGCCAACCGCTCGGTGGCCTCGATGTGGCGGAGCAGCCAATGGCCGCCCTCGTCGTCGGGATAGATCTCGGACTTGAGCGCGAACTCGTCGTTGTGGGCGTCGCACACGAGAGGGATGTCGGGTGCGATCCGGAGTGCCGCGGCGGCTAGGTAGGGCTGCACGAGCAGCGTTGCCGCCGCCCCGTCGAGCTGTTCGCCGAGCTCCCACACGAGCTCGGGGATCGCCTCCCACATGAGCGCCGAGGCGATGTCGGTCAGCGACACCGGCGCGGCGACGAGCCGCATCGCGGTCTCGCGTCGCGCCAGGTCGCCGGGAAGGGGAAACACGTATTCGACGACGCCGTCGGCGTGGCGTTCGACCGCCCGCGCGGTCGCCTGGTTGGAGACGCTCAGGATTGTCACGTCGACCCCGGCTCGCCGCGCGAGCGCGTGGGCCAGGTGGAACCCGCGGAGCTGCCCACCGCTGGCACGTGGCGACAGCGGGTAGGTGCTGAGTGCCACGATGCGACTTCGGCCTCGGGATCTGAAGGCGTGCGGTTGGACGGCGGGGGAGTCGCCGACCCGCACCGTGTCGTCGAGGAACGCCGAGATCGAACCGGATCGCCGGCGCGCGTCGGCCCGTGCGATCCGCCGTCGGGCGGCGCGCACCCGGGTGGGCACGGGCGCATCGGCGGTTCGAAGCCACTGGAGGAACTGCTGGCCTGACACCTGGGCCGATCCTACGATCTCGCCGAGGCCCAGCTCCGGAACCGCCGGCACGCCTCGCCGACGGCATCGGGCGATGTCGCATACGACCAGCGCATGAACCGGTGGCCGTCGACGGGATCGAAGTCGTTGCCAGGTGCGACGGCGACCCCGAGCTCGTCGAGCCAGATGCGGCTGAGGTCGAGCGCTGGGACTCCCCAATGCTCGACCGATCCGTACAGGTAGAACGCTCCGTCGCTCGGGGCGAGGTCGATGACGCCGATCTCGTGCAGGGTTGCCGCGAGGGCGTCGCGGTTCGCCCGGTACCCGGCGACTCGCCGGTCGAGTTCGTCGGTGGCGTCGAATGCCGCGAGCCCGACGTGCTGGGCCAGGGTGGGCGGGGCGAGCACCAGGTTCTGGCTGAGGCGGTCGACCGGTTCGGCGAGGTGGCCGGGCACCACGATCCAGCCCAGCCGCCACCCGGTCATCGCGAAATACTTCGAGAACGACCCGATCACGATCGCATCCGGTGCCACGCTCAGCGCGGTGTGCGCCGGCTCGCCGTAGACGATGCCGTGGTAGATCTCGTCGCTCACGATCTGCACGTCGTGCTCGTTGCACCACCGCCCGATCGCGCCCCAGTCGCCCTCGCTCAGCACCGCCCCGGTGGGGTTGGCCGGGCTCGCCAGGAGGAGCCCGTCGATCGGCCCGGCCGCGTCGAGGTGTGCCGTCGTGGGCGCATAGCCCGTTGCGGCGTCGACGCGCAGTGCGACCGCCTCGAGCCCGAACGCGTGGAGCATCTGGCGGTAGCACGGGTACCCCGGTTCGGTCACGGCGATCCGCTCGCCCGGCGCGAACGCGGCGAGCAGACCCAGCAGGCACGCGCCCGACGCGCCGACGGTCACGATCACCCGGCTCGCATCGATGTCGACGCCGTAGCGATGCGCGTACTCGCGGGCGATGCGAGATCGGAGGGCGGGCAGCCCGCACGCATCGGTGTAGCCGAGCGGATCACCGGAGCGCAGCACTTCGATCGCGGCCTCGGTCGCCAAGCGCGGCGCACCGCCAGCGGGTTGACCAACTTCGAGATGGATCGCCGCGCCGTGCTGCGACTCGTGCGCGGATGTCGCGGCGACGAGCTCCATCACGAGGAAGGGGTCGATCTCGGCCCGGGCGGCGACCCGTCCCCGACCCATGTTCAGCCGATGGGGAGCAGTGCGGCGAGCAGTGAGGTCACGACCAGTTCGAGTTCGGCCTCGTCGAGTTCGGCGAACGGCTGGGCCGCGATGACGTCGGTGATCGTCTCGGCGCGGTCGGTCGCCTCGCGCAGCGCACTCACGTCGGGCAACGGTGCCGAGTGGCCGAGCAGCGCGGCGTTCGCTTCGCCGCCCTTCGCGACGACCGCGGCGAGCGGCGACAGCCCTGCCGCCATCACGCCGATGATGTGTGCCCCGCCGCGGAACTCGCGCAGCACGTTGATCTGCTGGGCGACCGCGCCCATCGGGTCGTCGGGCAGGGCCACGTTGCGCCAGCCGGCGAACAGCGCCATGCCGGCGACGGGGGCCGCGGCGATGACCCGGCCGAGCAGCGGCGACAGCGCGGCGTAGTCGACGTCGGGCGCCAGGTGCGCACGCCCCCAGTCGGCGCATCCGGCGGCGAACCGCTCGGCGGCGGCGGCCACAGGTTCGACGGCGCGGCCCTGGTCCCACATCGTTCGAACGAAACCGCCGTGGAGGAAGCCGAACGCGGCCTCGACGACGTCGGCGTCGACCTCGCCGAGCACGCCTCCGCGGCCGGTCACGTAGAAGTCGTAGCCGTGATAGCCGGACTCGATCGCCGGGGCGTAGAAGGTCGGGTCGAGCATGAAGCGCTGGCCGAACCGCTGCACCGGTCCGGCGATCGCACGTTCGGCTTCCTCGGGGGTCATCGGTCGGCGCTCAGCGGCTGACGATCACGGCAGAACCGTGGCCGAACAGCCCCTGGTTGGCGGTGATGCCGGCGGTCGCGTTGTCGACCTGGCGGCCGGTGGCCTCGCCTCGGAGCTGCCAGGTGAGTTCGCACACCTGCGCGATCGCCTGGGCCGGGACGGCCTCGCCGAAGCACGACAGTCCGCCCGACGGGTTCACCGGGACGCGCCCGCCGATCGTCGTGTCGCCGTCGCGCAGGAGCTGCTCTGCTCCGCCGACCTCGCACAGACCGAGGTCTTCGTACCAGTCGAGCTCCAGGGCCGACGACAGGTCGTAGACCTCGGCGACGTTGATGTCTTCGGGTCCGATGCCGGCCTGTGCGTACGCCGCGTCGCCGATGGCCTGCTTGAACGTGCGCTCGGGTGCGGGCACGCCTGCGGCCGAGTCGGTCGAGAAGCCGGGCATGTCGATGACGGTGTTGGGAAAGGTCGGCGTGATGGTCGACACGGCCTTGATCCGCACCGGGTTCGCGTGCCCGTGCGCTCGGGCCCAGTCCATGGAGGCGAGCACGAGCGCGGCGCCGCCGTCGGAGGTCGCGCAGATGTGGAGGAGTCGGAGCGGGTCGGCCACGATCGGCGACGCCATGATCTCCTCGGCCGTGTACTCCTTGCGGTACCGCGCGTAGGGGTTGTTGAGACCGTGGCGGGCGTTCTTCACCTTGACCGCTGCGAAGTCGTCCTCGGTCGCGCCGTACAGGTCGATGCGGCGGCGGGCGTAGAGCCCGAAGTAGGTGGGGTTCGTTGCGCCGATGAGTCGGAAACGCAGCCAGTCGGGGTCGGTCCAGCGTTCGCCCGACTGCGGGGCGAGGAAGCCCTTCGGGGTGGTGTCGGCGCCGACGACGAGCGCCACGTCGCAGAGCCCGGCGAGGATGCGCTGGCGGGCTGCTTCGATCGCCATCGCGCCGGACGCGCAGGCGCCGTACGCGCTCGTGACCGGTATGCCGGTCCAGCCCATCGCCTGGGCGAACGTGGCGCCGGCGACGTAGCCGGGATAGCCGTTGCGCATGGTGTCGGCGCCGGCCACGAACTGGATGTCGCGGTAGTCGACCGCCGCGTCGGTGAGCGCGTCGCTGATGGCGGCGACGCCGTACTCGACGAAGTTGCGGCCCCACTTGCCCCAGGGGTGCATCCCGGCGCCGATGATTGCGATCTCGTCCACCATCACTGGGCTCCTTCGGCGCGTCGGCCGGTCGGCTTCCACTTCCACACGACGACCTCGTTGCCGTCGTCATCGAAATGGAGCGTGTCGAGTGCGACCTCGACCTCGTCGCCCACGGCCAGGTCGTCGACGGTCACGCCGCCGACCATCTGGCCGAGGATCACGATTCGCTCCTCGATCAGTTCGACCGCAGCGATCACGAACGGCACGTGAGGGTCGGTCATGGCGATGTAGGGCGGCGGCGGCTTGTAGCCCGCGTTCGTGTAGCTCCACACGCGGCCGATTCGGCTGAGCTGCACCGGTTCGAGCGTGGCGGCGGAACACCCGGGCGCACGCGACATGGTCGTCTCGGGCGGGAAGTAGAACGTGCCGCTCTCCGAGCAGCGCGTGCCGAGGAGATGCGGCTCGTCGTCGAGGGTGAACCATCCCTCGATCGCAGCCACTCGCGTGTGTGTCATGTGTTTCCTCCCGTCGGACAGCGCGCACGCTCTCCAGCGATCTGACGGAGCGTCAGACTAGAGCCAGCGGTTGCCCCGCTCGTCCATCCGATGGTGCGCGCCGACCTCGGCCAGTTCTTCACCCGTGACCATCCCGAGCGCGCCTCAGCGCCGCACGAGGATCGCGCCGACGAGGGTTGGCAGCGTCAGCAGCGAGCGCAGAGCCCCTCCATCGCTGCTCGTTCAACGACGAGAGGGCGCAGAGGGACTCGACCCGGCGGCATGATCGGTCAGCCATCGATCGGGTTGGCCACGCAGAGCCCCCGCCGTTCGGCGGCGTCGCAGAGGGCCGAATCTGAACTTGTCAGGACGTGTGCCCCGACGGCCAACGCGGCTGCGAGGTGCACGGCGTCGTAGCCCCGGAGGGCCTCCTTCTCGGCGAGATCGGCAGCTATCGCAACGAGATCCTCTGTGATCTTCACGATGGCGACCTCCTCGAGGAGGTCAACCAACGCAGCCTTCGCGTCGCGGTGCTCCCGGTATGTCAGGCGACCCCCTCGTTGGGCCGCAGCCAATGCAGCTCGGGCCTCGACGACGACCATCGCGGCCGAAACCAGCACCTCGGCCGCCGCCCAGATCGCGTCGGCGCGAGCAGACCCGACTTCGTCCAGCAGCCGCTTCAGCAGCGTCGAGGTGTCGACGTAGGTGATCACCGCCGCTGTTCAGCCACCAGATCACTCACCGACCCGACCGGTTTGATTCGTCGCGACGGAGGCCTCCGGGACGAACGCTTCGCGGGACGGACGACGCCCGCCGCGATCAGGTCGCTCAGATGGTCCATCGAGGAGTCCAGCGCCGACAACCGCGCCACAGGACGTCCGCGGTCGGTGACGATGATCTCCTCGCCATTCCGAACGCGGTCGAGATAGCGGCTCAGATTGTTCTTGAGATCGCGTACGCCGACCTCGACTCGCGAGATAGCCACTGACATGACCACATTGTAGCTACACCGGAGGCGAGCACGGTCAACGCCGACCAGGGCGTTGAGCCACACGGGTTTGAAGAGCGCGACGTTGGTGGATCAGACGGGACTCGAACCCGCTGGGCTAGTTCGTTCGGCCCTTTGTCGCCCGGCTCGGCCGATCCGCTTTTGCGGTCCCTACCTTGTGCCGAATGGACGGACAAGTCGTCGAGGCGGGACTCGACGTCGTGATCGGGATGGGCGCCTTGGTGGCCCGCCTCGACAGGACGGTGCTTGCACCGTGGCGCGCCGCGATCGGCGACGCCGCGGGGATCGAGGGCGCCCCACGGGGAACGGTGCCGCACAGCGTGCTGCTGTATGGGGCACCGGGTTCGGGGGTGCGGTTCGCCGCGAGCTCACTCGCCGCCGCGCTCGACCGTCTCGACCGGGGTTCGGTGATCGTGGCTGCGGACCGACTCGACGCGAGCCCGCGGGAACTCTCGGCGCTCGTCGAGGGTGCTCCTCGTGACGTGGTGCTGATTCTCGCGAGCCACGAGCCGTGGAGGCTGCCCCTCGATGCGGCCGGCCGGCGAGGTCGTGGCTCGATCGGCTGGGTGAGCGCGCACGGCGCGGCGATCGCCACGGCCTTCGTGCACCCGCCCGATCGCCCCGCGCGGCTGTTTCGCGCCTGGGAGTTGCTCGCGGCGCTCGGCGAGTCGACCGA
>Ga0075163_10013571_pt1 | contig 10548 bp, 10 predicted proteins | sample JI1023141ADNA_FD_71478 | JGI IMG/M metagenome (GOLD analysis project Ga0075163, IMG submission 71478) | Wastewater effluent complex algal communities from Wisconsin, to seasonally profile nutrient transformation and Carbon sequestration -... | ecosystem: Engineered > WWTP > Effluent > Algae... | reverse complement strand
CCATTGGTAATGCCAAAATAGTATTTAAAAGAGAAGTTAATTCTGTTAAATCAGAGAATACTGTTTTTAAAATATGCACCAAAATATAAGAAATACCTGCGATAATGGTTATGTACCCTATAAATTTTGGTATCGATTTATGTATCCAAATTAGTAGCCCAAGAATAAATATATGTATACCAAAAAAGATAAGTCCAATTGACCAAACAAATTCAAATGAATTATAGTTTTGAATAATGATTACATTATTGGTTTCTGCAATATTTTTTAATAAGAAATAGGCTGATAAACAAAAAAGAAGAGTATAACTGACTCTAAAATAAAATGATAACAATGCAAGCTTGTTGTTGAGGTTTTTGAAGTATAAATAGAGGGTATAAGAAAGTAAAAAATCAAGTAGGATTATTACTAAAATCCCAAGCAGCATAAATTTGTAGAGATTGAGATTTTCTGTGAGATTTTGAGCAATATCGGGTTGATTATAATCAAATAATTTTGGAGAAGCATAACCAAATGTGAATACAGCTAGTAATGCCATTATTAGAATTGAGAAGCCAGTAATTTTGGATAGTATTCTTTGATTATTCATTTGTCTCCTTTTAGGTTAAGTGTACTGTAAAATACTCCCAGTGTTAAATTAGTTTTAATGAAATAGAAAAATAAATCGTATTTTGTCTGTGAGTGGATTAAATTTGTGTGCAACTTCCACCAATTACTTTTAATTTATTTTCAAATAGTTTCCAAAATCGAATGTATCTAAATTTTCCTTCGATTGGTTGCCCTAACATCTTACCTTTTGTGTCAATAACAATCGTAACAATAGCGGTATCTCCAATTAAATTTATTTTTTCAATTGTTGGATTTATTTTTTCAATAATCATTGTTCTGGATTTATGAGAATCAATATCCATTTTTTTGGTTATCGTCTGTCCATCTGGAGTAATGAATAGCAAATCGTCATGTAATAAGTCATCTAAAGCATCAACATCATTGATTTTCATGGCATCAATAAGATTGTTTTCTGCTTTAACAATTTGCTCTTTGTTGATAAAAGAGTTACCACTATTCATATTTTATAATGTTTGATTTTACTTTTAGTTGTACGGGTTACTAATTGATTTCAGATTGTTTGGGCCACTTAAATGCATACCAAACGATAATTGATGTCATTATACTTTCAATAATAGCCAGAAAAATATAAAAGGCTCTCCATGGTTCAATTGAAGTAAAGGCAATTAATAACATGATCGCTGTAAAAAATAATCCGAAAAGTATATTGAGTAATCTATTGATTTTAGGCTTTAAAAGTATAGATAGAAACACCATTAAAGCCGGAATCGCTAGCATCAAGGCAGCTAAAAATAATTTTAATGGACTATTTAATAAGTTATCTCCACTCACTAATCCCTGTGTTTTATAAGGTATATAAAGCTCAAAATAATCACCATATAAATAGCAAAGAGTTACCGCGGTCCAAAGTACAGAAAGTTTAATTTTGATATTTATTTTAAAATCTTCTAAAGTATTTTGCTCCATAGTTTTGTTCATTAAATAGTAGGTTATTAAACTTATGTTCTTTTTTTTGAATTCAAGTTGTGTATTATCCAGTTATTTATCAGACGATTTTGCTATAGTTTTGTTACAATAAATATGTTTCTTCACTTTATTGATAAGCGAGTATCAGTGACTTACATTTTTTATTCATTACTAGTATTTACCCTTTAATATTCTTCCATATTACACCAATTTTCCCTTTTTTTATTGAATCGTTTCTATACAGTTTATGGCTTCTGTAAGTCTTGTAAAAGAAAAAATCTTCACCATTTGAACTTTGATTTTTGCATTTTTGGCTTCTTGTGATTTAACAAAATCTGCATTTTACTTAAATACACTGTAGTAACTTTTGCTCCATATCCTTTTGCAATTATTTTAACCCATCATTTAAAGAAGTTGTTGCAACTTCATTTAACCAAAGAACTTCTGAACCATCATATTTATTTTCGTAAAAGCTTTCATTTTAATTATTACATAGTTATAACCTCTTGATTTAAATGCCGAATAGATGCCAGCTAACAATGAATCCCAAAAACATTTCAACAAAAAAGATTTTGTAGGGAGGAGTTCACAACATTTTTGTTGTATGTTTCTATGGGATTCATATTTTTATTGCTAGACGGTACTTAAAGATTACAATTTCATAGATAAAATTAGTCTATACCAAAAGCAAACATAAAATCATTAGAGCCAAAAAAGTATTCCCCTTTGTCAAGGTTTCTAACCACTAAGTAATAGTATCCTTGCTTTATTTTTTTAACATCATAATTTATTTTTTCAAACGAGGTAGAGGTGCTTGTCAGCTTCGCTTTTGTGGTTATAAAAAAACGTTTGTCATTTCTAACTTCAAATTGAACCAAATCAAATATAGAAGCAGGATCTGTTCCTTCAGAAACTTTAACAACAAACATCAGTTCATCTTTTTTTGCAATTCTAACTTCGGATGCATTTCCGTTCAAGAAAAAACCACCCTCAGCTTTAAACAAACCTTTAGCCTTTGCAATGGTATTGTATTGGGATTTTTCTAGTTTCTTTAATTGCCTTGTTTTGGAATCAAAATAGGAGGGCTTATCATTAAATTCAGGAAGAATAGTTTGAGCATAAGTACTCAAAGCTGATAGAAGAATTGACATTAGAATTAGAAGTTTTTTCATGATTAAATATTCAAGTTCACTGAATAAAAAAGTTACACTATTTGAGGACATATTGTAAACCAACAATTATTGCTATACCGTTAGCTTGAACAGTCTCAGTTTGTTCTTTTTTTAAGACACCACCTACATATATTTTTGCCGTAATAGTTTTGCCAGGTGTCGCACCAGTAACAGAGCAATTCAAGCCCGCTACAAAATTACCCGCTTGTGCGACTATTTCTTTTGTCCAAGGTAATGATGTTGGTATAGCATTTGCACCAGTATTAGAGCCAGTTATGTAGGTTGCGTCGTAAGTTCCAGTGGCATTTCCAGTGATTTCATATTTAACGTTTCGGCTATCGGGTACAGAATTATTTGTGTCCTTGTCATCATCACTGCAAGCAGTTGTGAGTGTCAAAATTAAAACTGTAAATAGTGTTTGTAATGCATTCATTGTTTTCATAATACTAATTTTTAGAGATTTATATTTATTTTAAAATTTTAAGAAAATTCGATTTGTTACTTCTTTTTAATAATTTATAGTTACAATTTTTGTGTATAATTGCCCCGTACCTATGATCATTGTTTGGTTGTAATTTTTTCGAGCTATAGCTGTAAAATCAACTGCTTCGCTCGAAGGTTGATAGCTTTTTTGAACGAAGGATGTCCAATTGTTATTAGTCAATAGAATGTCACCGTAAGGAAAAAAACCGGTATCGTAATGTTGACCAATACCAATGCATTTAGAATCTGTTAGGAATTGTAATCTAGTTACTGGGTTGGGTAAAGTAATTGAACGACCACCATCTAGGGGAACTAATTGATTGTTACTTTTTAGTATTGTTTTACCATAAACAAAATAAATTTTAGAAAACATATTTTCATTTGTTGGAGTTATATTCTGCCAAGTACTTCCTCCATTTGTAGTTTTGTAGTAATTGCTTTTACCTGTGGTAGCAATGCCATAGTTTAGGTCTCTGAATTTCACATCAACAAAGTCCTCTGTTGTTTTTATTAAAACAGGTGTCCAACTGGCACCACCATTAGTAGTTTTTATAAACAATTTAGTTCCAGTTATGTATCCTTCATTTTCATTTATAAAGAACATTCCTGTTGGACTACCTTTTTCTACACTATTTAAATTGATAACATTCCAAGTTTGACCAGCGTTATTGGTTTTTAGAAGATAGCTACCCGTTTCGTCTCCGCCAATAGCATAGCCAGTGTTAGTAGTTACAAACTGTATTTTTTGGAGATTAAAATTCACAGTGGAGTTGAGCGAAGTCCATGTGGTTCCTCCGTCAGTTGTTTTAACAATGCCACCTAATCTAGAAACAGCATAAGCTGTATTTTCGCTTGTAAAAACCAAATCATTATAAAACCCATAGGGAATGTTGGATTGTTTAATAACTAAATTATCTAATTTTAAATCAGAAATAGGCTCAATTCTAATACTATCAATGTCATCATTACAGGAGTAAGTGCTGTAAAGAATAAGCAATGCAAAAAAAGTTTTTATTTTCATAGTCATAAGTTTTAATTATTGTTAAAAATTGTATTTGTGTTCCGTTTTTTTGTACTCAATCTGTTGTTTCTGAAATTAGTAACCATGATAAAACGCAGATTAACAGAAAACTAAATTCAACACCATTTCTACCACCACCAACCACAAACCAACCCTCTCTAAAATGAACGAGTATAATCCCCATAAGCAATATGAATATGAAAAGAATTGAAAAGGGTTTGATGTATTTATTGAAAATAAATGCTATCGAACCTACCGCTTGAGATAGCACAATCCCCCATGCTAATGGCACACCAAAAGGAGCAAAGCCAACTTTGTTTAAGAATAAATTTCCAAAGTCATTTACATCATTATCAGTAAAAATTCCATGCAAACTGTGGGATAAAAAAAGGATAGCCAGAGCAATTCGTAAGATAATAGTGTTGTTGTTTTTCATGTTATTTGATGGTATAATTTGATTTAGCCACTTCGCACAATCTGAAGTAACCTAGAACATAATTGTCAGGATTGGTTTGATTGATGATGTTTCCTCTTACTCTTGTTGGAATAACTTGAAAAGGACCATTGTTTGCACCTGATGAAGCTCCAATAATCAATCTCATATAGTTAGAGTACATCGGAGAAACTCCATATTGTGTAAAATTTATTGTCTTTCCTTGTACCAAATTTTTATGAGAATACAACCATGACATGGTTTTCCCATCCGTAAATTGATCATCAATAATTTGATATTCTGGAAATGGATTTATAGTAGAGTCATATCGGAATAGATAATAATTACGTTGGTTGGCAAAGTCTTTGAAGTTTATTTTTATCCCAATTTCATCATTATTAATTCCCAAATCATTCGTTTGTTCAACATCCAGAATAGGGGGAGAGGGTATTAATTTTTCTTCAGCAATGTAGGTTTGACCATTGTAGCCTAAAGTCAATTTGTAGTTTTCATTCAATTCGGGTGCAAAATTTGTACAGATGTAGTTACCAGTATTGGGGATCTCGATGAAATTGAAAACCGTATTGGAGCTATTAGTAACCCTTACAATTGCTCCACTTACAGTAGGAATTTGATTGTCAAAATATCCAGTTGTAGTAGTTAATCGGATAGTTTGAATGTTTCCAGAGGTTCCTTTTTCCCAATTAATAGCGGCATCGATTACTAATCTTGGGGTTTCGGTTTCTAAGTTAACATCTACAACTTCCTCACAACTAATGATTGTGATATAACACAGAAATAGAATTAGCTTTTTCATTTTTTAAAATTTAAAATTGTAGGTTACTCCTGGGATTATCCCAAAAATGGAAAACTTAACCGCCTCATTTTCTGCAGTGTCAATATTTTGCCTAAAATTGATAGAAGCTGCATTTTTACGATTGTATACATTGTAAATGCTGAATACCCATTCACTTTTCCATTTTCTGTTTTTATTTTTTTGAGGGGTTAATGTCGCTGACAGGTCTAAATGATGCAATGTGGGAAGCGCATTTTCGTTTCGTAAACCATAGCTGGGAACAATAACGCCTTGATATTCATATTGTCCTTTTGGGAATGTAATTGGCTGTCCAGATTGTAAGGTGAAAATGGAACCAAAACTCCATTTATCACTCCACTTGTAAGTAGTTGTTAAGGATAAATTATGGAGTTTATCAAAACTTGAACGATACCATTTTCCATCGTTTATTCCAGTTTCTTGTGGAGTTCTTCCAGGAGTCTGCTGTTCGGTTCTTGATAGCGTGTAGGATATCCAACCTGTAAGATTGCCTGTATTTTTTCTCAACATTAATTCTAATCCATAGGCTTTTCCTTTGCCGTTTAAAATAACCTGTTCTAAATTGTTATTGGCAATTAATTCTGCTCCATCAATATAATCAACTCTGTTTTTCATTTTTTTGTAGAAAGATTCTATTTCGATGGAATAGTTATCCTCATTAAAATTTTGGAAATACCCAATGGCAAATTGGTCCAGAAGCTGAGGTTTGAAAAAAGTATCACTTGGAGACCAAATATCAAGCGGTGTTGGTGAGCTCGTGTTGGTAATTAAATGCAGGTATTGCGTCATACGATTATAACTTGCCTTAACCGATTGTTGGTCATTAATAGCATAGGATATGGCTAATCGTGGTTCTAGATTATCAAATTTGTTTATGACATCATTAGTGCCGTATTTTTTTGTTCCAATAGGAGTAGCTTTTTCATATATTTTAAAAGCTTCATTAAAAATAACTGCCTGATTGTTGGCATAAATAGCTTTATTTTCCTCGCCGAGTCGGTAAAATAGGCTGTATCTCAACCCATAATTTAAACTTAACTTATCAGAAATTTTTTGGTCAACATCAAAATAAAATGAGGGTTCAAATGCAAATTTTTTGTCTAATTGGGTAGCTATAATTTCTGATTCATCATCAATAGGTTCAATCTTGCCTGGATTAAAGAGGTAATATTGGGCATTCAACCCATAAGTCAATTTGGTAGAGTTGCTTAAATAATGTTTGAAATCGTATTTTAAGTTAAAATTATTGATGCTACTGTCCCACGTAAGTCCGAAGTAAGTTACTTTTAGACCATAGTAATAATCGCTGTAAATGAGTGACAAATTGGAAAATAGTTTGTCGGAAAATAAATGATTCCATCTCAGGTTGCCAAATGAATTCCCATAGGTATTCACAAAAACTCCGTTTAAATCAAAAACATCTCGACCAAAATAACCCGAAAGGAATAGTTTATTTTTATCGTTAAGTTTATAATTTAGTTTAGTATTTAAATCATAGAAATAGGCGGAATTTTCATTATCAGCCAACTTTAAAAATAAATGCCCATAAGAGCCTCGTCCTGCGACTAGAAAGGAGCCTTTACCACTAGAAATAGGCCCCTCCGCCATTAATCTACTTGAAATCAAACCAACTCCACCCGAAAGTTTAAATTCTTCCTTATTTCCTTCTCTTTGATAAATATCTAAAACGGATGATAATCTACCACCAAATCGAGCAGGAATTCCCCCTTTGTAAAGTTTCAAATCTTTGATAGCATCAGCATTAAAAACAGAGAAAAAACCAAATAAATGCGACGAATTATAGATGGTAGCTTCGTCAAGAAGTATAAGATTTTGGTCCGTAGAACCGCCTCTAACATTAAATCCAGATTGTCCTTCTCCAGCATTGGTAACTCCAGGCAATAACAAAATAGATTTTATAATATCTACCTCTCCAAACACAACAGGCATTTGCTTAATGGTTTGAATTGAAAGTTTGTTGACGCTCATTTCGGTATTTTTTATTTCAGCTCGTTTTTTGATGCTACTTACAACAACCTCTTCTAAGTCCTTACTATTTTCGGTTAATGAAAAATCCTTTTTACTGTTTTCGTTGATTATTACATTCCCTTCTATTGTCTGAAAACCTACATAGCTTACTCTAATAGTATAAGTGCCTGCAGGAATTGTTAATGAATAAAATCCATATTCGTTTGAACTGATTCCTGTTTTTAATTCTTCGATATAGATATTGGCCCCAAAAATAGTTTCAGCGGTTTTAGAATCTTTTATTGTTCCACTTAGGGTTATTTTTTGTTGAGAATAGATTGAGTTTAGGCATAGTAAGAGCAGTACTACTAGTTTTAGTGTAAGATTCATCGAAAAAAATATTTGTGATTGTTGTTAGTATTTATCCAGAATATTCTGTTTTATAGGCAATTAAAAGTGTATTAAAAATTAAACCCAATTCCTGAATACAATCCAAAAATATAGGTCTTAGAATTGGTATTCGTAGAACTAAATGGATTGAATTGATATTTCAAAACAGGTTCAATTTTAAATTCGAGTTGTTTCATGATTCCATATTTTAGACCTAGACCTAGATTTCCACTATAGTGGACAGTATTTAAATTATTGGCTCCTCCAAGGTTTATTTTCTCTTGTTCCAATTTCATAGTAATACTATTTTGAGTCAAAAACAAAGTACTCACACCTCCAATAAATTCAAGTCCAAATCTCTTATTTACAACTTGATAGGAAAGTTCTAATGGGACTTCTACATATCCCATCTTTTGATTGATGATTCCTGTAGGGTTTGGGTTTTTGGTGCCATAAATACCTATATTTTTTATATTTATAGGGGTTCCTTGTATAGAAATATTCAAACCGCCAGTAAAGGTTGGGTTTAATTGAACATCATTAGTATCATAATTTACGGCGACGGTATTGATTCCTGTTCGAACTTTTACTTTTTTGCTTAAAGCATAATTTATTCCCACTCCAAAACTTTGACTGGTATTATACTCTTTTTGATTGGTTTCAAATTGTGAGTCTAGAGGAGAACCATCTGTTAGTGAATTATAATAAACAGGAGCAACGGAGGTATTAATTTGCCAGCGCTTGTTCTTTTCTTTCTTCGTTGTTTTGTCCTCTTTTTCTTTTAGTAATTTGTCCAACTCATTGTTTTCGGTGGCAGCAATCTCTACTGTTTTTTTGATTTCTTCTACTTTTGGAAGTTCGTGTTTAGAACTATCTTTAACAGCCAGTTTTGTTGATTCATTGGAAATATCGAAAGCTGTGTGTCTTTTTTCTTCTTTCTCCATCAAAGCATTCGTTTTAGAATTGGCTTCTTGGTATTTTATAGTACGTTCTTTTTCATCTGTTTTTGTTGCCAGTCTATTCGAATTCATCGAATGAATAGTGCTATTTGTTGTCTCATTTGTGTTGTTAGCAATAGCTTTTCTTTTTGAAATAGAGTTTTTATTAGTGTAGATTAAATCAGTAGTGCTCTTATTTTTTGTATCAGATGAAATAGTGGCAACTCTATTATTTCTTTTCAACGGCATTGATGGACTCAAAGTTTCATTTACATTTTTTCTAGTTTCAGAAGAATCCTTAGCTACTACTATTTGGGTACTTTCTGATGATTGTTGTAATGGAGTGCTTTTATATTTTGGATTTTCAGCAGATTGGATTACTCCTTCTTGTATCATTACATCATTGCGAGTATCAAATAGAAGGGTACGTGAAATCCATACACCAAGGAGCAGTGAACAAGCTACACCTGAAAGTTTCCACCACAGAGGAATCATGCGTCTTTTTTTCTTTTTCTCCAACTTTATTTTGATATTTTCCCAAGCTACTTCAGGTGGGACTGTTTCAAAATCACCAAGCTTTTCTTGAAATATTTGGTCTAATTTTTTTCTTTCACTCATTTGGAATAACTATTAAAATTATCAGAATTCCCTTCAATTTTTTCTTTCAAAATCATTCGTGCACGATGCAAATTAGATTTTGATGTTCCTACTTTTATATTCAGCATTGATGCTATTTTTTGATGTGAATAGCCATCAATTACGTTTAAATTGAATACCAGTCTATACCTGTCGGGTAGTTCCTGAATGATTTTCATTAAATAATCAATCGAAATGTCATCGTATTCAATCTCGACATCTTCTACTACATGGTCTTCCACCAAACTCAAAAAGACTTCATTTCGATACTGTTGTAAAATATGATTAATGAGCACTTTCTTCATCCAACCCTCTAAAGATCCCTTAAAGGAATAACTATGAATTTTTTTGAAAATGACTAAAAATCCATCCTGCAAATTATCTTGAGCTTCGGCATAGTTACGGGAATACTTCAAACAAACCGAAAACAATTTTGGAGAAAATTCTCTATACAATTGTTCTTGAGCTTTAATATCGTTTTTCTTACAGCCGTTTATAAGTTGTTCTATGCCCAAATGATTTTCGTTTTAATATTTAATTCAAGTTAATTAGGTTGTAAGACTACATCTAAAGTTTGCGGAATCACATGGCAACAATCACTCGATACTGTAATTAAATTGGAAACATAGGTTTGATAACCTGACTTTGTAACGGTTACCGTATAAATACCTGCTTTTTCATAAGCACCTGCAAAATAAGGATTTTCTTTATCAGGAAAAGGGAGTAACAATTCCGAATAATTACCACTTTTAGCCATAACTGTAATACCCTCTGTAATTAATGAATTTGAATCACCTAATCTCACCTTAACATTCAATCCCGCCTTAACGTCGAGGGTGCAAAAAATAGTGCTATCACAATTTTTTACAAAGGTATATTGAAATCCATCTGCTACAGCTTCATCCTTAATAATCATTTGGTCTTCTCCTAAAAAGTCAACAATTAGTCTTGAGAATACTACATTCAATTGTTTGATTTCTAATATGTAAAAAGTTTCTTCTTTTTTTAACTCATAGGAATACGTTCCCGAAGGTATTCCAGATTCGGCAGTATTTACTTTATTACTGACGGATAGAACATGTGTAGTCTCATTAAAATTCCACACAATAGCTCCAGTGTTAAAATTCTCATTGTTA
>Ga0075163_10013570_pt1 | contig 10548 bp, 5 predicted proteins | sample JI1023141ADNA_FD_71478 | JGI IMG/M metagenome (GOLD analysis project Ga0075163, IMG submission 71478) | Wastewater effluent complex algal communities from Wisconsin, to seasonally profile nutrient transformation and Carbon sequestration -... | ecosystem: Engineered > WWTP > Effluent > Algae... | reverse complement strand
TGCCCTACGACCTGTACGTCGTCGAGTGCGGCACCGATCGCGACAAGCTCAGCGCGCACTCCACGCTGTGGTACGCGGACCCCGACTTCCGCGGCAAGTGCTGGGGGCACAACCTCGCGCTGCAAGCCGCGAAGAGTTCCAAGCGCTACGACTACTACTTCGTCCTGCACAACGACGTCGTGTTCGAGCCGGGCGTCGACGCGGCGCGGATCCTGATCGAGCAGATGGAGCGCGACCCGCACCTCGCGATCCTCTCGCCCACGAACAAGGACGGTGGCTATCCCGCGGCGGAGCGCCGAGGAAACGACGGCTACCGCCCCGTGACGACCTGTGACTATCTCGGGTTCATGATGCGCGCGTCGGCCGAGGAGCAGGTCGGGTTCCTGGGTGCGCACTTCCAGTACTGCTGGGGCGCGATCCACGAGCTGTCGTACAAGCTCTACTCGCGCGGTTGGATCGTCGGGTACTCCGACGCGGTGTCGTACACGCACTTGGGCGGATCGACGTACGGACAAAAGGACACCAAGACGATCTCGCGCGACGAGTACCAGCGACGCGCCAAGCGCTTCGCGTTCACGTACTTCCGCGAGACGTACGGCGCGGACTGGGCCGACACGTTCTGGGCCGCGACGAAGCCCCATGCGATCGCCGTCGACACGTTCCACGAGCACGAGCGCTACTGGGCGGGTGCGTTCGAGGCTCACGAACTCGCCGCGATGGGCTACACGCCGGACGGTTCCGGCGCGACGTGCACGCGCTCCGTCGCCGACGATCCGGCGGCCGTTCGACTGCACCTGGGTTGCGGGCGCGACAAGCGTGTGGGCTGGATCAACCTCGACACGGACGCGCGGCTCGAGCCGGACGTCGTCGGCGACGCGGCGTCGTTGCCGATGTTCGCGGACGCGTCGGTCGACGTCATCGAAGCCAATCACCTGTTCGAGCACTTCACCTACGACGGCGCGCGTGCCGCGCTGCGCGAATGGGCCCGCGTCCTGCGCCCCGGCGGCGAGTTGGTGCTCGAGATGCCCGACTTCGACGCCTGCGTGCGCGCGATCGGGCGACATCGTGACGACGGCGGCTACGACCTCGGCATGATCGGACTGTACGGCTGGCCGCCGTTCATCCGCGAAGCCGGCGTTCCGCAGATCCACAAGTGGGGTTGGACGCGCACGGCGCTCGCCGCGGAGCTGGCCGAGGCCGGACTCGACGGCGTGGTCTTCGAGCCGATTCGTCAGACGTGGCGTGTCGCGGCGAAGCACGGGCTCTTGCTGCGACTGCGCGCCGCGCGATTGCGCGTGAAGGACTCGAAGCCGATCGTCGAACACGACGTGGGCCGAAGTGGAACCGACGTACGGTCGGAGAGCACCGCTCGATCGTCGACGACGTCCGGCAAGGCGCCCGCGCGTCGGCGATTCCAGCTGAACACGTCGTGCACGGTGCGCGTGTTCGCGTGGCCCGACTGGAACGACGGTCGCGAGCTCGAACGCCTGTTCGACGAGTTCGCGCGTCCGCTGGCCGACCGCGAGCACGCGGTCCTGTGCCTGCGTCGTGACCCCGCGATCGATCCTCCGATCGATCACGTCGCGCGCGTCCTGGGCGACACGCACGTCCGCGTCCTGGGTGCCGCGGCCGTCCTCGACGTCCTGATCGTCGACGAGCCGCTCGATCTCCCCGACATCGTGGACCTGGAGAGAGAGATCACGTGCGCCGTGGCGCTGCCGTCGTCGGACCATCCGTCGCGGACCGTCACGTTCGCCGCGCTGGGCGACAAGCTCGTGCGGTCGTCCGAAGACCTGCGTGAGCGGATCGGTCCGGCGCTCGTCTCCGGCCGACGCTGATCACGGATTTGGGCCGTCGTCGCGGTTCGGCCAGCTCGGATACCAGAGGAGAGGGCCCTTTCTGACGAAACCGTGCTTGGAGATGCTCCCTGTCGACCCAACATGGCGCAACTGACATCCCATCCGTAGTGAGGTGCGGAGAGACTCGACGGTGTAGGGCGCGTCATTGGCCGGCCGCCTACTCCGTCCATTCGTCCCCCCTCTTCATCCGGATGGGAGAACCGCATGCGGCTTCAACGGTTTGCGATCGCGATCCTCGCGTTCTCGTCCTTCGTTCCAACCAGTTTCGGTCAGACCTGGCAGCCTGTGGCCGCCTTCCCTACTTCCGCGTCGCCACGCAACTTCGCAACGGCGCTTGTCGACGACCACGTCGTGTGGATTCTCGGCGGCACCCCGCTCACGTCGGGAGGCGACGCTTCCGCGCACGAGTTCTTCACGACCAACGGGACGATCGCGACATTGCCCATTCCACTCGAAGGTGGAGCCATTCACGGTGGCGTCGCACGCGATGCTCTGGGTCGCATCCTCGTATTTGGCGGGGCCGACGCGGGCGGCGGCGAAGGTGATTCGTACGTGTGGACGTCGGCCGACGGCAACAATGGCAGCTTCCCGTCGCGTTCGGGCCAAGCGCCGAAGACCTACTTCGCCGTCGTGAACGACGATCAGAATCGCGTCTACTCCATCGGCGGCGGACCGGGATCGACCGCAACGTCGGGCAACATGAACAAGGGTCGCGTCGAACGCTACGACGCGACCACGAACGTGTGGCAGGTGCTCGCGCCACTGCCCACACCCGTCGCGGACGCTGCGGCGTGCTACGACGGCGACGGCCACGTCGTCGTCGTAGGCGGCTACGGTGCCACGGGATCACGCACGGCGAACGTCGCACGCTACGACATCGCGAGCAACACGTGGTCGGACACGTCGATTGCCGACTTCCCGACCCCTGTTTCGGGTGCCCGAGCCGCACGCGGTGTCGACGGCCGCGTGTACGTGATCGGCGGCAACAACGGCGTGGCGTTGCGCACGACCTGGATCTTGGATGCCGGCGCGACGACGTGGCGCGCCGGCCCCGATCTCGCAGTCCCTCACGAGGGTGCCGCCGTGGGGCTCTGTGGTGACGACTACCTCTACGTGTTCGGTGGGGGCACGGGATCGAACGAGAAGCTCTTCACGCCGCGTTGTCCGGAGATCGTGGTGCAACCCGCGTCGACGACGATGGTTCTCGGCCAGCCGATCGGATTCGCCATTAGCGTCTCCGGTGCGGCGCCGTTCACCTATCGATGGCGACACGACGGCGTCGAGCTCTACGACGGCGTTCAATTCGGCGGCAGCGCGGTGACCGGAGCCACGTCACCGAGCCTCGGCCTGACGAACACCTCGAACGCGGACGCGGGCGCGTACGAGTGCGTGGTCACGAACGCCTGTGGCTCGACGACGACCGTCGCCGCTCAGGTTTCCTTCGTGGACGCCGTCGCGCTTCCGACCGTGTTCGTCTCGCGCTCGATCCATCCGAGCGGCGCGCAGGGGTCGGCCGCGATGGCGATCGATGGCGGTCGCGTCGGTGGCCGTGGCCTGTATCCCGCGCCGCCGTGGAACTCGCAGTACCACCCGCTCTTGTGGGACGAGCAGCGGGTCGCGACGGACGTCACGCCACCCAACTCGATAGGCGGGGTGATCAACGCGATGCGCGGTGGCGCCGTCGTGGGTTGGTGGTGGTGGCCGTACTACACACCGGCCGGTACGGGCTACAACCAACACGCGTGCGCGTTCGGCGCGGGCGCGACGGTGACGGATCTTCAGCCGCAAGGCTGGGAAGTCGGTGAGATCTCCGACACGGACGGCGTGCACCACGTCGGCTGGGCGCTGTACGACTCGGACCATTCGATAGCCGTGGATGGCGTGTATTGGGCCTCGAGCGCGCCCTTCAGCTACACGATGCTCACGACCGGCGGCGACTATGGTACTTCCGGCGCCAACGTCGGAGCCGTCGAGGGCGATCGCTTGTTCGGAGTGACGTTCGGGTCGTCACCGTATGGCGCGACGATGTGGGCGCGGGACGCGTCGAACACCTGGCAATCGCTCAGCGTTCACCCGCCGATGAGCCAGCAGAGCTTCATCCAAGGTGCGGATTCGGGCGAGCAGGTGGGGCGCGCGCGCTTCGGACTCGACACGCACTCAGGTTTGTGGGGCGGAAGCTCGGGCGCGTTCGTGGACCTTCACCCCGTGGGGTCGAACTACTCCGAAGCGCTGGCCACGCGCAAGGGCATCCAGGTCGGCTTCGCGAGTTTTGCCGGCAGCGGTGCGCACGCGTACGTGTGGCGCGGAACTGCGGCCAGCGGAGTTGACCTGCACGCGTTCTCGCCGGTCGGCTTCGCGTACGAGACGGCGAACGACCTTGAAGTGGACGTCTTCGGCACTGTGACGATCGTGGGGATGGGGACGAACACGGCGATCACCCCGAATCGCACCGAAGCACTCGAGTGGCGGGCGAACGCAAACGCGCTATCGACCGACGCGTACGTCGTGTCCGCGACGAACGGATGCACGCTGCGGTACACCCTGTACGGGGGCCCGCAACACGCGGGACGGGCCTGGCGCATGTACCCGACCGTGGGCCGCACGCGTCCGGTCGCGGGCACAGGGCTCCACTTGCCCCCGCAAAGCGGCTTCTTCGACGCGATAGGCTTCGCGAGTGCACAGATCGTCGTACCGGCCGGGAGCGTGCTTTCGCCCCAACGCGTGGCGGCTCGCTATCGGGTCGTGGACGCGACCGGAGCGACCGTGCTCGCGAGCAACGTCGTGACCATCGAGCTATTGCCTTGATTCCTGCCGTCGCATCGCAGGATGCGACGGCGAAGTCAGAGGCGCGCCTTGAAGTCGCGCAGCAGGCAGAGGGCCTCGATCGGCGTCAGTCGATCGAGGTCGAGCTGGCCGAGTTCGGCCTCGATCTCGCTCTGCGGGCGATCGAACAGGCCCAATTGCTGCTCGGGCGGCTCGTGCTTGCCGCGCTTGCCGCCGCGCGCGATGCGCGGTGCCAGGTCCTCGGCGTCCTTCTCGATGTCCGAGAGGATCGCGCGCGCGCGCTCGACCAACGACGCCGGCACTCCCGCCAGGCGCGCCACGTGGATGCCGTAGCTGCGGTCCGTGCCGCCGTCGACGATCTTGTGCAGGAAGACGATCTCGTCGTGCCACTCGCGGACGGCCACGTTCATGTTGCACACGCCGCGGAAGCGCTCGGAGAGCTGCGTCAGCTGGTGGTAGTGCGTGGCGAAGAGCGTGCGCGCGCGGATGGAGTCGTGCAGGTGCTCCACGATCGCCCACGCGAGCGCGAGCCCGTCGAACGTGCTGGTGCCGCGGCCGACCTCGTCCAGCACGACCAACGAACGCGCCGTCGCGTTGTTCAGGATGTTGGCGATCTCCAACATCTCGACCATGAACGTCGACGCGTTGCGACCGATGTCGTCGGCCGATCCGATGCGCGTGAAGATGCGGTCGACGATGCCGATTCGCGCTTCCGACGCCGGCACGAACGAGCCGATCTGCGCCATCAGCACGATCAACGCGCTCTGACGGATGTAGGTCGACTTACCGGCCATGTTCGGGCCGGTGAGGATCGTGATCAGGCGATCCGAGCGATTGAGCTTGCTGTCGTTGGGGACGAAGGCCTCCGCCTTCGGATTGCGCTCCACGACCGGGTGCCGACCGTCGATGATGCGGATCAGGTCACCGTCGTCGACCGCGGGCGCGACGTAGCGGTTCTCGGCCGCGCGCTGCGCCAACGCGGCGAGCACGTCGACGGAGGCCAAGGCACGCGCCGTCTTCAGGATGCGCGGGATGTGCGCCGCGACCGCGCCTCGCAATTCCTCGAAGATGCGGTACTCGAGGTCGTGGGAACGCTCCTCGGAGTTGAGCACCTTCGACTCGAACTCCTTGAGCTCGGGCGTGATGTAGCGCTCGGCGTTCTTGACCGTCTGCTTGCGGATGTAGTGCGCCGGCACGCGGTCGATCTGGCCGCGCGGGATCTCGATGAAGTAGCCGAACACCGAGTTGAAGCCGACCTTGAGGTTCGGCATCCCCGTGCGCGCGATCTCGTCGCTCTGGAAGCGCGCCATCCAGCTCTTGCCGTCTCCGGCGATCGTGCGCAGCTCGTCCAGCTCCGCCGACACGCCCGCGCGGACGAGTCCGCCTTCCTTGAGCGTCAACGGCGGGTCGTCGACCAACGTCGTCCGGATGCGCGCGACCAGTTCGTCGAGCGGGTCCAGCTCGCCGCGTAGCGCGAACAAGAGCGTCGACTGGACGTCCGAGAGCTTCTGGACGAGCGGGGCGACGACCGCCAGCGAGTTGCACAGACCCACGATGTCCCGCGCGTGCGCACGCTGCGTCGAGACCTTGGCCGTCAGACGTTCGACGTCGAGCACGACGCTCAGGAGCTCGCGCACGTCCTCGCGCAGGAACGGCGCGCCCACGAACTCGCCGACGGCGCGTTGACGGTCGAGGATCGCCGGCACGTCGCGCAGCGGATTCGCGAGCCAGTCGCGCAACGCGCGGCTGCCCATGGGGGTGCGCGTCGCGTCGAGCACGTCGATCAAGGTGCCTTCGCGCCGGCCCTCGCGTTGCGTGCGGAAGATCTCGAGCGTGGACTGCGTCGCGCGGTCGAGCACCAGGTAGCGCGATCGTTCGACCAGCTCGAGCCGCGCCACGTGTGCGCAGCCGGACTTCTGCGTCTCCTCGAGGTACGCGAGCAACGAACCCGCCGCCGGGACGATCGGGGACGACTCCTCGACCCCGAATCCCTCGAGGCTCGCGACCGAGAGCTGCTTCTTCAGCAGTCGCAGGGCCGTCTCGCGGTCGAAGTGCCAACTCTCGCGCTGCGCGACGCGCGGCCCCAGGTGCGAACGGATGCCGGCGTCGACCTCGGGGTGCCGTTCGGCGAAGCCCTCGGGCAAGAGCAGCTCGGCCGGCGCGAGACGCGCGACTTCGTCGACGAGCTCGCCGACCGCGACGTCCGTGGCTTGGAAGCGCCCCGTCGACACGTCGACCCAAGCCAGCCCCGCGCGCTCGTCGCCCGCGTGCACGCACGAGAGGAAGTTGGGTTCGCGTGCGTCGAGCGCGTTCTCCTCGGTCAACGTGCCGGCCGTCACGACCCGTACGATCGCGCGGTCGACGATGCCCTTCGCGAAGCGCGGGTCCTCCAGCTGCTCGCAGATCGCGACGCGGAAGCCCTTGTTCACGAGGCGCATCAAGTAGCTCTCGACGGAGCGCACGGGCACGCCCGCCATCGCGATCGCGTCCTCGCCCTTCGAGCGCGCCGTCAGCGTCAGGCCGAGCTCGCGCGACGCGACCTTGGCGTCGTCGTGGAAGAGCTCGTAGAAGTCGCCCATGCGAAAGAAGAGGAGCGCGTCGGGCTGCTCCTTCTTGGCTCGCCAGAACTGCTCCATCATCGGCGTGTTCGCGCCCGCTCCGCGCGACGGGCCCGAAGCGCCGGAGCGGGTCGCGCCCGGCGACGAGGGCGCGTTCGTGGCGCGCACCGCGGGCGACGTCGGAACGGTGGCCTCGTCGTTCGCGTCGATGTCGGTCTCGAAGGCCGGGGTCGAGCTCGAGTCCGTAGCGGAGTGGGAATCGCCGGTGCTGCTGCGCATGATGGGGGCGCGCAGTGTAAGGGGGATTGGCCCTTCCTTTGCACTGCCGCCGGCTCTTACCGAGCCCGTCTTGCATCGAGGACGCCCGGCGCGGAGCATGGTCCGCCCGTCGAACGGGGTCACGAGCCCCCGGAACCGCTTGAATCCCCTCCAACCGACCCCGTTCCCCCCGTGCACGCACGCCCGATCCGATCGGTGGGGCGTCGGTGCCGTGCTCGCGCTCGTCCTGGCGCTGACCACGCTCACGAGTTGCGCCAGCTATCCGCAGCGCACCGAGGCGGCGTTCCGTGCCTTCCAGAGTGGACAGCTGCCGTCCGCGATGGAGGCCTACGCGGATCCCAAGACGACCGGATCGGAGTTCCTGACCGCGGCGGAGACGGGCATGGTCGCGCTCGCGGCGGGGGACTGGGACGCGGCCATCCGCTACTTGAGCGCCGCGGCCGACGTCTCGAAGTCCTACGAGGACGCGGCGTTGATCAACCCCGAGAGCGCGGGCGAGACGCTGCTGTCGTGGACGATCAACGAGAGCATGACGAGCTACCAGGGCGAGGGCTTCGAGCGCGTGATGATCCACGCCTGTCTCGCCATCGCGTACCTGGGCAAGGGCGACGTCACGGCCGCCGGCGTCGAGGTGCGGCGCGCCAATGCGCTGCTCGAGAGCGAGGAGAAGCTCTACAAGAAGTCGTACAAGGCCGGTGGGCTCGGCCACATGCTCTCGGCGATCGCGTACGAGCTCGACCGCAAGGACGCGGACGCCTACATCGACTACCAACGCATGCTCGACAAGGGCGTGGGCGAGGCGTTGGCCGGTCGCGCGCTCGTGAGGTTGTCGAACAAGCTGAGTCGATCCGAGGACGCCGAGGCGTTCGTGTCGCGCTTCGGACCCGACGACGAGCGTCCGGCGAACGCCGCCAACGTGGTGATCGTCGCGGGCGTCGGCATCGGACCGTTCAAGCGCGAGATCACGCTCCCGATCCCGACTTCGGACGGACTCCTGCAGTGGTCGGTGCCCGAGTTCGTGCGTCGACCCCAGCCGATCTCGCACCTCGAGTTCGAGGTGGTCGGCGGCGATCGCACCGTGAGCACCGTGGTCGTCGAGGACGCGGCCGCCGTCGCGATCGAGAACCTCTCGGACCGCATCGTGTGGCTGTCGGCCAAGTCGGCCGTCCGGGCCCTGCTCAAGTATCAGCTGACGAAGCAACTCGAAAAGGACCACGGTGCCATCGGCACGCTGGCGGGCATCGTGTTCACGCTCGTGACCGAACACGCCGACCTGCGCGCGTGGCAGACGCTTCCCGACACGTGGCAGGCCGCGCGTGTGTTCCTGGCGCCGGGCGAACACCAACTGCGTCTGCGCAGCGACGGCGGCAACGCGGTCGACTTGGGCCGTTTCGAGTTGGCCGCGGGCGAGACGATGTTCGTGTTCGCGCGCACGATCGAGAATCGCCTGTTCGCGCATCCGGTCGGCGGTCGCCGCCTCGACGTGCCGCCGACGCCGCCCACACCCGGTGAGTCGGCGGTCCAAACTCCCGCTCCGGAAGGAACCCGCCCATGAAGCACGCCTGGCCTCTCGTCCTGTGCCTCTCGCTCGTCTCGGGCGCCTGTCGTTCCGGCGGAGTCGCCGCCGCGGACGGTGCCGTCACGACGGACGCCGCGATCGAATCGCGACTCGAGATCCTCGACTACCGCACGACCGGCGTCGGAGCGACGCGCGCGGCGGAGTTCGACTTGCGCAACGCCTCGTCGTCGCGACTCGAGTTCCTCTACACCGTCGACTGGTTCGACGGACTCGGCAAGCCGGTCGCGTTCGCGGCGCGCGACTGGATCCGCATGGCGATCGACGCCGGCGCCCGCGTGCACGTGCGCGTCGAGCCGATGCCGACCGAGGCACGCTCTTCGCGACTGCGCTTCTCGTCCACGTCCGGCAAGCGCCGCGACGGATGAAGACCACCGAGTCGCGTCACGAACGCGCGGCTCGAGCACACCCAAGATCCCAAGGAATGAACCTCATGAAGAACTACGTCGTCGCTCTGGTCCTCGCCGCATGCGTCGGGACCCAAGGCTGCAGCTCCGTCGGTTACGGAGACGCGCAGGAAACCGAAACGGTCAACATCGACTTCGGGTCGACGGACTTGCAGACCTTCAGCTCGAAGATGGTCAAGTCCCTGATCGACAGCCCGAACCTCGCCTACCTCGACGGTCCGGGCAAGCGCGAGGACAAGCGCGTCATCGTGTACATGGGCACGATCGACAATCGCACGAAGGAGCACATCGACACGGAAGCGATCACGGACAGCATTCGCACCGAGCTCATCCAGAGCCAGCGCTTCCGCTTCGTGGCCGATCAGAAGGGTCAGAACCAGATCGGCGACCAGGTCAACTTCCAGAACGGGGGACGCGTGAACCCCGAGATGGCCAAGCAATTCGGCAAGCAGCTCGGCGCCGACATGATCCTGTACGGATCTCTCGTCTCGATCGAGAAGTCGAAGGGCCGTTCGATCGAGAGCGGTGGAACGAAGCTCGAGGACGTCTACTACCAGTTCATCCTCAACGCGACGAACATCGAGACCGGCGAGCTCGTCTGGTCCGAGAAGCAGGAGATCCGCAAGAAGCAGCGCACGGGCCTGTTCGGCTCTCGCTGAGGACGCGCACGCTCTCGCGCACCGTCGCGTGCGCCGAGCGGAACGATCTTCCGATCCGTAGCGTTCCCGCAAAGACGCGCGAGCGTCATTCGTCGCGCGCGGATCGTTGGCTGAATCGAGCGGAAGACACGGCTCCCTGTCGAAGGAGCCACCCGCTTCCGCCCTTCCTTCCGATGCCTCGAGCCCGCCGACCCTTCCTCGGCGGGCTCGCCCCTTTTCCGGGCCGAGCGTCTCGATCGAGTGCCGCCGACGAAGCCCGGGGCGCGCTCCGAGGATTTCTGCACTTTCCCCGACCGGTCCTCGCGACCCCGCGGCTGGAAGGCGTGCAGTCAACGACTGCGCTGGGGACAACTCTTCTCGATGCCGTCAGCCCGGTGGGTTCGCCCGCCGGGCTGATGGTTTTTCCGTGTGCCCGAACGGCGCGCG
>Ga0075163_10013569_pt1 | contig 10548 bp, 10 predicted proteins | sample JI1023141ADNA_FD_71478 | JGI IMG/M metagenome (GOLD analysis project Ga0075163, IMG submission 71478) | Wastewater effluent complex algal communities from Wisconsin, to seasonally profile nutrient transformation and Carbon sequestration -... | ecosystem: Engineered > WWTP > Effluent > Algae... | reverse complement strand
CGAGATCACCGACGCGCCCGGCGGCCGCGGCGCGCTGGTCCGCGTCACCCTGCCGGCGGCCGCGATCCAGCGGGTGCCCGCGCCGGCGCCGCCGGTCGCGCGCGCGATCGCCACCGGATCGGGCGCCATCCTCGTCGTCGACGACGAGCCGCGGGTCCGCGGGGCGATGGCCCGGGTGCTCAAGGTCGCCGGTTACGACGTCGTCCAGGCCGGGTCGGGCGAGGAGGCGTTGACCCTGCTCGCCGCCGGCTCGACCCGCTTCCGCGCCGTCGTGCTCGATCTGGTGATGCCGGGCATGGGCGGCCGCGACGCCTACCTGGCGATCCGCGCGCTCGACCCCGCGCTGCCGGTCCTGCTGGTCTCGGGCAACGCCGCCAACGAGCAGGTCCAGGAGCTGATCGATCGCGGCGTGCGCGCCTTCCTGGCCAAGCCTTGTACCTTCGAGGCGCTGTCGGCGGCGGTCGCCGAGCTCGTCGCGGGCGCGGCCCCGCGCTCCACCTCGCCCTAGCGAACGAACCCAGCGAGGCCCCGTGTCGGAACCCACTCCCCCGTCGTCGCCACCGCCGCCGTCGTCGCCGCCGCCGCCGTCGTCGCCGCCGTTCGCGCCGTCGTGGCCGCCCGCGTGGCCGCCGGCGGTCGCGACCCCTGTGGTCACGGCCCCGGGCGCCGTGCCGGCGGCGCCGGCCGCGCCGCTGCGCAGCGTCGTCTTCCGCCGCGAGCGCGAGGCGACCTGGCGCGAGCTCGAGGGCCTGCTCGCCCGCGCCGACAAGGGCGGGCTGCGCGCGCTGTCGGCGACCGAGCTGGCGCGCCTGCCGCACCTCTACCGCGCCACCCTGGCCTCGCTGTCGGTGGCCCGCAGCATCTCGCTCGACCAGGCGCTGACCCGCTACCTCGAGAACCTGATCGGCCGGGCCTACTTCGTCACCTACGGCAGCCGCCAGCCGCTGCTCGCCCAGATCGGGCAGTTCCTGGCCCAGGGCTGGCCGGCGGCGGTCCGCCGGCGCTGGCGGGCGCTGGCGCTGGCCACCTTCATCACCGCGATCGGCTTCGTCACCGCCTACGTCCTGACCCGCGGCGACATGGACTACTACTACTCGTTCATCGGCGACATGGCGCAGAACCGGACCCCGGCGTCGTCGACCGCCGAGCTGCGGGCCGGCCTCTACGATCAGGGCTCGTTCACCTCGATGCTGGCGTCGTTCGCCGCCGAGCTGTTCAGCCACAACGCCCGCATCGGGATCATGGTGTTCGCGCTCGGCTTCGTGATCGGCCTGCCGTCGGCGTTCCTGTTGTTCTACAACGGCCTCATCCTCGGCGCGTTCGTCGCCCTCTACACCAGCCGCGGCCTCGGCTGGGACGTGTGGGGGTGGCTCCTGCCTCACGGCGTCACCGAGCTGGGGGCGGTCATCCTGTGCGGGGCCGCCGGCTTCACCATCGCCGGCGCGCTGGCGTTCCCCGGCGCCCGCTCGCGGATCGACAACCTGCGCGACCACGGCCAGGACGCCGCCCGCATCGTCGCGGGCTGCGTCTTGATGTTGTTCCTGGCCGGGCTGATCGAGGGCATCTTCCGCCAGACCGTCACCTCGATCGGCGTCCGCTACACCGTCGCGGTCGCCACGCTGCTCGGCTGGACCTACTACTTCGTCCGCGTCGGCCGCGCGCCGCGCGTCGAGGCCGAGCCATGACCATGGTGGCGGGGCCGAGCGATCGGAGCCGGCCGTGACCAAGGCCGTGGCCAGCGCGGCGCCGGTGCCGCGGCCGCTGTCGCCGCTCGGCGATCGCCGCGAGCGGCGCGAGGTCATCACGCCCGAGGGCGTGCCGATCTCGTTCGAGCTGGCCGCGGTCGGCGACCGGGCCGGCGCGCTGATCCTCGACCTCCTGTTCGTGTTCGGCACGATCATCGTCCTGCTGCTGCTGGCGGGCGCGGCGTTCGGCGCCTCGCTCGACCGCAAGTCGTGGCTGGTGCCGCTGCTGGTGATCGCGCTGTTCCTGCTGCAGAACTTCTACTTCGCCTTCTTCGAGCTGCGCTGGCAGGGCTGGACCCCGGGCAAGCGGCTGATCGGGATCCGGGTCATCGACGCCCGCGGCGGTCCGCTCGAGCCGAGCGCGATCCTGGCCCGCAACCTGGTCCGCGAGCTCGAGCTGTGGATGCCGGCCCGCTTCCTGATCGGCGGCCGCGCGCTGTGGCCCGACGCGCCCGGCTGGGCCTGGGTCATCGCCAGCCTGTGGACGCTGGTGTTCCTGCTGCTGCCGCTGTTCAACCGCGACCGGCTGCGGGTCGGCGATCTGATCGGCGGCACCTGGGTCGTGGTCCAGCCCAAGCCGGTGCTGCTGCCCGACCTCGCCGCCACCGTCGAGGTCGCCGGCGCGCGCGCGGCCGCGGCCCCGGCCGCCTACCCGTTCACCGAGCAGCAGCTCGGGGTCTACGGCGAGTTCGAGCTCCAGGTCCTCGAGCAGGCCCTGCGCGGCGAGCCCGGCCCCGAGCGCACCGCCTCGCTGATCGCGATCACCAACAAGATCCGCGCCAAGCTCCGCTACGAGCACGACGTCCGCCTCGAGGACGTCGAGCTGTTCCTCAACACCTACTACACCGCGGTCCGCGCCCACCTCGAGCGCCGCCGCCTGTTCGGCAAGCGCAAGGCCGACAAGTTCAGCTGACGCCCCCGGCCGCACGATGACCAGGCTCTCGAGCGCAGCGAGGGCCGGAGTCGAAGGATGGCCAGCGACCGCGGCGCATGCCACGGTGATCGGCCGCCGGCGCGCGGCAGGAGCAGGCGATGGAGCAGCAGGGCCGCCAGTTTCGCTTCGAGCTCCCCGACGGCTGGACCGTCGGCGAGGAGGGGCCGCACGCGCTGGTGCTGCGCGCGCCCGGCGACGTCGCCGCGATCGTCGTGTTCGGGCTGACCGGCCTGATGATGCCGCTCGATCCGCTGCAGTTCGCCGTCCACGCGCTGCGCGACGTGATGCGGCTGGCGCCCGACGTGCGCTTCGGCGCGGTCGGGCCGATCGCGCCGCGGCCCGGCTACGGCGCCGCCGCGGTCGCCGAGGTCGCGTACACGGTGATGTCGCCGCTCGGCCCGGTGCCGTGCCTGGGGCTGGTGTTCAGCAACGTCGCCATCACCTACGGCGCGTGCAGCGGCGTGATCACGCTGGCCAGCGCGCGGGCCGAGGCGTGGCCGGCGCACGCGTCGTGGCTGCCGGCGGCGGCGCTGCAGGCGGTCAACGTCGGGCCCAACGCCTACGGCAGCACGGCGATGGCGGCCCAGATGCACGGCATCGCCGCGCGCGAGGGCCAGGTGCTGGCCGAGCACCGGGCGTGGTCGCAGGCGACCTGGGCCGCGGTCGCCCGCCAGCGCGCCGACGTCGACGCCCGCCAGCGCGACGCCCTCGGGCCGATGCTGACCGGGCAGCAGTGGGACGCCGACCCGTTCGGCGGCCCGGCGGTCCGTCGCTCGTCGACGCCGCGGGTGGTCTGGGTCCACCGCGACGGCCGCGAGGTCAGCTCCGACGATCCGTCGTTCGATCCGCGGACGCCGATGGACGCCGACTGGCGCCGCGTCGACCGGTGAGCGGCCGGTAGCACTCCGCGGCGGGCGGGGAGCGGCGAGCGGCCGAGCGTTCGGGAGCCGCCGACCGGGCGATCGTCGCGATCCGCCGCGGCTCGCCGCGTGGGATGATCGGGCCGCATGCGTCACCTCGCGCTCGTGGTCGGCCTGTCCTTCGTCTCCGTGCTCGCGTCGGGGCCCGCCGTCGCCGGCCCCGGCCCGCTCGCCGATCCGGCGCCGTGGGTGCTGCCGGTCAACGCCTTCGCCAAGGCCAAGCCCGGCGACTGGACCCTCCTCGAGGGCGACGCGCTGCTCAACGGCACGATGGTCCACGAGCGCCAGATCATCCGGGTCGGCTCGCTCAAGCGCGGCGTCGCCGACGTCCAGATGTTCGAGGGCGCGGCCGGCAGCGAGGGCTGGTTCCTCTCGTTCCCCGTCGACGTCAAGCGCGGCCCCGACACCAACCTCCTGTTCGACGTGCCGTGGATCGCCACCGACATGACCCAGGCTCCGGCGACCTGCACCCTCGGCGGCGCCAGCTTCGCCTGCACCGAGGTCAGCTACCGCACGCCGACGTCGCAGGTCACCGTCCGCATGGCGGCGCGGGTCCGCGGCTCGGGCATCGTGTCGTTCGCGATCACCCGCAACGGCAAGCCGTACTGGACCATGGCCGCCGTCGGCTACGGCAACGGCGACAAGGTCGAGTGGGGCGTCGGCCCGCCGCGCGCCGACCTCGAGGTCTGGGACGGCGGCGCCAAGCCGACCCGGATGCGGCCGGGCTCGGATCCGGCCACCGGCGACGTCTACGAGACGCCCGAGCAGGCGATGCGGGCCCGCGCGCCCCACGCCGATCTCGCCACCTGCACCGTCACCGGCACCCGCGAGGCGACGGTGCGGCGGATGGTCGAGCGCAAGCTGCCGCCGATGGAGGACTGCTTCAGCGACGCGCTCGCCGCCCAGCCCCGGCTCAGCGGCGGCGCGGTCGAGCTCCGCTTCCGCCTCGACGCCGGCCTGCCGGTCGACGTCGCCGCCACCGGCACCTGCGTCGCCGCCAACGCCTGCGCCAGCGACGCCATCCAGCAGATGGAGCTGGGCGAGGACGACGACGGTCAGGTCACCTGCACGCTCAACTTCGACCCCGGCCGCCGCGCCCCGGCCGGCAAGCCGGGCAAGCCCCGCCTGATCACCAAGGCTCACCCCGCCCGCGGCGGCCCCGATCTCCGCGGCCTCCAGCGCATCCCGTGACCTGGTACTCCGCCACACCGGAGATGACCGATTCCATCCTTCCGTTCGTCCTGAGCGGAGGCCCGAGCGCAGCGAGGGCCGAAGTCGAAGGACCGCGACGGTGCGGGCCCCTTCGACTTCGCGCTCGCTGACGCTCGCGCGGCGCTCAGGGCGAACGGGTGGGGGGGCCGAACCGATCAAGATCGCTGTGGCGGAGTACCTACAAGCCGTGGCGTGTCATCCAGGCGGCGACGGTGCGGCCGATGTCGTGCGGGACGTCCTCGGGCGCGTGGTGACCGGCGGGCGGCAGCGCGGCGACCTCGAGGGTCGGCCAGGCGGCGCGGGCCCAGTCGACGACGGCGGGTGAGCCGAGGCCCTGCTCGCCGAAGGTGAGCAGCAAGAGCGGCGTGGTGGTGCGGGCGAAGGCGTCGGCGAAGCCGGCGATCGTCGCCGTGACATCGGCGGGCTCGCCGTCGATCGGCAGCTCGCGCGGCCACTGCAGGACCGGGCGGCGCGACGCCGGGGTGGGGAACGCGGCGTCGTAGACCGCGCGCTCGGCGGCGGTGAGGCCGCGGCGGACGCCGTGGGCGAACGAGTTGGCGGCGAACTCGTCGCGCTCGAGCACCATCGCCTCGCCGACGCCCGGCGTCCGGTAGCCGCGGAACAGCGCCGCGCCCTGGGGCGGCCACTCGGCCCAGCGCATCGGCCGGAGGAAGGTCTCGAACACCACCACGCCGCGGACCCGGTCGGGGTGGCGGGCGGCGCGGTCGAGGGCGAGCACGCCGCCCCAGTCGTAGCCGACCAGCACCGCCGACGGCAGGTCGCGGGCGGCGAACCAGGCGTCGAGGTAGCGGGCGTGGTCGGCGTAGCGGTAGGCGATGTCGGGCTTGCCGGACTCACCCATGCCGATGAGATCCGGCGCGAGGGCGCGGGCCTGGCCGGCGACGTCGGGGATGACGTCGCGCCAGACGTACGACGACGTCGGGTTGCCGTGGACGAACACCACCGGCTGGCCGGCGCCGGCCTCGCGGTGGGTCATGAACGAGTCGAGGACCGGCGTGCGGTGCGGGCCGGTCGCGGTGGCGTCGGTGGAGCTGGGCATGGCGACATCGTGGCCGCGCGCTCGCATCACGACCAGTGATGATACGTGAGTGGTACCATCACCGACCGTGAGTCTCGCGGCGATCGATCTCAACCTCCTGCTGGTGCTCCACACCGTGCTCGCCGAGCGCAGCGTGGCCGGCGCGGCCCGTCGGCTCCACGTCACGCCGTCGGCGGTCAGCAACGCCCTCGCCCGGCTGCGGGTCGCGCTCGCCGATCCGCTGGTGGTCCGCAGGGGCCGCGGCATCGTGCCCACGCCACGGGCGGCGGCGCTGGCGCCCGCGCTGACCGCCGCGCTGGGCGCGCTCGACCAGGCCATCGCCCGCGCGCCGTTCGACCCCGCGACCTGCGCGCGCACCTTCACCATCGCCGCCGCCGACGCCACCCAGCTCGCGTGGCTGCCGGCGATCGCGGCCCGGGTCGCCGCGGCGCTGCCCATGGCCCGCCTGCGGGTGGTCGGCATCGACTCGCTGGTGTCGCTCGGCGATCTCACCTCGAGCGAGATCGATCTCCACCTCGGCGTCCGCGGCAAGGGCGCCGGCGTCCACGCCGAGCCGCTGGTCACCGAGCGCATCGTGCTGGTGGCCCGCCGCGGCCACCCCGCGCTGAAGCGACGGCTGACCCGCCGCCAGCTCGGCGAGCTCCGCCACGTCGCCCTCGACATGGCGCCCGGCCAGAGTTTCCGCGACATCGTCGCCGTCGCCTACGCCGCCGCCGGCATCCCGCGCCAGGTCGCGGTCACCGTGCCGTCGTTCACCGCGGCCGCCGCGATCGCCGCTGGCACCGATCTGGTCGCGTCGCTGCCGACGTCGCTGCTGGCCCGCGGCGCCGCCCTCGGCCTGCGCCCGGTCGCCTCGCCCGCGCCGTCGCCGGAGGTCACCATCCTCCTGTGCTGGCACGACCGCACCCACGCCGACCCGGCGGTGGCCGCGCTGCGCGATCTCGTCCGCGCCGCCGTGCCGCGCCGCTGAACCGCGCGCCGCGCTCGACAGCGGCGTCGGCGCGGTCGACCATCGGCCCGATGCGTGCCTCACCTCGCCTGGTCCTCGCCGCCGCGCTGCTGGTCCCCTTGCTCGCCCCCGCGGTCGCCACCGCCGGCCCCGACGGCAAGCCGACGCCGGTCACCGCCCGCAGCACGGTCGAGAGCGCGGCCCGCGCCACCCTCGATCGCTGGCTGGCGGCTCAGAACGGCGGCGTGTTCGCCGACTACGCCGCGCTGTACGCGCCCGGCTTCCAGGGCATCAAGCGGGTCGGCAAGACCACGAAGAAGATGAACCGCGCCGCCTGGCTCAAGGATCGCAAGGCCATGTTCAAGGCGCCGATGAAGGTCGGCGCCGCCGACGTCAAGGTCACGCTGCCCGCGGCCGGCGCCGCCGGCGGCCCGACCCTCGAGCTGACCCAGACCTGGGCCGCGGGCGCCTTCGCCGACACCGGGCTCAAGCGGATCACGCTCGATCCGGCCGGCGCGCTGATCGTCGCCGAGGAGATGGTGTCGTCGCGGGTGATGCTGACCGACGGCGCCTGCCTGACCGCGCTGTACCCGGGCGCCTCGCTCGCGCGTCGGCAGACCGGCGCCGACGACGGCAAGCGCCACGTCGCCGACATCGCCGTGCTCGACCTCGGCGGCCGCTGGGCCTGTCAGGTCGACGTCGAGCGCGAGGACGGCGTCGACGTCTCGGTGGCGGTGCTGGCCTACGGCAAGAGCTGGGCGAGCAAGGGCCGGCTCGAGCTCGACTACGGCGTCAGCGAGGACCCCGGCAACGAGGAGAGCACCGGCGGCACGGTCACCCTCGCCCGGCTCGAGTTGCACGCCACCGTCCCGGCGCTGGCGGTGACGCGCGCGGTGCGCAAGTCGGGCCCGCAGTACAGCGACGGCGAGGAGGAGACGACGGTCTACCGCGCCGACGGCGACGACCTGGTCGAGCTGCTCGCCTACGCGTCGAAGGGCTCGAGCGGCGAGGCCGACAGCGGCACCACCTGCACGCTCGACGTCGGCGACAAGCGCAGCAAGGGCTGGCTCGACGTCGCGGTCGCGTGCGTCACCAGCGAGGTCCAGTGGGCCGCCGGCGAGACCGAGCCCGTGGAGAGCCGCGAGGTCACCCGCTACCGCTGGGACGGCACCACCTACGCCGAGCGCTGACCGCGCTCACGGCGGCGCAGGCGACCGACGCGGAGATCCGGACGCGGAGCTCTGGACGAGGCGCTCCGGGGGCCATGCTACGCTCCCGGTGAGGGAAGCGTCGTCCGGCTCCATCGCTACACCTATCGCGAGTACCTCGCGCTGGAGGACGGCGCCAACGTCCGCCACTCGTCGGACCTCAGGATCCGCGTGCTGCCGACCGGGCTCGTCACCTACCCGGACGTCACCGTCGTGTGCGCGCACGCCGAGCTCGATCCCGAGCACCGGCACACGATCACGAACCCGCAGCTGGTGGTCGAGGTGCTCAGCCCGAGCACGGCCGCGTACGATCGCGGCGAGAAGCTGGTCCACTATCAGCGCATCGCCTCGCTGCGCGAGGTCGTCCTGATCGCCCACGACGAGCGCATGATCGAGGTCTGGCGCCGCGACGAAGCGGGATCGTGGACGCGGAGCGAGGCCCGCAGCGGCGCGATCCCCCTCGACTCCATCGGCTGCACGCTCGACGTGGCCGAGGTCTATCGCGACGAGCTCGCGGGCTGAAGCTGCTCGCCGATACGCGGAGCGCTGACCGCGCTCACGGCGGCGCAGGCGGCGGCGGCCGCGCTGGCGGCAGCGGCACGCATACGGTGAGCGAGGACGCGCCGGCCCAGGTGATCATCGGCGGCGGCCCCGGCGCGCGACGGCGGTTGCCCGCGACGTCGATCGCCGTCAGCGCGACCCGGAAGCGGCGGCCGACCTCGGCGTCGGCGTCGAAGCGGTAGCCGGTCTGGCACATCCGCGCGGCCTGGACCTGCGGGCAGCTCGCCGCGAAGATCGCGAGCGTGTAGTCGGTCGTCGGCCCGACATCGCAGTCGCGGGTCGCGTCGAACGTCAACCGCACCTCGCGCCGCCGCCCGGCCCCGACCGGGATCAGCTCGGCCACCACCTCGACGACCGACGCCTCGAGCCGCAGCCCGGCGTCGACCACCGGCTCGTCGGCCGGGATGTCCTCGAGCGGTGCGCCGGTGGTGGCCGCGCCGGTCCAGCGCGGCGGCGTCCGATCGACCGAGTCGACCGCGGTCCACGTCCAGCCGGTGTCGATCTCGTCGGCGGTCGCGTCCGGCCAGGTCAGCTCGAGCCGGTAGGTCGCGCCCGGGCGGAGCCGGCGCGCCGGCCGCAGCACCAGCAAGCCGGCGCCGTAGCCGCCCTCGCCGTCCTCCCACCAGGTCACCGGCGCCAGCGCGATCCGATGATCGCTGGCGACCAGCGTCGCCGCGTAGCCGCGCTCGCCGGCGGCGATCTCGGGCAGCGGTGACGCCAGGCCGTTGTGACTCTCGAGCCGCAGCAGGGCGTTGACCGGGAGCGCGCTGCCCGACGCCGGCGCCGGCACCACGAACGGATCGCCATGCTCCGCCCGCGCGCTCGGCGCCGCGCCCAGGCTCACCGCCAGCGTGGTCGCCAGCCACGCGCACCAGGACGCCGCTGCCGCCATGGGCCGTCAACGCTCGACGGCCGCGCAGGATTCCCGGCCCGCGCGACCGCGACCCGCGGCCGGTCGATGTCACCTCGATATCGCCCGTGAATGCGGACCGGGGCGTCGCACGTCTCTACCCGCAACCCAGCCAGGAGACGCGCCGTGGATCTCGCCGCCTTCGTTCACTCGGTCCTGCTCGCGCTCGCCACCGCCGCCGCGCCCGCGCCATCGCCCGCGCCGTCGGGGCCCGAGGCCCAGCTCTTGCCCGCCGACTTCCGCGTCTTCGCCGCCGATGACGCGGTGGTCAACCACCCGGTCGACGGCTTCGGCGCCCGCGTCCTGCCGACGGTCAACGACTTCCGCGGCGCGCCCGGCTGCTACGTCGCCTGCTACAGCCACGACTCGACCCACGCCAGCTACGGCGTCGGCGGCGGCATCTACGTGCTCGGCCAGGTCCGGGTCGCCGGCCGCTACGACGGCCGGGTGTGCCGGCCGACCGCCTTCGGCCACGCCGACATCTCGCGCGCCCCGGCGATCGCCGCCCTGTGTACCTCCGCGATCCCCGCCTGCCAGGGCCACTGCTGGGGCGGCGGCGACACCGGCGGCTGGTTCGGCATCCCGGGCTGACCGGGCCACCGCGCCTGACGGATGGCGCCGCGGGCGGCTGGGCCGCGACGGCCGTGCCGAGCACCTCGTCGACACGACCATCGTGGGTCGACGCACGCGCCGGCCACACCCGACGCCACCGGCGTCGCCACACCCGCCCGCGTCGCTGAGCTCCGTTGATCGAACTACGTTTTGGCGTAACGTATTTTGTCAAAACATAGTACGCGGACATCCAAGCCAGCCGCGCGCAACGTCCACTTCGTTCTCGACGATTCCAGCCAGCCGGCCGGAAACCGGCCTCACGAGGTCACGATGCACCTGGCAACTCGGGGAGGCACCGGATCGCGCGCACCGTGCTTACCTGGACCCCATGCGCGCGCTCCTCCTTGCGTTCGGCCTGGTGCTGGCCGCCGGCTGCCCACGGGCCACCCCCACCACGCCGGGGTCGCCCGCGGTCGGCGATCTCGGCGTGACGCCCG
>Ga0075163_10013568_pt1 | contig 10548 bp, 9 predicted proteins | sample JI1023141ADNA_FD_71478 | JGI IMG/M metagenome (GOLD analysis project Ga0075163, IMG submission 71478) | Wastewater effluent complex algal communities from Wisconsin, to seasonally profile nutrient transformation and Carbon sequestration -... | ecosystem: Engineered > WWTP > Effluent > Algae... | reverse complement strand
ACAAATTGTGTATTTTTCTGGCCCTTGCTGCGAAACCTGGCCAGCATCCTACGCGCTTGATAATCCCCACAATTGGAACAGCTGGAAATTTCACGGTATTGTTTTTGGGCAGGCAACCATACTTCCAGGTCATAGGTTTTTTGCGACGTAAAACTCATATCGCCGGAGCATAGTAAAACACGCCTGTAAGGCAATCCTAAACGCTCTAAAACTGTCTCCGCGCAAGCCGTCATGCGTTCATGTTCGGCAGCGGATTTTTCCGGCTGAACAATGCTTACCAACTCGACTTTGCTGAATTGATGTTGACGCAACATTCCTTTGGTATCCCGCCCGGCAGCACCTGCCTCAGAGCGGAAGCAAGGGGTCCAAGCCGTAACCCGGTAAGGTAATTGGGATTCATCAAGGATTTGGCCAGCCACCAAATTGGTTAAAGGCACTTCAGCGGTAGGGATTAACCAATAACCCTGGGTCGTGCGGAAAAGGTCATCGGCAAATTTTGGCAGTTGACCGGTACCCAATAAAGCCTGATCCCTGACCAAAAAGGGGGGTAAAATTTCGGTGTAACCGAATTCTTGGGTGTGTAAGTCTAGCATAAAAGCAGCCAAAGCCCTCTCGAGCTTCGCCAACACCCCTTTTAATACCACAAAACGCGATCCTGAAAGATTGGCCGCCGCCTTAAAATCCATCAGCTGCAACGCTTCCCCCAGCTCATCATGCGCAAGCACCGGGTAAGAAAATGTTTTAGGTATCCCCCAACGTTTCACCTCAACGTTGCTTTTTTCATCTTTTCCAACCGGCACATCCGCAAGGGGGATGTTCGGCATATGCAACAAGAATTGCTCAAGCCTTTCGGTTAGTTCTTTTTCTTTCTTCTCGAAACTTTCCATGGAAATTTTAATGCCAGCAACTTGGGCCATTAATTTTTCGGATAAGGATTTATTATTTCGCGCTTGCCCAATTTCTTTGGACAAATCATTGCGTTGCTGCTGCAATGATTGCAATTCGGTAATGGCATGGCGGCGTTCGCTGTCAATTTTAAGGATTTCCGAGGGATCCATCTTAATCCCACGCCTATTCAAGTAACTTTGGAAATCGCCCGGATGGTCACGGATAAATTTTATATCGATCATTATTTGCCTGCGGATCAGAAAGAATTCGTTTTTAAAAGCCTTTGGCTTGCATATTTTATCAAGCTTTTTTCATTATTCTAGTTTCTAAGGAACAAGCTATTTGTCAAGCAAAGTTTACAATCAGCACTTATTTTATTTCGCCAGCCTTCTTTTGGTTGCTTTAAGATTTTGGAGCATCATCAGCATCTTTTTTCACTTGCTTGCGTTTCCTTTCAATCAGGCGGGCGCACCATATTGACACCTCGTATAAAACAACCAAAGGAAGCGCCAGGGCAACCTGGCTAAAAGGATCAGGGGGGGTGACAACAGCGGCGACAATAAAAACCAACACAATGGCATGGCGTCTTTTTTTGGCTAACGCTTGCGCCGTTAAAATATGCGCGCGCACCAATAAAATCAGCAAAACAGGCAATTGGAAACAAATACCGAAGGCAAAAATTAATTTCATAATTAAGCCCACATATTCACTGACTTTTCCCTCAAATTCCACCGGTAAAGTCCCTTGACCGCCTGAAGTTTGGAAGCTAAGCAAAAATTCCCACCCATAAGGCAGCAACACATAATAAAGCAACGCTGCCCCGGCCATAAATAATATAGGACTGGCCATTAAAAAAGGTAACAAAACCAGTCGTTCTTGTTTATATAACCCGGGGGCTACAAATTTCCATAATTGATGCGCAAATAACGGAAAAGAAATACTGAGCGCTGTAAAAAAAGAGACTTTGATTTGGGTGAAAAGAAATTCGGTGAGATCGGTAAAAATAAATCGTCGTCCGGTTTGTTGCAGCAAAATATTTGCCAGTGGCTTCGCCAAAAAATCAAAAATATTTTGCGCGAAATAAAAACACCCCACCATGAGCAGTAAAAAGACTGCCACGCTATAGAGCAAACGCCGGCGTAACTCCACTAAATGTTCTAGCAAGGGCATGGTTTTTTCTGATTGTTCGCTCATCATCTTGTTTTGAGAGAACCTTTTTCTAAGGGATCCTTTTCACCTACAAGCGGATTGGTTGCCAAGGATAGAGTATCCAAACCCGCGTTGGTTACGACTGCGGATGAAAGCGGCTTGGTTTCAAAAGCTGTGTTTGATTTTTGCTGAGGTTCCAGAATATCCATCGGGTTAGTTCCAAATGAAGGTAAATCGATGGCGGATTCGATGTTTTGGGAAAGTTGCTGGGGATTGATTTTTTGTAGATCTTTTTTAATTTCATCCAATTCGGTTTCCCGAATAATTTTGTCCATCCCCTGCTGAAAATCAGCGGCAACCCCACGAAGGCGCCGCACTAAGTGGGTCACCGTCCGCAAAACAACGGGGATTTCCTTAGGCCCTAATAAGATTAAGGCCAGGAAAGCAATGATAAAAATTTCACTCCAACCAATATCGAACATGCTTCTTGAACCCTAAAACCTGATCAGTACTTCGCTGCTTTAAGATTTAGTCTTAAAGACTTTTATGATTTTTCCACTTCATCCTGATTATTTGCTGATATCTTATCTTCCTTCGGCCCAGCAATCTTGTCTTTCGGGTTCTTGTCTTCTTTGATGCCTTTTTTGAAGGCCGTGATCCCCTGGCCCAAATCACGCATCAGCCGGGGAATTTTTCCGCCGCCGCCAAATAACACCAAGACAATTCCTAAAACAATCAACCAGTGAACCCAGCTCCAACTACCCATCGACAAACCCTCCTTCAAATATCTACCTTATTAACTCACTTAGGCCATTTATCCATCATAAGAATAAACGGGTATTTGGCAACCGTTTAAAATACAGGCACCTTCCCCTTGCCTTTGAAATATATCGATCAACAATAATTGTATGACGAACATTATAAGCTTTTACAAGTAACTAGCACTAACGACAATAACCCTTGTAAGGTCACACCGTTTAGAATAAGAAAAAACCGGAAAGAAATCTTTCCGGTTTTTCTGTGTCAACAGATTATCTTTTGGTTCTTTTAGAATTTGAAGCGGACACCCACACCAATGTTATGGGCATTAAAATCAACTTTAACTTTAACCCCAACACCATCATTTTTAACACTCTTTTGTACAGTTTGGCTATAGCGATATTCTAGCACTAGATCCAAATTGCTGGCCAAGCCATAACTGACACCCGTCATGAATTGATAGGTAAAGGCGGTATTGTTGCCTTTCACAAGCCTTTCAGTTTGTCCCTCAACTGTATAGTTGTGCGCCCCAATCACCGAAATCCCTAAACCAGCCCCTGCAAAAACTTCGAAATTGGCAGCCACGGGAATATCGACATATATGTTTGACATCATGGTGAATTGACGCACTTTACCATTCGTATCAACAAGTTTTTGACTCCCAAGGTAAATACTCTTTGGGTTTTGGAACTTATAACCAAATTCAAATTCTGTCCGCAAATATTTGCCCCAATCATAGCCAACCGCTGCATTCAAACCAAATCCTGTGCTCAGTTTCTGGTTGAATGTACCCAAACCTTCTATTTCTAAATTATTCTGCGCTTTTGGGCTAAAAAATAGGGATGTTTTTAACCCAACATATAAACCTGTATCCTGTGCCTGGGCAACAGGGCCGGTTACAGCAAGGGCCCCAGCTAAAGTGGCAATGGAAATTAATTTTTTCATGGTAAATCCTTTCCTAATAAAACAACTAACCGAATACTATCAAACGTCATTGGTCTCTATTCCGTGTTTATAATTATTAAATATTATAATTTTAGCAATAAACATTTTGTTACAGTTTATAACAATAGGGTTCAATCACAAAACTTTGGCATAATTCCACCGCAAGAAATGATTGCAACCAAATGATCATTCGAAGAAGAAATCAGAGAAATTCTAAAACACCGCTATTTGAATAATTTTTTCGGCAATTTTCTCCGTCGGCGCGCCGATGATCGTGCGGATAATGTTCCAATCTTGCCCGAATTGCTGCCCAACAATGGGCAATAAGATGATGATCGCTAATAAAGCCAAAAAACTCCATTTTTCACTTTGGGCAAAAATACGCCCCCAGGCGGGTGGCAACATTCCCCATAACACCCTGCCACCATCAAGCGGCAAGATCGGCAGTAAATTAAACAAACCAATAAGCACATTAAAAAACACGGAAAAAAGTAACATTGGTTCCGCCCAATTTTGGGCATATTCCGGCAAAATATACGTAAGGTTGAGCAACAAGGCTGATAACACTGCCATTAGCAAATTTGTCAATGGCCCTGCCAAAGCCACCAGGATCATATCCCTTCTGGGGGCAAACAGTTTTTGGACGTTGACGGGAACAGGTTTGGCATAACCAAATAAGAAACTGCCGGAACTTGCCAGATACAATAACGCGGGCATTACTATGGTTCCAAACAAATCAACATGTTTCAAGGGGTTTAAACTAACCCGGCCCAATTTATAAGCGGTATCATCCCCCCGCCATTTTGCCATAATCCCATGGGCGGCCTCATGCAAGGTAATGGCTAATAAAATAGGTAAGGCGATAATTGATAGGTTTTGTAAAATATTTTCCATCTTAGCTGTTATTACCTCATAACGTTTTAGGGAACAGGCAACACATCCACATGGGATGATATAGGAATGATGATGGGAAATGTCGACGGCTAGAAACTATTTGTGAAATAAATAGGACATTCCCCCGTAAATATAGGGTGCTCGCAATATTTAGCGCAAATAATTTTGCCATAATTGTTCAAAAGCCTGTTGGGTAGCAAGATCAGCCTTCCCCGCCGCTGCAATCATTTCCTGAATTTCATCTATATTGCCGTTACAATGAAGGATAAGCTGGCAGCCCGCTTGAAGGGATTTTTTCGTCCGCTCCGCAACCGAACCGGATAAAGCCTTCATCGCAATATCATCAGATAATAATATTCCCTTAAACCCGATCATATCCCGAATGACTTTCTGAATCACTTGCTTGGAAGTCGTGACTGTTTCCCGTGGATCCACGGCCATGAGTTGCACATGGGCCGTCATCGCCATCGGCATATCCGCCAAAGATTGGAAAGGAATAAAATCGCTTTGCCCCAGGGTTTTAAGATCGGTCGTAATTTTAGGTAGCAGATGATGGCTGTCAACCAAAGCCCGGCCATGCCCGGGGATATGCTTAATAATCGGCAATATGCCTTGTGTTATATAAGCTTCGGCAAGCCACCGCCCCATTTTTGCGACCAACTGGGGATCATCCCCAAAAGCGCGATCGCCAATAATGGGATCTTGTCCCGCAATAATCAGGTCAAGGACAGGCGCACATACGGTATTCAAGCCTAGATCATGCAAATCCCTGGCTATTAAATGGACATTATGCTCCAATTCTTTTTTTGCCTGGGCTGGATTAGCCTTGGCCATGTCGCCAAAATACTTTGCAGGCGGCGGCAATCGCCAATAAGGCGGCTTTAGGCGGGATACGCGCCCCCCTTCCTGATCAATCAACAACAACCGTTTCTTAGTCCCCTGCAATTGACAAATGGAATCGATCAATTCTTTTAATTGCTGAGGGTCTTCAATGTTGCGGCTGAAAAAAATAAATCCCGCAGGTTCAACCTGCTTTAATAACTTCTTTTCAGCCGCGGTTAGATGCTTTCCCGAAAGCCCAAAAATAACCGGGCTGATCATGGCATAACGGCAACAAAACAATCTTGCCCTTTACCCTTGATACTTTGGCACAAACTATTGGCTGTATTACGGTCAAGCACAGGCCCAACCACAACACGGTAGGTGATGCCTTTACCCGCCCCTAAATCCACTTGTTTCACAGATGTTTTAACACTCCCTAAAACACCCCCTAAATCACGCTGGAATTTTGATGCGGCAGCTTGCGCGCCATCAACCGTACGCACGGAAGCCAGCTGGGCATAATAAATACCACTGGCAGGTGTTGTAATAGCGGTCGGCTGCGTGAGGGGTGGTGAAGAATTATTAGCAGCTACCCCCGCATTTGTAGGTGTTAGTACTGCCCCGGTTACCAGTGGTTTTACCGGTGGCCTATCTAAGGAAATAGTTGTTAACGCATTATTAACAGGAACGCCACTATTGGCGTTATCAGGATTACCCAAACCGTTATCGCCATTCGGATTATCTATTTGGGCAACAGGGCGAGATGGATCTTGTGGATTTTCCCCCCTGGGCAATAATTGTTCTACCGCCTCAGGATCGAAATTAGCCCCATTCATCCCTTGATAGATTTGCAGGTCGCCCGTCGCTGGATCACCCGAAGAACTAGGCTCAGCCTTAATTTTTACCGGGGTTGCTTCTGCCGTAATCAACGGCAATGTTTCAACCCCGCCAGCTGCAGGTTTTTTACTGGCTGGCCACATCGCCAAGACAGCAATGACCATAACCACCAAAGAGCCGCCAGCTATATACGTAAATTTCCGCCATTTAGGCGCGGCATTATTAGAGTCATAAGCTTTCTCGGAAGGTTTGGGGGATGAAGCCGCTTGACCTTGCAGAAATTGCGGAACGTTTGATTCATAGGTATCTTCTGCGGCATATTCATCTTGTGGATCTGCGTAGGTGTCTTGCGGGACACCCTGTTCATCCCATGATTCTTCTGGTGCCGTTGCTGCGGAAAAATGCGGATTGGCATTCCCTGTAAATGACGCCGGTTGGGCATAAGGCGTTGATGTCTTGAGAGAGGCAGGTGCTGACAAATGCTGACTAGCCATCGTCGGTGACACAGAACTGGCCGAATTGCTAAAACGTTGGCTAGATTCTACGCTGTTGCCGGAGCTGTTGCCGGAATTTTGAGGAAAAGTAGCATGGGTCTGGTATTTCGGCTGCATGGGTGCTTGCGCGTAAAAAGAATTATTTTCGGGAGTTTGTTCATATGATTGATCATCCTCCCATGTTTCCGGCTGCTCGGAAGACAAGGGCAGCCCGCTACCGGATTTCTCTTGGGTGGGAGCAACACCTAAACTAAGATCATCTATCTGCAATGACCATTCTTGTCTTGCAACAGGCTGATCTTCGCGCCAATCTTCCATATCAATGGGCCGATTAATCCAAGTATTACCTGTTGGGTAACGCACATGCTGATTCGCTAAATGATCGGTGGTTTGCGAATTATCCAGATGATTGCCACCTGCCATATTATCCATAAAAGGCTGTTTGTAAGCTGATTGTGCGGGGGTCATCCTATCATCTCCCTTGCTGGTTCAACACCCATAATTTCCAGCCCACAGCTTATCACATTTGCCAAGGATTGCACCAGGGCTAATCTTGCTAAACTTACCGCGGGTTGATCAGCTATAATAAACCGCAAAGAACTTTCATCCTTCGCTTTACCTTTTGTGTATAATACATGGAATAAATTAGCCAGGTCATATAAGTAATAAGCAATCCGGTGCGGCTCTTGTGCTAAAGCGGCCGCCTCAACCACCTTGGGCCAACTTCCCATCCATTTGATCAAAGCTATTTCTGCCTCATCTGCCAATAAGGTCTTATCTGCTTTTAAAAGGGATTGATGACTGATTTTCCAGTGGGGTTGTTCATCCTGCACCCGGCGCAGGATCGAACAAGCGCGGGCATGGGCATATTGCACATAGAAGACCGGATTATCGCGTGATTGTTCAATCACTTTCGCCAAATCGAAATCTAAAGGCGCATCATTCTTACGGGTTAGCATGATAAAGCGTACAACATCCCGGCCCACCTCATCCATCACCTCTTTTAATGTAATAAAGGTTCCGGCCCTTTTTGACATTTTAACAGGCTGGCCATTCCGCAGCAGCCTTACCATCTGGCAAATTCTGGCTACCAACTGTCCTTGCTTATCGGTAACGGCGGTCACCGCTGCTTGCAGCCTTTTGATATAGCCGGCGTGATCTGCCCCCCACACATTAATTAAGACGGTATCCCCGCGCGTGAATTTACTATATTGATAGGCAATGTCAGTTGCAAAATAAGTCCAACTGCCATCGGATTTGCGTAAAGGTCGATCCACATCATCCCCAAATGCCGTTGCCCGGAAAAGCATTTGTGGCCTGGGTTCCCAATCTTCATGAGCTTTGCTGCCCTTAGGGGCTTCCAAAATGCCTGTGTAGATATACCCCCTTTTATCCAATTCCTCAACCATACGGGTAACGCCGCCTTGATCGATTAAAGCTTTTTCTGATGAAAAAAGATTATGATGGATATCTAAAGCCGCCAAATCAGCTTTAATATTTTCCATTAAAAAACCGACGGCAAATTTTCTGAAAAAAGGCAGCCAATCTTTTGGTGCGGATTTTAACCATTTATCACCATCTTTTTGAACGATAGCAACCGCCACTTCTTTGAGATATTCTCCTGGATAATATCCCTCAGGAATTTGGCCGATATCGACGCCTAAAGCTTCCTGATACCGCAAATAAGTGGAATTAGCTAATACATCAACTTGGGCACCCGCATCATTAATATAATATTCTTTGGTTACGTGATATCCAGCCTTGGCCAGCAAAGCAGCCAAGGCATCCCCCACCACGGCCCCACGGGCATGAGCTAAATGTAAGGGGCCAGTGGGGTTGGCGGACACATATTCAACATTAACCCGTTGGCCATTGCCAATCTTGCTATTGCCATAGTCCATTCCCAGTTGTAAAATGTCGTTCAAGGTCTGTTGCCATATTTTTTCATGCAACCGGCAATTGATGAAACCTGGTGCTGCCACATGCACTTCAGCCACTTCCGGGTACTTCGCAATATGGGATAGCAAAAGGTTAGCGGCCACCATCGGCGACATGCCCAACTTTTTACCCACGATCATGGCGGCATTGGTACTTATATCCCCAAATTTAGCCTCCCGCGGTTGTTCCACTTGGATATGGCTAAGTTCCATTAATTTGGGTTCATTTGGCCAGATGGCACTGACTGTTGCTAAGACCTGTTCGTGGAAATTTTTATAGATATCCATAATCACCAACTTTAAAAGACTTTTAAAAAAAATTTACCGTTCATTCATAATAATCTATTTGAATTTTGCAATGCAGGATTTACCTGACGGCATGAAACGAATCATACAGACGCCGATGTTCAAGGATGGCAAAGCGGTCGGTCATTCCGGCAATATAATCCGCAATTAACCTTGCCGTACCAGGTGATTCCGGTTGCTGGTCAGGTTTTTGCCATTCTTCTGGCAAACAATTCGGGGATTGAATGTAATATTCAAAAAGTTCCTGAACCATTTTTTTGGCGCCCTTGGCCATACGGTTCAATTGATAATGCCGATACATATGACGAAACAGAAATTGCTTTAACATTTTTTCTTGCTTGGCCATGTCGGGGGAAAATGAAACAATAGCCTCCGGCAATAGCCTTATATCGCTCACATGCTTGGGACGGTATTTATTTATTTGGGCAGTACTATATTCAATAACATCCAAAACCATTTTGTTGACAAGCCGCCGCACTAATTCCGGGCGTAACCGCTGCGGTTGTAAATGGGGGTATTCTTGGTTGATTTCTTCAATAGTTTCCTGAATTAAGCTAATTTCTTTCAGATTTTCCAGGGTAAAAAGATTGGCCCGCAAACCGTCATCAATATCATGGTTATTATAGGCAATATCATCAGAAATGGCGGCCACTTGCGCCTCCATTCCCGGCCAAGTGGTCAGCAACAGATCTTGTTTCTCCTGAGAATACTGTACAATAAAGGATGTAATGGGATTTCCCGCCGGTTTTGCGGGATGATACGGGTCAATTTTCTCTATCAAAGGGCCATTATGCTTGACAACGCCTTCTAAACATTCCCAAGTCAAATTTAGGCCGTCAAAAGCCGGATATTTTTTCTCGAGTTCCACTAAAATGCGAAAGGTTTGTTCATTATGGCTAAACCCGCCATAAGGTTGCATGGCCAAAGACAAAGCATCCTCACCCGCATGCCCAAACGGCGTATGCCCTAAATCATGCGCTAAAGACAAAGCCTCTGCAAGATCTTCATCAACACCTAAAACACGGCTAATGGTACGGGCAATTTGTGCAACCTCAATGCTGTGGGTCAAGCGTGTGCGGTAATGGTCACCTTCATGGGCAATAAATACCTGGGTTTTATGCTTTAACCGCCGAAAGGCGGTGCTGTGGATAATCCGATCTCGGTCGCGCTGGAAGGGGGAACGTAAATGGCTTTCCACCTCAGGATACAACCTTTTCCCGCCTGAACTTGCCTGCGTTGCGTAAGGTTTTAAGGGTGCTAATGATGCGTAAGGCAAGCCACAATCCTCTAGCTTATTTGTCATAGGTTCTAATTATATATATCATATACCTGATCGTTTTAAATTAACAAGCTGGCCAATGAAATACCACATTTGATGATTTTTTATTTCTGATACCGGATAAGTTTTATCTGGAATAATGCTGGCAGAGATCCTATATTGTGAAAGAACAGCACTAGAAATTGAAGTTTTATATATGTGAGTAATGCTGATGGAACTTGCGTTTAACACCTCTCCA
>Ga0075163_10013567_pt1 | contig 10548 bp, 8 predicted proteins | sample JI1023141ADNA_FD_71478 | JGI IMG/M metagenome (GOLD analysis project Ga0075163, IMG submission 71478) | Wastewater effluent complex algal communities from Wisconsin, to seasonally profile nutrient transformation and Carbon sequestration -... | ecosystem: Engineered > WWTP > Effluent > Algae... | reverse complement strand
AGGTCCAGGATTGGCTGGTAGCCGATCCGGGCGCTACGCATCACGATGCTTTCCTTTTCCGAAACCTTGCCTGTGACAAAGAGAGCAACAGCCGCCGGAACGAAGGTCAGCGACAGGATCAGTGCTGACGTGAGCGCCAGAACGACCGTGAACGCCATCGGATGGAACATTTTTCCTTCGACGCCCGACAGGGCGAAGATGGGAACGTAAACCAGCGTGATGATCAGCACGCCGAAGATCGAGGGCTTGATGACCTCCGATGTTGCAACGCCCGCCAGAGAAAAGCGCTCATCGCGCGTCAGCAGACGGCCGAGGCGATGCTGTTCGTGACCGAAGCGCCGCAGGCAGTTTTCGACAATGATGACGGCGCCATCGACGATCAGTCCGAAGTCGAGCGCACCGAGACTCATGAGATTTCCCGAGACGCGGTTCTGAACCATCCCGGTGATCGTCATCAGCATTGCGGCAGGAATGACCGCCGCGGTGATCAGCGCGGCGCGGATGTTTCCAAGTAGAAGGAAGAGGACGACGATGACAAGAAGCGCGCCCTCCACGAGGTTGGTCTCGACGGTTTCGATCGCGCGATCAACCAGCTCTGTGCGGTCATAGATCGGTTTTGCGACAACGCCGGCTGGCAGTGCCAGCGCTGCCGTCTCCAGGCGCTCGGCAACCGCTTGGGCAACCGTTCTGCTGTTCTCGCCCAGAAGCATGAAGACGGTGCCCAGCACGATCTCCTTGCCGTTTTCGGTCGCGGCGCCGGTCCGAAGCTCTTCACCCATGATGACATCTGCCACGTCTCCGACGCGCACGGGCACGCCGTTGCGGTTGGCGAGGATGACGCTCTCGAGATCGGCGATGCCGTCGGCCTGACCCGATGATCTGACGAGTAGTTGCTCGCCATAGCGCTCGACATAGCCTGCGCCGACATTGGCGTTGTTGGCCTCCAGCGCGGCCGTGACATCGGCCATTGTGAGGCCCACAGCGGAGAGCCGGTCTGGCCAGGGCGTTACATGATATTGGCGCACGAAGCCGCCAATCGTGTTGACGTCCGTCACGCCTGGCGTTCCCCGCAGCTGCGGCCTGATCACCCAGTCCTGCAACGTCCGCAGATCTTCCGGCGTCCAGGCTGAGCCATCAGGCTTGACCGCGCCCTCTTCGGCTTCGATCGTGTACATGAAAATTTCGCCCAGACCGGAAGCAATCGGCCCGAGTTCAGGCTCCACGCCATCTGGAAGCTGACTGCGCACCGACTGCAGGCGCTCATTGACCAGCTGACGCGCAAAATAGATGTCCGTGCCGTCCTTGAAGACGACCGTCACCTGGGACAGGCCGTAGCGCGATACAGACCTTGTATAGTCAAGGCCAGGCAAGCCTGCGATCGCCGTCTCGATCGGGAAGGTGACACGTTGCTCGGCTTCAAGCGGCGAATACCCCCTCGCCTCCGAGTTGATCTGGACCTGGATATTGGTGATGTCCGGCGTCGCGTCGATTGGAAGACGCTGGAAACTCCAGACCCCTATTCCGCCAAGCAGGACGACAACGGCCAGGACAGCCCAGCGAAAGCGGATCGACAGATGAATGATGGCGTCGAGCATGGTTGTGCGCCTCAGTGGTCGTGGCTCGCGCCGGACTTCTCTATGTCCGCGCGAATAAGGAAGGCGTTGTCACTCACATAGACTTCGCCAGAGGCAAGTCCGCCGAGAACCTCCGTCCACTCGGATGACTGACGGCCAAGTTCCAGCATGCGGACTTCGTAAGTCTCGTCGACCTTCGCGAACACAACCGTGAAATCCCGGAAGCGCTGCAGCGCGCGCGTCCGAACTGCAAGCGGCACTTCCGGAGCAGAGACAACCGCCGCGCCTTCGACTGCTTGTCCGGATCTCCAGGTCGAGCCGTCCGTGTTTGGCAGATCGACGTAAGCGATCATCGTCTGGGTCGACATGTCAGCGCTCGGCAAAATGACCTCGATCGTCGATTTGGCGGTCTGGTCTCCACCCAGGTTGCGAAGCGTCACAGGTTGCCCGGTGCGGAGGCGCTCGGCGTCGCGCGGATAGATGAAAAACTCAGCGTGGAGCTTGGTAGGGTCCGCAATGACGTAAAGCGAGCGGCCGTCGGTCACGTCGCCCACATTGATGTTGCGCTCCATGATCACGCCGCTGATCGGCGCCGGGATGGCGTACACCTGCAGGCTGTCGCTCGATCTGACGGTGGCGAGCGTCTCGCCCCGCTTTACAGTCTCTCCAATCGCTTTGGTCATGGCGACAACGCGGCCCGGATACCACGCCCTCACCTCGGACCGCCCCTGGGGCAGAAGCTCGACCCGTCCGGTCAGAGCAACCGTGTCCTCTATCGAGGCAGGTCCGGCCGGTTCGACCTTGACGGCAGCGGCGTCAGCCTGCGCCTTCTCGATGGTCGTGCGACCTTCGTATGAAGCATAGGTCCAGGCGTGATTGGCGCCTCCATGAGAAGCTTGAACTTTCACGTCAAAGGAGTGCGGTTCCGTTACAACTCCGCCGCCCAGAAGATAGTCCTCCCGTGGCGTAAATGCGAAGCGATCTGTTCTTCCGCCAAGCCGGCCCAGCTCCACGCTCAGCTGGACGTTGGAAGGATCAACGAGCTTGTCGTTCTGGTAGGCGTAAACGTGGAATTCCGGGTCGACGCCGTCCTCGAAGATCGTCATCTCGATCGCGAAATCGCCGTCACGCAGCATCCGTCCGCGATGCGGACCGCGTTCATACTCGCTGCTTGAAGCGGCCGCTTCGCCAGGCTCGCCAGATGCAGGCTTGTCGCCGCAGCCCGTCAACGGAGCGAATGCAAGCAGTGCGGCAAGGCTCAACAGGGGAAGTTGATTGTAGCGGATCATCGGGGAGTCTCCTGAGACAGTGCGGCGTCGGCATAGGCGCCGGTCAGGCGCGCGAGCGCGGCGTGGGCGCGATGGAAGGAATGAAGTGCGGCAATCCGCTGAAGGCGCGCGTCACCCAGGACACGCTGTGCGTCGAGCACATCTAGGTATGAAAAGCCTCCCTGCTCGTACCCCTCGCGTGCGCGAGCAACAGACTCCTCTGCGCTAGGCAAAAGGCGGGCATCCAGGGCCTCGATCTCGGAGCGCGCGATCTCGAGCTGCGACCGGGCCGAGGCGGCTTCGCGCGTCAGTGACCGGCGAAGCGCCTCTGTCTCCAGCCGCGCTTGCTGCTTCTGCGCGCCTGCCCTGTCGATAGCGGCGCTGTTGTTGTCAAAAATGCCGAGCGGAATGGATACCCCGACCACGAACGCGGCTTCATCGACATCGTTGAACAGGCGGACACCCGCGGAGAGCGTGGGATCGTGCTTCGCCCGAGCGCGCTCGACCTCGATCGCAGCGTCCGCGCGCTGCTGAAGCGCCATAGAGCGGGCCAGCTCGGGATTTGTAGAAGGGTCAGCCGAATGAGGCGCCGCATCAACCGTCACGAATGAGGCAAGGTCGACTACGAAGTCGCCGGCGCCCAACCAGTAACTGGCCAGGCGGGCTTTTGCGGCGGTGTTCGCCTGACGGGCGCGCTCCACATTGATCTGGGCGTCCACAAGGGACGTCTTCGACCGTGCGCCCGCCATCAACGGATCGCGAGCAGCCTCCACACGGCGGTCGACGGTCGCGACAATTTCCTGCGCCAGAGCTAGTCGCGCCTCTGCGACCTCAAGTTCCGCGCCTGCTCTCTGGGCGTCGATATAGGCAAGCTCGATCTCGTAAAGCAGTTGCTGACGAACCAGTTCGCCTCCGCTGCGGATCGCCGCTGCGTCACGCTGCGCCAGCTTGGTGCGAGCCTCTCTGTCGCCGCCAAGCTCCAGCTTCTGGCTCAGCGAGAATGTCGTCTCAGCCCGGTTGCCCCACTGATAATAGCTTGAGCCACCGAAGTTCTCGGTCATCGCATCGAGCGTCGGATTTGGCCGGCGATCGGCCTGCCGCACCGCGGCGTCCGCCGCGACGCCAGCCTGCGCCGCCGCCCGCACGCTGGGGTCGTCGCCCATGGAGCGCGCAAACGCCGCCTCCAACGTCAGAATGTCTGGCTGCGGTGCTTGAGCTTGCGCAGATTGCGCGGCGATCAAGCCGGCAAGGCAAGCAGCCCCCGAAAGGGCCACAGATCGATGGAAAGACACGGATTACTCCCTCAGTCACAAACCGGCATCGTCCACGCAGGGCGCGGGCGTATTCGTCTGGATCAGAGGAAGAAGCGGGGGGGGCGCAGGGGTAGTGACCAACTGCCCGTCACGCGGGCGCAGGCAATTTCGCACCAGCTGGCAGTCGACAGCTGGACAAGGCGATGGAGCGAGAGAGGGCTTTCAGCGGCGGTATAGGAGGCGAAGGTGTGCCCATGAAAAACCGGCGCGCCTTCCGTTTGCTCGTCATCTGCGTCGCGCTGATCATCGCCATCGTCCGCAACCTGCTCCTGAGCGGGCGCCGCGTCATGAGGGTCGGCGTGGTGAGCATCGTCGTGGTGAGAATCAGCGTGAGCGTCGATGGCTATCGCATGCAGAATATCGCGGTGACTGCCGTCGGCCCGGTGCGCGTGACCAGGCGCAGCTGCAGCGACGCTGAACCCCGCAAGGGCCAACGCAACGCAGGCTGACAAGAATCGACGCGCCCAGAGCATAATGTATCCTGCCGCAGACTTCTTTCGAGAATGTGAAAGAGCGCCGGGGCTGGTGCAACGAGACGCTTGAGGCGCCTGAAAAGCAACCCCCGCTCGCCTGGCGCCCGAATTACCTTGTTGTGATGACAGATGTCTCCCAGCCGGTGCGCTGGCCGGAAAAGCCAGGCCCAAGGGGCCCGTGAGTCTTCGAGACACACGAATGCAGACGCGGGTTCCTGCTGAGTCTCGACACCGTGTACGATGAAATGCATTTAGTCCTTGTGTCGAGACTTCGCCTTGGTCGCGCGCCGGTTCCGGCGGTTGCCAACCTTTGGGCGAAGGACCTCGCCTGATATGGCGCGTCTCCAAAGCGCCTGCGCTTCGGCTTCGAAGTAGGGCCGGAAGCGTTCTATGTTGTGCCCTTCAGAAAGGATCCGCCTGGCGGAAAGACCCGTGAACCTGATCCCGTGACGCAGCAGCGTCCCTGATGGATGTGGCTGCAGATGGAACCAGCGTTTTGTCAGGAGGACGAAAGGGTTGCCGGTGACATACTCGAAGCTCTTTTCCGCATCCAACCTCAGAATGATGGCGCGCGCCCGCGCGGTCGCATCCGGGCTTGCCAACTTGCGTGACGCGATGCTGACCCACCCAAACCGCTTCGCTCGACCGTCAATTGTCAGATAGGGGTGCCACTGATCATAGGCGGCGAAATCGATCAGCACCTCCCAGACCTGCTTGGGAGGTGCTGCGATCACGGTCTCGGCGACAAACTCCGTCATGCGGTCATACCCTCATCCTCTGGAATGGATTCAAGACGACAGTCCCACGCCAGGAATCTTCGGCAGAAGTACTTCTGCCTCACTCTAATGGTGTGCGCCGTTAACCAGACTGACCCGAATGCTGGCAATGCGGGGCGTCTCGCCGTGATCGAACTCTGCCCGGAACGTCGCCATGTTCCGGGTGCGCAGCGACAGGGACGTATTCCAGGGCGCATCTTTGGTCAGCACGACAACACCGGCCGAGTCCATGGCGTCAACATGAAGATGCTCGATGATGGGTCCCTGGCGGGAAGGCGTGCGCGTAGCATCGCCGCGAACAATCGTCTGGTCAGCAGTTCGCAACGCCACGACATTTCGAATGTGGATCCACGTACCGCTTATGGTCGTAACAGGAACTGGCTCGCCGGTCGGCTGAGTTGTTGTGCACGAAGCGAGGAGCCCCGCTACGCCTGCAATGAATAGTCGTTTCATCGATGTACATCCTCTTTGATCTTACCAGAAACTCTACAATCAGCTCTGTGCGCGGTTCGCCGCTCCGGTCCCGCGGCCTGGCACGGCGTCGTTGTAAGCAAGCAGTCTCAGGGCATTGGCCACAACGATCAGCGTGGAGCCCTCATGGAAGATGATCGCTGCGCCGATCTGGAGTCCGAAAATGGTGGCTGGTATCAGAACCACCACCACACCAAGACTGATCCACAAATTCTGCTTGATGGCCCAGCTCGTTCGCCGGCTGAGACCCACAGCGAACGGCAAGTGCGTCAGATCATCAGCCATGAGCGCAATATCGGCTGTTTCGAGCGCCACGTCTGATCCGGCCGCGCCCATCGCGATCCCAACCGTGGCGTTGGCCATGGCGGGCGCATCGTTGACGCCATCGCCGACCATTGCGACCTTCTTTTCCTGAGTGCGCAGCTCCTTGATGAAGGCGACCTTGTCTTCGGGCATCAAGGCGCCCCTCGCTTCGGTCAGGCCAACCTTGGCGCCAATGGCGTCGGCCACGCTCTGGTTGTCGCCGGTCAGCATGATCATGCGGCGGACGCCGAGCTGCTTGAGCCGGACGATGACCTCACGAGCTGACGCGCGCTCCGTGTCCATGAGGCCGAGGACGCCGAGATATGCGCCGTCCTGCCGGACAACCATGACGGTGCGGCCTGCCGTTTCCAGGTCATTAGCTTGTTGCGCTACGCCGGCCGGCATTGGACATCCATCGGCGCCATCGAAGAGACCCGGCTTGCCGATCCAGATAGACGCCCCTCCGACGCGACCTTTGACGCCTTTGCCGGTGATGCTTTCAACACTTTCCGCTTCAGGTATCGCCATCCCTCCGAGGCGCTGGGTTCCATCACGGACGACCGCTGCCGCGAGTGGGTGATCGCTGACGCGTTCAACCGCGATGGCGCTCGCAAGCAGAAGCGCTTCTTCGACGCCGGCAGCCGGGGCGACATCCGTCAACCTCGGCTTGCCCTCGGTCAGTGTGCCTGTCTTGTCGAAGGCGATCGCCGTCAATGTTCCTAGATTTTCAAGCGGGCCGCCGCCCTTGATCAGCACGCCGCCCCGCCCTGCCCGCGCAACACCGCTCAGCACCGCGCTAGGGACAGATATAGCAAGCGCGCATGGGCTCGCCGCCACGAGAACCGCCATCGCGCGGTAGAAGCTCTTCGAAAACGGCTCGTCAACAACAAGCCAGGCGAGCATCAACACACCCACGAGCGCGAGAATGCACGGAACAAATATGCGCTCGAAGCGATCGGTAAATTGCTGGGTTGGCGACTTCTGAGCCTCCGCCTCTGCAACCATGCGAACCACGCGCGCCAGAGTGGTTTCTGTCGCTGGTCGTGCGACCCAGATTTCCAGGGCGCCAGGGCCGTTGATCGTGCCAGCAAACACACGATGCTCGGCTGCGACTTTCGCAAAATCCAGTTTCGTGCTGGGTTCCTGCGGGAGCGGCTTCTTGTCGGCCGGAACGCTCTCTCCCGTGACCGGCGCCTGGTTGACGCTGCTCTCACCCACAATGACGAACCCGTCGGCTGGCAGTCGCTCGTCAGGCTTCACGATGACGATCTCGCCAACCGTCAGGTCCTGGACCGGTACGATTGACGTGATCCCATTGCGACGGACCAAAGCTGTTGCTGGCGCCAACTCGGCCAGCGCCTCGATGGCGCGCTTGGCGCGGCCCATGGCGTAACCTTCCAGCGCATGACCGATGCTGAACAGGAACAGCAGGAGGGCGCCCTCGGCCCAGGCGCCCAGCGCTGCAGCGCCTGCAGCAGCCACCAGCATCAGCGAATCGATCTCGAGCTGACGCTTCCGTACAGCCTCGATCGCTTCAAGCAGCGTGAAATAGCCGCCTAACCCATACGCGGCCACATAGAACGCCGTAGGCAACCACGACGGTGCTGGCGATAGCTGTTCAACAATGAAGCCGGTTGCGAGCGCCAGGCCACAGCCGATTGCGAAAACGAGCTCCAAACCCAATCCGAAGAGGCTTGTGGCGCCGTGGGAATGCGTGTCGCCACCGGGCTCGGCCGCACCATGCCGGGTCGCTTGTGAATCGCTCATCGGGCTGCCTCGATCTGCCAAAAGTCCGGAACGCGAAGCAACGACGTCTCTTTTGTACCGCTCGGATGGTTTGAGAAGATTGGACTACTGACCATCGCGCTCATCGCTTGCGCGCTGGTCGCGCGAGCGTCCTCCGAAATGACCGCCATGACGGCTGGGGCTCGCATAATGCCCGCGGCTCAACGCATTGAACCGGAACAGGCTGCGATAGGATCGAGGCTGAGCACTTTGGTTCGATGCCGCTGAAGCCTCGGCGGCGGAGCCAGCAGCCAGGCTGCTCTCCGCACCAGTACTCGCGCAGCCCGAAAACAGCGCGCTGCCCAGCAGCAAACCCGCAAGAACAGGGATCATGACCGCACGTCCTTGCATCTGGATCGGCTGCGCGGAGGCCTGTCCCGCCCTCACTTGCCTGCCGCCAAGGATGCTTCAGCTCTCAATACGGTGCTGGCTGCTGCGACAACCGCAGCGATGCGCAACGCAGCCAGAATGCGATCAGGCGATACATCGTGAGCGCGTAGTTCGGCCTCATGCGCATTCAGGCAGGCGCCGCACCCATTGACGGCTGATACAGCCAGGCTCCAGAGCTCGAAATCGATCTTGTCTATTCCAGGATGGGTGAGCGCGGCCATACTCAGATCAATTGGCGTCTTCCGGTAGCTGTGGTTCGAAAGCAAATTCACTGCCCGAAAATAGACGGTGTTCATGGCCATGATCGCCACCGCCGTTCTCGCGGCTGTACAGGCCTCCGGACTGATCCGGGCGCCGCTCTCCTGTTCCATCGCAAGAAGGACCGACCTCTCGCCCGTCGCATAGGCACAAGCCAGAAAACATCCCCACTTCTGCTGCTCCGAGAGAACGGTTTCGCCGGCAAGAGCGGTGAGGTTGCGCTTCTGGTCTTCTGCGTATTCAGGCAGGGCGTCGATAAGGTCCGCGAGCGACATGGAACATCCTCCTCTGAGAGGCCGCGTCACCGCGGCCTCTGGTTACTTGGGTCTTTACAGTCCCGGCCACCGCCGGAGTTGTGAGTGTCACCCTGCCCTCCGGCATCCCCGAACCGGTGGCGACCGCTCACACGGCGTGACCAGGTGCTTCGGACGAAAACGACGTCGGCACCTCGCCTACCTTGCTGCGATGTCCCGGCTTCAACAGAAGGCGGCAGATCGCAGGGAGCACGAGCAAGGTCAGCAAGGTTGCGGTGATCAATCCGCCAATGACCACAATGGCCAGTGGCTTCTGGACCTCCGCGCCGGTTCCGTGTGCAAGCGCCATCGGCACGAACCCAAGCGCCGGAACGATGCCCGTCATCAGGACCGCCCGCGCTTTTTCCATAAGGCCTTCGACGATTGACTGCTCGAGCGGCATGCCGCTCGCCAGGCGATGCTGAATGCCGCCCATGACGACAAGGCCATTCAGCACGGCGACCCCGGACAAGCAGATGAAACCCACTGCGGCTGACACCGAGAATGGCATGCCCGTGAGCACCAGTGCGAATACACCGCCGGCCAACGCCAATGGAACTGCGGTGAAAACCGCAATCGCTGGTGCAAAACCACCTAACGCCATGAAGAGAAGACCAAAGATCAGCAGGAAGACGACGGGGACGACAAGGGTCATACGCTGGGAGGCGGCCTGCAGGTTCTGAAACTGCCCGCCATACTCCAGCCACGCGCCGGCAGGCAGAATCACTTCGCTGTCGATCCGCGCCTGGGCCTCTGTCACGAACGACCCGATATCCCTGCCCCGAACGTTCGCTTGTACCACGACACGACGTTTGCCGTTCTCGCGGCTGACCTGGTTCAACCCCTCTGTGTAGGAAAAGCGAGCCAATTCACGGAGAGGCACGGAAGTCCGCAGGCCATCGGCAGTTTCAGGCAATGCGACGGGCAAGGCGCCAACCGCATCTAGGTCGTTGCGTACGCTGTCAGGGAGCCGGACAACCACGTCAAAGCGGCGATCCCCCTGGAAGACGAGACCGGCCTCGCGCCCTCCCATCGCAATCGCCACAGCGTCGCCCACTTCCTCGACGGTGAGCCCGTAACGCGAGATCGCATCACGATCGAAGGCGACATCCAGGGTCGGGAACCCAGCTGTCTGTTCGACCTTCACGTCCGCCGAGCCTTGAAGGGAGTTCAGAATACTCGCAATCTTGGTTCCAGTGGCGGTCATGGCTTCAAGATCGTCGCCATACACCTTGATGGCGAGGTCGCCCCTCACTCCGGCAATCAGTTCGTTGAACCGCATCTCGATAGGCTGGCTGAACTCATAGGCGTTGCCCGTCAGGAGATTCAGCTTTGCTTCGATCTGCTCAACGAGCCCCTCTTTTGTCAGCGAGGGATCCGGCCAGTCCTCCTTCGGCTTGAGAATGATGAAGCTGTCCGAAGCGTTCGGCGGCATGGGATCACTGGCGACCTCTGCGGTGCCGGTCTTGGAGTAAACATACGCGACCTGCGGGAATGTCGCGACGGTGCGCTCAACCTCTCTCTGCATCTTCAAAGACTGCTCAAGCGAAGTCGATGGAATGCGAAGCGCCTGTGCGGCCATGTCGCGTTCATCGAGCTGCGGAATAAACTCCTGTCCAAGCGTGGTGAACAGCGCACCCGCCA
>Ga0075163_10013565_pt1 | contig 10549 bp, 8 predicted proteins | sample JI1023141ADNA_FD_71478 | JGI IMG/M metagenome (GOLD analysis project Ga0075163, IMG submission 71478) | Wastewater effluent complex algal communities from Wisconsin, to seasonally profile nutrient transformation and Carbon sequestration -... | ecosystem: Engineered > WWTP > Effluent > Algae... | reverse complement strand
TTCAAATTCATCAAATGCTTGTGCTTGAGTGGGTTTGCAGTCTTGCCAAAGATATGAATAACATTGATTATTCATAAATGCCGGATTTGGTTCGTTGATGCCCAGAAGCAGTGCACTCTCCAAAGCAGCATAGCCGGTTTCTTCCCGACATTCTCTCATTCCCGCTTCGCGGGGGTCTTCGCCGTGTTCGACCAGTCCACCCGGTACTTCGAGGGTGATAGTCCCGGTGCCATGCCGATACTGACGAATCATCACCACGTGCTTGTCGGCAGTAAGCGGTATGATATTCACCCATTCAGCAGAATCCAGCACATAGAACATGCCGACTGCATTACGTTTGGGATGCTTCCGTCGCACTGCCTTTGCTGTGAAGATTTTGAGGTCTGCAAGAGGCGTGACATCTAGTGTTTCCCAGAGAGGAATCATAACGAATACCAGAGATGAAGAGTCTTGGGAAGCATGAGGTTTGGTCAAGGACAGTAGTCTAAGCGCAAGTAATGAGAACAGGAATTTACGACGAGGAAGATTCTTGCACAAATCTAAATATCCCCAGAAAACGATGATTTTCCACAACTATACAAGCGAGACTTCTCAGAATGGTACAGGAAGAGAAGAGCAGCATTGTAAAAATATTTGCAAAAGTCAGCTGCATCGTGGAATATTGCGTAGCGGCACATTCAAATTCTTTATCATCCCATCACATCACCAACAATGAACAATCGCCTCGAACAACTCCTCGAACTTCACCGCGAAGACCCACAAGACACCTTCACACGATACGCGATTGCGCTGGAATACAATGCCCGCCAGGATTTTGAACAGGCAAAAAACTGGTTTGAGCGTCTCCGCGCGGACGAACCGGATTATGTACCGACCTACTATATGCTTGCCGGTGTCTATCGTGCCAGCGACGAGCCGGACAAGGCAAAGGAAATCTATCAAGCAGGACTACGCACCGCAAAGAAAATGGGCGACACACACGCTTTTGCAGAATTATCGGCGGCGCTTGAAGAACTGGAAGAGGAAGAAATCTAACGCTACTCCAAGCAGCGTCGAATAGCAAACAGGCTGCCTCCATATCGGGGACAGCCTGTTTTCATCTGACTATTATTTTCAGCCGACGAGCATTTATTTTTGTACTTCTGTGCTTTGTGCTTGTGTTTTCATCAGGTTAATGGTCTCTTCCTGCGTTTTGCGGGTAATGCGGCGTTGCCAGAAGTCCTGTACGAGCGGTTGCTGCGAGCCAAGCTGTACAGCGCGATAGAACGATTTTCCTGCACCAAGGCTGTCGCCAAGCTCCAACTGAACCTGCCCTCGGAAGAGGTAGAGGTTAAAGTCATCACGCTTAAGGTCAATATATTTGTTAATCCAGTCGTAGGCATCTTTGTAGTTACCTTGACGGAAATTGACTTCCGCCATACGCCCTAAAGCCTGATAATTATTGGGGTGCATGATAAGCAGTTCTTTCAGAACACGCTTCTCAATGTCCTGCATGGAGCGAATCATTTGCTCGTTTTGCTGGGGATTAGCGTAGAGTTTATCGGTTTGCTGGCTTATAGCACGTTGCATATCGGAAGCAGGGCTAAAAATGAGGTATTTGCCAAAAGCATTTTGGTAGCTATTCCAGTTGTGGTCGCCATTCACCGTGCCAAAGATTCGGTCTGTTACCACATCCACCGGCTCGCCTTTGGTGAGCATCACATAAATCTGGCGGTCAACCCACATCATAGAACCCCACGAGACGGCAACCCAGAGGTAGAACACCCCTGCCAGACGGCGGAGCCACGGCGTAGGCAAGCGAAGATTAAATGACAGCACAGGACGTGCACCGGCTTCGGAGCAAATCATAGCAGCCAAACCACCGACCCATACAGCCGCATAAACGCGAGGCGTAGCGAAATCGGTTTGGGTCACAAACACCCATGCCAACACACCACCGATAGAGGCAAACATCAGACCGTTTTTACGCTCTCGCCATGCAAAGTACAAGAGCGAAAGCATGAAGCCATTCCAGCAGAAGAAACCGATAGGACCAAGCTCAATAAATGACTGCATCCAGTCGTTGTGAATTTCTGCGCCAAGATTGTGCAAAATAGGCGTGTACATTGGAACATAGAGCGGGAACTGTCCGATGCCCGTGCCCAGTATCCATGCCGGAATACCGAGCGGGTGTTCATATTTATCGCGGGAAGATTTTTCAAAGGCAATGCGCTTGGACATACTCCAGAAATCGAAGCGGTCGTTGTGGTCGGACGTTAGAACGCGCCCCATGGTAGCAAGAGCTGTTGAGGTGTACTCTTTACTAGTGCCTTTGAGTTTTTGCGGATTGGTATCTTTGTTAATGAAATCTTGGCTCGGCGGCAAAAAGCTGATAATTGCTGTGATGATGAGGATTCCAACGGTATGCGGGAGGAATTTCACTTCTTTCCAGCGTTTTTGCATAACAAAAATGACAGCAAGCACAGCAAAGGTTACAAAGAAGCTAATCCACCCCGAGCGAGCACGAATATGAAAGAGCATAATCGTTGCGGCAGCAAATGCTGATGAAGCGAATAAGAATCGTCCGAGCGTCTGAACGTGCTTCGAGAGCATATACCACGCCAAAAAGGGCAACGACATCGACAGATATGTTGCAGCATATGCACGGAAGGCAAGTGTTGACGATGGGCGACCGGCAGACATTATCCAGTCAAACGAAAGAATAGAGCGCCACGAGAGATCGAAAAATGGTTTGCCTAAGGTAATATGCTGCATCGGCACGTTCGCATCATCACCGAGAAAATACATACACATATTGATGATACCGACTATCAATGCTGTTGCGGCGAAGGTATCCCAAAAAAGACGCGATTTCCAGAATTGTGTTTGCTTGCCCAAGACATAGCCACCGATACCAAAAGCGGTGATATAGACAAGACGCTCATAGCCAAGTACGGGGTTGAACGACCACGTAAGCGCAATCGCTCCCCAGACCATATAGCCTAGCCACAGCAATTCCGGTATGGTGAATTGCCACGGCGCATTTTCTTTGCGATTGGACTTGGTAAAGAGATATGTCAATGCAAAGACAGTGGCAATATAGATTGCTTTGATATAAAAATCTACCGTGTGGACACCGTTCATGATGTAGAGCGGGTTCGCAGCAATAAGCGTCCATGGGGCGCGTATCGTGAAAAAGCAGGCTGCGGCAGCCAAAACAGTCCAAAGAATCATGCCGCTAAAAGGGAGTGCAGAGAGGCTATTGATAAGCAGCAGAGGATTCAGCAGCAGAGGAATGAGCATCCACATCTGAAAGGAAGTAACTTCCTCATTGGATGCGAAAAAAGTTGTTTTGGTGCGCTGTTTACTCTGAATGCGCTGTTGTTGTTTTGCCATGGCAGTAGTAGTTGGAAAATTTGAATGATTACGTGTATGAATGTTAAATTTTATGCTATACTCTAGTAGTCTCAAACAATAGTCAGGGTGCGGTTTATGAATATCTTACGCAATAACGATTGGCTCAATAATATCTGTTTTTTCCGTGCGGCGCACCTCAATGTGGCGCGTATCTTCTTCGTTGTCATCAAGTCGAAAAATAATTGAGTATCGTGAAGGCGGCATACTTTCTTGTGCCTTTTCTGCCCATTCGACGAGTTTAATCGCGTCTTCTGCTGCCATACATTCGTCAAAACCGATTTCACCTAACTCGCGCTCAGAGTTGATGCGGTAAAGGTCGAGATGATAAATACGAATCTCATCGTCATCATCGTCCGGCAGTGTGCCGCTATACGAATTGATAATGGTAAACGTTGGGCTGGAAACAATATCGCCCACGCTAAAGAAGTCGCAAACACCGCGCACAAACTCGGTTTTTCCTGCACCAAGGTCGCCGTAAAGGGCAATAATATCACCGGGCACAAGTCGTGCGGCAAATTCTTTGCCCAAGTCAACGGTTTCCGTTTTATTGTGCGTTGTGTGTAGCTGTCGTTCCATGCAGAAAAAGAGTTTAGTGAAAGAAGGCAGAGAGCACATATCTTGTTGATAACGGCTCTCTGCCTTCACTATAGTGCTATTTGGCTTCGAGATGAATCACCGGTAAAATCATTTCCTCAAGCGAAATACCGCCATGCTGAAAACTATCGCGGTAATGATTGAGATAGTGATTGTAGTCGGTCGGATAGACAAAATAATAGTCTTCTTTGGCAATGATGTAGTTAGTCGTCACGCCCGGTTTGGGCAAATGGTACTCGTCGGGGCGCTCAATAATAAGCGCGTTTCGTTTATCCGCCTTGACATTGCGCCCGAACTTGAAGCGCAAGCACGTCGATGTGTCTTTGTCGCCCAGCGCCTTTGCGCCACGCATACAGCGTACGGAGCCGTGGTCGGTGGTGATAATGATTTTTGCATTTTTAATACTCGCTATTGCCTTGAGCATTCCAAACAGGCTTGAGTGCTGGAACCATGAGCGCGTTAGTGAGCGATATGCAGATTCGTTCGGTGCAATTTCTTTCAAAATCGGATAATCCGAGCGCGAGTGTGCAATCATGTCCACCACATTCACGACAATCGTATTGAGATGGTTGTTCGCATAGCTCAGAATTTCGCCTTCGATTTTTTTGCCGAAGTCTGTATCAATGATTTTTACATACTTCACGTCATTACGAAGTTTGATACGGCGGCGTTCTAAAAACTTATTGAGCAAATCTTTTTCGTGGCGGTTCTGCCCGTGATCATCACCACTTCCGTCCACCCACCATTCAGGATAATGCTTTTGGATTTCATCGGGGAAAAGTCCGGCAAAAATAGCATTGCGGGCGTAGGGTGTTGCCGTTGGCAGAATACCGCAATAATAGTCTTTCTGCACCGTAAAATGCGGACGGAGCAGTTCTTCCATAAGAAGCCACTGGTCTAAACGCATACAATCAACAATGAAGAAAAAGACGGGCGCATCGGACTTGAGAGCAGGCACAATATATTTATCAAGAATTTTCGGGGAAAGCAAGGGAGAATCGGCATCATCGGGCTTTTTCAGCCAATCTTTGTAGGAATCTTCCACGAACTGCGAGAACTCATTATTACATTCACGCCACTGATTCGCCAAGGTCTCAGACAGTCCTAAGTCAGGGAATTTATCAAGCTCCATGCTCCAATTCACGAGCTTCGTGTAAATATCTACCCAATCGTGCCACGTAGAGCCTTCCATCAAGCGACGCGAAATCTCGGTAAAACCTTGCAGATAGTCTTGGGTGAATTTTTGGCTGGTAATTTTATCAGACTCAAGAAATTTTTTGCACGCAGCGAGGATTTGCGCCGGATTGACGGGCTTTGTAAGATAGTCGTTGATTTTGCGCCCGATAGCTTCTTCCATGACGGTTTCTGCTTCGTTTTTTGTCACCATCACCACCGGCACAGAATTGTCAATATCTTTCAGCACAGAGAGCGTTTCCAAACCGCTCATGCCAATCATAGACTCGTCCAGAAAAACGAGATTGTGCCGTTCACGCTTAAAAAGTTCAATGGCATCTTCGCCGTTTGTTGCGGTTGAAACGTCGTAACCGCGCTGCTGGAGGAGAATAATGTGTGGGCGAAGAAGGTCTATTTCGTCGTCAACCCAGAGGATATGATGCTTCGGCATAATGCGTTAAGGGAAAGAAACGTTGAAAAAAATACACAGCACTTTCGGTATCACTGTATAAAGCGAGCGGTAATTGTACGAGCCATTATACCTAGAGAGCGCGTAATACTAAGGTGTAGCGTAGTGTAATGTATTTCTCCGTTGCTTGGAAAGCGAAGCAAAAAAAGGAAAGATTGTTTGATGGCAGCGACGCAGAGCGTATCTGCAAAACACAACCAAGATACTAAAATTGCAAAGATACGCTAATTTTCAAAGATTTTTTTTGCACTGCTTTGGTTAAGTCAATAGCCAGAGGCATCTTGCGTGTAATCTTTTTTAGCGAAGTTTTTTTGCCGATGTGCGTTATTTGCTTTTACTTTGTACATCGGTATCGTAAATTACACATACCAAAGTTCACTAATTACTAGTTTTGGTTTACCAACACAGAGGTGTAGTCATGGAGATTAAAGTAACAGCCCGTCATTTTGATGCAAAACCTGCCTTGAGGGAAGAGGCAATTACATTCGCTCAGAAATTTGAGAAATTTTATAGTAATATCATTAGTACGGAGGTTATTCTGAGTTTTGAGAGAATGCACGATTCCGTTAAAATCGCCGAATATATTGTTCATGTTCAAGACCACACGCTTGTCGCCAAAGAAAGCAGCGAAGATTTTTCCAAGAGCCTCCACGAAGGTGCTGAAAAAATGATTCGCCAGCTCAACAAATTAAAAACAAAACAACACGTGCAATTATGATAATCTACGGTTTTGTGAAGCCCACATTCTGATGCACACACGTATGCTTCGCAAAACCGCTTCAAGCCTAGCATAATCAATAAAGCAACTCTTCTCAACAAAGACACCCTGACTAATCTCTCGGTGTCTTTGTTCGTTTGTATCCATACCCTTGTGGTTCCATATTTTTTCTGAGCGGACTTTGCAGAATCGCTGGATTGAAGAAGAATTTAGATGTGGAAAAAGGATCCACGCACACGCCAAAAATCTACATTACCGCTTTTTTGTAGATGATTTTGGTATTTGCCGTGCCGGTGTTTGCAATGTCGGCGGTTTCATCATTGCTTCGATGCCGTCTGCTGTGCGTGGAAGCGCAGCAGAGACAATCACGGGTTCGCCATCAGTCACCAGCACGTCGTCCTCAATCCGCACACCGATATCCCACCATTTTTTATCGCAGGCGCTTCCGGCAGGAATGTAGATGCCAGGCTCGCAGGTGAAAATCATATTCGGCTGGAAGGTCGAATAATTCCCCGCATCGTGGACATCCAAGCCGATGTAGTGCACCGAACCGTGCGGAAAATAGAGCTTGTAATCATCAGGATTCGTGATAATGCCAAGTTTGAGAAGCCCTGTGCGGATAATTTCCACAGCGCGGCTGTGTGGCAAGCGCCAATCTACGCCCTTGCGGTATTCCTTGATAGCGGCTTCCTGTGCGTTGTAAACGAGAGTGTAAATTTCACGCTGTTCAGGCGAAAATTTTCCGTTCACGGGAACTGTCCTCGTGATGTCCGCCGTATAGCCGTGATATTCCGCACCACAGTCCATGAGCAAGACTTCACCTGCTTCTGCCTCGCGGCGACTGAGCGTGTAATGCAAGATACAAGAGTTCGCACCGGCACCAATAATTGACGCATAACCCACATCTTCCGCTCCCAACCGCTTGAAAGTGCCTTCCATTGCGGCTTCAATTTCATATTCAAACGCTTTCGGTTTTACTAGTGCTATCGCCTCACGGTGCCCTGAAAGCGTGATATCTATTGCCTTGCGAAGCAAACGGAGTTCGTCGGCATCTTTGATTTGCCGCATATCTGCCAGCAGGCGCTTTTGGGAACGGATGACAGCGCGTGGATACTGCTTTTGCAGACGCAAACGCGACTCACGCTCTATATTGACAACCTCGCCCGAAAGCGGCTCTGTAACAGCACTTGTGGGGAACGTTGTTGCAAAGACCGTATCGCGCCTGAACGTGGAATCTTCGGGCTGAAGCAACATTCCCAGCACCGATGCAAAATTTACATTTTCAAGCGCCATCACGCCGTACATTGCTTTGGCGCGGTCTGCGCCCGTGATAGAGCCGGAGCGCATTTCCAAGTATAAATCGCGTTTTTTGACAAAAAGCAGCGCCTCATGCCGCGTGCCCGTTGAATCCAGCACTTTTGGCAGAACAATCCCGCCCGGAATGAGCATAAGCGTCGATTCGGCTTCGGGAAAGCCGCAGAGATACCAGAAATCACTGCTTTGGCGATATTCGTAGTCCACGTCATTCTGCCGATTGCGCACGTCTGCCGCAAAGAATATGGCAAGCGACTTCGCCGACATCGTGGAAAGAACTGTCTTACGCCGCTCGGCATAGCGCGAGAGCGGAATATCGTCCGCATGGCGAGGATGGAGGAAATATGAGGCTGCTGGCGGCTGCGCAAAGGCAGGAACAGCGCCTTGGCAAAAGAGCGCAAGAAACGCGAGAATCAAGACTGGAAGTTTCATCGTTTTTGTGTATTTTGGCACGTTTTCCGCAAACGTCGCCGAGTAGGAAAGAAAAATAAAAAATACAATAAGCCAAGCATTTGAACAAAGCATTTGCGCACACGATGAAACAAATCGGACTTTTTGTCAACACCACCAAGCCGGACGCTATCGCCTGTACGGAGCTGGCAGCACGTATTCTGCGCAGCAAAGGCATGAAGTGTTGTGCCGAACCGGATGTGGTGGCGCGTTTTGCGACCCCAGAGGCGCGGGCGCTTATTGAAGCAATCGAATATGACGACTTCGATAAGCACGTCGATATTATTGTTTCCTTTGGTGGCGACGGCACGATGCTTGCGGCAGCAAAGCAATTTCTCGCCAGTGAATTGCCAATTATGGGCGTAAATCTTGGTCGTCTCGGCTTTTTGGCAGAATTTTCTGCCAAAGAATTAGAAGAAGGCTTCACGGCTTTACAAAACGGCGATTACATCATCGAAGACCGCGTTATCCTTGAGACAACCGTTAAACTGGACGGACACGATAATTTGAGCGAAATGGTCTATGCGCTCAATGACTTCGTACTGCACAAAAAAGACTTTGCCCGCATGATGACCATAGCCGCAACCATAGACGGCGTGCCGGTAGCAGAGTACCACGCCGACGGCTTAATTATCTCTACGCCCACAGGCTCGACAGCATATTCGCTTTCGAGCGGCGGTCCTATTATTGCTCCGACCTGCTCGGTGATCGCCCTCACGCCCGTCTCGCCGCACTCGCTGACCATGCGTCCGCTCGTGGCACCGGACACGGTAGAAATTGTGCTCACGCCCGGATACGGAAGCGGCGCTACAAGTCTCGTTGCGGATGGACAAACCGTAAGCGTCATCGAGGAAGGTGCATCGGTGGTGATTCACAAATCGGAGCGCGTCGTGAAATTGCTCAAGCGCGTCGAAAATTCCTACTACGACTTGCTGAAAAAGAAACTGCTGTGGTCGCTTCATGCGAAGCAGTAGTTTCGTATCCAACAGCTTCTTCAGATTTTGTCCTAAAAATGTGCTATGAAAACTTTGTTTAGCATAATTGTTATTGTAGCGCAGTCAGTTGTTTCTACCTTCGCTCAAGACAGTCGTAAAGTTGATAGTTTAAATAGTATTCTTAGTTCCCAGAATGACGAAAAAATTAGGGCAAAAACATACGTTACTCTGGGAGAGGTTTATCAAGGCACAGAAAATTATGCCAAGTCATTACAATCTTATGAAAAAGCACTGGAATACTCCAAATTGTTAGACACAGGTACTGTTATTTTTATTGGAAGACAGATAGGCCGCTTGCTCGCCTTAGAGGGTAAATATCCCCAAGCCTTGGAATACTTATTGCAAGCATTAAGGCTATGTGAAGCTAAACATTCTTTGGGTGGCATGAGCGAATGTTACCGTTTGATTGGTAATCTTTATGGTTCTCAAAAAGATTTTGAACGAGAATTATCATACTACCAAGAGGCATTAAAGATTGCTAAAAATATTAACGATACACTTGTCATCGCTCTGACACAGTATAATATGGGAGGCGTTTATGTAAATCTAAACAGATATCAGGATGCGATTAAATCCTTTTTTGTGGCTCTTAAATTATTTGAAAAATCAGATGCACCAGATATGATTGCAGATTGTCTTACTGGTTTGGGTGAGGCTCATGAAAAACTAGACGAAGTTTATACCGGATTGGGTTACCACCGTCGAGCAAAAGAAATTTTTGAGAAATTAGAAATAGAATCAGGCGTGGGAACCGTTGCATTTAACATCGCTACTTGCTATCAAAAACTTGGCAAGCTATCTGATGCTAAGACAAATGCGGAAATTGCCGAGAAGATTGGACAAAGAACTGGAGATATAGAGCTTGAAATGGATGCAAAAAAGATACTTGCTCCTCTTTATGCATCCTTTGGGCTTTTCGACAATGCCTATAGAGCTGAATCAAGCTATCATAGGCTCAAAGATTCTCTCTTTAATGCAGAAAATGCTAACAGAATTAGCTTTTTACAGTTTCAATACGAATCCGAAAAACGCGATTCAGAAAAGAAACTGCGCGAGATTGAACTACAACGGCAGCAAGAAATAATTACAGAAAAACAAGAACGTCGAATACTACTTCAATATCTCGCTATTTTTGGCATTATTCTACTTGCAATAATGATAGCTTTATTAAGCAGGAAAATTTTCTCTTTAGAGAGTGCCAATGCACAGGCTTTTGTGCGTTTAATCAGCTTTACCGCCGTTGTAATGATTATTGAATTTGCGATCTTATTCCTTGATCCTGTTATTGACAAGTACACAGCAGGAACTCCTCTGTGGAAAATGTTTACCAATGTTGCTATTGCTATCGCAGTAACACCAATTCATAGCCTCATCGAAAGTCGCTTACAACAAGCCAATAGAAATAAACAATAGTATTCAAAATTCCCATCATGCACGACG
>Ga0075163_10013564_pt1 | contig 10549 bp, 5 predicted proteins | sample JI1023141ADNA_FD_71478 | JGI IMG/M metagenome (GOLD analysis project Ga0075163, IMG submission 71478) | Wastewater effluent complex algal communities from Wisconsin, to seasonally profile nutrient transformation and Carbon sequestration -... | ecosystem: Engineered > WWTP > Effluent > Algae... | reverse complement strand
ATCGACAAATACCATGCAGCCATGAAACAGGACTTTGAAGACCTGAGCATGAGCTTTAATATCTACCACCGTACCAGTGAGCCCATCCACCATGAAACGGCACAGGAATTTTTTACTTACCTGAATGACCGGGGAGAACTTGAAATAAAAGAAACGGAGCAATATTTTGACGAAGAGGCGAACAGCTTCCTGGCCGACCGCTATATCAAGGGTACTTGCCCCAACTGTGGCAGTGACCGTGCTTTTGGAGATCAATGTGAAACCTGTGGGCGTACCCTGAGTCCGGATGAACTGATCAACCCGGTCAGTACGTTAAGCGGAAAGGCACCCATCAAGAAAAAAACCTCACACTGGTATCTGCCTCTCGGTAAACATGAAGCGTTCCTGCGCGAATGGATACTGGAGCAACATAAAGACGACTGGCGCCCGACTGTAATCGGCCAGTGCAAAAGCTGGATCGAGGGTGGTCTGCAATCAAGAGCCGTAACCCGTGACCTGGATTGGGGGATCAAAGTACCGGTGGCCGGAGCCGATGGTAAAATGCTCTATGTGTGGTTTGACGCCCCGATCGGTTATGTCAGTGCCACCAAACAATGGGCCCTGGATAATAACAAAGACTGGAAACCTTACTGGTACGACCAGGACACCAAACTGGTGCATTTCATCGGCAAAGACAATATTGTATTCCATTGCATCATCTTCCCGATCATGCTGAAACTGCATGGGAATATTTTACCTGCAAATGTACCGGCCAATGAATTCCTGAATCTCGAAGGCGACAAGATGAGTACCAGCCGTAACTGGAAACTCGATATGCGGGATTATATCAATGATTTTGTGAAACAGGAAAACGGCGGCACCCAATGTGTGGATATGCTGCGCTATTACCTGACACAGATCGCACCTGAAACCAAGGACAGTGAATTCATGTGGAAGGGATTCCAGGATGCGGTGAACAGTGAACTGGTCTCCATCTTCGGCAATTTTGTGAACCGGACCTGGGTGCTGATGCATAAACTTTGCGGGGGAAAAGTACCCCGGCTGCATGAAGAACTGCTGGATGAAAATGACCGTGGATTAGCTGCCGATATTAAACAAGCCAGCTTGAAAATCGAAGGCTTGCTGGAAGAATATAAATTCAGGGAGGCCCTGTTTGAAGTCATTGATCTTTCCCGCAAGGGAAACCAGTATATGCAGAAAAAAGAACCCTGGATTGTGGCGAAAAAACTCGCTGAAAATCCGGAGTTGCAGAAGAATATCGACAACTGCCTGCACCTCTGCCTGCAGCTGACGGCTAATCTCGCGATACTGGTCAATCCATTTCTTCCGAACACAGCTACTAAAATGCTGCACATGATGAAAGTCGTGGATAAAATGCTGGATTGGACAAATGCCGGGAAAATGAATTTACTGAGCGTGGGATATACTTTACGAGAACCACAATTGTTGTTCCGGAAAATTGAAGACACGGAAATCGCTGCCCAGATTGAAAAACTTAAAAGCGGATTAAAGCAAATGGAAGAACCTAAGAAAGAAGAAGTAAAACCGGAAGTGCCTGCTAAAGCGGTTATCCAGTTTGATGATTTTGCGAAAATTGAACTGAAGACGGGAACCGTTTTATCAGCTGAGAAAGTAGAGAAAGCTGATAAACTGCTTAAACTGTCGGTTGACCTTGGCAGTGAAACCCGCACAATTGTGAGTGGGATTGCCCTGCATTTTGCTCCGGAAGACATTGTCGGTAAACAGGTGACCGTGGTTACTAACCTGGCCCCACGTAAAATGAGAGGAATCGAAAGCAATGGCATGATCCTGATGGCGGAGGACAAGGCTGGTAAATTGCATTTTATTTCACCTGGTCAGCCGATTGATCCGGGATCTATGGTCAGTTGATGGTTGGAGGTTCGAGGTTGGAGGTTCGAGGTTGGAAGTTCGAGGTTGGAGGTTCGGGGTTGGAGGTTGGAGGTTGGAGGTTGGAACAGGTTGAAAGAACAGGAGCGGTTGATAGGGTTTATGAAGGGATTCTTTGGGGGTAGGGATTTGTGTAACTTTATGAAAACAGGGATAGCCATTGACAACAAAACGCAGCAGTAAACGAATACTGAAGATTACTGGTATCATTACCGGTACACTGCTCGTGTTGCTTTTTGCTTTTCATACCTGGATCAATTACAATGCCCGTCATATTATCGAAGACCTGGTGGAATCCAGATCGAAGGGCCGGTTGAAAATGAAACTGGAAAAATTCCGTTTCAGTTGGTTCAGTCGTAAAGTGGAACTGACCAATGCCGTCATATATACCGCCGATTCAGTGAATGCGGTTACTGCTTACCGCTTCCAGGTTCAGCATATAAAACTTTCTGTCCAGAAAATATGGCCGATCATTTTCGATAAAAAACTCCTGATTGATTCGTTGAATCTTGAACAACCGGAAATTAATGTAACCCGGCTGAAACGATTACCCACAGATACGATCAGTAAAAAAGAAGTATCTATACCAGAAGAACTTGGCAAAATTTATACATCCATTCAGGATGCGCTACAAGCCTTAAAAGTCAACCGCTTTCAGATCGACAACGCGAAATTCACCCTGCTCAATAAAATCCGCCCCGGTCAATTACCCCTGTCGATCAGTAATATTCACTTTCATATTGATAACCTGTCGGTCGATACCGGCATCTTAAAGGGAAATGAAAAACTTTTTTTCAGTGACAACGTGGTCCTGAATGCCCGCAACCAGGATATTGTATTTCCGGATGGAAGACACCGGTTGGCGTTCAGTAATTTCCGGATCAACCTGAAACAACAGCTGGTGGAGTTTGACAGCTGCACGATGGTCACCGAACAGAAAGACCGGGGCAATTCCCGTTTCCGGGTATTCTTTGATACGTTACGGCTGGCCAAAATTGATTTTGATACCCTGTACCGGTCTGAAGTCATTAAAGCAGATACCGTGTATTGCCTGAATCCCCGGTTTAACCTGGAAGTGGAAGGGAACAGTCGTCGAAAACCGGGTGAAAAGCGGGCCGCTCCCAAACTGGAAGAGATCGTTCAGCAACTGACCGGCGATCTGCTGCTGGACCATGTAATTGTAAAGAATGCCGATTTTCATATCAAAACAAATTTTGATCAACGTCCGGCATCCTTTGATTTCACCCGCAATAATTTTGAGCTGCAGGGATTGAAAGTATCTCAACATGATCCCCGGCCACTGACTGTAAAAAGTGTGGCGCTGGCCATCCGTAATTATGAAAACTTTATACGTGACAGTACTTATAAACTGAAATTCGACAGTATTGTGATCCGGGAAGACCGGGTATATCTTGACCGTTTCGCTTTTCAGAAACGGGCTGGTGGAAAAATAACGAACAGTTTCAGCATTCCCCGGTTTGAACTGAGCGGACTATCCTGGGACGATCTTGTGTTTAACCAACAATTGAAAGCCAGGGAAGCGACGCTATATCAACCCGCAATCAACTATAATGCAGCCGGCAATGGTACGGCCACGGGTAAAGGAAAGAAAAGCATTTTTTCAACCCTCGCGGACATCGGGCAACTGATCCAACTGGAGAAAATGAATATCATTCATGGGAGGATTGATATTGGTCTTAAAAATAATACCGCCATACAGATTGAAGATGCATCGATGACCATACGGACCAATCCTCTTTTCCAGGCAAAAAAAGCCCGGGCCATTGAGCATGCGGTGGATTATCTTGAATTTTCCACCGGACGGATCAAATCCGGTAAGCTGGAGATTCAGCTGGATAAAGTGAGGTATACCGGAAATAAAAACGGGTTCCTGCTTGCCCGAAAAGCCAGGGTGAAAGACCGGGAGAGCCGGATGGACATTACCGCAGAAAATGCAGCGGTGGATGATATTCTCACCGACGAAGAAACCGGTGATATTGCAGCAACAGGAATACGATGGGATAAAGCCGATGTCTGGTTATTACTTCAGGCAGAGGGCCAACAAGCTTCGAAACAGCCCGCTATTGAACTGAATGATCTGTCAGGCACCAATACCCGCCTGCTCATCAGTTCAGGTCCAAGGACGATCCGCTCTTTTATTGATGAGTTAAAACTCGATCGGTTTATATCCGAACAGGGCAAACCCCTGTCCCTTTTAAACCCGGCACTCCGCGGCAGTTATTTTGAACTGAAAGACAGCAGTACATTGTTTTCGGTAAAACAATTCAATGCCGCAGATCACCAGCTATCGGTATTGAATGACGTGGTATATGAACACGCCTCAAAACAGCAACAAACTACTTTACATATTCCTTCTGTATCCATTATCCCCGATGTCAATGCCATGTTGCAGGGCCGTTACCTGATGGATGAACTTGTGCTGGATAAACCGGTACTGGTTACAACGATGAAAGATGAGGGGCGGCCGTCCTTTCTTCCATCCCTGAAAATTGGGCGTTTGCTGATCAATCAGCCGGAGATCCGGTTTAGTTTGTCAGGCAGACAAGGCGCAATCCGCATCGACTGGAACGGCGCAATAGAAAAAGATAATAAAGCTGAGATCCTTCAACTGGAAGTGAGAACGGATCAGCCTGAACTTCGTGTACGATCACTCGAACTGAATCTTAATCATATCCGGTACCAGAGTCCGGGAGGTAAGCATTATGATGCCGGCACCGGTAAAATAGAAACCCTGATCAGCAACCTTGTTTATCACCCCGCATCGGACGAACCGGCTGATTGGTCTGCCTTGGTCACTCATTTTAATGCACGGCAATTTATCATGGATAGTTTAGGCAGGAACAATGGGGTGCTGAAGGTGGAAACAGCCTTTATCCGGGAGCTGGCAATCAACCATGATATAATAACTGATCCTTACCGGCTGATAGCAGGCAATACCCGTTTCCGGCTGGAAGGTTTTACCGGACAGTATCGCAACAGGATCAGTCAGTTTAACTGGCAGCATGCCGGGTACAGCCAGCTCAGTCGTATGATAACTCTGGATAGTTTTGCTTACCGGCATAGTCTTGACCTGGACTCCTTTATGGCGGTGCAGCCCTACCAGAAAGATTATATAACGGTTGGTTCCGGACCGATGCAGATTGGCCCGGTCAGCCGTCAGCATTTTTTGCAGGACAGTGTTTTTCAGATCGGGAAAATAAATATCGAAAGGGCCTGGTTTACTGATTATAAAGACAAGCGTTTACCCTTTGCGGCTGGCAATATTCGTTATTTACCGGTCAACCTGGTAAAGCATATTCCTTTTAAGATAGCGGCTGATTCTATTCAGATCAATCGTGGTACAGTAGATTATACAGAATACAGTGAAAAGACCAATGCTGCCGGAACCATTCCCATCCGGCGAATGGATATACTTTTACTAAAAGTAAAGAATCATGGTATTAATAAACAGGACAGTCTGACCATACGGGCCACCGGCTATGTAATGGATTCGATATGGGTGCAGTTGCGGCTAAAAGAATCATATACCGATTCACTGGGTGGATTTAAAATGTACCTGCGGGCCAAAGCAGGAGATCTGACGGTCTTGAATCCGGCATTAATACCACTGGTTTCGGCTAAACTGATTTCAGGAGAAGTTGATACCCTGACCATGCGGGCGGTGGGCCGTGAATACCTCACCATTGGCGAAATGAAGATGCCTTATAAAAATCTGAAATTCCGCTATCTGAAAACCGGAAGAGATGAAAAACAACGGTTTTCCACCCGGGTACTGAATTTTCTGGCAAATACCCTTGTTATCCGTAAAAACAATAGTTCCCGGACGGGACATGTTTTTGCGTTGCGATTGCGTGACCGGTCAGCCATTAACTACCTGCTCCGTATTGCCCTTAGCGGGATGAGCAGCAGTGCCGGAGTAAATAAAACTAAAAAATTGTACCGACGGTACCTCCAAGAACTGGAGAAAAAAGGACTACCTCCCCCTGGTTTTGAATAAGTAATAAACCCGGTTTTTCCGGTTCACAAAAAATCTTATCTTCGATTTCAAATTAGTTGCATAACTAACTAATTTCGTATTTTACCTCTTTCATAAAACTGAATCTATGAAGCGTGCCATTAAAAAAGTTGCTGTCCTCGGAAGTGGTGTAATGGGTTCCCGTATTGCCTGTCATTTCGCCGGTGTAGGTGTTCAGGTATTGTTGCTTGATATTGTGCCCAAAGATGTAGCCGCCGATGCCAAACCGGCCGAACGGAATAAGATCGTGAATGATGCACTAACGGCTGCTATCAAGAGCAACCCCTCTCCTGTGTATCACAAGGATGTGGTGAAAAAGATCAGTACCGGCAACTTCGAGGATAATATGAAAGATATTGCCGGATGTGACTGGATTATTGAAGTAGTAGTGGAGCGGCTCGACATCAAACAAAAAGTGTTTGAACAGGTGGAACAGTACCGTAAACCCGGTACCCTGATCAGTTCCAATACATCGGGGATACCCATTCATATGATGGCGGAGGGGCGCAGTGAAGATTTTAAAAAACATTTTTGTGGCACGCACTTTTTCAATCCTCCCCGCTATTTGCGTTTACTCGAAATTATACCCACCCCCTATACGGATCCGGAGATTGTGGAGTTCCTGATGAACTATGGGGATCTCTACCTGGGCAAGACAACTGTATTATGTAAAGACACCCCTGCGTTTATCGCCAACCGGATTGGAGTATTTGGTATGATGGCCATTATGAATGTCAAAGAAAAGCTCGGTCTCAGTATCGATGAGATCGAGGCATTGACGGGTCCGGTGATCGGACGTCCCAAATCCGCCACTTTTCGCACGGCCGATGTGGTCGGTATTGATACGTTGGTAAAAGTGGCAAAGGGTGTGGCGGATAATTGTCCGGCAGATGAAGCCATTGATCAGTTTGCCATACCGGCCTGGCTGGATAAAATGGTGAGTAATAACTGGCTGGGTGATAAAACAGGGCAGGGATTTTTTAAAAAAACAAAAGGGGCAGGTGGGGAGAAAGAAATTCTCACCTTGAATCTCGCGACGATGGAATATGCGCCGCGGGTAAAACCTAAGTTTGCCACCCTGGAAGCCGCCAAACCCATTGAAGATCTCAATGCCCGGTTGAAAGTTTTAGTAGCCGGACAGGATAAGGCCGGTGAATTTTATCGCTTATTCCATTACAGCCTTTTCTCTTATATCTCCCATCGTATTCCGGAAATCAGTGATGAACTGTACCGGGTGGATGATGCCATGATGGCCGGTTTTGGCTGGGAGATCGGCGCCTTTGAAAGCTGGGATGTGCTGGGTGTGGCCAAAACCGCTGAAGCGATGAAAGCAGCCGGCTATAAAGTAGCGCCCTGGGTGGAAGAAATGCTCGCGGCAGGTAATAAATCTTTCTTCAAAATTGAAGCCGGCAAAAAACACAGTTACGATCCGGCCACTAAAACATATAAAGCCTTACCTGGCGGAGAAGCTTTTATCGTGATGAGCAATCAGACCGATAAGCAGATCTGGAAAAACAGCAGTTGCCGGCTTTATGAACTGGGTGATGAAGTACTCGGATTGCAATGGTTCACCAAGATGGGCAGTATCGGCAGTGATGTACTCAGTGGTATCCAGACTGCGATTGATAAAGCCGAGAAAAATTATAAAGGACTGGTGATCGCCAATGAAGGGGCTAATTTTTCTGCCGGCGCCAATGTGGGGATGATCTTTATGTTTGCCATTGAACAGGATTATGATGAACTGAATATGGCCATCCGCTTCTTCCAGCAAACGATGATGCGGGCCCGGTATTCATCCGTACCTGTTGTGGTTGCTCCGCATGGTTTAACCCTGGGTGGCGCCTGTGAATTGAACCTGCATGCCGATAAGTGTTGTCCGGCTGCGGAAACCTATACCGGCCTTGTCGAGCTGGGAGTGGGCTTGATTCCCGGCGGTGGCGGCACCAAGGAATTTGTGTTGCGCGCTTCCGATGAAATGCATGAAGACGAACCCGAAACCATCACCTTGAAGAACCGTTTCCTTTCCATAGCAACGGCCAAAGTGGCTACTTCGGCGCATGAAGGATTCGGTCTGGGTGTATACCGTAAAGGACTGGATGAAGTGGTGATGAACCAGGGACGTCGTATTGCAGAAGCAAAGAAATCGTTGATCGAAATCTTTGACAGCGGTTATACCGCACCGGTACAGCGAAACGATATTAAAGTACTCGGTCAATCGGCCCTTGGCGCCTTATATTCCGGCATCCATGCCATGAAAACGGCCAACTATGCCACCGAGCATGATGCGTTGGTCGCAAAAAAACTCGCCTACGTTATGTGTGGCGGCGACCTGAGCGAACCTACACTGGTGTCTGAACAGTACCTGCTGGACCTGGAAAGAGAAGCTTTCCTTTCCTTGTGCGGGGAAAAGAAAACGCTGGAGCGGATACAGAGTGTGCTTAAAAGTGGTCGACCTATAAGGAACTAATAGCTCTTGCAAAAGCCCCTGACGGTCTCGCGTTTGGGGCTTTTGCTTTAGTGAAACATCTTAGAACGGTCTCTTGTTTGAGGCTTTTGCTTTTGTGCAGTTTCTTAGATTATCCAACATCCCGGGCTTTTGCTTTCGACATCACCGCTTTTCTATTCCCAATTGTGAATTAACCCACCAGATTTCTGAGTAATTAACCCGATATTTTCGTCAAAAAAACGTCAAATCTGTCCTTTTCCCCATACCCGTGAATTGCGCCCAGCTTAGTTTTAAAAGAAAATGCAATTCCAGCCATTCCATCTATATCATATATATAATCAAGGAAATAACCGCCAACGGATTTTCCATAATGAAGATGACTACCAGACATTTCTGAATTTATACTTAAGGCTCTTCCCTTCACGCTGTTCAACAATTTCATGGTGCCTGATGCCTAACCATTTTCATTTTATGATACATACAGATGAAAAATGCCTGGTGCTTGAAAAACAAGGAGGCAATATGCTCAACCCCATTTCCAATGCTGTCAGGATATTACTTAGTGGTTATGCCAGAATATACAATTCTCGCTATAGCAGAAGTGGTTCTATTTTCCGTCAGAAAACAAAGGCCAAATGTCTTACTGAAATATCTCTCGACAAAAGTGGAGCAAAAGAGAATCTTTTCTATGCAACAACTTGTTTTCACTATATACATCAAAACCCGCTGGTAGCAGGACTTTGTAAATCGATGGAAGATTGGCCGTATTCTTCATTCAAAGACTACTTTTCTCTGAACCAGGCCAGTTTATGTAATATGGATCTAGCTGCAAAGTATTGTGGCTTTCAACCTTCAAGTTTTGTTGAAACTTCGCTTAAAAGATATAATTTAAAGATAGAGAGGGGTAGTGAGTAAACTACAAATGACAGACGCGAGACCGCATTATTAAGCTGCAAATGACAGGCGCGAGACCGCATTGTTAAGCCGCAAATGACAGGCGCGAGACCGCATTATTAAGCTGCAAATGACAGGCGCGAGACCGCCAGTCATTTGCAGCCGGGCACCGTCAGTCATTTAAAAAATAAGATTCCCTACCTTTAGCCGGACCAAAACAAGCAGTATGAAAAAGTGCTTACTCGCCCTTCTGATCCTCCCCTTTTACTTGATCAGCTTCAGCCAGGACAAACTCCTCACCCTCGAAGACGCCATGCTCCGTGCCCGCACCACACTTGCCCCTGAAAACCTGTCGCAACTGCAGTTTTTTGAGGGTACCAATGACTATGTATTCCTTAAGAAACAAAACAGTCAGGATATCTGGATGCGGGGCAATTACAAAATGGCGGGAAAGGAATGGCCATTTCTTTCATTGAATTCTTTAAACGGCTACATGCGTGAAGCCGGGACGGATACCTTTAAAACCATGCCCATGATCCGTTTTGGATCGGATGGATGGGTGATGAACAACAATGGAAATAAAATCCGTTATAACCCATACACTAAAAAAGTAACGGTGTTGCTGTCCAAAGAACTGGCCACTAAAGAAAACGCAGAAGAAAGTCCGGCCGGGTTCACTGCCTACCTCGATAAATATAATCTCTATGTCAGCAATCCCGAAAACCAGCAATACCAGGTAACTACCGATGGCAGTAAAGATATTGTCTATGCCTCTTCCGTTCACCGCGATGAGTTTGGGATCAGCAAGGGAACTTTCTGGAGTACCAAAGGCACTAAACTGGCATTCTACCGTATGGACCAAAGTATGGTCAACGACTACCCGATTATTAACTGGTCAGAGCGTCCGGCCCGTGCCGAACTGATCAAATACCCGATGGCCGGCGATAAAAGCCATCATGTAAGGGTCGGCATTTATAATACAGCTACTGAAACATCTATCTGGCTAAAAACAGGAATACCAGCCGATCAATACCTCACCAATATTGCCTGGAGCCCGGATGATAAATATGTTTTTATAGCAGTGGTCAACCGGGAACAAAATCATATGAAGCTGAACCAATATGATGCAACAACCGGTGATTTTATAAAAACATTATTTGAAGAGAAAGATGAGAAATATGTGGAGCCGCTGGTGCCGATGCTTTTCCTGAAAAATAATCCCGGTCAGTTCATCTGGCAAAGCAACCGTGACGGCTGGAACCAGC
>Ga0075163_10013563_pt1 | contig 10549 bp, 6 predicted proteins | sample JI1023141ADNA_FD_71478 | JGI IMG/M metagenome (GOLD analysis project Ga0075163, IMG submission 71478) | Wastewater effluent complex algal communities from Wisconsin, to seasonally profile nutrient transformation and Carbon sequestration -... | ecosystem: Engineered > WWTP > Effluent > Algae... | reverse complement strand
TCGGCGAAGCCGAACTCCTGCCGGTGGCACGAGCTGCAGGCAAAGGCGCCGTTCCCGGACAGGCGCGTGTCGTAGAAAAGGCGCCGCCCGAGTTCCACGCGCGCCGGCGACATCGGGTTGTCGACCGGAATGGTGGGGAGGGGCCACCCCGCGGGGAGCGCCCAGGCAAAGTCCGCCGGGTCGCCAGAATACGGGTTGGCCGCCTCGTGCTCGCTGGCACAGCCGGACGCGACAAGGGCGCAGAACGAGAGCGCGCCCACCCCCTGGTACAGCGTGCGGGTGCGTCGAACGATGGTCAGGAGCGCGTGGGATGACGACAACGGCGGGCGTCCCTCTGCGTGGCCGGCGGTGACGTGCGGATGCGCGACGCGCGCGGTGCAGAGGCGGCGTGCGCAGACGAGCGTACCAACGACGTCCTTGCCGTCGGCGTGTCTCCCGTACAAACTCGCTGGGCCCCCGCGCGAGTCAAGCGCGGCGCCGCGACCCGACAGTACGCGGCCACCGCCGTGTGGTTGCGGTGACCGACCGTTCGACATCCCCTCGCTTTCCCCCTCGTGACGTTCGCCTCGCGGCTACGTACCGCGCGCCTTGTCATCCGTCGCTGGTCGCCCGACGACGCCCCGCGCCTCGCCGAGGCGATCGGGGCCAGTCTCGAGCACCTGCGCCCGTGGCTGGCGTGGGCACGCCAGGAGCCGTCGCCGCAGGCGGAGCTCTTCCTGCGCCTCGATCGGTTCGCGCGCGACTTCGACGCCGATCGGGACTGGCCCTTCGCCCTCCTCACCGCCGACGGCGAAGTGGTCGTCGGCGGGGCGGGGCTGCATCGCACCGGTCGCGACGACACGCTCGAGGTGGGGTGCTGGCTGCGCGGCGACGTCGGAGGGCTGGGGTTGGCGAGCGAGGCAACCGCGGCGCTCTGTCACGAGGCGCTCTTCCGGCGCGACATGGCCGCGGTCGCGATTCGCTGCGCCGTGCACAACGTGCGCGCCGTGCGCCTGGCCGAGCACATGGGGTTCGTTAGGTTGGGCGCCGAAGAGGTCGAGGGGCTTGGCCGCGGCACCACGGGGGCCGGTGACGACATCGCGGGCGACGCGGTGCTCTATCTGCTGCGCCGCGACGCCGTGCCGCAGGAGTCGCCGGTCCGATCGTGGCCCGCGGGGTACGATGAGGAAGACCGTGCCTAGCCACCCCACATCGCTGCGACCGCCCGACCGAATGCGTCCCCTTCCACGCCGTCGATGGATTCCGATGGCCGCCCTGCTGCTCGCCCTGATCGCTGCGTGCGGCTCAGGGGCGTCCGATCGCACGGACCGGAAAGGGGCGCAGCAGGCGACGGGGCGGCGCGCAGGGGAGCAGAAGGGGAAAGGCAAGAAGACGAAAGCGAAGGCGAAGGCCGACACCGTGCCTGCGGCGACCGCGGTCGTCACGTTGCGATTGGCGGAACCGCTGGCGACGCTCGAACGCTCGGCCGCCGCCGTGAGCGCGGTGGCCCCCGACGTCGTGTACACGATCAACGACTCGGGGCACGATGCCGACCTCTTCGCCTTCGACACGACGGGGGCACATCGCGGGCGCTGGACGATTCGCGGCGCACGCAATCGCGACTGGGAGGCGCTCGCCGTCGGGGTGTGCGGCGAGCGGGGTGCCGCGCGCGCGGCCTCGTGCGTGTACGTGGGCGACGTTGGCGACAACGAACGGCAACGCACCGCCCTCGAGATCTATCGCATCGCGGAACCACTGGGCCGGGCCGGGGGGACGCGCGGCGCGCTGCAGTCCACGGTGCTCTCGGTGCGATTTTCCGATCGCGCGCACAATGTCGAGGCGATGTACGTGGCAGCTGACGGCGCCATCATCCTGATCACGAAGGTCAGCGGGCACCTCGTCGGCGTCGACGACGAGCGGCCACGGCTCTACCGCATCCCCGCCTCGGCGTGGACTGACGGAACATCAGCGACTGCCGGAACCTCGGCGATCGCGGCGCTGGTCGATTCGCTTCCTGAGTTCCCGGGGGGAGGACGCAAGCGCATGGTGACCGACGCGGCGCGTTCGGCCGATGGGCGCTTTCTCGCGGTGCGCACTTACACGTGGGTCGCCACTTTCCCGCTCGATTCGGCCAGCGGTCTTCCGCGCCGCGGTGTGGCGCCGGCGCTCTGCGCGCTCGACGCCCTGGCCGAGCGACAGGGCGAAGGGGTCGGATTCCTCGGCGGCTCGGGGGGGCGAGTCGTCCTCACGAGCGAAGGGGGCGAGGAGCCGTTGCGGCTGGCGACCTGTCCCGTCCCAATGCGCTGAGCACCGCGCGTTGAGCACCGTGCGCTGGACGCCGCGCGTTGAGCGACGCACGCGAGCGACCGGTGGCGTGCCGCGCCGGTGCTTCAGCGGTACAGCAACGCTTCGCGCACCGACACGTCCCAGTCGCCAGTCGAGGTCCACGCCGCTAGCAGCGCAGGGGTAAGGCGGACCGTCGCATCCTCGAGCGGTTGGGCGATGGTGCGCACGCCGGCCAGGCGGGCGAAGTGGTGCTCGCCACTCGGATTGGCCGCTGTGGGATACGTGGACCACGCGAAGTGCTGGCGATGCGTGCGAACGACCGCCGCCATCAGGCGCAGTGCGAGGGCCACGGGGCGCACGCGCTCGGCGTCGGTGACGCGCACGCGAACGCCGACGCAGGCTTCACCTCTGTAGGGATACTCCGTGGGGGTGAGAGGCTCGGCGTGCAGCGTGACCGCATCACCGTCGCTCACGGCCATCGCGTCGATGACCTGGGCCGCGTCGAGCCATGGCGCCCCCACCCACTGGAAGGGGATCGTGCTGCCGCGCCCCACGCTCAGGTTGGTCCCCTCGAACAGGCAGAGCCCGGGATAGAGCTGCGCCGACGCGAACGATGGCATCGCGGGCGATGTCGGGACCCACGGGAGCGCGAGCGATGGCCACTGCCGGTCGCGTGACCATCCCTCGCAGCGCATCACCTCGAGCTGCGCCCCGCGCACGCGCGTCTGCGCCCAGTGCATCGCCAGTTCGCCCAGCGTGAGCGCGTGGCGGATGGGGATCGACCAGCGGCCCACGAACGAGGCACACGTCGCCTCGTCGAGTCGTGGCCCCTCGGCGCTCGACAGGACGCCGCCTAACGGGTTGGGGCGATCGAGCACGACGAGCGGGACGCGCGTGCGCGCGCACGACTCCAGGACGTGCGAGAGCGTCCAGGTGTAGGTGTAGAAGCGCGCTCCCACGTCGGGGACGTCGAAGAGCACGAGGTCGAGGTCGGCGAGGCTGTCGTCGGGCGGGGCGAAGCGATCGCCGTAGAGCGAGACGACCGGGAGCCCGGTGGTAGGGTCGACGGCGTCGTGCATCGGTGCGCCATCATCGCCACGCGCGCTGAGGCCGTGCTCGGGCGAGAAGAGGCGCACCAGCGGGACGCCGGCGTCGAGCAGTGCTACGCGCCCCGCTCGCGTGACGTCGCCGGCGAGCCGCGCGGCGTGATTGGTCACCAGCCCCACGCGCGCGGCGGGCGGGAGAATCGACGGCGAGTCGACGACGCGATCGATGCCGAAACGAACGGGCGACGCGGTCATGGAGGCGCGGGGAGCGCAGGCGGGAAGCGGGGGCGACGCGAGGCGTTGGAGTGTACGGCGCGCTGAGCGCAACGAGCGCACGGCAACCAACTGGAGGCAACCAACTCGAGGCAACGAACGGAAGGCGACGAACCCAGGACGACGAACCCCACACAACGAACCCAAAGCGACGATCTCCAGGCAACGAACGCGAGGCGACCCGTTCGCGGCCACGCGCTCACCACATCTTCGTCAGTGTGACGACTCCGGGCTCTCGTCGAGCGAGGCGAAGGCAGACGGGCGCGCCTTGAACACCCGGAAGAGGTACACGAGCGAGGGGACGAGGACAACCGCGCCGAGGGCGAGGGCGCCGAGGGTGAGTCGCAGGGTGATGGGCGGGGCGGAGGCGGCCTGGATGGTCAGCGTGTCGGGGATGATGAAGGGATACAGCGAGATCCCCCATCCCCAGAGGATCAGCGAGACCTGCGCCCCGGCCGCCAGTCGCGCCACGCGATAGCGTCGCACGATGAGGGCGGCGAAGGCGAGCAGCGCCATGACGGCGGTTGCCAGCTGCAACGGCAGTGCGGCGGGCGACTGCGTCACCCCCACGAGGATGCGCGGTGCGTAGGCACGCGCGAGGGCGAGCGTCCCGAAGGCGCACAGGAAGAGGGCCATCCCGGCCCCCAGCGCGCGCCGCCGGAAGTCGCGCTGCAGCCCCACGTCGCCCTCGGCCTCCACCGTCAGGTACACGGCGGCGAGAAAGGCGAAGAGGACGAGGGCGAAGAGTCCGACGCCGAGGACGAACGGGTTGGTCCACGGGAGGACGAAGCGCTCGAGGAAAGGGGCGCCGGGGTTGGACGACGCGCTCCCCACCGCCCCGGCCGACATCGCCCCGACGCAGATGCCTAACGCCGCCGGCGTCAGGATGCTGGACCAGGAGAAGACGAGCCCCCAGCGCCGCTGCACGTCGTCGGCGGACGAGTCGTAGGTACGGAAGGTGAAGGCCGAGCCACGCAGCACCACGCCCACGAGCATGAGCGTGAGCGGGATGTGCAGCTCGGTGACGATGGTCGCGAACGCGGGCGGGAAGCAGGTGAAGAGGAGCACCACCACGAGGATGAGCCAGACGTGGTTGGCCTCCCAGATGGGGCCGATGGCGTGCGCGATGAGGGCGCGTTGCTCCTCGCGCCGTGGCTTGGTGGCGAGGAGGTCCCATACCCCACCGCCGAAATCCGCGCCCCCCAGCAGCACGTAGGCGTTGAGCGCCGCGAGCATGATCGCCGCGAGCGCGCCGGGGAGGGTGAGGAGCGTCGACGCCGTCTCCATGCGTCAGTCCCCGGCGGCGACGGCCGTCGCGCCCGCAGGTGTCGTCCCCGCCGGCGGCGTGGGACGCCGGAACGTTCCGGTCTGCGTGGGGGCCACGGCGAACTGTCGCATGAGCAGGTACGCGACGATGACGCCGAGGAAGACGTACAGCACGGTGAAGAGGAGGAAGGGGACGATGAGCCCCGGCATGGGGGTCACCGCGTCGGCGGTACGCAGCACCCCCTGCACGATCCACGGCTGCCGCCCCACCTCGGTCACCACCCACCCGGCCTCGGTGGCGATGAAGCCCATCGGCGTTCCAGCGATGATCGCCAGGAGCAAGAGGCGCTGGTTGGCCAGGTCACGCTTGCGCCAGCGACTCCAGAGCGCCCACAGCGACAGCAGCGCCATGTACGAGCCGAGCCCCACCATCAGCTGGAACGCGACGTGCACGATCGCGACCGGGGGCCAGTCCGCGCGTGGCACCCGGTCGAGCCCTTGCACTTCGGCGTTGGGGTCGCCGAAGGCCAGGATCGACAGCGCCTTGGGGATGTCGATCGACCAGCGCGTCTGCGCCGCCGCTTCGTCGGGCCACCCGCCGATGCGGAGCGGGGCGCCGCGCTCGGTGGTGAACTGCCCTTCCATCGCCGCCAGCTTCGCCGGCTGCAGCGTGGCCACCGCCTTGGCGGAGAGGTCGCCCGAGAGCGGCTGCAGGAGCGCTGCCGGAATCGCCATGCGCAGCGCGATGCCTAACGCCTTGCGATGGAAGCCGCTGCGTCCGTGGCGCCGCAGGAAGAAGGCGTGGATCCCCGCCACGGCAAAGCCGGTCCCCGCGTAGGCGGCGAGCGTCATGTGCAGCGTCTGTGGTAGCGCGGCCGGCGTCGTCAATGCCAGCAGCGGGTCGATGTCGACCGCGACACCGTCGCGCATCACGAAGCCGATCGGCGCATTCATCCAGGCATTGGCGATCACCACGAAGACCCCGGAAACGGCCCCGCTCACCGCCACCAGCACCCCGGCCCACAGGTGCGCCCGTGGCGTGATGCGGTTCCACCCGTACAGGTAAACGCCGAGAAAGATCGCCTCGGTGAAGAAGGCGAACCCCTCGAGCGAAAACGGCATTCCGATGATCGCCCCGGCGAACTTCATGAAGCCGGGCCAGAGGAGGCCGAGTTCGAGCGACAGGACGGTCCCCGAGACCGCCCCGACCGCAAAAAGGATCGCCGTCCCCTTGGCCCACCGCTTGGCCAGGTCCAGGTAGACCGCCTCGCCGGTGCGCAGGTGCTTCCACTCCGCCAGCACCATGAGCAAGGGCATCCCGATCCCCACCATCGCGAAGATGATGTGGAAGGCGAGCGACATCGCCATCTGGGAGCGAGCGGCAAGCAGGTCGGACACGGGCGACGGATCGGGAGGAAGTGCGCGAGCGGACCCGGCGGGCCCTGCGGGCCCTGCGAACTTAACTCGCGACCGCGGGGCTCAGTTGCGGGAAGTTCCTATTCCCCGCGTGCCGTCGCGAGGAGCGCCAACGTGTGATGTTTCAAGGGTTTCCTTCACGCCCCGCAGCAGGTCTTCCTCCATGAACGGCTTCTCCAGCACGCGACGGACTCCGGCGCGCTCGAGGTCGTCGGGGAGGAGGAGCTGGCTGTAGCCGGTCGCGATGATGATCGGGAGGGAGGGGCGCATCGCGTGCAGCCGATGCGCCAGCGCCAGCCCCGTCATTCCCGGCATGGTCTGGTCGGTGATGACGAGGTCCACCGCCGCCCCCTCGGCTATCGCCGAAACGGCTTCCCCGGGGGAGAGGCAGCTCCTCACGCGATAACCGGCCGACTCGAGCAGCAGCGACGTCACGCGCGCGACGGCCACTTCGTCGTCGACGACCAGGATCGATTCGCGCGCCGGTGCGGTGACCCGTGCCGGTGTCGTGGCGGCACTGGCGCTCCCCTCATCGTCCCCGGCCGCGGCCAGGGGAAAGTGAATGATGAAGGCGGTGCCCTGGTCGGCGACGCTCGAGACCTCGACCGTGCCGCCGTGCGAGGTGACGATACCGTGAAGCACGGAGAGGCCGAGCCCCGTTCCCTCGCCCACCGGCTTGGTGGTGAAGAACGGTTCGAAGATGTGTGCCTGTACCTCGGGGCTCATCCCTGTGCCGGTGTCGCGCACCTCGAGTCGCAGGGCGCGCCCCATGGGCCAGCGCGGCGAGCCACCAGCAGCGCGAGGGGCCACGACCTCTTCAAGGGCGATGGTGAGCGTGCCTCCCTGCTTGGGGCGCAACGCATACTCAGCGTTGGCGGCGAGGTTCATCAGCAGCTGGTGAAGCTCGGTCGGATCGCCGAGCATGTTTGCCCCGGCGGATCGATCATCGATCACGAGTTGCACGGTGGAGGGGATGCTGGCGCGCAGCATCGCGGCGGTCTCGCGCACGAGGTTGCCGAGGGGGACGATGACCCTCCGCGGGGCGGAGCGACGGCTGAAGGTGAGGATCTGCTGGACGATGCCGCGCGCGCGTTCGGAGGCGGCGAGGATCGACGTCACCGAGTCGGCCGCTCCGGGCGCGCTGCCGAAGGTGGCGCGCAAGAGCTGCGCATGCCCCTGAATGATCGTGAGGATGTTGTTGAAGTCGTGCGCGACACCGCCCGCGAGGTTGCCCAGCGACTCGAGGCGTTGTGCCTCGCGGAGCTGGTGCTCGAGCGTGGCGCGCTCCTCGTCCTGCTTCCGCTCGGCGCGGAGGTCGCGCAGCTCCACGTACTCGAACGGATCGCTGGGGACGTCGATCGCGATGCGGCGGGCCGCGACGGGAATCTCCTCGCCATTCAGGGCGTGCGCCGTCGCCTCGATCAATGCGCTTCCCTCGCCGGCGCCGCCCTCGCCCTCGCGCACGCCACCGAAGACCGGCAGGGTCTGCGGGACGATCGACGTCAGGGGGAGCTCGAGCAGCGCTTCGCGCGAGGCGGCACCGAGCAGCGTGATGGCCGCCGGGTTGGCGTCGACGACGCGGTCGTGTCGCACGAGCAGCTGCGCGTCGGCGGCATCCTCGAAGAGTCGCCGGAACCGAAGTTCACTGGCCGAGATCCGACGTTCGCTCGCCTCCAGCGCGGCGGCCCTTCGCCGCAGCTTGGCCTGTCGCCAGCGGTCGCCAAGAAGGAGGAGCGCGGCGAGGGCGACGACGTAACCCCCGATGGCCGGCGCCCTGCGCCAGATGGGGGGAGCCACACGGAAGGTGAATTGGGCCGGGCCGGTCACCTTGCCTCGCCAATCCATCGCCCATAGCCGCACGACGTGGATCCCCGTCCCCAGCGAGGGGAGCGAGATCGTGCGCTCGCGGCTCCAGGTGTCGCGCAGCGCGGGTGCGCCATCCACCTCGAGCCGATAGCGCGTCGCGCTCTCGCGATGGCGCGTGTCGAGCCAGAAGTCGAGGTGGATCGAACGCTCGCGCCACGGGACAGTGCTATTGGGCGCGACGAGGATGCTCTCGGCCGAGGCGAGATGAACGTCGAAGGTGAGCTTCGGCTCCCGGGCCCCCCCCGATTCGGCGTGGCGGAGTTCCACCGCGCCGAGTCCCTCGAGTGTCCCGACCCAGAGCCGTCGCTGGTCGAGGGAGAGCGCTAGCGCCGTGATGTGCTCGTGCGGCAGTCCGTCCGAGGCGACGAACACGTCGCCGATGACGACGCTGTCGCTGATGGTGTGACCGGGAACGAGCATCAGGAGCCCGCCGGCCGTCCCGGCGTAGACGTGTCCCTCGCCGTCGATGGCAATCGACGACACGTTGGACGAGCGCATGGCTCGGTTCCGGTTGGCGGCAATCCAGCGCCACACGGTGTCGGGGGCGTCCAGCTGCAGGCGCCCCACGCCATGTACGCTCGAACTCACCCAGAGGACCCGCTCGCCCGAGGCGAGTCGACCCGACCTGGCACCCGTGAGGAAGCGCGCCATGTGGCCGCTCAGCCCCGGCACTCGCGACCAATCCCCCTTCGCTCCGTCGTAGCGGTACAGCGCGTCGGAGGTGTGCATCCAGAGGGTGGGGGCGTCGTCGACGGTATCGGTCGCGAGAAACGCACCGCGCCCGGTGGGGGCTCCGGGGAACGGATGCCAGCCGCGGGCATCCGCGAAGCGCAGGGGTTCGGCCGGGGTGGCGAGCAGCGCGCCTTTCCTGCCGCCGGGAACGGGTCCCACCGACACGAGCGCACTCGGCGAGTCCCCCTCCGGGGATGGCGCCCGCACCCATCGACCTCCCTGCAGCCGGAAGAGCCCGCTCGTCGTCCCGAGCCACAGGTCGCCCCCGAACGGGCGCGTGTCGGCGATGCTCCGCACCAACGGGCCGAAGACGTTCACCGGCTCGGCAAAGGGGTCCGGCTCTGCGCGCGGGGTGCGCTGCATGCCGCGCCCGGACCTGAACACGGCGAGCGATCGCCTCCCGTCGGGCTCTGCGAGCTCGCTCACCAGGGTGATGAGGCGCCGCAGGGGGATGGTGTCGTTCCAGACGCGCGCCGCGCGTCCGGTACGCAGGCGCGCGAGCCCGCCACCGCGATAGCCCGCGTACACGGTTGCGTCACCCACACCGTCGTCGATGGCGCGCAGGGCGACGACCGGTGACGTTGCCCAGCGATCGCGGGAGGTCAGCGTATCCCATCGTTGCACCCCGGTCTCGCGCAGCACTTGCCCGGCGAAGGTCCCCAGCCAGGTCTCGTATCGGCCGGCGCTTCGTACCCGGACGGCACGGTTGATGGGAATGCCGGGGGTGGAGACCGAGCGCCACTGGCCGCGCACCAGCGCAAAGGCGCCGGCTCCGGTGGCAGCCAGGGCCTCGACCGAATCGTCCGGCGCCCCTGCGGCGACCGCTTCCACGACGGGGTTGAGCCCCTCGCGCGCGCCCCAGACCGTCCAGGTGCCATCGGCGTAGCGGGCGACGCCGGTCTCGATGGACGCCAGCCAGAGCGATTCCCTCCCGCCGCGAGTCGCTGCACGCGCCAGCATCAGGCCTGCGGGGTCGAACCCTGCGGGGAGCGGGACCGCGACGAAACGATCCGTGCTGTCCAGCCGAAAGAGGCCGCTCCCCGATCCCAGCAGGATCGTGGGAGTGCCGGTGATGGCGTTGCTGACGACCATCGAGTAGACCACGGCGCCCGCGGGGATCCCGTCGCGCGCCCCGTACATGCGCGTCACGCCGCGGGTGACGCGGTACACCGCGGTTCTCCCGCCGAACCAGAGCGACGAGTCCGAGGTCTCGGCCAGCGAGCGAATCTGCGGATACTCGAGGGCGTCGGATCGGGCATCGCGCACCCACCGGTCGCCGGCAAACCGGAAGGCGCCACTTCCCGATGCGATCCAGAGGGTGCCGTTGGCGGCGCGCAGCACGTCGTAGATGACCGACTGCGGCAGCCCTTCGCGTTCGTCGAACGCGAAGAAGCCCACGTCCTCGAGTCGTATGGCGGAGGGGAGCTGAGCTCCGAGCGGCGATACGGGCACGGCCAGCAGAACCAGACCACCGAGCAGCATGCGCCCGCGTCGCCGCATGGTCATGCCCCCACCGTTGCCTGAGAAGGCCGTCCGACGGACATGCGTGTTCGTGGCCTACCTGCGATAGTCGAGCGCGGGCTTCTCCCGGTCGAGCCGGGTGCGGTAGACGAAGTTGGGGCCGCGGCGCTGGTCGAACTCCGCCCGGGCCTTGGGAATGATCGTGGCGTCGGTGAACAGCTCGA
>Ga0075163_10013562_pt1 | contig 10549 bp, 5 predicted proteins | sample JI1023141ADNA_FD_71478 | JGI IMG/M metagenome (GOLD analysis project Ga0075163, IMG submission 71478) | Wastewater effluent complex algal communities from Wisconsin, to seasonally profile nutrient transformation and Carbon sequestration -... | ecosystem: Engineered > WWTP > Effluent > Algae... | reverse complement strand
CATTGAAAAAGGCCCGGCGGGGTGCCGGGCCTTTGTGCGTCAACGTGCTTGGGGCTTCGATTACTTCTTGAGGACCAGCGGGAGCAGGTCCTTGTTCGGCAGGTTCAGAGCACCCATGAGAGCCGCCGCCGCCGTGGCTTCTGCATCGTTGCTGCTGGATGCGAGTTCGACCACGCGCTCGACATGCCGCGTTTCGAGGCGATTGCCGAACCGCTTGGCCGACTCGGCCACGAGCGCGATCAGGGCGATGCGCCCCTCGCCCTCGCCAGCGATCGCGGCGTCCATCAACGCTCGCTGTGAGCGGTCCTGCCCGATGCGGCTGAGGATCTCGCCGACCATCGCATAGTTCTCCTTGGACATGCTCGTTGATTGGTTCTCAAGGAGCGAGACGAGCGGGAGCATCGCATCTTCGGCACGCAGGACCGCATTGCCCGACAGAGCGAGATCACGCAAGGCCGACAGCGAACGAGCCGCATAGGCCGACGCTTCTTCGGCGGAGATCGGGCCGCCCGACGCCACCGTCAGCAACTGATCGATCGCGGCCTTCATCGTCTGCTCGGGCAAGCCAGTCTGACGCACCATAACGAGCGGATCGGCGCTATAGCGGGCACCAAGATTGATCGAGGCCTCAACGCCGGCGAGCGCCAGCACCGGCGTCGCCAGCACCTTGGGATCGGCTCGCACCGTCTCGACCGTGCCGGGCACGCTGGTGCCCATCGGGCTGTAGACCACGATCAGGTCCACGGCCGGGGCTTCCGCGATCGGAGCGGCGAGTTCTTCGAGCGAGGCGCCCTGGGGCAAAACCGTGAAGCCCTGGGCCTCGAGCATCTTGCGGAGGGGCTGGTACGACTCAGAGTCCGGCGCCACGACTGCGGCGATGCGGGCGCTCGCGTCGCGAGCCGCGCTGGCGAGCGTCGGGACGACCTGATTGGAACCCTGGAACTCCTGCGAAGGCTGGGCCGCCGCGATGGCGAGCGCCGCGTCATACTGCACGCGACGGCTCGGGTAGGTCAAAGCACGCGTCAGGGGCAAGCCGTTCGTCGCGGACGAATCGCCCCACATCGCATTGCCGCCCGCAGTCTTCTCGATCGCTGCGATGGACTTGAGGGCGAGGGGCGCGTTGTTGCTGGTGAGGGCGCGCTCCAGGACCATCTGGCTGATGGAGGGGCCAGCAGCCACGGCGAAGTACATTGCCTCACGACGTGGCGTCGCGCCCGCCTCGGCCGCTCCCGCGACGGGGTACGCCGGATTGACGTAACCCTGGGGCGTCTGGATCTCGCGCTTGAAGTTCGACGCGATCCACAGCGCGAGCGCGTTGGGGTTTTCCGCGGACAACTGCAGCGAACGCTCGGCGTGGCGCATCGACATCGCCTCGTGATACACGGGCGAAGCGATCGCTGTCATGACCAGTCCAGCGCGCGGGTCGAAACTCCAGAGGAGTTGGAACTCTTCGCCGGGGAACATGGTCACTTCCTGACGCTCGTTGTAGTACACATCAGAAAGGGCGTAGTAGATCTGAGCGGTGGTCAGTTCCTGCACGCCCCCGAGCCGGTCGATGGCGCGAATCGCCGCGGCCTGCACGGCTGCGACCGAAGACGTGTCACGCAGATCGGCGAGAGAGGCGAGGGCGATGCGATCGCCGAGCAATCCGAGAATGTCGGCGACGGTCTCCTGCTGTGCGGCCTGCAAGCCGAGCAACGCCGTGGACAGCGGGACGACCGCCTGCTTGCGCATGTCGATCAGCAGACGAGAAACTTCCTGCTGAAGGACCGAGTTATTCGCATCGAGCAACGCGGTGAGCAACTGCGGCATCGCATACTCGCCCGCTTCTTTCAGGCGGGCCTGTGCCATCAACTTGCCGGCGATCGGGCCGGTCAGGGCCTCGATGCTCTTGGCGACTTCCTCGGGGTTGCGGGCCCGCTCGAGTTTGCCCTTCTCGAACGCGGTGTAGATCTGCGAGGCTGGTGTTTCGAGTTCTTTGATCCGGATCGCGCGGGTAAGGGCCTGGTCGATGCGACTGGCATCGCCACCTTTACCCGACTCGATCAGTTCGACCCAGGCGGCGTTCGTCAACCCACGATCGAGCAACTCCTGCGCGTACGACGCGGCGAGGTCGCGACGATCGACCATGACGTAATGCACGAACAGCGTCAGCAGTTCGCTGTCGGCAGGACGCTGGCGTCCTTCGGCGGCGGGAGCTGCGTTTTGGGCAAGGACTGGAGTGATCGCAAGGCCCGCCATCCCAGCAAGGGCCGCGGCAACGGACAGGCGACGGAACGCGGGGACGATAGAGATATCCAGCAGGCCCACAGGCAACTCCTCACGTGGAAGACTTCGGCCCACGCCCCACCAAAGCGAGGTGGCGCGGGCGGACAACAGTCCCTCGGTCGGGGACAACACGAACCAGCCGCCTCGGGGCGTGCCCTGAGGGGTTGATTCTGAGCCCCCAGTCTACAAGGGCGGAGCGAAACACGTCAACTCGGGTCCAACAACCAAGGTTGCTGTGATCGGTAGCCGGGGACGTCTGTCGGTTCGCGGGAGATGCACGCCGGTTCGATTTGATCGTCGGTTCAGTGAATTCCCATCGTTTTGCACTCGCTGATTGAAATTGGACTATTTCTGCGCTCCCGCCGCTGGGATAGGTGTATGTTCGGGTTGATGGGAGTTGCGCGACCCGCAGGCTCGGGTCCATAACCGGAAGTTTCCTGCTCATTCCCTTGAACGATGAAGCGTGCGACCCGCATAGCCGATCCCGTTGCGTCATCCGGCACCTTTTGTTCGGGCGGGTGGTGTAGTTCAGTCAGAGTGAGGTGGGTCGAATGTCCATCGAGAAAGAAGTCTTGACAACCGGTGACGTGGCGAAGTTGTGCAATGTCGCCCCGCGCACCGTCTCGAAGTGGTTCGACTCCGGCGCGCTCAAGGGATATCGCATCCCGGGCTCGCGTGACCGCCGAATCCCCACAAGCGAACTGCTCAAGTTCATGAAGGCCCACGGCATTCCGCTCGAGGGCCTCGCGTCCGGGCGCACGCGCCTCCTCATCGTGGACGACGAGAAGGAAATCACCGAGACGCTCGAGCGCATCCTGACCGAGCAGACCAACTACGAAGTGCGCACGGCCAGCAGCGGATTCGCGGCGGGCGTTGAGTGCGAGCGCTTCCGTCCCAGCGTCCTCCTCCTCGATATTCACCTGGGCGACAACGCCGATGCCCGCGCCTTGTCCGACAGCATCCGCAAGAACGAGAACCTGTCCGACACCAAGATCGTCGCGATGAGCGGCAAACTCACGGATGGCCAGGCCGCCAATCTCCGCAATCAGGGGTACGACGGATTCCTCAAGAAGCCCTTCCAGGTCCGCCAGGTGGTGGAGGCGATCGAGGCCAGTTTGAACCTCGCTCGATAAACCGTGATGAGATCCAACTCGAAGTTCGTTGTCCAGCGGTCGGCCCGGAGAGGGTCGGCCGCTGTCGCATTGGTGGTCGCTGTCGCGCTGCTCGCGCTGGTGACAACCGCGGCTGTGATGTCTGGCGCGAGAGACTCGCGCGTGGGCATGGATCGCATGGATGGCCTGCACGCGATGATGGCCGCCGAGGCGGGGCTCCGGATGGGCTTGCGTGAACTCTCGCAGAACTCCGACGCCGACACGGATGGCACTGTTGGCGCAATTGGATCTTCCACGCCAAAGACGGTCGGCAATGCGACGGTGCAGGTCGCGAAAGCGACGGCGGGCTCGGTGATCACGCTGACGAGCACTGGCCGCCGCAATACGGCAGTCAAGGTGCTGCAAGCATCGGTCACGACGGGGACCGCTTCGACTGTGCCAACGGTGTTCTGGTCCGTGGACGACTGGGAGGATGTGCGCGTCGCGACCGCGTCATCATCGACGTGGACAACCGGCACGCAGTCCCCCGACTTGTCACGCGATCCTCTGTGGACCGTGGTGCGGAGTTGCCCCAAGCGTGACGAGATCACGGTGCTCACCCTGGATTCGAAGAAGGACGTCAAGGCCAACATTCGCAAGAACGGCACTTGGGGCAGTTGGAGCGTTCTTTGCTATGACACCGCTTCATCGAGCCGTCGGATGGTCGACGTCGCATATGAACAGTCCTCGGGCGATGGCCTCATCTGCTACTTCACGAACTCGGGCAACAAGGTTGGCTATCGCACCGTCACCAACGGCGTGGTGTCGAGCGAAGCATGGCTCACGCCCCCAAGTTCCGACGACATCCGCTGGATCTCCCTGATCTCCAGGCCAGATTCCGACGAGATTTTGCTCGTCTGCATGAACAAGGACCGTGAACTCCGCACCGCGACATGGAACGGGGCTGGCTTTGGTTCATGGACGACGCTCGACTCCGACTGTGAAACGGAGAACGACGAGTGCTTTGCGGCAACGTACGAATCACTCTCGGGACGTGCCGTCGTCGTCTGGGCACGCGATGGCAGTTCCACGCCGCGCTATGCGATCAAGACGGGTTCGACATGGTCATCGTCGGCCTCGATGAGTTCGGTGGGCGACCCGCCACGCTGGATCCGCGTCGCGTCCGACCCAACCAGCAACTCCATCATGATGGCCACACACAACGATGACGACGAGGTCTGGGCGGCAGTCTGGAACGGCACGACGTGGGGCACGCCGACACAGATGTCTTCGGACACGGGCAGCAGCGAGGGAAACACGGTCGACGTTGCTTACGAAGGCAACGGCACCCGGGGTCTCATCGCGTATCGCAAGAACGGCACGTCGCAGGTCAAGTACCGCACCTGGAGCGGCACCGCCTGGGGCACCGAAGCCACAGCCTTCAGCCCGTCGAACTACCTCGACTACATCGAACTCGCGGCCAAGCCCGACTCGCAGGAGATCTACATTGCCGCCCGCTCAGAGCAGTATCTGGACGTCCTGATGTGGAACGGCACCTCGATGAGCGCCAAGACGCAACTGACCAACGACCTCGCAAGCACCCGGGCCGAGAAGCCCTATGACCTTGAGGTCGGGACCGGAGCGGGCAGCGGAAGCGTCAGCGTGTCGGGCATCACGTCCCCGTAGATCCTCCAATCCGTTGCCCACTCAAGAGCATCGGCCTCCTTTGAATGACCCTGCCAGCCCCGTCACGGACTGACGAGGCTTCTTCCATCGCGCAAACTCTGCGGCCCCCTTGCATTGCAGGCCGATAGACCGTACTTTGATGCCTCACCCACCAGTTGAACGGGGGTGAGTTAGCAGAGGAGCGGCCATGTCGAGCCCAGGTGCTTCAGAATCCACGTCGTCACTTCCCGTCGACCCCAACATCCCTGTCCTCCCGCCGGACGCGACGCCCGAGATGAAGGACCAGCACTGGTTCAAGTACGTCTACCAGGGCGACAAGATGCCGCAGTTGACGCTGCGGGCGGTGCTGATGGGTGGCATCCTGGGCATGGTCATGTCCGCCGCCAACCTCTATACGACTCTTGCCATCGGTTGGGCTTTCGGCATCGCGATCACCTCGTGCGTGCTCAGTTTCGTTGTCTGGAATCTTGTCCGGCTGATGACGCCGAAGGATTCCGTGAGCCAGATGTCGATCCTCGAGAACGCCTGCATGGCGTCCACGGCGTCGGCTGCCGGTTACTCAACGGGTTCCACCATCGCCACGATGTTCGGCGCGCTCGTGCTCCTGAAGGAAGTCCCCGAAGGCACGCCACTCTCGAGCGTGAACACGTGGGACGTGACGGCTCCATGGGTGGTGGTTGTGTTCACGCTCTGCACCGGGCTCATGGGCGTCTTCCTCGCGATCCCGATGAAGCGTCAGCAGATCAACCATGAGCAGTTGCCCTTCCCCTCGGGCATTGCGGCCGCGGAGACCCTTCGCAGTCTGTACAGCGCGAGCAAGGAAGCCGTTCTCAAGGCGTACGTGCTCGTCGTCGGCCTCGGCCTCGGTTTGTTGATTGGGTTCCTGCGTGCGACGGACGATGTCATCGGTGGCGTCAAGTTCTTGAAGAGCCTGTTTGAGAACATTCCGTTCCTGCGCATCCCAGCCGAGATCGAGATGCACGTGGTCGATCGTCTCTACCCGGGCAATCGCCACGCCGCGGGATTTGCGTGCGAGCCTTCCGCGCTCCTCATCGCCGCAGGCATGATCGTCGGCATGCGCACCAGCGTTTCGCTCGTGGTCAGTTCACTCGTGCTCTACGGCGTCGTCGGTCCCAAGATGGCCGAACTCGATGCGACGGCGTACGACGGCGGGGCGAAGATCGTTCTTGTCGCTGCTGATGAAGCCATGAAGGGCAAGACGGATCCCGAGGAAGTCGCGAAGAGCGCGGTCGAAGCGATTCGCACCGCCGTGCAGACGAGTGCGATTCCGGAAAACTCTGCTGTGATTCGTGCCGCGGAGCAAGGGGCCATCGGCGCGCACAACGACATCGAAGCCGCTCGTGCGGTCAAGATGGTCGAAGCAATGGTCAAGGAGGCCGGAAAGCAGGGTCTCGCGACTGACCCGATCGAGCATGCCTCGCGACGAGCCGTCCGAGAGGCGAACGAAGGTCCTGATGCCGCCCGTCGAGGGGCGGTCCTCGCAGCGGCAGTTCGATTCGCTGACGCCAAGGGCGGCGATGGAGCAACCAAGATTAGAAAGGCGGCAGCCAAGGCAAAGACCGAAGCCGAGGAATCGACGGATCGCCAGGTTGGCGAGACAGTTCTTGCGGCCATTGTGAAATCAGCCGAAGCGCAAGGGGCCGACATTGCGAGAATTCGAAGCGAGGCGGGGCGAGCGGCCAAAGACGCGAGTGCGAGCCCCGGGCGCGAGAGTGCACTCGCGGCATTGAAAGAAGCCGTCAAGATCGTGTACGACGAGAAGGAGAACGATCCAACCTCCATCGAAACCGCGTCGGCCGATGCGACAGCCGCCGCCAATGCAGCGGCTTCAAAGGAAGTGGCGGATCGCGTGATTGCCGCCGTCATGGTCGAAGCAAAAGCGCTCGGGCTTGATGAAGCGGAGATCACAAAGTCGGGCGAGATGGCCGCCAGCAAAGCGACACAGGGAGAGTCCAATGTTCGCGTGTGGGCCGCCATGGAGATGATCGGCTTCGAGTCGCGGGCTAAGGGGATTGACCCGGCACCGATCGTCTTGGCGGCAGAAAAAGTTGAGTTCACCAAGGACGAGATTGCAGAGCAAGTACGCAATACTCGCGCCGCGGTGTTGGGTGGTCCGAATGGTGCAGTGGGCCAGGCGGGCACCCTTTGGGCCAACAAGGACGCGATTAAGGCACGCGACGAAGCGAAGGCGAAAGCCAAAGAACAGAATCTCTCGTACAAGAAGGCCAAAGTCGCCGGCGAGCACGTCTACGAGGAAAAGAAATACCGCGCCAACGTCATTTTCAACTGGGGCGCCCAGTTTGAAGGACATGAAGGTCAAGGCCTCATCACGATCACGCGTTGGTCGCTCTGGGGCGGCACGGCCATCATGGTCTTCGCGAGCCTCATGAGCGTTGCATTGCAATGGAAGACGTTGGTTCGTGCGTTCACCGGGGCCAAGGCCGCCGCTCATGATCACACCGCTGCGGGCATGAAGGCGATCGAAGTGCCCGGCTCGTGGATGGTCTGGGGCATGGTGCCGATCACCATCGCGATGGTCTGGCTCCAGATCCAGGCGTTCGGCGTCTCGTGGTACGCGGGCATTATCGCCGTTGCGATGTCGTTCGTCCTCAGCCTCGTCGCCAGTCGTGCAACGGGCGAGACCGATACGACGCCGATCGGTGCGATGGGCAAGGTCATGCAGTTGATGTTCGCGGTCCTCGCGCCCAAGAACACGGCCGCCAACCTTGCCTCCGCGGGCATCGCTGCCAACAGCGCGAGTTCGTCGGCAGACTTGCTCACGGACTTGAAGACGGGTTACTTGCTCGGTGCGAATCCGCGCAAGCAGTTCCTCGCCCAGTTCTTCGGCGTCTTCTTCGGCACCGTCGCGATCGTTCCGATCTGGTACTTGATGGTGCCCAATCGCGAGAAACTCGAGAGTTTCGCACTTCCATCCACCCGCGCCTGGGAAGCAGTCGCCAAGGTCCTTGTGAAGGGCGTGGGCGAACTGCCGCAGTCCGCGATCTACTCGATCTTCATCGGCGCCGCGATCGGTATCGGCCTGCCCCTCATCGAGCGGTTCCTCCCCGCGAAGTACCGCAAGTTCATGCCCTCCGCGACGGGCGTCGGCCTCGCGTGGGTCATGCCTTTCCAGAACGCATTCTCCTTCTTCCTGGGTGCCGTCCTCGCGATGATCTGGGGCAAGGTGCACCGCAAGTCGCAGGAGGCGTACAACGTGCCGATCGCGTCGGGCCTCGTCGCGGGCGAGAGCCTGATGGCCGCCGCACTCGCGATTACGGCGACGGTTGTGGGGCTCATCGCGGGCTGACACTCATGAGTTGAGATGCAAATAGAAAAGGCCCGCCGCTGATGCGACGGGCCTTTTTCATGGATTGCGTAGGTAGCGAGTGGCGAAATCGAATCGACCACCCACGATCTCGATCACTTCACCTCAGCCAGATACACCGCCAGGATATCCCGCGCCGCCGCGAGGTCCTTCTGGTCGATCATCTCGGTCACGGTGTGGATGTAGCGAGTACCAACCGTGATGCCCACGGCCCGTGCGCCCGCCGCGGCTTGCTGCGCCGCCGCTCCGTCCTGGCCGCCCGCGGCGAGGATTGTCCGCTGGTAGGCGATCTTGTGCTTCTTCGCGAGGTCTTCGACTTCCTTGACCAACTTGTGGTCGGAGATGAACGAACTGTCCTTGATGTGCAGGCCGAAACCAAGGCCGTGCTTGGTGACGGACTCTTCATCGGGCACGCCCGGCGTGTCGCACGCGAGCGTCACGTCGATGCCAAAGCCGATGTCGGGCTGCACGGCGTGGCTCGCCGTCTTCGCACCGCGAAGGCCGACTTCCTCCTGGGTCGTGAACGCAACGACGACCTCGCACGCGTGGGCCGCACCGCTCGCGTCGAGTTGGCGCACGGCCTCGATCCCCAGCCAGCACGCGACGCGGTTGTCGAGCGCCTTGCTCACGAACTTGTCGCCCACCTCGATCGCGGGCTCGTTCATGACGACGTAGTCGCCGATCTTGAACGTCTTCTTCACGGTATCGGCGGGCATGCCGACATCAACGAAGAACTCCTTTACCTCGGGGATCTTCTCGCGGTCCTTGGGACCAGAGATGTGGATCGGGCGGCCGCCGGGGTTCATTACGCCGTGATAGTCGCCATCGTCACCGACCACCGTCACGCGGCGGGAGAACAAGTTGCGTGTGTCGAACCCGCCCGCGGCGTTCATCCACAGGAACCCCTTCGCATCGATCGCGGTGACATAGAACCCGATCTCGTCCATGTGGCACAGGAGCATGACGCGCGTCGCCTTGCCCTTGCCCTTTGCGCGTGGCTTGCGGCGGCAGATCAGGTTGCCCATCGCGTCGGTCTCGACGCTGTCGAACAAGCCCTTGATCTCCTTCTCGATCAATGCCCGCACGCGCTCTTCACGTCCGGGGACGCCGGGCGTCTCGCACAGGCGCTTGAGGAGGTCGGTGTTGATGGAACCCTTCTTGGCTGGTTTGGTGGATTTCATGGGGGGAGGATAGCCGGTTGGACGCTGGGTTTGGACGAGGCCGCACGCGTGGCTCGTTGCTTTGGAATCAACCCCCAACCCAACACAGTTCACCGCAGAGACGCAGGGAGCCCAGAGGAATGACGAGACAAAGATCCTGCCTCTGCGATCTCTGCGTCTCTGCGGTGAACGCTTCTGGGGGTGTGCAGTGAGAGTCGCGGGGACGCGGGTTCCGTCGTAAACGGCAGGATTCGCCTTCGCTATCCCCCATCTATCATGGAAACCCACGGCGATTGGCAGGTCGCCCTCCCTACGAAAGCACCCATGGCGATCACCAGCCCACTCAAACGCATGCACCAGGAGGCCGAGGCCTCCATCGCCGCCTATGGCCCGGCCATTGCGACGGGCGCGGACGAGCCGCCCGAGGCCGTCGAGATCGTCGAGACGTACGGCGACCTCGAACTGGAATACGCCGCGCTCCGCAAGCACTGCATCGTCCTCGACCAGCCCTACCGCGGCGTGGTGGAAGTGACGGGCCCCGATCGCCTCGAGTTCCTCAATCGCATGCTCACGCAGGAGTTGAAGGACCTGTCGCCCTTCTCGATGAAGCGATCCTTCTGGCTCAATCGCAAGGGCCGGATCGACGCGGACGTGCGCGTGATCGACCTGCCGCACGCGACGTATCTGGAGATGGACGTCCACGCGGTGGCGCGCACGGTCGAGACGCTCGCGACGTTCGTGGTCATGGAAGATGTGAGCATCCGCAACGTCAACGCGGCGGTGCATCGCTTTGGCGTGCACGGGCCGACGGCGGGGGAACTGCTGCAGGCGCTGTCGTTGTCACCACAGGGCGCGGAAGCGAGCGGGCCGGTGGTGCGTGATCTCGAGGTCGGGCGCGTCGCGGCGGTGCGTGTGAACAACGCCGAGTGCATCGTCGCGCGGGACGACACGACGGGCGAGGTGGGGCTGGAGTTGATCGTGCCGATCGCGGCCGCGGC
>Ga0075163_10013561_pt1 | contig 10549 bp, 5 predicted proteins | sample JI1023141ADNA_FD_71478 | JGI IMG/M metagenome (GOLD analysis project Ga0075163, IMG submission 71478) | Wastewater effluent complex algal communities from Wisconsin, to seasonally profile nutrient transformation and Carbon sequestration -... | ecosystem: Engineered > WWTP > Effluent > Algae... | reverse complement strand
GCCATCCTCTCTGACCGCTGATGTATTCATGGCCTTTGTCGAAGGCGCGTTGAGCACGTCCTTTCCGGGGCCACAAAGCTCGGTCAGCGCCAGTACGGATGGCATCAACTATGTCTACCGCAGCTACCCGCTGGCGGGTGGTCTGTTCAACATACTGGCCGTCACGTCGGACGGAAAGGTCTATGTGCTGGGGGCACTGAACGGCAATGTGCTGACCCAATATGGAACGCTGGCCGACTACTACTGCACGGTGTATCCACAAAGCTGCCCGACCACGGGTGCTGGCCCAGCCAACGCTACTGAGGCGGCGCGTTTCCTGGCGCAGGCTACGTTGGGGGCCACCAAGACCGAAATCACCGCGCTGCAAAGCACCACCTATGCCGCCTGGATCGACGCCCAGTGTGCCCTGCCACAAGGCCAAACCCACGTCGATTGGCTCAAGTCCAAGGGATATGACAACGCCATCTACATCAGCAACTATGCCGGTCTGGACAACTCCATCTGGCGCAAACTGATCACGTCCAACGATTCACTGCGTCAGAGGATGGCCTTGGCTTTGTCGGAGATTGTGGTGGCATCGACCGAAGGCATCTCCGTCAACTGGCGCACCTTTGCGGTGGCGTATTTCATGGACATTCTGGAGAGCGAGGCCTTTGGCAACTACCGCAGCTTGCTGGACAAAGTCTCGCTCAGTCCGGCCATGGGGGTGTACCTCACCTACCGCGGCAACGTCAAAGCCAACGCCACCACCGGCAGCCAACCGGACGAAAACTACGCCCGCGAGCTGATGCAACTGTTCACCATTGGCCTGCAGATGCTCAACCCCGATGGCAGCGTGCAACTCACCAACGGCGTGGCCACCGAGACCTACACCCAGGCTGACGTGAGCGGTATGGCACGGGTCTGGACTGGTTGGAACTTTGACACTACCGGGTATGTCGGCCCCTACGGGGTGGATGCCATGACGCGTCCCATGGTGCAAGTCCGTAATCGCCACGAGACCGGCAGCAAGACATTTTTGGGCGTGACCATTCCCGCCGGCACCAGCGCCAGCGCATCGCTCTCCACGGCACTGGACACGGTGTTCAACCACGCGAACACGGCGCCCTTTGTTTGCAAGCAATTGATCCAGCGGCTGGTGACCAGCAACCCCAGCGGTGCCTACGTGGCACGCGTGGCCTCCACCTTTACCAACAACGGCAGCGGCGTGCGCGGCGACCTCAAGGCCGTGGTCAAGGCCATTCTGCTGGACCCCGAAGCCCGGGACATGGCCAATGTGAACAGCACCAACTTTGGCAAGCTGCGCGAACCGGTGGTTCGCTTTTTGAACTGGGCGCGCGCGTTCAAGGCTACATCCGCGTCCGATGCCTGGAGCATCGGCGACCTGTCCGACCCGGCCACGCGCCTGGGCCAAAGCCCGATGCGATCAGGCTCGGTGTTCAATTTCTTTCGTCCGGGTTATGTGCCACCGGGTAGCGAGCTGGCCAACCAGGGCCTGACCGCGCCCGAGTTCCAGATCACCAACGAATCATCCATCCCCGGCTATGTGAACTACATGCAAAAGGCGATCAGCGGGGTGGGTGTGAGCGACCTGAAGCCCGACTACAGCTCTCTGCTGGCGCTGGTCAATGATTCGATGGCCCTGCTTAATGAATTGAACCTGGTGCTGGCCAGCAACCAGATTCCGGCGGCAACCCTGGCCGCCCTGCAGAGCGCGCTGGACAGCATAACCGTCAGCACCGACACCGGCAAAAACAACCGCGTCCATGCGGCCATTACCCTGGTCATGGCCTCGCCGGCCTACATCGCACAAAAGTAGGAGGTTTCCATGTCCAACTCCTTCGCCAACATCGCGCCCGACAACGCCTCGCGCCGGGCTTTTCTGAAACGCGGCGCCGCCCTGTCGCTGGCGGCCGGGGCCACGCCCTGGGCCATGACACTGGCCGCCATGGGCGAGGCCGCAGCCGCAACCGCCACCGACTACAAAGCGTTGGTGTGCGTCTTTCTGTACGGTGGCAACGACTACGCCAACACCTTGGTTGCCTACGACCAGGCAAGTTACGACACCTACACCAGTTTTCGCAGCAACATCGCCATTGACCGCACCACGCTGGGCGCAACCGTGCTCTCGCCCACGGTGGCGCTACCCAATGGCCTGCAGTTTGCGATGGCCCCGGGGCTGGCGCCGCTGGTGCCGATTTTCGACGCCGGTCAGATGTCGGTGATTTTGAACATTGGCACCCTGGTGCAGCCCACCACCAAGGCGCAGTACACGAGCCAGTCGGTGCGGCTCCCACCCAAGCTGTTTTCACACAACGACCAGCAGTCGTTCTGGCAGGCGTCGTCGTCGGAAGGGGCCGCGTCGGGTTGGGGTGGGCGCATGGGTGACTTGTTTGCCGCGGGCAATGGCAATGCCACGTTCACCTGTATCAACGTGTCGGGCAATGCCGTCTATCTGACGGGCAAGAGCGCCGTGCAATACCAGGTGACCAGCAACGGGTCGGTGCCTTTCAACGGCATCAAGAGCGCACTGTTTGGTTCAACGGCCTGCTCGTCGGCGCTGAAAGACCTGTTGGTGGCGCCCAGCGCGCAGCTGTTTGAAAACGAATACACACGGGTGGCCAAACGCTCCATTGACGCCAATGATGCGCTGACTGCGGCCTTGGCCAACGTCAGTCTGACGACGACCTTCCCCACCAGCAACGACCTGGCCAGCCAGCTCAAACTGGTGGCCCGGATGATTGCCGCGCGCGACACGCTGGGCGCCAAGCGGCAAGTGTTCATGGTGTCCCTGGGTGGTTTTGACACCCACAGCGCCTTGACTACCACCCACCCGGGTTTGATGACCAAGCTGGGCGATGCCCTGGCGGCCTTCCAGCAGGCCACAGCCGAACTGGGCGTGTCCAATGCCGTGACCACCTTCACTGGCAGCGACTTTGGCCGCACCTTGCTGAGCAACAACGAGGGCTCCGACCACGGCTGGGGTGGCGTGCAGTTTGTGCTGGGCGGCGCAGTGCAGGGTAAGTCTTTTGTCGGCACCGTGCCGGCACTGGGCAACAACGGCACCGACGACGTCGGCCAGGGCCGCCTGCTACCCACGACGTCGGTGGACCAAATGGGCGCCACGCTGGCCAACTGGTTTGGTGTGTCGGCCACGGACCAACTGGCCGTGTTGCCGAATCTTGGCAATTACTCGGTGAAGAACCTGGGGTTTTTGGGTTGAGTGTTTTGTTGTCGTGATGCTACTGAATTGGTAGCGGGTTGCGCACATTCTGCGTGGGCTGGAGGCCTAAATTGCTCGTGCATTTGCGCTGAGGACCTCGCGTGGCGGCGGGTGGGTTGGGATAGAAACCTACCGGTTAATTGCAGTCACTCCCGTGGTGCACCGAAAAGCCAGCTACGCAGCGAGGTGAGCATTTCGCCAAAGTGGGCATCAGCGATCACAAAATTTGATCTTTTAGGTTCCACGTGTAAGCGCCGAGCGAAGACACCTTGGTGAATGGTCCCGACCTTGCGACATTGTGTCCACATCAACTTGTCGTGGACACAATGCGCAAAGACTTGGATACCCTCTACCAAAGTAGCACTGGAATCAGTACAGCGCCGCGAACTGCTCTACCAGCGGCGTCGGACCCGCCAATATCAGGTGGTCGCCCGGCTTGACCTCGGTGTCGGGCTTGGCATAGATGAAATCCTGGTGGCGGCGCTTGATGCCCACCACCGTGATGCCGTGTTTTTTGCGCACGTTCGACACAGCCAGCGTCTTGTTGTGCGTCTCCATCGGCGCGCGGGTCTTGGCGATCGCAAAGCCGTCATCGAACTCGATGAAGTCCATCATCTTGCCCGTCACCAGATGCGCCACCCGCTCGCCCATGTCAGCCTCAGGGTAGATCACATGGTGCGCACCCACCCGCTCGGCAATGCGACCGTGCTGGGGGCTATTAGCCTTGGCCCAGATGTCCTTCATGCCCATTTGCGCGAGGTTCAGCACCGTCAGCACGCTGGCCTCCAGGTTGGCGCCGATGCTCACCACCGCGTGCGAGAAGTCGGTCACCGACAACTGCTGCAGCGCCTGCAAATCGGTCGAATCGGCCTGCACCACATGGGGCAGCTCGGAGGCCAGCGCCTGCACAACCTCCTCATCGGCGTCCATGGCCAGCACTTCGTGGCCTGATGCCACCAGCGAGCGCGCCACACTGGCGCCAAAGCGCCCCAGCCCAATGACGACCACGCTGTCGCCCTTCACAGAGTTCGGTTTAGCCAACAATCGGTTTCTCCTCAGGAAAGCGGTACGCCCTCGGTACCTGGTTAATCGCCAGCGCCAGCGCCAGCGTGACCACGCCTACGCGGCCGGCGTACATTAGCGCGATCAGCACCCCTTGCGCGCCGGGCGGCAGATCGGCCGTGATGCCGGTAGACAGGCCCACCGTGGCAAATGCCGACACCACTTCAAACATCAGTTTTTCCAGCGGAACGTGGCTGGCCATGGGCACGATGGCCAGCAGCCCCAGCGACACCGTCAGTCCGCTGAGCACCAGGATGGACAGCGCCTGGCGTTGCACCGGTGTGCCAATGCGCCGACCGCGAAATTCCACGTCGGCCCGGCCCCGTATCTCGGTCCACACGATCAGTAGCAACAGGAAGAAGGTGGTCACCTTCACGCCACCGGCGGTGCCCGCGCTGCCGCCACCGATGAACATCAACACATAGTGCAGCACCAGCGACTCGGTCTGCAACGCGCCGATGTCCAGCGCGTTGAAGCCCGCCGTGCGTGCCGAGACCGAAGTGAACAGCGCGGCCAGCCACTGGTCGGCCAAGTCCAGAGCGCCCAGCGTCCTGGCGTTGTCGCGCTCCGCCAGCCACAACGACACCGTGCCCAGCAACACCAGCGCCAACGAACCCCAGACCGTCAACGTGGTGTGAATCGACCAACGCGCGTTGCGGCGCCGCCGGTGGGCCAACAGCTCGGTGAGCACCGGAAAACCCAGCCCACCCATTACGATGGCCAGCATGAGCGGCCCCAGCACCCAGCCGTCGGTTACGTGGCGCATCACGCTGTCGGGCCAGGTGGAAAACCCCGCGTTATTGAAGGCCGAAACCGAATGGAAAGAGCCGTGCCACAGCGCCTGCGACCAGCTCAGGTCCATCGTGGCGGCAAAGCGCAGCGCCAACCACAGCGCCACCACGGCCTCGCACAGCAGTGTGACAACCAGCACGATGCGCACCACCGAACGCACATCGCCCATGGACAGCGCGTGGGTTTCAGACTGCAACAGCAGCCGCGTGCGCAGCTTCAGGCGCCGACCGATCAGCAGGCCCATGAGCGCGGCTGAGGTCATCATGCCGAATCCGCCCAGTTGAAACAGCGCCATCACCAGCCCTTGGCCCACCGGGCTCCAGTAGGTGCCGGTGTCCACCACCGCCAAGCCGGTCACGCACACCGCCGAGGTGGCGGTGAACAAGGCAGTAAGCCACGGCACGCTTTGCCCGCTGGCGCTGGCCCAAGGCAACATCAACAAGCCCGTGCCCAGCAAGATGCTGACCAGAAACGCCAGCGCCAGCACGGCGGCTGGGTGAGTGGGAAGGTGGTTCTTTATGGGTGATGCAGACACGAGGAAATATTCTAGTTTAGCAACCCCTAAAGCGCGTCTTGAGTGGTAGTTCTTGATGCGTTCTTGATACCCTCACAACGAGTTTTCCTTCGTCTGGTCATTCCGTTTTCCAGCATCAGTGGCTTCTGCCCCGCCTACTACTTCGAGGCTGTGTATGGCCGCAATGGTCACTACACCGAAGAACATAAACGGGTGGTGAACCTGGTTGAACAGGACGACTCAAGTGCCGACCGTCGAGAACACCTGCTGTTGACGGCCAGGGAACAGATACCCGGTCCGCCAGCCCCGCACAGGCAGACGGGGCGGGGTCTCTCGATCAGGCGACGCGGTGAATGCGCTGCCCCAGCATCTCCGGCGCGATCAGGGTCACGCCGTTGTCCGTGACGTGAAAGCCACGCGCCCGGTCTTGCGCCGGGTCCAGGCCGGCGCTAAACCCGTCGGCCAACTTGCAATGCTTGTCAACGATGGCGCGGCGCAGCAGCACGTTTTTGCCAATGGTTACGTCCGGCAGCACAACCGAATCCTCAATCAAACTGCCCTCGCCCACCCTCACCTTGGAGAACAGGATGGAGTGGCGCACGTTAGCCCCACTGACGATGCACCCGCTGGAAACCAGTGAGTTGTGGGCCTCCCCCTTGCGCCCGGCCTCATCGAACACAAACTTGGCCGGAGCGAGCTGGCGTTGCAGGCTCAGAATGGGCCAGTCGTCGTCGTACAAATTGAGCTCTGGCACCACCGAGGTGAGGTCCATGTTGGCCTCCCAATAGGCATCTACCGTGCCGACATCGCGCCAGTACGGCGTGGTGTCCACCATGTTGACGCAGCTGTCCTTGAAGCTGTGGGCGAACACGCGCTGCCGCTGCAGCAGCGAAGGAATGATGTCTTTGCCAAAGTCGTGGCTCGATGTGGGGTCCGCCGCGTCCCGCACCAGTTCTGACACCAGCAGGTCCGCATCAAAAACATAGATGCCCATGCTGGCCAGTGCATGCGTCGGTCGGTGGGCCAGTACCACCGGCTGGGTGGGCTTTTCCGCAAAGGCCACGATGCGGTGGTCTGCGTCAACTGTCATCACTCCGAATTCACTGGCCTGTTCAACCGGCACCTCCAGGCAGGCCACGGTCATGGCGGCACCCCGTGCCACGTGTTCGGCCAGCATGATCGAATAGTCCATCTTGTAAATGTGATCGCCGCCCAAGACCAGCACCAGGTCCGGTCGCGCCTCGTCAATGATGCGCAGGTTCTGGTACACCGCGTTGGCCGTGCCGCTGTACCAGGACTCCCCGTGCTGCTGCTGCGCGGGCACCACATCCACGTACTCGCCCAGACTGGCGGCCAGAAAACTCCAGCCGTGTTCTATATGGCGTATCAGGCTTTGGGCCTTGTACTGCGTCAGCACCGCAATATGGCGCACGCCGGAATTGACGCAGTTGCTCAGCGCAAAGTCAATGATGTTCAGGTTGCCAGCAAAAGGCACCGCCGGCTTGGCCCGCCAGTCAGTCAACTGGTGCAGCCGACTGCCCCGCCCCCCGGCCAATACCAGTGCATAGGTTCGTTCGGTCAGGTGATTTTTGGGGTCAAATGCCATGTCGTGATTCCTGTCAATGAAGGCGTTCAATGGTTGATTGAACCTGCTAAACGGCGGGCAGCTATTGACCAAGATCAACGCGACTGCGTTCACGCGCCAACGGCACCAGCCTCAAACATTGATCTTGGTTAAGTCGCGCTCAGGGCAGATGACTACTATTTAGATGCGTCCGGTTTGTCTCAACCACTATCTGAATCTTATGACCTCACCCTCAAAATTCGTTTACCTCTTTGGCAGCTCTCGCACCGAAGGCGCCGCCGCCATGAAGAACCTGCTCGGTGGCAAGGGGGCCAATCTGGCCGAGATGTGTCGGCTGGGCATTACCGTGCCTTCGGGCTTCACCATCAGCACCGAGGCTTGCACCGCTTTCACTGAGCAGGGTCGCGAGGCTGTCCTCGCGCTGATTGAGGGCGAAGTTTTGGCGGGCGTGAAGTTTCTGGAAACCGAAATGGGCAAGCAGTTTGGCAACGCCAATGACCCATTGCTGTTGTCGGTGCGATCCGGCGCCCGCGCCTCCATGCCCGGCATGATGGACACGATTTTGAACCTGGGCCTGAACGACGAGGCGGTAGAGGGCCTTGCCCGCAAGTCCAACAACGAACGTTTTGCCTGGGACTCGTACCGTCGCTTTGTGCAGATGTATGGCGATGTGGTGATGGGCCTCAAACCCGTGTCCAAGGAAGACCACGACCCGTTTGAGGTCATCATCGACATGCTCAAGGAATCGAGGGGCGTCAAGCTCGACACCGAGCTGGACGCCGAAGACCTCAAGGAACTGGTGCAGCGCTTCAAGTCCCTGATCCGCGCGCGCATCGGCCGGGACTTCCCCACCGACCCGTGGGAGCAATTGTGGGGTGCCGTGTGGGCCGTGTTCGAGAGCTGGAACAACGAACGCGCCTGCGTCTACCGCGAGTTGAACGACATCCCCGCATCCTGGGGCACGGCGGTCAATGTGCAGGCCATGGTGTTTGGCAACCTGGGCGACAACAGCGCCACCGGCGTTGCCTTCTCGCGCGATGCGGGCACGGGTGAAGACCTGTTCAATGGCGAGTTCTTGGTCAATGCCCAGGGAGAAGACGTGGTGGCCGGCATTCGCACGCCGCAACAGGTGTCACTGGTGGGCTCGCGCCGCTGGGCCGAACTGGCCCTGGTCAGCGAGGCGGACCGCAAGGCCAACTTCCCGTCGCTGGAAGAACTGATGCCAGGCATTTACCAGGAACTGCTGCACGCCGAGACCACACTGGAAAACCATTTCAGCGACATGCAGGACATGGAGTTCACCATCCAGGAAGGCAAGCTGTGGATGCTGCAAACCCGCAATGGCAAACGCACCGGTGCGGCCATGGTGCGCATCGCCATGGAGATGCTGCAGCAGGGCATGATCGACGAAAAAACCGCGCTGCAACGCGTGGCCCCGGACCGGCTCAACGAATTGCTGCACCCGATCTTTGACCCCAGGGCACTCAACGCCGCCACGCCAATCGCGCGCGGCCTGCCCGCCTCGCCAGGTGCGGCCACCGGACAGATCGTGTTTTTTGCCGATGAGGCAGAGACCTGGTTCAAGGCGGGCAAGGATGTGATCCTGGTGCGCCAGGAAACATCCCCCGAAGACCTGCGCGGCATGAGTGTGGCCAAGGGCATTCTCACGGCGCGCGGTGGCATGACATCACACGCCGCCGTGGTGGCGCGTGGCATGGGCAAGTGCTGCGTCTCGGGTGCCGGCGCGGTGCACGTAGATCTGAAAGCCCGCACCATGACCGTGGGCGAGGTGGTCTACAACGAGGGTGACTGGATCTCGCTGAACGGCTCCACCGGCGAGGTTTACGTGGGCAAGATCGACACCAAGGATGCTGAACTGAGCGGCGATTTTGGCGCGCTGATGGCCTTGACCGACAAATACAAACGACTGGAAATCCGCGCCAATGCCGACAGCCCGGCGGATGCCAAAGTGGCCCACAATTTTGGTGCAACGGGCATCGGCCTGTGCCGCACCGAGCACATGTTCTTTGAGGGCGAGCGCATTCTGGCGGTGCGCGAGATGATTCTGGCCGACAACGAAGCCGGGCGGCGCAGGGCGCTGGCCAAACTGCTGCCCATGCAGCGCGGCGACTTTGAAGGCCTGTTCCGGGTGATGCACGACCTGCCCGTCACCATCCGCCTGCTGGACCCGCCGTTGCATGAGTTTTTGCCCCACGACGACGCCAACCAGCGCGTGATGGCTGCCGAGATGAAGGTGCCGCTGGGCAAGATCAAGATGCGGGTGGAGGAACTGCACGAGTTCAACCCCATGATGGGCCACCGCGGTTGCCGCCTGGGCATCAGCTACCCCGAGATCACCGAGATGCAGACCCGCGCCGTGATCGAGGCGGCGCTGAACGTGCGCGCCCTGGGCATCCACGTCAAGGCCGAAATCATGGTGCCGCTGGTAGGCACAGTGCGCGAGTTCAATGCCCAGGCCGAGGTGATTCGCCGCACCGCAGCGGCGGTGTTTGCCGAGCGTGGCGAAACGCTGGAGTATCTGCTGGGAACGATGATAGAAACACCGCGCGCCGCGCTGATTGCCGACAGCATAGCCAGGCAGGCCGAGTTCTTCTCGTTTGGCACCAATGACCTGACGCAGATGACGCTGGGCTTCTCACGCGATGACGCCGGCAAGTTCCTGCCCGACTACCTGAAGCGCGGCATCTACGAGCACGACCCGTTTCGCTCCATCGACCAGAAGGGCGTGGGCGTGCTGGTGCAGATGGCGGTAGAAAAGGGCCGCAGCGTGCGCCCGGACATCGAAGTCGGCGTGTGCGGTGAGCATGGCGGCGACCCGGCCTCGGTGGCGTTCTTCCACCGCGCCGGGCTGGACTATGTGAGCTGCTCGCCCTACCGCGTGCCAATCGCACGGCTGGCGGCCGCACAGGCGGCAATCGCCGGGTAAGCCGCGCCTGTAGCTGTGCATGGTCGGCGTTCTTGATGGGGTATGGATGAACGCCTGGAATGCTGTTTTGCTACCGTATTTATAGCTATACAACCGTATTTTACGTGGACTAGAGGGCCAAAAGGCTTAAAGATTTTGCTGGACTGCCTCTCGCGGCGGCGGACGGCGTGGCTTTCGTTCTCCGGCGCGCGTCGCGGGCGGTCTGGGTTGGTTCGCTGGCTCTGTTGCGTCAATAGCTTGGCTTGTCCGCACACTCTGCGGCAACCGCGAGTGCGGCCTCCGCCCGCAAGCCCCACCGCCCGCCTTGGGTAATGGGTGGTAGCGCTGGGGACAATTACCGGTTCAGACGCAATGCCGCAATGGCAATTGCAAAGATACCTGTTCCAACGCGGGGCCTGTCTGTGCAGCTTGGTCCTTGAGACGACA
>Ga0075163_10013560_pt1 | contig 10549 bp, 7 predicted proteins | sample JI1023141ADNA_FD_71478 | JGI IMG/M metagenome (GOLD analysis project Ga0075163, IMG submission 71478) | Wastewater effluent complex algal communities from Wisconsin, to seasonally profile nutrient transformation and Carbon sequestration -... | ecosystem: Engineered > WWTP > Effluent > Algae... | reverse complement strand
TCGTTCCGCAAATTCGTGTTTCCAGGATCTCTCCGTCCCATTCGCGAACAGACGATTGCGTTCTTGATCGTAAGTCTTGCCGGTATGGCACAGACTTGGGGCATTTCCGTTTTGATCGCGCGCGTCGTCTGGCCCGTCATCGGTCTGCCAGGGCCCCGGGAAGCAATCGCGCATTTGGCTGGAATCTGTGTTCCGATGGTTACATCCTATTTCGGCCACAAACGGCTGACCTTCGCGCGCAAATAAGCCAGACTGCGACACGAATGCGCCAACACACATTGGTTCTTGTCTTTGGCCGACGCCAGTGGCAAAGTCGAAGCGTGGCGACTGGACTATAACGAGTGCCGTCCTCACACCGCGCTCGACTGGATGACCCCGGCAGATGAAGGCCGGAGGCTAACATTGAAGCCGGATGCAAATCCTGGACAGCGTCAAATCGAGTGCGCCAACCATTTTTATCATTTTATGCGGTCACTCTGGCAGAATTCTGACGAAACGGCGAATGAGCGCGATATTCTTATCTTCCTGCTGCCCCTCAATGCACATGCGACCCCACATATCCAAATGCAATAAACGCAAATGAAATTTCGGTTTGCTGGTATCGAGAAGGGTGGCGAGTTGCCGATTTGTGATGCCAACCAGATCTCCAAACCACGAATTGTGGAAATACTGCGGGTCGATACGCATACGATCGAACACGGTCGTCCAAAATCCAAATTTGTTGCGCTGGCTGAGAGCTGTAGGCATATAGCGGTTCGCAACTTGCCGCACTATCCACTTGTCGCGAAAAAATGGATGCGCTTTGTCGAAAGCTGTGAAATCGCGGCGCAGTTTCAAATCACCAGGCATGTTGATTGCTGCCTGCACTACCTTGTGGTCCAAAAATGGAAACCGAGATTCGATGCTTCCCGCCATTCCCATCGTATCATTGCGATGCAGCAAAATTCGTAAATGGTGGTGCAGATATTCCAGCGTCCATGTGTGATGAATTGATGTGGCATGGGCTTCCATGGACAAAACTGTGCTTCGAACCCGTTGATTGTCGTCGGCAATCTCACTTCGAGAAAGTAATTCGCGTGCAATGGAGCCGCTACCATCAACTTGCGGCGACAATATATCTCCGATCCCCGGTAGCTTGCGCACAAGAGACCTCAATGATTCACCGGCAGCATAATAAGCATCAGTCAGTCGCTTGCGTCCCAACCAAGGGTATCCAAGAAAGCATTCGTCCGAACCCTCACCGGACAACAGGCCTTTTACCCCGGTATCCCGCGCCAACTCCGCTACCCGCATCATTGGCACGCAGTTTGGGCGGTCCGCAATGGGTTGTTCAAAATGAGCAATCGCACGCGGCAGCCCGTCCACGAAATCCTGCTCTTCAACTTCAACGGAATTTATTTCCAACTTAAGATGTCTTGCCAGCGCCGATGCGGCATCGAATTCACTCCAGCGCCCCTTAACATTCGCATGAAAGATCGCTAAATTATTGTGTTTTCGCGCGGCGATGGCCATTAGCAGTGATGAATCTACTCCTCCGCTGCAAAAGGCTCCAACAGGAACATCCGCCAGCAAGTGAGCGTCAACACTTGCTGTCAGAAGCTCGTCAAGATGATCTGTCATTTCGCGTGGCGACTTGCTTGCATAATGCTGCAACGCATCTGGCGTCATGAAACCTTCAAGCCTAGCAAACGTCGTTGTTTCTGATCTTTGTCCGGCTCTCTTGATCATCATCTGCCCCGGCGCAAGTGAGATCACACCGTCCAAAAATGTGTGCCCGCTGGTAGGCCCGCGGAAATTGAGCAGGTAGGCACTCACCATGAAATTGTCTGCGCGGAGATCAAGCCATGGTTTCATGGCTTTGGTCTCCGAGGCGAACAGGAAGCGGCCATCGTCCTCGTAGACGAACAACGGCTTCATTCCGAAGCGATCGCGTGCAAGCAGCAAAGTGCGTTCGCGACTATCGTAAAGCGCAAACGCGAACATGCCTTCCAAAGCATTCAATGCATCTGAGGCGTCTTTCCGGAGAAGAATTTCTAACAAGACCTCAGTATCAGATGTTGTGCGAAACTTAACTCCCTCTCCTTCCAGCTGCGCCCTAATCTGACGAAAATTGTAAATTTCTCCGTTGAACACTAACGCATAGCGCCGCGTCCTGTCCCAAAATGGCTGGTTCGATCTGGCGTCTACGTCCACAAAGGACAGGCGGGTGTGTCCCAAACCAAGGCCAGGCTCACAATGGACGCAGCTGGCGTCCGGTCCCCTATGACGCAGTAGCTGTGTAGATTCGACCAGTTTCGCTCGCTCCGGGGTATGTGACGTTCCGGCGAGTAATACTCCAAATATTCCGCACATGGCTGTAAATTTCCCCCCTAGAATCGTCTTTAACTTAGCACTGATTTATGAAGACTTCCGAGACAAGATTACGTAGCAGCGTGACCACCGATTGCAGGGCCTAGTTCCCAGTGGGATTCATTACGCCGCACCGAGAGATTGCAACCAAAAAATTCTTTATATCTTAAACCTCCTGGGTTTGGATGTTGAGAATTTGTCATCGAATCAGCGCGCTTCACGTTCAACGTTGCCGCTGTTCGTGTTAGTGTTGCCTGTCAAAGATTCGAGGGGACTATGACCAATCCAAATTCGCATGACGGCGGCGATCAGACCGGTAGCTTCGATCCCGCCCGGATCATATTTGTGGCGTCGCTTTGCCTGATGGCATTTACGTATGGCGTGGCGACGATGATGTACCAACTCTTCCCATACGGGATCATCATGAATGCCAAGGCCGCCTATCATGCACTGAAGGCTATCGAGGAGGATGACCTGTTCGCCGGCGTCATGGCGCTTGATCCCAAGGCGCCCGCAAAGCCTGTCATCGCGACGCTTGACCCCGATGTCGGCACCGAACACCTGCTGGTGACCGGAGGCCCGTATGAGTTCATGCAGCGCTGCCCCAAATTTGGCTGCATGGCCTGGGTTATCGACCGAAAGGGCAAGGTGTTGCACAGCTGGGAAGTCGATACCGATGCGCTGTTCAGCGACCTGCCCGAAGTAGCCGGTCGGCCACTGACGCGCAACTTGTACCCGTCCGGGCTGGCCCTCGGTTCCGACGGGTCACTTGTCATGACGATTCAGGCTCGCAACACGTTTCCGTTCCAGATCGGCATTGCCAAAATCGACCGCAACGGCAAGTTGCTTTGGAAACACTGGGACCATAACCATCATTGGTCGACGCTGGATCGAGCGGGCAACGTCTATTCACCTTCGATGCACTTCGAACGCAACGTGAAATATTTCGCGAATTCCGCAATCGAGACGCGCTGCAACGGGAATCTCGACCTGGTTGGGATCAATATCTACGCACCGAATGGCAATTTGCTAAGGAAGCTCGACCTTGCCGACATTATTGCCACGAGCAAATATCGGGGGCTATTTTATGGATTGCGTGACGGGTGCGATCCGATCCACCTGAACTCGATCGATCTCGCCAGCCCATCCGTAGCCGCCGCTATACCTGGCGTAAATCCGGGCGATATGCTGATCTCGATGCGGGAATCGAGCAGTGTCGCCATCATCGACAAGGATGATGGTCATATAAAAAAGCTGATGACTGGACAGACTGCGGGGCAACACAGTCCCAAGTTCCTGCCCGACGGCACTGCGCTGGTGTTTGACAATCAGGGCGGCGACCGCACCCAGGGCGGCACACGAATAGTCAGGATGAACTTTGTCACCGGCACCAGCGAAACGATATTTCCGCGACCCGGTTCGACCCGCGAGGTGCCCTTCTTTTCGATGAACGCCGGGCATATCGACATAAGCAGCGATGGCCGCCGTGCCATGATCACAGGCAAGGAACCCGGTCGCAGCTTCGAAATCGATATCGCCAGCGGCCGACCACTTTGGTCGTACCACAGCAGTTTCGATATCGCGCCCTATCTGGAACGGCACAAGATCAAAGCCAAGACCACCCGTGCCATGCAGCGCCTGTGGGGCATCTACTATGTGTCCGCCAATGAATTTCACGCTGCCGGTCTCGGGAATTGAATGATAAATGGCTACTGGATGCTTCCAACGAACCCGGGGCGATTCAGTCAGATGTCAGTGTCGGATTGGGTATCCCGCATGAGGAACTTGCTCAATGATGGAGTTTCCGACCTGACTCTTTAGGCATTAGAGTTTGTCTCGTCTTTTCAGAATCGCAGGGGGATCCCCAAAGGGTGTGACTTGTGATTCAAGCTTTCTGCTAGGGACGGAGGCCAGCAAGGCGATCCGCGCCGTCGGTGCCAGGATCTTGTTCCTGCCGCCCTATAGTCCGGACCTGAACCCGATCCAGCAGGTGTTCGCAAAGCTCAAGTATCTGCTCCGAAAGGCTGAAGAGCGCTCCATGGATGCCCTCTAAAACCGCGTGGGCTCACTCCTTGACGCCTTCCCACCACACGAATGCGCCAACTATCTCAGGAACTCAGGCTATGCTCCGAACGAAAGATGACAGATGCTAAACACTCAGCTGCGCCAGATCCTTCAGAAGCGCGCGATCGAGCAGCGGGGCGGCCAGCGCATAGGCACCAACCGCAAGCACGGCCTGCCAGAGTGGCAGAGCAAAGTACCCAACGCACAGGATGATTGCGCCAGCCAGTGCCAGCGGCCTCAGGATCAGGTAGAATGGCGGGGGCGCGCATTGTCTGCGGCGCGCAAATTGATGCGCGACAAGCCAGACCGTGAGCGCGCCGAGCAGTGACCCCGCAGCATATCCCGGCCCGTCGAACATTTTCCCGAGCACGAGGCACGAAACCAGGGTCGCGACCAGACCTGCAATCTGGGAGGCGAGCACGCGCGTCTGCGCGCCAGCCGCCGCCAGTGCCCAGCGCGAATGGCCGGACCAGAGCGCAACCGGGATCGTCCAGGCAAGGATCTGCAACAGCGGTGCGGCATCGACAAGCTTGGGCCCGAGCGTCAGCCGCACCAGCGGCACTGCAAACACGGTAAGGACAAGCGCGACAAAGGTCCCGCCCCAAGCCGTCACCCGCAAGGACCTTTTCAATATGTGGCCCAGGGCCCCGTCGGCCTGAGCGTGGGCGCGGCTGACGACTGGATAAAGGTTGAAATGATAGATGTTGCTGAACTGGACCAGCGATCCCGTGATCCGTGCGGCGCCCGCAAACCAGGCCGTCTCGACGCCGCCTACAAGCGATGCAACCAGGAAAAGCGGGGTGAACTGGCAAAGCGCCCAGACCAGGCTGGTCGACCCAACCGTCACCCCTTCCCTGAGCAACAGGCCAAAGCCCGCGATCGACCCAGTGAACCGGACCGGGACAATGTTCCTGTGCTGGAGGATGAGGTAGAAGAGCGCCATTGTGGTGACCGCTGCAATCTCGGCCCAGCCGACCATCAGCACATCTTCCGACCGCCGCACAGCCAGCCAGACGATGGCCGAAAAAACCGTCATGCGAATAATTTCCGCATTGGCGATCACCGACATTCGCCCGGTCGCTTGGAACAGCCAGAGTTGGCGCCAGGGAATGGCCAGCAGGCTCAGCGCATAGAGCCAGACGAGGCCGTGCGGGATAGTATCATGCACGGTCACGGTCGTGGCAATCACAAATGATGGCACGCAAACAAGGGCAAAGAGCAGCCGGGCGACAAAGACCTGGAAAGCAAGCGGGGCGAGGTCCGTCGGCCGGTGGGCGACCCGCCGCGTCCCAACGACGTCAAGTCCGCCTTCGACAATCATCGTGAACATGGCAGCGAGCCCGATGATATATTCGACGGCCCCGTAATGCACCGGGTCCAGCGCCCGCGCAAGCCAGGCAAAGGCGAGGAATCCGAGCAATTTGCTGACGGTTTGTCCCCCGGCGAGGACCGTGAAATCCCGAAAGAATTTCATCGCCGAGCCGGAATCGCGCAACGCCGCAGCGGGTGCGCACCCCTGCTACTTGATTGCAAGGAATCCCTCGAAACAGATATACTTTGAAATTGTTGTCACGTCCTGGAAACCCGCCCGACGGAAAAGGTCGAAATTGCCAGCCGTTGAAAACGGCTCGAGAATCCCCTTGAGGCTGCGCGTCTTGCCCACGATTTCCTTTTCATCGAAGCCCTGCGAGAGTTTGAACTCGTTATAAAGACCTGTCGCGATGTCCTGGAAACGGGCATCGGGCGCGCGCACCTTTTCGAACATGATGAAGGCCCCGCCCCAATTGAGCGCTTCGAATATGCGGTCAAACAGAAGCTGCCGATCACGCGGCGGGATGAACTGCATCGTGTAATAGGATACGATCAGATCAGCCTTCTCAAAGGAGTAGAGCCGGGCATCTTCGTCCAGGATCGTGATGTTGGGCACATCGGCGCAATGGGCCCGGGCCTTGGCCGTCATGGCCTCTTCAACGTCCATACCGATGAATTTGGCACCGGGCTTGTGCGCATTGTGGACTGCCAGCTTCTTGAGCAATTCCCCCGTTGATACGCCGATTTCATAGACGGTGCTCCGATCAGAAACGAACCAGTCGCTGATCTGGCAGGTCAGATCATGGCCTTCGGCATAAAGCGGAACCGAATGACGGATATGATCCACAAATGTATCGGGAACGCTCCCTCCAAAATTCCACGCGGCATTTCCCGTTTCGATATTCTGCCCGACCTTCATCGAATTTACCCCTCTTGCAGATTTGGGCTTGTATCAGCTTGAGGCGCAGCTTGGGAATTGGAATTCAACCTTAACGCATCGACCCTGCGCACGGTTTCCCCTTTCCCCTTCTCGACAGCAATCCTGCGCACCAGATCGAACCAGGCATCGACTGCAGTCGTTTCACTCCAGCGCGTCTCGACCGCCGCCCGGCCGGAAGCCCCCATCCGGTCGCGTAGAATGCGGTCTTCACAAAGGGTCTTCAAGGCCGCACTCAGACTGTCTTCGTCAACAAAAAGCAGTCCCGCTGCGCTTTCTTCTATAATTTGCCTATAGGGGCCTAGGTCGCGCGCAATCACCGGCGTTGCTTCGCGAAAGGCCTCAAGCGCAACCATCGGAAAGACCTCGTAACATTGCGACGGCGCAATGAGTGCAATGGCATTGTGGTAAAGACCTGGCAGGCTATCGGGCGAGAGATTGCCCAGAAACCTGACCGTTTCGCGACCAACTGAGAGCGCGCGCAGCTCCGGCTCAAAGTCTCCGGTTCCGGCAATCAACAAATCTGCCGGGCTGTCCTTGTCGAAGCAGGGGATCACATCCTGCAATCCCTTGAATTTTTCCAGTCGGCCAACAAACAGGAAATAGGGTCGTTCCTGCGGTGACCCGGCGCTGGAAACCCGCGCCTTGGCCGCACTGTCAGGCATGAATGATGCCATTGGCACCATCTCCCGCCTAAGGCCGAAGGCGCGGTGATTGTCCGCGACGGACTGACTGAGCCCGATCAGCGCATCGACCTGCGTGAGGCTGTCTTCAAGCAACAACGTCTTGCGCCACAGCTGCGGAGGCCGCTTGAAGGCAAGGGAACAGCGAAAACATTCGCGACCGTCGCACAGTTCGCGATTGTGCCGCCACAGGATGTGATTGGGACAAACCAGCCAATGTTCATGCGCCGTATAAAGCTTGACCGCATCGCCCAGCGCAAGAATCCCGGGGCCGCCAACCAGCGAAATATTGTGGTAGTGGATGACATCGAAGCCTTTCGCGAGAATGGCCGCGATTGCCTGGCGCTGTATGATTGGCCTTCCGGTCTGCTGCGTCAGCAAGGTTGATCCCAACGGCCAGCGGCTTTGCAGCCGGTGAACGGTCACACCGGCAGGTTCTGGCTCTGGCGACGGCAGGTCAACGGAGCGTGCGATGCCCTTGCCCACTCTCCAGGCATCGGCATCATAGATGACTTCCACGTCGCAGCCACGTCGGGCCAGCGAGTGAACAAAGCTCTGGACGTAACGCCCATCGCCGCCAAAATTGCAGGGCGGATAGAATGTAGTGATAACGGCCACACGAAGCGGTGCCGCGCCTTCGGTGGCGCGGGTTGCATTCATGCCGCAGCGACAGGCGCCGTGGCGGCCTTTTGAGTGGCCAGCTTGCGCCGCAGGACAATTTTTCCATCGCCCTCAACGACGTCAAAGCTGCGCAGCTTGAACGCAGCGCAGGACGAATGTCCGTCGACAAGCCCGAACGCAATGCCGTGACCGGGGCAAAAGATCTGGGATTCGTCATGAGCGCCGTCGATCAGGTCGACTGCCCGGTGTGGACAACGCCGGTCGTAGGCGCGCACGCCTTGCGCCGTCCGGACCAGCAGCAATTTCATGCCGGGCGCGTCGATCCCGAGCTTTTCGCCCGTCTTAAGGTCGGACGATCTTGCCAAAACGACGTCTTCGCCCGGCGCCCCGGCATCCGAAATCACGGCGAGATGCGTTCGCGGATCGGACACTATCGGTGCAGCCCCAACGGTCGGCTCTCCTTGGAAGCGGTTGGCCGGAAAGAGCGACATTTTCGTGAATCGGCGCTGTGCGACATCGGTGCTCGCATACCAATGCTCGGCGTTGAACGGCGCATCGTCGTTGAAGCGCGGCACGCCAGGATTGATCCTGATCGTCAGCGCAACACGCGTATCATCGGAAATATTGACCTGCGTACCATGAAGCATTTCAGGATTGAAGAGCAGCAACTGTCCCGGCTTCAGCTCGACCTTGGTCGGCTTCGGGATTGGGATTCCCGGCTGCAGGTACATGCTTTTGGGATCGAAATCGACCTTGTGGCCGAACAGTTCGGGATAGAGAATGACAGTATTGTCGCGGTTCACGCCGTCGATCGACAGCCATACGTTGAACCCGTCATAGCTGTGGCCGTACCAGGTATCGATATGTGCCGCATGCGCGCGGGCGAGCGTCGGCAAATCGCCGTGAAATGAGGTTTCGTCATAAGCGATCCGGTGTTCGCGGATCTTTGTGCGCTTTCGAATGCGACGCGTGATCTGGTTGACGAATATCGCGGGATTGCGCAAGCCGGCCAACACCATCCGTCCCCGGTCGCGCCAGTCATAGGGCGCGCGTTCTGCTGGCCCTCCATCGCGCGCCACGACATGCGGATAGTGAATGCGAAGGACGATCAGGAGATCGATGTAGAACGGATCCGCGAGCCCGAGCGTTTCACGCCCCACCCGATAGGCCCAATAATAGAGATCGTCGCGAATGCGTTTGTTGACGAAACCTTCAAGCAGCGAGACTTTCGAAGGACGCAAGTGCTTGTGAAGGCTGCGCAGCCCTTCAGTTTCGACCGCCCGGCGTGCGTCTGCGCCCGCAATGGCCTCGACACCCGCATGAAAGGCCTCATGAATCCTGGCGAGAATCTCTTCCTTGCCGGCATAATCGTCACAAATCTCGACCTTGCCCTCAAATACGATCGAATGCGCATCCGCCTTCTTCGCCACCGATTCCGCCTTCTGCTCCATCACTGTTCCTGACCTTCCGACGCGTCCGCAATGCGGAATCTTCTTCCCCTTGCGCTACCGCATCGCGTTTAAAAACCGATTAAGCCTATCGCGAACGATAAACCTTCACTGTTCCTCCGCCCAAAGTGCCCTCCAGCTCCGCTGCGAGCATATAGCGCTCCTTCACGCGCGCAAGCGCAGCGCCCTGTTCCGGACGAACATGATCATCAAACGCGGTCACAAGCCAGACATGTCTTGCCCGCCCCTCTAGCGCCACAAGGTCCACTTCGCTTCCCGTCACGGGCCAATCCGGCGCTAGATAATTGTGGAACGGCTCAGATGCCAGGCCGAGCGAAGTCACGACATCACCGGGCTCGCGCTGCTTGGCGATCAGGCGTAGGGCGCCTTCGAAATCCTGTTTGGGGTGCGCATAATTGCGCAAGAGAAGGACTGTGGATGCAGCCACTGCAACGAGGATCCCTGCGATCAGCAGCGGCATTTCAATCCTGGGAAGGCGGATGAGCTGCGCCACCCATCCGCATAACCAGTGCGCGCCCACGGCGACGCAAAGAAAGACAAAGCCGATATCGACGAAGAAATAGCGGGGCCAAATCCGGAAATCGAGAAGCAGGAGTAGGGCAAGCGCCAGCGGGATTGAAAGGGCGTAAATGGCAACCAGCAGCGGCGCGCGGCGCCATAGAACGACAATTCCCGTTACAAGCACAAAGAGCGCGCCGACGAACGCCACCGGCGCAAGTGGGCCAAGTGCGCCGAGACTACCCGCAATTTCCTGAAGTGCGCGAAGTGGGTTGACCCACTCGGCCATGGACGACGTGGTCTTGCCTTGCGAGACCTTGTTCATTGCCGCCAGCACCTGCGTGAAGAGCGGCAGATGCAGAATCGCGGTCAAACTGCCTCCAAGCGCAAAGCCATATACGGGCGCGATATGGCCAAGCCCAGGATAGGGTTTCATGGCATCCACCCGCCGCACGAGCCATGCCACGCCGTAAACCATCGCATGGCTTGCAAAGAAGAAGCCTGCGGAAAGATGGGTATACATGCCCGCCGCGACGCAGAGGCCGTAGCCTGTCCAGATGCGCCAGCCGGGTCGTTTCAGGCCATTGATCAGAAAAAGCGTGGCGAGGCTCGTCCAG
>Ga0075163_10013559_pt1 | contig 10549 bp, 5 predicted proteins | sample JI1023141ADNA_FD_71478 | JGI IMG/M metagenome (GOLD analysis project Ga0075163, IMG submission 71478) | Wastewater effluent complex algal communities from Wisconsin, to seasonally profile nutrient transformation and Carbon sequestration -... | ecosystem: Engineered > WWTP > Effluent > Algae... | reverse complement strand
AGACGATCCGGGTGTCGCCGCCCGTCGCCGCCAGCACGATCTCGCCCCTGGTTGCCGCTCCACGGGCCGTCGCCGTGGCCGTTCCGCTCGCCTCGCCGACCTTGGCTGCCCGGTCGATCCCCGCGATCCCCAAGCCGCCGGCTCCCCCGATCACCCGACCCTTCCTCGCGGTGGCACCCGTCGCCGAGCCGGAGGAAGATGAGTGGGAATGGGAGATCGCACTCGCGCGCGCTCGGGCTGTCGAAGATGTGATCGTGCGTCCATCCAGGCCATCGCGCCGGCTGCGCGCGAACACGGTGCCGCCCGCGATCAGCGCGGCCAAGACCGACCTCGGCATCGCCCTGCCGAAGCAGGCGAGCATGCCGAAGTTCATCGAAGCGAAGACGCTGCCGATGCCAACGCTGAACAATGGAGGCGGGGCGGGGTTGGCGTCGAGCCAAGCCCGGGCCGGTGCGGCGAAGGATCCGATGAGCTCGGGCGAGTGGCCGAAGACCGAGCCGCTCGGGACCATCGACTACAACGATCAGACGAACCCGATGAGCGAAGTGGTCCGCGTCGTTCGCCTGCACCAGGCGGCGAAGCCCGCCGCGAAGATCCCGGCGAAGGACACGCCGCATCCGCGCGTGTTCGTGCGCGCACCGTCGCCGACCACCGTCATCCCGGTGCCGAAGCTGCCGCGTATCACCAACCAGAAGATCGAGCCCGTGGTTCGCACGCGGTTTCCGAGCGCCACGCCGGTGCCGGCCCGCACCACGCAGCGCCCGTTCATCGCGCCCCCGCCGCCGGTGCGTCCCGCCGAGGACGACAAGACGTCGCCGGGCATGCTGTCGATCCCCGCCCAGGTGGTCGCGCTCCCTCGCATCCCGAGCATCGTCAAGCGGGCGCGGTAATGCGGCTCGTCGCCCTCGTCGCGATCGTCGCTGCGTGCGGCGGTGGCGGCGCGAAGGCGAAGCCCAAGGCCCCGGTCGGGCCGGCGATCGACGAGAAACAGGCCGAGAAGGAAGCGAAGAGCCTCGCCAGCGAGCTGCTCGAGACGCTCGAGCGCGGCAGCAAGGACAGCCTGTTCTCGCTGCTCGACGACTCGCTGATCGTGTTCGGCCCACGGCGCGAGGACGCCGCGACGAACCGCGAGGACACGCTGGTCGCCCTCGGCAAGCTGATCGATCCGAAGGCCAAGAAGAAGCTGTCGCTCAAGTCGAGCTCGCTCGATGTCGTGGCGTCGCAAGGTGGCCGCTCCGCGTGGGCGTTCGACGTGATCACCGTCGACGGCGAGCCGCACGCGGTGACCGCGATCCTGTCGAACGCGGATGATCTGTGGCAGGTCGAGGCCGCGGTGATCGCGCACACGCCGTCGCGCGGCTCGATCAAGCAGGAGACCGGCAAGGACGCGGTGGTGCCGCCGGGTGCCGCGGCGAAGGGCAAGCTCGCCCCCGAGGCGAGTGGCGCCGTCGACAAGTTCAAGAAGGGGCTGCTCGACCAGGAGAGCTGGGGCGCGGAGCTCGGCGCCCGCACCGACGCGATCGTGATCGGTCCGGCGGTGGGAGAGGTCACGCGCGGCAAGAAGGAGATCAAGAAGCTGTGGAAGCTCCGGCTCGAGGCCAAGACGCGCGCGGCGATCTCGGGTGAGCTGGTCTCGGCGGTGACGCGCGATGGTCAGCTGGCCTGGGTCACCGCGCCGATCACGCTGGCGTCGGAGTCACAGGATCCGATCCCGCTGCGCGCGTTCGCGGTGTTCGAGAAGGCCGAGACCGGGTGGACGATGATCGCGCTCCACGAGTCGCTCGCGTTCGATCAAGCCGGCGCCGGTGCTCCGTTCAAGAAGGCCTTGCCTGCCGCGCCCAAGGAAACACCGGTGGAGGTGGCCGAGGACAAGCCGGCCGACAAGAAGCTGAAGAAGAAGAAGAAGACCGATGGCGACGAGGTCGCAGCGGACCCGCCGAAGAAGAAAAAGAAGAAGAAGGTCGACGCCGACGAGACGACCGACGATCCACCGAAGAAGAAGAAGAAAAAGAAGAAGCCGAAGCCGGTCGACGAAGACGAGTGATCAGTCTTCGGTGGGCTCGGCCTTGTCGGCCTTGTCGGGCTGGCGCATCGGCATCACCGAGCGCACGACCAACCCGATGCCGCCGACCAAGCAGGTCAGCATGATGATCGTGTTGAGCAGCGAGGTCTGACGGAAGTGGATGTCGAGGTTGGCGATGATGCCCACCACGATCATCAACAAGCCGCCGCCGGTGAGCACGCGACCGACCAGCGACTTGCCATTGGCGAACAGGATCGCGATGCCGAGCAGCAGCGGGATCAGCGTGATCCCGAAGCTCGTGCCGTAGCCGCCGATCCCGAAGTTCCAGAACCCGTACCCGCTGGTGACCTGAACCTGGTTGAACAGCAGGTAGCCACCGATGATGACCATCACGATGCCGAGCAAGAACGTGCGCGTTCCACCTGGCGTGCCCCCGACGTTGCGAATGTCCAATTCGTGACTCCTAGGGCTCTCGACTCGAGAGTGGGCCCCAAGATGGGTCCATCTGCCCCGCAGCGCAAGATCCTGAGTTCGTGCGTCTCACCGCGTCATACCCGCTACTTCGTTAGATTGGAGACGCTGGCGAGCCAGCTGCGCAGGAGGGTCTCGTCGTACGGCAAGGTGTCGGCGTACTCGGCGACCTGGTGAGCGCGGTCGACGACGAGGATGCGCTGGCCGCCGTCGATCGGCTGCGCGAGCAACACGCGATCCTCCTGGCCGACCAGCGGGCGGCTGGCGTGCGTGGTCAGGTCCCAGACGCGTGCGGTGCCGTCGTACGACGACGTGAACAGCGTGTCGGGGTCGCCGAGCACGAACGACGACACCAACCCGGTGTGACCGCGCAGCGGGATCGACGAGCCATCGGCGAGGTTCCACACCCGCACCGTATTGTCGATGCTCGACGAGAACAGCCGCTTGCCGTCGGAGGACACTGCGAGGCCGAGCACCGTGCCCATGTGGCCGTGCAGCGTCTCCTGGTGCTTGGTCTCGAGGTGATGCACCACGATCTCCCAGGTGTCCGAGCCGAGGAACAGGCGCTTGCCATCCGGGGAGAAGGCGAGGGCGCGATAGGCGTGCCGCGCGGGGAACTCCAGTGGGGTGGCGATCCGATGGTCGTAGATCATCACCACGTTCTGGTCGGTCGCGATCGCGAGGCGATCGCCGGGTCCGTACAGCATGGTCAGCGCGACCATCGCCCCGAGCTTGGTCGGCGTGCCGGTGGTGACGTCCCACTCCTCGATCAGCCGGCTCGCGTTGTCGCCATCGAGGCGCGACGTCGCGATCTTGGAGCCATCGTGGTTGATCGCGACGTGGACGACCTTGTCGGCGAGCAGCCTGCCGGTGCCGCCGACCAGATCCCACACCACCGCGTGGGCGTTGGTGTCGAGCGTGACCACGCGGCGCCCGTCTGCGGCGCGCACCAGCTCGACGACCTCCGCGTCGGGGCCCTGGGAAGACTCGCGGATCATGCGATTGCCGATCCGCGTGTTGCGATCGATGTGGAAGTCCAGGTCGCGCGTGATCCCGGGGGCGACCTCGGTGATCTCGAGGAGCCGCGTGGCACCGCGCGCGAGGTCGCGAACCTCGAGGCGCGGACCTCGGCGGGTGATCACCAGCTCGTTGCCGCGCTCGAGCAGCGCGAACGTCGAGCTGGTCTTGCCATCCCCGTGGTCGCGGGCCACGACGGGAAGGGTCCACACGCGGATCATGCCCTTGCGATCACCGGATGCGATCGTCCCGGTGCGCGACACGGCGAGCGCCTCGACCGCGGCGTTGTGACCGGTCAACCGCAGGGTGCTGCCATCCCAACCATCGCTGACCAGCACCGCGTGATCGCCGCGCGAGAGCTCGATCGGGTCGAACATCACGAGCTGACCCTTCTTCTGTGTCCGCATGGTCTCCGACGTGGAGGTGGCGAGTGTCTTCGACGTCGTGCCGACCACGCGACCGCCCGGCATCGCGACCAGCATCACGACCTCGGTCCCCAGATCGACGCGGCGACCACTGCCGAGCTCGCGCACGAAGTTCTGGTCGCCGGGCGCATACGACCGCGAGTCGCGGCCGATCCACGTGTGTGTCGCATCGCCGGCGAGCACCGGGTGGAACGGGCCGTCGAACAGCTCGGTCAGCTGGCCGGTCGCGACCTCGAAGCGGATCACCTTGCTGTGGTTGCGATCGTGCGCGAGGATCGCCCTGCCATCGGTGGTCCACACCGGTGATCGGTACTCGCCGAGCAAGCGATCGTCGGACTTCAGATCGAACACGCGCACCGAGATGTGCCCGTTGGTCTCGAGGACGTCGGCCACGACCCGCGTCCCATCCGGCGACCACTGCGCGGACACGAACTCGACCTTGTCGTCGAGCGAGCGCACCAGCTGCGGAGCCGACGGTGCCGACATCGACCACGCCCAGATCCGTCCGTCGTCGTCGATGCCGCGCAGCGTGTCCGCCGTCAACACCAGGTCGAGCAGCTTGCCCGGCGAGCTGCCGAGCTCGCGGCCGCTCCAGGTCGCGAGATCCCAGAGTCGGATCTTTCGCCCTTCCTCCTGGTACGAGGCCAACGAGCGACCATCCGGCGAGAAGGCGAGGCAGCGGACGCTGCCGTCCGCGGTCAGCACGTGGGCGACCCCCGCACCGGCGGCTTCCGAGGCGATCATCCGCGCGGCGCGCAGCTCCCGCGAGCCGGGGCTGAGCTGCTTGAGGATCGCGAGGGCCTCGGTCGGATCCGTGGCCAGCACGCTCCGCGCGTCGCCGATCAGCCCGTGGTCGGCTTGCGCGCGGGCGGCCGTCGCCTCGACCTCCGCCTCGCGCTGCGCCTCGACGTTGCGCCACAGCAACACGCCACCGACCACGCACAACGCGGTGAACGCGATCGCTCCGACCACCACCGCGCCGCGATTGCGCCTGAACCAGCGCTTGATCAGCTGCCACGTCGTGTAGTCGTGGCTCTTGACCAGCATGCCGCGCTGGAAGCTCTTGAGCTCGGCGACCATCTCGTTCGCCGTCGGGAAGCGCTCGGCAGGTGTGCGCGCCATCGCCTTCTCGACGATGGTGATCAGGTCGATCGGCGCGTCGGGGACGATCGAGGCGAGCGGCTCCGGCGCACCCTCGAGCACCTTCGCGAGGACCTCCGCGGTGGTGCGGCCGATGAACGGCGGCACCCCGGCGAGCACTTGATAGAGCATCGCGCCGAGCGCGTAGACATCGGCGCGCGCATCGACGCGTTCGCCGTTCGCCTGCTCCGGCGGCATGTACGACGGCGTGCCCATCACCGACCCGACAACGGTCTCGGCCGCGCCTGCCTTGAGCTGCATCGACCCGCGCACCTCGGGCGTCAGCGAGACGATCTCCTCGGCGTCCGACAGGTCCTTTGCGATGCCCCAATCGATCACCACGGTCTCGCCGAAGTCGCCGACCAGCACGTTCGCCGGCTTGAGGTCGCGATGGATCACGGACCTGGTGTGGGCGTACGCGAGCGCGTCGGTCACCGCGATCACGGCGGGCAACAGGGTCAGCCGACCGGTCAGGGACTTCGCCTCGGCGATCTGGACGTCGAGCGGCTTGCCGCGGATCAGCTTCATCGCGAAGAACGGCTGACCATCCGGCCACTGCCCGGCCTCGGTGACGTGCACGATCGCGGGATGCTGCAGGCCGGCGGTGATCCGGACCTCGCGATCGAACCGCGCGCGCGCACCCTCGTCGCCGTGCAGCACCTCCTTGATCGCGATCGGGCGATCGAGCCGGAGATCGTGGGCCTCGAGGATGCGCCCCATGCCGCCGCGCGCGAGCTCGCTGACGATCTGGTAGTTCGAGCGATCGACCACCGGCAGCGTGTCGTGCACCGCAGGTTCGCTCGTCTGCGACACGCTCGACGCGCGGGTGACCTCGCGGACCAGCTCGGCGCTCACCGTCGGATCGCTGCCGCGCGTGGTGCCCTTGGCCAGCACGGGCCCGGTGGCGGCGAGCGTCTCGTCGGTGGCACCATCGTCCCGCACCCGCCCGAGCCTACCATCGCCATGGCGAGCCGCTTGTCGCTGTCTGGCCCGGAGCCCCTCGTGGTCCGCGACCACTTCCCGTCACCGGTCCGTTGCGATCGGCAACGTGGGTGGAGGAGCCGCACGCCAAGTGCAGGCAACCGCGAACCTCGCGACAGGAATGCCGGTTGCACCGCGCGTCCACATGCGGACGAGGGGCCTCGTCGTCGCGGTATGCCTGGCAGCATGCGGCGGCGATCGCGACGGGACGTATGACTTCAACAGCCACGGCGCGGCGCTGTATCAGCAGATGTGCAGCGTCTGCCACGGCGAGACCGGGGAGGGCGGGCTCGGCCCGAAGCTCCTCGACACCGCGCGCAGCACCGACGAGCTGCGCGGCGCGATCTCGGCGCGCATGCCACAGAACAACCCCGGGCAGTGCACCGGGACCTGCGCCGACGAGGTCGCCGCCTTCATCAAGGAGGGCCTGACCACGCGCGCGCTCGCGTGCGACGTCGTGCCCCCGGGGCCACGGCGCTTGCGCCTGCTGACGCGCAGCGAGTACGCGGCGAGCGTCGCGACGGTGTTCGGCACGGGCGCGCCCGCGATGACCTGCGCGAAGCCGAGTCAGTGCGCGTTCCGCGACAGCTGCGCGGCGGGCACCTGCGAGCCGACCGCCTGCACCGAGCAGACGTTCGTCTTCGATCCGCAGGGCCGCACCCTCGCGAGCGTCCACGTCGCCGGCAGCTTCAATAACTGGCCGGGGACGATCGCCGCGGGCGGCTTGCCGCTGACCTTCGACGGCGCGAGCGGCCAGTGGCTCGGCACCTTCCCGATGGGGGAGGGCAGCCATCAATACAAGCTCGTGCTCGACGAGCGCGACTGGATCACCGATCCGCGGGCACCGGCCTCGGCGAACGACGGTTTCGGCGGTTCGAACAGCGCGTTCACGCTCGCCTGCACCGCCACCGTCGCGCTGCCGGCGGAGACGCGTCCCGCCGGCTTCCCGTTCGACACCGATGCCGACTCCGCGGTAGTCACCGCACAGCATGTCGACGCCTACCTCGCGTCGGCGCGGCCGCTCGCGGATCACGCGGCGGAGCGAGCGGCGGAGCTCCATGCGTGCAACTGGAGCGGCACGCCGGCCGCGTGCAAGCGCGAGCTGATCGGCAAGCTCGGCCGCCGGTTGTTCCGCCACGCGCTCGAGCCGGCGCAGCTCGACGCCTACGCGGCGCTCGAGCTGCCGACCGCGGTCCACGCGATGCTGGTGTCTCCGCACTTCCTGTATCGCTCCGAGCTCGGCGTGTCGCGCGACGGCCGCTTCCGGCTCACCGACCACGAGGTCGCGGCCGCGCTGTCGTTCAGCTTCCTCGGGACGACGCCCGACGACACGTTGCTCGACGCGGCCGATCGCGGCGAGCTCGCCGAGCCCTCCGGAGTCGAGCGCTGGGCGCGCCTGCTGCTCGACGATCCACGCGCGCGCACGCAGCTCGGCAACTACGCCCTGCAGTGGGTCGGCGGTCAGACGATCGCGGGCGTCGACAAGCGCGCCGATCTGTTCCCCGGCTTCGATGCGACGACCCGGCGCGCCCTCGCCGACGAGACCCGCGCGTTCGCGGCACACGTCGCGTACGACGGCAGCGGGCAGTTCGAGGAGCTCCTCACCGCCGACTACACGGTGGTCGACGCGGTCGCCGCGCGGTTCTACGGCCTCACCGGCACCGGCAAGGTGGCGTACGACGGCACGCGCGCCGGCGTGCTCGGGCACGCCTCGATCCTCGCGACCACCGCCCACTCCGACCAGACCTCGCCGATCCGTCGCGGGCTGCTGATCCGCCGCAACCTGCTGTGCGAGGATCTGCCGCCGCCACCGCCGTTCGCCGGTGGTGTGCCCGACGTCGATCCCAACGCCACCACGCGCGAGCGGTTCGCGATGCACACCGACAACCCGGTGTGCGCCGGATGTCACCGGTTCATCGACGGCGTCGGCTTCGGGCTCGAGCACTTCGATCCGGTCGGCCGCTGGCGGAAGACCGAGAACGGACACCCGATCGACGCCACCGGTGATCTCACCGATGTCGAGCATCTCGGATCGGGGACGTCGTCGCCGTACGCGACGCTGCCCGAGCTGTCGGCGGTGATCGCGAACAGTCGCGCGGCACCCGCCTGCTTCGTCCGCCAGTACCTGCGGTTCTCTCGCGGCCAGCGCGAGACGCTCGCCCATCGCTGCGACCGGCTGTGGGTGCAAGCTCGGTTCGACGCCGCCAACCACGACATCCGCGAGCTCCTCGTCCAGTCGATGCTCGCGCCTGGCTTCCGGGAGCGCAAATGAATCGTCGCCAACTGCTTCGCGCCGGTGGCGCCTCGCTGCTCGCGTTGCCGTTCGTCCGCCTGCTCGAGCGGCGTGCAGGTGCGCACGTCACGCCGACCACGGCGCGGCGGCTGATCATCTACTACTACCCGGACGGCGTGCCCGGTCCGTCGAGCAACGGCGAGCCGAGTGCGTGGCACCCGAGCGGCTCGGGGACGCAGTTCACGCTGCCCGACGTGCTGGCGTCGCTCGCCCCCTACCGCGATCGCTGCGTGTTCTTCCGCGGGCTGTCGATGGGCGGCACCGATGTCGGAAGCCATCCCGGCGGCGCGAAGAAGCTGCTGACCGCCACCGATGGCGGCAACGGCATCTCGATCGATCGCCGGCTCGCCACCACGGTGGGCGCGTCGGATCCGTTCTCCTCGCTGATCCTCGGCGCGATGGCGAACCACAACGGCGCCTCCGGCGACAAGCACGTGTCGTACGTCGCACCCGGCGTCACGGTCTCGCCCGACGACGATCCGGCGGGAGCCTTCGCGCGCGTGTTCGGCGCCACCGGCATGACTGGTGGTGGTGGTGGTGGTGGTGGTTCGGGCCCCGATCCGCGGACGCTGTCGGTGCTCGATCTCGCGCGCTCCGATCTCGAGTCGCTGCGCGGCAAGCTCGGCACCACCGAGAAGAGCAAGCTCGACCTCCACCTCGAGGCGATCCGCGAGGTCGAGCAGCGCGTCGGCGGCGTCGGGCCCGGGCCGACCGCGACCTGCGAGAACCCGGTGATCGACGCCGGTGGCCTGGCGGGGAGCGCGCTCTACGCGCCCGAGAAGTTCCCCCAGATCCTGCGCGCGCAGATGGATCTGATGGTCCAGGCGATGGCGTGCGGGATGACCCGCGTCGGCGTGATCCAGGCGTCGCAGCACACCAGCGAGCTGATCATGTCGAGGTTCATGGGCACGCCGATGTACGACCCGGGCTTCGACATGCGCAGCCATCAGGCGTCGCACTACGGCGCGTCGCACGATCTCGCGCACCGCGAGTACCTCGCGTTCAAGCAGCAAGCGACCTGGTGGATCGATCAGCTCGCGTACCTGCTCGGCTCGCTCGCGGCGCGGCCCGAGGGCGAGGGGACGATGCTCGACTACTCGCTGGTGCTGTGCTGCACCGAGGTCTGCGACGGCAACACCCACGGCCACGACGACATGCCGTTGATCCTCGCCGGCGGCGGCGGAGGAAAGATCCGGACCGGTCGCGTGCTCGACAACGGCTATCGCCGGCACGGCGACCTGATGGTCTCGATCGCGCACGCGATGGGCGATCCGATCACGTACTTCGGCGACAGCTCGAGCGGCCTGCTCCCCGGGCTGCTGAGCTGATCACGTCGCTTCTGGCACGGAAGCTCGATCCTGGCCGCCCGTCCCGTTCTATGGTCCGCGCGTGCGCAAGCTGGTTGCTCTCGTCCTGTTCGCCGCGTGCAGCGGCCCGTCGAAACCACCCACCGTTCCGGCTCCGGTCGACCCGACGGGACCGGTAGAGCCGGCGCCCTCCCCGGTGGCCGAGCTGCCGGTCGCCGCCCCCAAGCCGAGCGCGCCCGTGGTGGTGATGCCCGAGGTGATCGCCTCCGCCAAGAAGGCGTTGCTCGCGAAACACGGGGACGCGCAGCGCGCGCGGATCGAGCGCGGCGTCTCCCAGGTGGCGGCGCTGTGGCGTGCCGAGGATGGCGATCTCACGAAGTTCGTGAGCGAGCACTTCCTGTCGGAGCCCAAGGCGATCGACGCGCTGTTCGATCGGCTGCAGAAGCAGCTCGAGCAGGTCGACGGTCACGGCCTCGAGCTCGGACGCTCGCTGCGCTGGGACACCGAGGTCGACACCGGCGCGCAGTTGCCGGTCGACTCGCTGCTCGCGGCGTTCGATCCCGGTGCCCACGTCACCGAGGATCTGTTCAACGCGAAGGTCGCGTTCGCCGCGCTGCTCAACTTTCCGCTCACGACCCTCGAGAGCAAGCTCAAGGACGGCGAGGGCTGGACGCGCCGGCAGTGGGCCGAGTCGAAGCTGACCGGCCGGTTCGATACCCGGATCCCCGGCAACATCTCCGCCCAGATCAGCGCCGCGGCCGCCGCCGCCGACGAGTACATCGCCGGCTACAACCTGTGGATGCACCACGTCGTCGACGACAAGGGTGCACGCCTGTTCCCGTCGGGGAAGCGGCTGATCAGCCACTGGAACCTGCGCGACGAGCTCAAGGCG
>Ga0075163_10013558_pt1 | contig 10550 bp, 7 predicted proteins | sample JI1023141ADNA_FD_71478 | JGI IMG/M metagenome (GOLD analysis project Ga0075163, IMG submission 71478) | Wastewater effluent complex algal communities from Wisconsin, to seasonally profile nutrient transformation and Carbon sequestration -... | ecosystem: Engineered > WWTP > Effluent > Algae... | reverse complement strand
AGAAACAAGAAAAATAAACGACTCGACCACAATCTAACTTCCACTCCAAAAAAGTTAATGGAAATTATTCTAAACAGTAATAATCTAATTGAGATTGACCTTAAAAATAGCCAATTTGCAATTCTCGCTTTTTTGATGAGCAAAGACCCAAACGTAGATAAATCCAAGGATTTTGTGACATTTTGCAAGGTAACAGCAGCTGGCAAATTATATGAGTACATAGCCACGGAATTCCGGCTTTCAAATAGAAATGAAGCAAAGACAATGATGATGGAACTTGCTTTTTCAAGTCACAAATATAAATCGCCTGAAAAAGTAAAATTAAAGACCTTATTTCCTACTGTGGTAGCATATATCGAAAACTATAAAAAAGAAGCGGTAAGAAAATATGATTCAAAAGCTCACAATCGCTTTGCAATTCTGCTTCAAAAAACTGAATCCAAAATATTCATTGACCATCTGTATTTTGAGTTAAAGATTAGGCAGGGCTTCTTTATACTTACGAAACATGATTCGCTTATAGTTCAGAAGCATGATGAAAAGCACATTAGACGATTTATGGAGGATTATTTTGCCGAGATTGGCTTAAATTGCACCATCAACTAATAGTCCATGACCTTAGCTAATTATTTTGCCTACTGGGATAATTTTATTCAAATTTGGAAAGCTGCAAACACAGCAGCGTCATTTGAACAGCGACAGAAGAAACTTATCCTAAGTTTCTTTCCAAAAGCAAGCAACGAATTAGTCGAACAATTGGTATTTAAATATCCCGGCAAAATTTCGAATGAGCCATCGGGCAAAAATAACAGTTTTGAGTATTTGCCGGAACCTTATTGGGGTTTTACTCCTAAAAGCCAAAAGCCATTGGAATATGTAGTTGTCAATTACAATCCTGCATCTGGAGGTTCATGTCAGGAACGAAGCCACAACAATATTAAAAAAATAAATTCCTATGAAAGTTACGTCGGAGAGCAACTTGAACTTTATTCAAAGCTTCTTCTCGCTGGAGATATCAGGAAAAATAACTCACCTAAACCTTCTCAATTTGCCACAACCAATTGGCATAACTCAAGACGCGCTCATAAGCTTTCTGACCTAAGATTGGAGTCACCAACTCAATATTATTCTTGTAAGACAGAGCCAGCAGTTTTCAACTATTTGGGTATTGACCTTGCCCCCTGGCATTCCAAAGGCATATCAGATCTCAATGGGTATATAGAGGATAATGCGCAGGCTGTAATACACTTTTCATTATATTTCGCAATCGAAGCTGCAAGGACAATACAGAATCCATTATTTCGAAATAAAATTATCATGCGAACCAATTTAACGAATTTCGTAAAATATTTTCCTAACACTTCCGGTTTCAAATATCAAATTAAAAATTCAATCAAGCATGGGGAAACGTATACTATGCAAAATATCTCACTTGTACACTACCCCGGTATCAAAATCATTTTAGTTTGGGGAAAAACTTGCCAAAATAATTTACCAAACCACGAGTTTATGCGAAAAGTATTGAAAAAATAGTCCTTCTTCCATTAACATTAATATTAGTTGCTTATAATGACATTATGGAGCTACCGTTAGTCATAGGACGTTCAAGCATTAATCAGGAATTTTCTACCAACATAATAGCACTACCCCATCTCTTTATCTCATACAGTGACGAAGACCACATGCGGCAGCTCATAAACTCATTTTGCAACCAGCTCGTCGTACCGAATTTGAACTTTTTCCTGGCAGTTCATAAGGAAACTTATACTTTGGTTGAAACAATCATTCCAACAAGTAAAATCGCCAGCCTTTTCATTACAAATGAAGCGTTGGAAATCACTCCTATAAGCTATAAGATTTTTATGGACAAACTGATTAAAGAATTGAATAAACGGTCAAACCTTTTGGCTAAATTCAATATTTCAAATATCAAGGAGTTAAATAGCCTAATGAAATCAAACAAGAACTATAAAAGCATTAACAATATTATCGTGGTAGCAGACAATATATTTGAATTAGTGTTAAGCAAGCACAAGAAAACAGGCATTAATTTTCTTAAACTCGTTGTTGACGGACCAACATCTGGCATCCATTTAATAGCCGCCGGCGCCAATAGTTATAGGAATTTATTGAAACAACTAATTTATGTTCATCCTGCTCTAAAAACAATTTTGGATAAAAATAATATTTCGATGTCACTCAATAGCAATAATGCCTTGGGCGCTGAACTCATATTAACAGGAGAAGGGTTAAGGTTTTTTAAAGAACGGCATCAGGATGATTTTACAAAATTATATCCCTAAGAGCTGTGTTACTATACAAAATAACAGCTAAATCAAAAAGTATACTGCCCTCTGTGTAATTTTAATCATAGAATAATATTAAACAGGCTGATTGTTTTGATACCTTATCGTAGGAATCAATTAATATAATATTTCGACAAATGACAATACTTTATTTACATGGCTTTAATAGTGATGGTTCATCCACAACAGTGACAAAGCTCAGAAAAAGGATTAAAAACCTAATTAGTATTTCTTACGATTATATCATACCGGAAAAGGCATACGTTAAAATAAATGTAGCAATCAAACAAATATTATTTGAAGACTCACAAGTAATTCTGGTAGGCACGTCACTTGGTGGCTTTTGGGCCAATTTTTTCGCTCAAAAATATAAATTTAGTTGCGTGCTAATAAACCCATCTACATCTCCTTGGCTATCACTGTCTAAATATATCGGAATAAATGTAAATTTTAATTCTGGTGAGGAGAGAGTCTTAACTAAGAAAAACGTCGACGACTATAAAAAATATAAAGTGGAAATTATCCCAGGAATATTAAGATATGTTGTATTGGCAATTAACGATTGTCAGCTTGACTATCGAGTAGCAGAAAAGGTTTTCAAGAAGACTTCAATAATTGAATTAATAGATGGCGGCCACAGAATACAAAATGCAGATTCCATTGCTGACATAATTATCAAAGTGTCACTGAAAGAAAATAATACTAAATAATGAGTGTCAATATGAAAGTTCAAAAAGATTCCATTGAAAATGTCGGAATAGCAATCATAATGATAACACTTATCGTTGGCATTTTTAAAATTGGAAAAGAACTCTGGGAAAAAGACAGAAGGCTTTTTTGGAAAATAATGATTGGAGGTGCAGTCATTGGATTTATTTGGCAGTTAATTGAAACAATTAGTTTAACGTGTTAGTTATTATTCTTCATTTCTAACCTTAAAATACATTAGACTATCCATGAACAAATTAACAAAATAAAAAACATTTCGGGAAATTAAAAGTGATGTATCACCGTTCACCTTTCTTCCTATCCTTTTAATTTTTTTTCATCTTCCTCGATATAACTTTTCAATTTATTTATTCGGTCCACTTTTCTTACAAGCCTTTCAAAGTTTTCTTTAAGTACCAGTTGCCGTTGCTCTTTGAACGATTCTGTTCTAGCATTTTTAATTTGCTCCTTCAATACTTCCTCTCTCTGCAAAAGGCTCGTAAATTCTTCATTTGCCTTTGCTAGCGATTCTTTGTTCTTCGCTAAATTATTAATAATTTTCCCTTGATTTACAACTTTCTTTTTAATTGTAAGTATTTCTCCTTTTAATTCCCATGACTTTGAATAAAGGGATTTTATTGTACTGGAAATAAGCGGATAGTCAAATGCTAGCATCGTGGCATCGTCAAATAATATTCTTTTGTTTGCAATTAATCTAGTGTTACTAACTTCTATTCCATACTTGTTAAAAGAATTCAGTTTCTTTTTGTCAGAAGTAATTTGCCAAAGTAAATTCTTAATCATTTGTATTTCATTGTTGGTTAGATCAGGTTTTTTGATACAATCAATACTTACTGATTCAGCTCTCTCATTTGAATTAAGTTTAATTGCTAACTCCCCGTCAAGTTGAATAAACTTTTTATCATTACCTAAGTTTCCACCTTGCACCTTAACAAAATGCGGATATTGCAACTTATCGTTCAGAACTTGACATAGAATTTCTTGAAGGGATTTTCTTATAATTTTTGCGTTTATTTCCTTTAACTTGAAAATCCCTTCCCTTTCCTTCTCTATCAGATGTGTTCTTGAAAAAATAGGCTGTTTCGTACTAGGAGTAATTCCAATTTTATATAAATTAATCTTCTCCCCAATTAATCCTTTCAACATGTCCGTATCGTTGTCGATAAAGATATTTTCGACGGGAAGCGAATAATGTAGCCCCTCAATAGATATCATGAAGCCAACAATTTCTTTAATTCCAATACCTCTTACATTAAAAATACTGCGTAAAATTGTTGCTTCAATTTTATCCCCCACCTTCAATTTATCAAACTGATTTGAATAAAACCCCGGAATACGTTCAAGTAATGCAACGGGATTGCCTTTAATGTTTTTCCATTGTTGTATTAAATATTCATTCTCGTCTTTCTGTTCCTTCTTCAAATCAATCCCAAATTCCAGTATGTTTTCACGTTCTAATTCTTCATGAAATACCTCGACGAATAGGTCTTCCTTATTCTCCGAATTTGTGCGCTGTTGCTTGATTTCAAAAGAAGATATAATCTTTTTTGGCTTAGAAAGGGAGTCAATTTTTACTTTTGTATTAATTGAAGCTTTTAGATCACAATCTAAATTTGAAAACTGTTTTTCATATTTTGCTTCATCAAAATTTTTCCTGAATGCATTAATAATGTCTATAACATTGGCTTTAGGAACAGGTGCGAGATATTTAAATACAAAATTTGCAACAGGAACGCTCTGTCTTTTATTTTCTTCTACTGTTGCATAAACTTCATTTTGGTCAAAAATACTAGCTATCGCTTTCCTTTCATTAACCCAGTCGCCTGCACAATTATCAGAAATAATTCCTACCATTTTGTCTTTCAGATTTTCAAATACAATCCCTTCAACCTTTTTAAGTGATACAGTTTTATTATGCCAGGCAAGAGCGGTGAGGCATCTAACTCTATTTACTAAATCCAAATTGAGTTCTCTATATTGAATATTTTTTTTACCCTCACTAAATCTACTAATCAAAGCGTTTCGTGTTATCCTTATTGCAGCAAAACTGTTTTCATTGAGAGCATATTCTTTGATAAACCAATTTCTATAGCCTTTGGGAAGCTTTTTCCCAAATAGTGTCCCTTCAAACAACGAATATAGTTTACAGGAAAAGTCTAAATCATCAATACATCCAGCCATTAGACTTTCATGCATACGAACTAGATAATCTTTTGAAATTAGGTTCAGATTTTTATTCCATCTAAACAAACCATCCATTTCCCAGTAAAGTGAATTACCCATGTGTGGCATCATAGCGATAGCTGTCGCTGCCTCGATTAAACAAGTATATTTGTCTGCCAATTTTAATAGGCAGGCTACATCTAAGGAACGCTCTGTTGAATTGTATTCAGCTTTTGAATCTCCCAAAATATAACCTACAGCCTTTGATAATTCATATATTTCTAAACCATCTGCTGTAAAATCGCCATCCTTATCAATCAAGTTTCTTTCTTTAATAACAGCAAAAGCCCTTTGCCACTCCTTGTCATCTGGTCGAGTAAGCATTTCGTAATTGTCCATATCACTTTGCCCACTTGCTATTGCAGATAAAACCATAGGTTCCATATTTGACCTTTGAACTGCCGGAGTTGTGTAGTTGGGAAAGTATTTTATAAATTCTTCTTTACTATACAACTTTTCAACAAAACCCTTTTGAACTCTTCCTGCTCGGCCCCATCTTTGTCTGCAGCCCGCTTTGCTATGAAATTTAGTCTCTAGTGATTTTCGACAGGTACTGGAATTCCATTGTTCCTCTTTGATAATTCCAGAATCCACAACGTAAACGATATCTTCCAAAGTAAGTGAGGTTTCAGCACTATTAGTTGCAATTAAGATCCTTCTGTTTTTAAATTTATATTTAATAACATCGTCTCGTTCTTGGTCTGATAATTCACCATGGAATGGAAATATGTCAAATTCCTGAGTATAGCTCAATTTCTCACGAATAATATTGATTGCTAAATTTATATTGTCTTTCCCATCAAGGAAAGCTAATATTCCGCCCGTTTTAGTTCGATTGGCAAGTTCCAAAACCTTATTTGCTAACCTAAATGCAATATTTGATTTGTAATCATCCAAAAACATTTCTCCAGCCCTTCGATTTTCCTCAAATATCTTTTCATCAAAATCCTTCTTTTCGTTTAAATCTTTCCATCTCCAAGGGCTTTCTTCATATCCATGGGTTTTTTCGCTCTTATCAAAATTCAAGACTTTTACTTTTGTAGTCTTTGCGAAGAAACTCCGGAAAATCTCTGAATCTATTGTTGCAGAAATAATCATTAATTTCAGGTCTGGATACTTCAAAAGTTCTTTCGAGACGGTATTTATTATTGATTCAATATTATAGCTTCTTTCATGCGCCTCATCAATTACTACCATACTTAATTCTCCAAGAATTCCATCAGCTATCCAATTAATTAATGACCCGTCCGTTGTAAAAACCAGCCTATTTCTTTTCAGATCATAATTTAACTTATCAGTACTATAGCAATAGCCAATATCACATCCAGGGCCCACGGTGCAGCCACCAAATTTCTCACCGATAGAATTGGGTATTTGTATTGTAGCAGCTATTCTCGGCTGAGTAATTATAATAGGCCCATTCTTCGTAAAAAAGTCAATCTCTTTAGGGGAAAGTGGATACAATAATTTGCTTGGAATATATGTTGATTTGCCTGACCCAGTAGGAGCCATAATTATGACTACTTGATTACTTTCCAAGGCATCATATACCTCATAAATATTTTTTTCATTTAAGCCAATATCCATGCCCTTCATATTAGGCTCTACAGACTCTGATTTTGCTTGTATCCTTCGACCGTGGTCTATCTGACCTAAATAAGGATATCCCAATATTGAAGGTGACTGAATTCTCGATTTTAACGCAAAGTGAGAAGACGCAATAGTTTCTATTGCACGAGTATGCGCCATTCTACAATCCTTACATCTTTCAAGTCTACTTAGTCCTTTTTTCAAATCCCGTTGAAGTGAAGTGTCGGAATATTTAAACTGTTTCCCGCAATCTTTGCATTTTTGAGACCATTCCTTTGCCATTTCAATACCATTTTTTTAAACTGTCATATTCTTCTCCACGTTTTATTTTAGGAGTTATAATAAGCTTGCCTCTATTATAAAATTGACCTTTATTATTTTTTTCCAATACCTTTTTCAGGAAGGCCCTATATGTCCCAATTACAGCAGGCTCTAATCCTGTGTGATAGAGTTCGATGTGAACACCCTGAGTTTTTTCTAAAACCTCAGTAAAAAAGGCTTCGGCTTTTTCAAAACTTAACTTTTCCTGTTGAGCTATTGTCGCTTCCTCCAGGCGACTAATTTCACTATTACGAATAATACATGTTTCTACGATGCTGTCGAGTTCAAAATGTCTGTTTGATATTAAAGCAACTTTGATAACTTGTAAATTTTCATTTGGCACTATCTCAACCATTGAATACAAAGGGAAGTAATCGCTTATTGACCCATCTTCAAAAGCAAATTGAATTTTTCGGGGAATTATTTCCAAAACTTCAGTGATAGACTGCTTAACCTTTATTGTTTTCATTATTGTAGACTGCTTTATAAATAGATTTGCAATCTTAAATCCAAACGATTTCTCCCTTTCTTCATTTGCCTCTTCATCTACAACACTTTTGTCAACCATAACTTCTCTAATTACTGTAGGCTGCTTAGCAGCGTATACATGTTCCCTTAAACATGCGATAAGTCCTTCATGCCTAAGAAGCTTCTGAGCTTCAAATTGAGCCTTACTTTCAGTAGTTTCGCTCTTATTCTCATGTTGTCGAACGAGTTCTATGTTTATCCACCCTATCGGGTCTCCAGTTGTAAGTGCATACAGTATTTGTTCATCAAAACGCCTTTGCTCAATTTTATTAGTATCTATTTGGTTAAATTCGTGAATGTTTGATATAAGCATCTCAGGCCGTTTATTATCCCGAAGGTTAATATTAATGTTCCCAAAAGAATATTCGTCGACAACAAAAACAATGGCTGCATTTGATTCTAATAATTTTTTATTCTCATTACCATCAAAATAATCTTTTATTGCTTTTAACTTATCTAATTCTACAAACGGAAGCAATACTGAAAAATCGGAAGTACTTTTGTCAAGTATTTCTTGAATCTTTGCCTCCAATATTTTAATTTCTACTCCTTTTTGAATAGCATATTTTTCAAGTATTCTACACGAATTATTGAATCGCTTTCTTTCTATCGAAATATCAATACCTTTTAGTATTTTTCTTGCTGAGTCTTTCGTTTGTTGGACAACAACAGAAATAGTTTGATTCTTCCAATCAGTTTTCGATATGGCTAATGCAGTAATTTTCATGTCCTATATCTTCGCGCCTTTTTAAATTTAGAAATAACTTCGTCATTAAGTTCTTCTGAACTAACAGGTATAATTAAATAATTAAGTTTATGCTGACTAATAAGTGATAAATAAATAGAATTAAAATCAGGAAGTTTCAAAATGTCGTTTGTATATAAAATGACTTTTTTCCCTTCTAGTCCTTCAAATGCTTTAATGTCCAATTGTATTTGTTCGACAATATTAATCAACGCACTTCGCGGTCTTGAACGAACAGTAAGCGTTTCTCCTAATTTAAGTGGCAAAGATTCATCCTCAGACAACCAGTCAATAAAGCAATTTTTTGAAATTGAAACAACAAATAAATCATTTCTAATACTTATTTGGGTCTCAATTTTCTCATCTTCAGATGAGATTTGAATCTTTTCCTTCAATTTACTGAACGCTAATGCGCATCTACCAAAACTCAATGATTCAGAATAGAGTAATCTGACTTCAGGATTGTCTCTGCCAAATATTACAGCCTTAGTTCTGGGTGCATTTATAATTAACCAATTGATTTCTTCAATTGCCCAAACCCTCCTGTTAATTAAAAAACATATGCCTTGCAATGTCAATTCCTTTGCTTTCTCTAATTCTTGTATTATAGCCTTGACGTCATTCTGAATTCCAAGAAGTGATGAAAAAATACTAATTGATTCAGAATGATTAATTACTCCCTCATTCTCTTGTTGAAGTTTAATTTCAAAATTATTTAGAACTGAAAGCACTGTTGCAGGGATTCTATTCGCTACAAATCTTACTTCCATACTTGTTCCTTTCATGTAAGCATCAGCAAGAATCAGAGCCAATAGAGCCTTGGTTCCATGGCCCGTTTCATAATTTGGATGTTCTGTTGAAAGAAAAGTATCTACCTCAATTCCATTAAAGTTCTCGTTGTATCTAAAAGCTGTTAACCCTACAACTAAATCATGAACGCAGCATCTGTGTACCCGCCAATGCCTGGCTTTAAATGGAACAGAATTATCTGTATGGTTATACTGTAATCCATTTTCATTATTTGTATCTATTAAATTTTCTAACCTTTGCAAACCAGAATTAATTTCAAGCTTTGTACGGTCATCATCTTTGATGTACTCACTAAATAGCTTCCCCAGATCCCGAGGAGAATCAGTCGAGTTTAAATAAATCTCAACAAGTGGAGCATCAATATTATTTCCCCTTGTTAAATCTAAGCACAGCATTCTGTCATCATAAATTCTTATCGCTAGATAATTTTGACATTCTGGTCTGGCTATTCTCAATAATGATGTGGCTCCTAAAACTGTTGAAAATTCATAGGTAGCTGGTAAACCTAAAATCGGCAAACCGAAAGCAACACCACTTCCTCTATGCCAAAGAAAATCGCCATATGAATTTGGAATTCTTACTTTTAATTCAGTTTCTATCAGTGATATTTGCATTTGCTTTGTCATCTACTTTTCGTAGTTTATATTTTCGCATATACCCACTTGAGGAACATTATACTTACTAATCATTTGTGAATATTTTTTATTGTTTTCGGATTTAAAAATAGAGGTATTAATTCTATCAATGCCCAACAAACCTTCTCCAGGAATCACAAACTCACCAAATTCTTTTTTGAATTTTTCGTCAATTAATATTGTTTCTTTAATTATTCCGTAATTAAAATCCTCAATCTTACTAATAAATTTTTCTCCAAATTGGGCGTTAGTTAGGAAATAAAACTCCTTAAAGGCAGGATTTTTAAAAGATTTTTCAATACCAGCTAGTTGAATATCCAATCCCGTAGTATAGTCATACGTTTTATGGTTAATTTCTTTTTTTAGATATTTTGTATCTAACCCTATAATATCAAACACTGCCGGTATTGGAGGAAATGGATCTTCTTTAACCCTAGATATCAATGTATCTGCTTCTAGAAAACTATCGCTTTTACTATTTAAAGAATATCTTGAAGGTAGTTTTTGACCGAACCCAATTATGTCATTGTCTTTAATTGCCAATTTGTTCCCAAGCGAAGTCGAAATTTCCTTTTTTTGGATAATAGAAGCTACTGTTAGCAAAGCTCCTCCCCTCTTTACAGATGGAGTCTCTTTATCTTTAGAATACTGATTCACTATTAA
>Ga0075163_10013556_pt1 | contig 10550 bp, 10 predicted proteins | sample JI1023141ADNA_FD_71478 | JGI IMG/M metagenome (GOLD analysis project Ga0075163, IMG submission 71478) | Wastewater effluent complex algal communities from Wisconsin, to seasonally profile nutrient transformation and Carbon sequestration -... | ecosystem: Engineered > WWTP > Effluent > Algae... | reverse complement strand
GCGAGCGGCCGATCGGTGTCCACCGTGTCGCCGTCGTCCGAGGCCTCGGGCACCTCCCAGTCGTCGTCATCCAGGTCAAAAACCGAAGACGAATCAGCCACTTGCAGGGTCGCGGACCCACCCTGGATGTGCTGGAAGATCCGGCGTCGATCGAGCACATCGGTGGTGAGCTCGTCGAGCTCCGCCGGCTCCAACTCCTCCGGCATATCGGTGAGCAGGGGCACCACATCCACCCCATCCACCTCGTGGATGGCCAGCAACGCCGAGGCCTCCACCACCTCCCCGCCGGGCAGATCGGCGAGGATTTGGTCCACCGGGCGCCGAATGGGGCTGAGCGGCAGGGTGGTGCGGGCGCGCACGTCCTCGGGCAGGTCGGGCCGCGGCGAGCGAAAGGCCATGATGTCGCGGGTGCGGCTGGTCAGGGCGGGCGCGGCCACCAGCAAGCGCTCAAACGTCTGCCGCAGCCGGTCCGCCTCGGGGTGGCCGGGGGTGATGGCCAGGGCCGAGCGGCAATCAGCCAACGCCACGTCCACCTCGCCCCGGCGCGCCAAGACCTCGGCCCGCGTCACCAGAAACCCCGACGCACGGCGGCCCTCACCCAAGGCGAGGGACAAGCGCGCAAGGTGTTCCAAATGCTCAAGATTTTCCGGCTCGGAGGCCAGGAGCTGCTTGTACCCGGACAGGGCCTGCCGCAATCGCTTGCGCTCGTCCGCGCTCATCCCCACCTCCGCGTGTGCGTCGCGGACGCCCTGGGTTGGCGGCGCGCGGCAGCCTGCTCTGCATAGCAGGAGTGCGCCCCTCTCGACTACGACCTCCGCGCCCGCTACCACTGGGGCCACCCCTCGACCTCGGAGGCCCCATGCTCCCGCTCCTCATCGGCCTGCTGGCCCCCACCCCCATCGCCACGGCGGAAGCGGGCCTGGGCGCGGCCGTCTGCGGCGCCCGCGGCGACGTGGACTGCCAGCGCGCCACCACCGGCGTTGCCTTCGATCTGCGCGGTGCATGGCACCCCGCGCCCTGGATCGGTCTGGGTGCCGGCGTCCTCTACGCCTCGCTGCCGGCCGACGGCACCGATGCCGGCACGCTGTGGGCGGTGGGCCCTGAGATCACGCTGCTCGCCCACCTCACCCCCACCTTCCGGCTGCTGGGGGCGGCGATGGTGGGCTTCGATCGCATCGCCGGCACGGGCGGCAGTCAGACCGGCTGGGGCGCCCTCGGCCTGCGCCTGGGCGCGCGGCGCCAGCTCACCCACGGCCTCGATCTGGGCCTCGACTACGGCCTGCTGCGCCCCCGCTTGGATGAGCTCTGCGAGGCGGGCACGTGCGGCCAGGTGGAGGCGGCGCTGGTGCATCGCTTCTCGTTGGTGGTCGGCGTGTCATTCTGGTAGGAATGCCGCGCGTTGAAGCCGAGCATTGAGGTCCAGGCGGCACCACCGCCGGGGCGCGAAGGAGGGGAGGAGAGCCGTGATGCTGGAAGCCAAGGTCTACAAGTGCTGGTCGTGTGGCCACGAGCTGGACATGACCGTGAAGGTCCAGCGCCGCGACAGCTGCCCCGCCTGCGACGCCGATCTCCACGTCTGCAAGAACTGCCGCTTCTGGGATCCCGGCTACCACAACGAGTGCCGCGAGAACACGGCGCACTTCATCCGCGACCGCGAGAAGGCCAACTTCTGCATGTCCTTCGAGTTCAAGTCCACCACAGACGCGGACGCCCAGGAAGCCAACGACGCGCGCTCCCGCCTGGAGGCGCTGTTCGGCAAGCTCAAGAAGTAGACCGGGAAAAAAGCGAGTCAAACCGGATACTTCGACCGGAGACTTCTTCGGCTGCCCGAGACCTATCGGGCGTACCTCCCCTGCCGATCACGCCGAACATCGTCCACCACGGTCCACCCACCCGGCGGGTCCTCTTCTCGTGTTATCGTGCAGCGTGGGGCGTTCGGTCAGCGCGGACTCGGTCAGAAACCCCGAATGATTTCGAGCACTTCTCGAAGCCCACTCGCCTGCAGGTCGGTCCACTCCGGCCAGCCCGGCAGCGCCCCCACATGCACCGTGTGCACTCCCGCGTGGCGGCCCGCCTGCAAGTCGTAGAGGTAGTCCCCCACCATCACCGCCTGCTCCGGCGGCGCCTGCCACTGGTGGAGGAGGAGGTGAACGCCCGCCGGATCGGGCTTGGCGGCCGCCTCCTCCCGCCCCACCACCCGCTCGGCAGGAAACCACCGATCCAGCCCGCAGCGGGCCAGCGTCGCCCGCGCTATGCCGTGCAGGTTGCGGGTCAGGATGCCCAGCGCGCAGCCCCGCTCGGCCAGGTGGGTGAGCAGCGCCACCGCCCCGTCGGCCGGCGCCGCCGCCGCCAGCGCCTCCCCTTCCCACGCCGCCACCGTGGCCAACAGGCCCGCCTGCTCACCGCGCGGCCGCTCGGCGATGGCCTCGAGAATTGGGGCGCCGCTGGGCAACCCCAACCGGCGCCGCAGCGCCTCGAAGTCGTGCACCGCCAGGGTCAGGGTGCCATCCAGGTCGAAGATCCAGTGGGTGGCGCGGGCCAACGCCGCGGCCGACTTCACTCGTCCACCAGCGTGAAGCGGCTGTAGGCGCTCGACACCGCGCGGGGTCGGCCCACGGCAACGTCGGTGTGGTAGCTGAAGGCATCCACCGCGCGCACCCCCGCGGGCGGGGTGGGCAACGTCACCACAAAGGTGCTGTTGTCGAGCCGGCTCATGGGCACGTTCTGCCACACCGCGTCTTCGTAGGCGCGCTCGGAGTCAGGTGCGCGGTCGTAGGTGAACCAGAGCGTGGCGTTGTCGGGGCGCGGCACCGTGCGAAAGCGCGCGAGCACCGTCATCGTGTCGCCCACCACGGTGGCGCTCAGCAGCGGCGGCGTCATCAGCCGGCTGCCCCGGCTCAGCGAAAACTCCAGCACCGCCAGCCGCGTGTCCTGGAAGGGCTGGGCCACCGGCACCGGCGCCCCTTGGGGCCGAAAGACCACCCCGTGCCCGACATTGGGCTCGATGCACATGGGGAACTCGCGGTCGAGGCGGCCGGCCTCCAGCAGGCCCGGCGTCTGCAAGTCGTTGCTTGCATTATGGAAAAAGAGATCCACCCGGCGCTGGTCCAGCGCCTCGGTATGCAGGATGGGCAGGCTCATCTGCTGGGCGTCGAACTTCACCCGCCGGCGTGCGCGCCCGGTCAACCCCTCGGGCAGGACGTCGGGTGGCAGCTGGGCCAGCGGGGTCAGCCAGGCGCTCAGGGCCACAAACCGCGGATCCTGGATGACCGCCGTCGTGGCCCCCAGCCCCCCGCGTGACCGCCCCGCCGCGCCGATGCGGTTGGGGCTGAAGCGGTCGAGCTCGGTGAGCGCCGCGGTGGCCGCCCGCATATAGGCGTAGCCCCACAGCCACAGCTCGGTGTAGCGCAGGTTGCCGGTGCGCTCGAACAGGATCTGCAGCTCGGCGGCCGCCGCCTCACCGTCCGGCCCCAGATCGGCCAGCGGCGCGATGCCCACCGCCACCATGCCCACCCGCACGGCCAGGAGCGACTCCACGACGCTGTCGATGGCCCGCACCTCGGGCGTAAACCCGCCATCCACAACGAAAAAGTTGCAGGGGCAGCCCTGCGCAGGGGCCACATACAGCAGCGGCACCCGCAGCTTGCGACCGGAGGGCAGCACGTCCAGCGTCATCTCGGCGCGCTTTTGGAAGGCGGTGCCGTTGAGCACCGGCACCCAGTCCTGCACCACGGAGAGCTCCAGCGTGCTGGGATCGACAGCGGCGTCCAGCGAGTAGGGCGGTGGGCCCACCTCGAAGGGCTCCATGTCCACCTCGGCGTCGCGCGGGGCCGCGTCGCGGGGCCACATGTCGAGCCCGACATCCAGCAACGCCGCGTCGAGGACCGCATCCGGTGGGGGCGCCCCCCGGTCCACCGGGCCCGCCTCCAACGCCGCATCCACTCCAGGAGGACCAACCGCTGCGCCACGGTCACAGGCGCAGAGGGCGAGAGCCACAAACATCCAGTGCCGCATGGCCGCCATTGTGGAGCGCGCGGAGAATTCTGTCACTTGGTCTGCCCCGCTGCGCTATCTTCCCGGCGCATCTGTCGTGGCCCCCCCAACCCTTGTGGAGCTTCCGCCATGCGCATCCTGTTCTTGCTCGCCGGCCTCTTCGCAGGTTCCGCCCTCGCCGAGCCGGGCGTCTGCCCGGACGGCCGCATCCTCATCAATGAGGCCCCGAAAGAGGTCTTCACCCGGCTCAAGGGCGTGGGCGACAAGAAGGCCGAGGCCATTGTCGCTGACCGCACCACCAACGGCCCCTTCGCCACCACGGGCGCGCTCAATCGCGTCAAGGGCGTCGGCGACAAGAGCCTGGAGAAGTGGGCCGCCCAAATCACCGTGAACTGCGCAGATCCCGTGGCGGCCGGTGCACCGCCGGCCCCCGCCGGGGACGCAGCCCCCAGCGACGCAGCGGGCGAGAAGGCTGAGGGCTGGGCCGGCGCGGGCGCTGAGGCCAACATCATCAACATCAACACCGCCACCGCGGCGGAGCTCAACGGCCTGCCGGGCATCGGCCAGAAGACGGCGGACGCCATCATCGCCGCGCGCGCTGCCAAGCCCAACGCGAAGTTCACCTCTCTGGACGAGCTCAAGGAGGTCAAGGGCATCGGCGACGCCAAGCTGGAGAAGCTGCGGCCCCACCTCAAGCTCGAGTAGCCACCGCCCCTGCCATGTCGCACTACGTTATCGGCGACGTCCAGGGCTGCGACCGCTCCCTGGCCGCCCTCCTCCGACGCATCGCCTTCCACCCCGAACGCGACCGCCTCTGGCTCGTGGGTGACCTCGTCAACCGGGGCCCCGCCTCCTTGGAAGTCCTGCGGCGCGTGCGCGATCTGGGTCCCGCCGCCACCACCGTGCTCGGCAACCACGATCTGTACCTGCTGGCGCGCTTCGCGGGCCTGCCCCCCAAAGATCGCGACACGCTGGAGCCGGTGCTCAAGGCCCCCGACGGCCCCGCGCTCTGCGACTGGCTGCGCACCCTGCCCCTGGCCGTCTACGACGGCACCCACCTCATGATCCACGCTGGCCTGATGCCCACGTGGACGCTCGCGGAGACTCTCGCCCGCGCCCGCGCCGCCGAGCTGCGCCTGCAAGGCCCCGATTGGGGCCGCTTCGTGCACGGCTTGCGGCCGCACCAGGGTCCCGATCACGAGACGGTGGCCGTCCTGACCCGCCTGCGCATGCTGACGGACGACGGCGAACCCGAGTGGCGCTACAAAGCCCCCCCCGAGCACGCACCCATGGACCTCACGCCGTGGTACCTGCACAGCGCCCTGCTCCAGCACCACGAAGCCCGCGTCCTCTTTGGCCACTGGGCCGCCCTGGGCTTCCGGCAGCTCCCCAGCGCCGTGGCCATGGACACCGGCTGCGCCTGGGGCAAGCACCTCACCGCCATGCGACTCGAGGACAACGCCTTGTTCGCCGTGCCGCTGTTGGACGTGGTGGAGGGTGGCCAGGGGTGAAGAAAATCCAGTGAAGTTCAGCACTTCGGCCGGTGCGCACCCATGAGGCTCACCTTCGCCACTGACCACCCCGATCCCTTCATCACCCACGCCTGCACCTGGATCGCCACCTTCGCGGGCATCGATCTGGTGCCGGGCGACGGCCCGGTGGACGTCTACCACGGCCGCGATGTGACCCGTCCCTGCCGACTGCGGCTGCCGGTCGAGCCCGGCCTCAGCGAGGAAAAACCCTTTCCTTTCGACCTCTTCGCCCTCTTGCGGACCTGGATGACCGACGCGCAGCACACCGACCTGCCCGCGGAGGCCTGGGACGCCCACGACCGCCTGCGCGCCGGCGCCTCCCGCCAGGCGGCGCTCGGCCAGCTCACCCGGCCCATCGTCAACCACGCGCTGCTCAGCTTCCGCGCCGCCTGCGAGGCCACCTTCGGCCGCCCGGCCCGCCGACCCCTGCCCAAAGGCAAGCGCGCCCTGGTGATCCTGAGCCACGACGTGGACGACCCGGTGGATCCCGGCGAGCCCCGCCACGCGCTCTGGTCCGCCCTGGCCGCCGCCCGCGCCGGCCGCCCCCGCGCCGCCCTGGGGGCCCTGCGCGCCGCCCCCACCCGGCTCATCCGCGGCCTGCGCGACCCCGGCCAGCACCACTGGCTCTTCGACGCCACCGTCGCCCTCGAAGCCCGCCACGGCTTCCGCTCCAGCTTCTACTTTGCCGCCACCCCCCACTTCCTGCCCGGCGGCCACCCCCGCGACGTGCCCTACGACGTCGCCGCCCCCGCCTTCCGGCGCACCCTGCACCACCTCACCGCCGCCGGGGCCGAAGTGGGCCTGCACATGGGCTACCGCGCCCGCGACGACCGCGCCCTGCTCGCCGCCGAGAAAGCCCGCCTGGAGCGCGCCCTCGGCGCCCCCATCCAGGGCGGCCGCCACCACTACTGGCACCTCGCCCGCCCGTTCTGGCCCACCCTCACCGAGCACGCCGCCGTCGGCCTCACCTACGACAGCTCCCTCGCCTTCAACGACGCCCCCGGCTTCCGCCTGGGCGCCGCCTTCCCCTTCCAGCCCTACGATCCCACTCGCGAAGTGCCCATCCGCTGCTGGCAGGTGCCGCCGATGGCCATGGATGGCGCGTGGTTCTACGACGAAAAATGCACGGTGGATCAAGCACTTGCCGACTCTGCCGCCTTGCTGGACCAGCTCAAAGCGGCGGAAGGCCTGGGCGCCATCGACTGGCACGTGCGCGCCTCAGCACCGGGCAATCGGCGCCACGCGCGCTGGGCCGAAGCCTACGGCGAGATCCTCGCGCTCTTGGCCAGTGATCGTGAGGTGGCCGTGCTGCCCGCGGCCGAGGCCCTGGCGGTTTGGCGGGGTGCACCGAGCTGACGGTGGCCGGCCAGCTCCCCGCGCCAGCGACCCACCGCCTGAGGTACAGTGCCCGCCATGCTGCGCCTCATCCTGTTGCTCCTCCTCCCCCTCCCCGCCCTCGCCCAGTTCACCGCACTCGATCGCCAGCGCCACGCGGCCTTCATCGGTGGCCGGCTGGACTACTCCAACCCCAATGATTCCAATGCGTTGCGGGCCGAGATCTACGGCCAAACCTTCTTTCGCGGCATCGGCCTCTACGGCCAGCTCCCGCTGAGCTACTACGCCCCTGACGGAGGCGACGCCGAGACCGCCCTGGGCAACGTCGACCTCGGGGTGTTCGGCACCGTTGGCGCCATCGGCCGCGACGTCATGCTGCGCGCCGGCGTGGTCCTGCCCACCAGCGAGGGTGCGGGCGAAACGGCGGTGGTCAACCTGGTGAACCAGTGGCCCCGCCTCACCGATCGAGCCCTGCACCTGCCCGACAGCTCCGCCTTGCGGCTCAGCGCCACCCCCAGGTTCGGCGGGGGCCGCTTCTTCGCCCAGGCCGATCTCGGCGCCGACATCGTCTTCCCGCCCGGCGACCAGGACTCGGTGACGCTGCTGCGCGCCAACGTCGCCCTCGGCCTACGGGCCGGACCGGCCAGCCTCGCCGCCGAATTCGTCAATGTTTCCCGGGTGGATGGCCTCAAGGAAGAGGGCGACGACGCCTTCTACAACCAGGTGGTTTTCTCCGTGCGCAGCGGCCTGCTCTACGCCGCCTTCGGGGTCCCGCTGGACGACGACGTGGACCTCATCACGGTGGGCGCCGGCCTGGAGTGGAGCCTCGGCGGCAGCGGCGGCGGCACCGCCCCGCGACGCGCCCCCCCGCCCAAGCGGCGGCGCTACCCGCGCTGACCAGCAGTCCGGGGGTCCTGGGCGGTCCGCGCGACGTCCAGTTGCACGGCGCGCGCGCGGCGTGGATCATGGTGCCATGTGGACCGAGCTGACCCCAGAGGAGCTGGCCGCCCTCCCCCGCGCCCCCGATCAGGCCACCTGGGATGCCCTGACCCCGGCCGAGCGCGCGCGGGTGGTCGCCGCCTTGCCGAGCCTCGTGATCGAGGCCGGCCCACCCGAAGGTGACTTCCACAGCGCGGCGCGACTGACCGCCCGCGAGACCCTCGAGGAGTTCTTCCGCAAGCGGCGGCCGGGCGTCTACATCGGCAGCGACCTGGCGGTCTATTACCCAGCCGCCCAGCGCTGTTATCCCGATCTGTTTGTGGTGTTCGATGTGGACCCCGGCCCCCGCGACGCCTGGGTGGTCAGCCATGAGGGCAAAGGCCTGGACTTCGTCTTGGAGGTCATCTACCACGGCCACCGCCGCAAGGACCTGGTGGACAACGTCGCCTTCTATGCCAGCCTGGGCATCCCCGAATACTTCATCTACGACCTGCCCCAGCAGCGCCTGTTGGGCCACCGCCTGGCCGAAGGCACCCGCAGGTACCTGCCCATCCTGCCCCAGTACGGCCGCTACGCCTCGGCCTCCCTGGGTATGGACCTGGTGCTTGAAGATGGCGGGCTGCAGTTCTATTTGAACAATGCACGCCTGCTCTCACCCCGCGATCTGGCGGTCCGCCTGCGCGAGGCCTTGACCGACGTCGAGCTGCGCAAGGAAGAGGAGCGCGTCGCCCGCGAAGCTGCCGAGCGCGCCCAGGAAGCCGAGCGCGCCGCCCGCGAAGCCGCCGAGCGCGCCCAGGAAGCCGAGCGCATCGCCCGCGAAACCGCCGAGCGCGCCCAGGAAGCCGAGCGCACCGCCCGCGAAACCGCCGAGCGCGCCCAGGAAGCCGAGCGCACCGCCCGCGAAGTCGCCGAAAAGCGCCTCGCCGAGGCGCTGGCCGAGCTGGAGCGGCTCCGAGGCCACTGAGTCCCAGGCCTCTCCTCAGAGCGCCTCCACCGCACGCACCCGCCCACCTGAACCGCCGGCCATCGTCGGCTCACCCCTTGGCACGCCATCTGCAACCACTGCCCTCCACCAGGCAAGGCGGAGGCGCGATGAGGGTGCACGGCAAGGCGAATGTGCTCGGGTGGGTGTTCGGGCTGTCCCTGCTTTTGGGGTTCGGGTGCAGCAGCGGCACCAGCGCCGAGCAGACGGCGGCGGACGACGAGGCAGCCTTCCAGGAGAAGACCACCGGCTGCAGCCAGGGCTGCTGCGGCAGCCCCTACAACTGCCGCGTACCCGACCCCGAGCGCCGCACCGGCTGCTCGGGCGCCCGGCTGCGCAACCCGTCCATCGGCGGGTGCGACTTCCCGCTGCGCGCCGACGGCGATCTCGCCCTCATGGACGGCTTTGGCACCCCCATCGGCCAGATCCAGGATGGCGCCGTCAAGCTCAACCAGGGCATCCGCAAGCGCCTCGACGGCCGGTGGCTGGTCTACGTCTTTGGCACCCACATCCGCACCCTCGATGGCCGCACCAGCTCCGCCTCCGGCTGGATGTGGCAGGCCACCCTCGTGCACGCCGACGCCGTCCAGGGCTACACCCTCGCCCTGACCGACCCCCACCAGGGCACCTACGCCGCCCGCTGGCGCACCACGACGGCCAACCGCGACGCCTACGAGCCCCTGCACCTCGTCGCCCCCACCGGCGAGCACTACCCCGCCCACGACTACCTGGTCCGCCCCTACGGCCTGGTCCACCTGACCTACAGCGTCCCCGGCTTCAACCTCGGCGGCCAGGCCACCGACTCCTTCCCGCCCGGCACCCTCTTCCGCCGTTCCCGGGGCGTCTCGCAGATCGAGGTGCCCCTCTACGGCCCCCGGGGCTACCGCTCCGAGCGCAGCCTCCACTTCATCTACGGCTACGTGTACGACGGCGAGCAGCGCCGCTATGGCTGGCTCGCCAAGGAAGCCATGGAACTGAACCCGGAAGCCGTCGCCATGCCTGCCGGCGTGGCGGCCGACCCGGCTGAGCCCGAGGCCGCGCCGGCGGAGCCCGGGGCCGCGCCCGAGCCGGAAGACGAGCCCGAACCGGAGGCTGGGCCCGAGCCCGCCCCCGCGCCGGAACCCGAGCCCGCCCCTGCTCCGGAGCCCGCCCCCGAGCCCGCTGCCCCGCCGCCGGACTGCTCCGCCCGCTGCTGCGACCAGTCCGTCCAGAGCGGCCTCGCCGCCGCCAGCCCCCAGGCCTGCATCCAGGCCTCCGGCGACGCCTGCGACGCCCACGGCCATGTCCTGCGCACCCGCTTCGACGGCGAGGTCGTCTACGGCCTCGATCGCCGCTGCTGGGCCCTCTGCGCCCACCGAGCCGCCTACCACGTCGTCGAAGGCGTCGTCGAAGGCTGCACCGATGAAGCCCGGGCCTGGTGCGCCCAGAGCGACCGCGGCGGCCTGACCGACGCCGCCTGGAGCGAGTGCCAGCCGTAGGCCAGTGGAGGCCCGCAGGGTGGGGTCAGTCGACCCCACTGGGGCCATTTCACCCCGGTTGCTGATCCCCAGCCTGCCATTCCGAACCATTCGGGGTCATCAGACCCCAGCCCACTCCCAGCGGTCCTGCATCCATCCCCGACCGGCGAGCTGGGGTTGATCGCGGTCAGGTCTCACCCACGCCAGACTTGGGGGCAGCCATCCGGCCCCGACTCAAGTACCCGGTTTCACTTCGATCGTCGGCCCGCCCGCCCCAGGGACCCGACCACCTCAACTGGCACTTGATGGGTC
>Ga0075163_10013555_pt1 | contig 10551 bp, 7 predicted proteins | sample JI1023141ADNA_FD_71478 | JGI IMG/M metagenome (GOLD analysis project Ga0075163, IMG submission 71478) | Wastewater effluent complex algal communities from Wisconsin, to seasonally profile nutrient transformation and Carbon sequestration -... | ecosystem: Engineered > WWTP > Effluent > Algae... | reverse complement strand
AATAATTTGCTGTCCATAAAGATGCCTGTGCATGTAAAGCACCATATCCACTTGGCAGTACAGCTAAACCTCCTGTTTCAAATTCAGGATCCATCTCTAACGGACCATCAACCCAAATGGGTGCATAAAATGCCATCTTGCTTCCTTGGTTTGTGCCTCTTAAACCAAAAGCATCTGCTTGAGCTTGTGTCATTCCCAAAAATATTTCCAAATTTTTGTATTCATTATCAGTAGCTACATGCCAACCTGTAGGACACAGACCTTGTGTATTTCCATCAAAGTCATAGTTTACAGCTTCAAACCACTGGTAAAGGCCGCCAAAAGTATCACACTTCATTGGGTTATTATTGATACAATATTTTTCAAAAATACCATTGTCTAATGATAGGGTTCCCCAAGGTATCATGGTTCCAATATTTAAATTTTCTCTCATCCAACATTTTCCATTCAATAATATTGTAGGATAATTTTTACCTCCGTAAGGGAAATCATTACCACATTGCCAAGGATTAATTGTGGTTGCAGAATATTGAACTTGTCTCCATTTATTCATTGTGCTATCATATGCATATATGTGTTTGTCATTAATATTATATACGATTAGGCCATTAACAGGACTTTGGATAGCTGCAATCTCCAATGGGGTCATACGCGGAATTCTTAGTCCTTTATCTGAAGATGATAAATCAAGAATAGCACTTGAATGAGGTGAATAAGTACCAATTCCCACATTTTGATTTTGTGCAAACAGAAGCTGACTTACTAAAACTAAAGTAAAAAATAATATTTTGTCCATGGTATTTAATCAATTTTGATAAACTTAGTAAATTTTTGAAGTTCGTTAGTCCCAATTCTTAAGAAATAGATACCCGCAGGTAATAAGGATACATCTAAAGAATTGATTCCATTTTGTAAATCCGTAGATTTTAACTCATATTCTCTGCCAGTATTATCATAAACTTTGAAATTAAATGATGACTTAATACCAATAATGTTTATAAATAATTGGTTTGAGACAGGATTCGGATAAACTGTAATATTTGAGAAATCCTGATCAGAAATACTTACTGTACAGGAGCCCGCTCCAGTTGCACAAAACTGAGACCATGATGCATTAAAGCTGTTGCCATCACTGATTAATGCGTTAGTGTTACTTGTAAAATCTGGGTCAGAACAAAAGATTGATAAGACTTGTGGATAACAACCACTTAAATCATTATTTGCTACTGCTAAATAATTAAGGTTAGGTAAATTTCCATAATTTGATGGAATACTTCCATTAAACATATTGTTATCAAAATGAAGATTGATCAAACTTGGTTGTGTGTTACCACCTAAAATTGGTAATGCTCCCGTAAACTTATTATTATTTGCTACTATTCTTGACAAGGAAGTGAGGTTTGCAAAACAAGCTGGGAAATTGCCACTAAACATGTTATTGGAAACAACAAAGTGTAACATTTTATTCAGATTGCAAATTTCAGAAGGAAGACTACCACTCAAGATGTTGCGATTTACATTAAACCATTCTAACTCTGACAATTGACCAATGGATGCCGGCAATGTGCCCATTAAATTATTGTTGTTTAGATTTATGACATCGACCCTTCCCATATTGGTGCATTGTATTCCTTTCCATGGTGTACCGTCTATCAAGCCGCATGGGTCGCAATCCACTAACCAAGGATTATCTCCTGTAATTGTGTTAGTCCATTGAGATCCGTTTGTGGCATTGTATAGGTCACGGAGAGCAATGTAGTCGGGGTGAGGGCAATCCTTTTTAAAGCCAAAATTAATAGATGCTCCATTGTAAGGTAGAGAAATTGTAGTTTCTCCATTAATTGGTAAGTTAGCACTATACCCTAATGGAGCAATTGCCTTTATGATATAGATACCCGTTTGCTGATTAGCTAAAGAATAATTACCATCAATATCAGATATAGATCCACTTCCATTTGTAAAAAGCACTGTTACTCCAGGTATTGCAGGTTCATTGTTTTCTTTAACTCCATTATTATTTATATCTTCATATGTTATCCCACTTATGGAAAAATCAGTATTTTGGTTGCAGAGGCCTCCTGATGGGTCTTCAGGCCATCTAAATAATTTATTCACAAAGTTGGAACTATAGCCGGATGAAAAATATAATTTATTTTGGTAAGTAATTAAAGAATGGAAAAAATTATCTGATCCATTTAAACATGTTTCTTGAATTTGATTACTTCCAAGTGAACATGAAAATACTTCGAAAGATCCATTGTTTGTAAAATCAGAATAGTAGTATTTATTATTTAATTCTAGCAAATAATTTCTAGGATAATTATTTGTTATGCACCCAATTGGTTGAGAAAATATTGGCATGTTGCCATTAAGTGTAATTGGCATGTTTTTATGAAATAAATTATTTCCAACTTTTCTGAATGGATCATTTGCAGCCGATGGAAAAATAAAAGCTTGAGGATCTGACTCAATTTGGGTTTCAGTAAATCCAGCGTTTGGATGATAATACCACATTACATAACTATTTCCCGTACTATTTAATGCTGTAAAAAACAAAAATCCATTAAAAGAAATAAAATGAACCGGATCTTTTTTATTTACAATACTTGCGGTAGGAATGGAATTTAAGTCAATCACTAATAATTGTACATCGGTTATCATTGTACTAGAATTAATATCAACAGCATAAAAGACTTTTGTCCCCAAATAAAAACCAGAAAATTCAAGCGTATTATTTATTTTATAATATGCTGATGCTGGCAAACTTATTTGCGTAGGAGAAGATGGAGTATTATTGTTTGATAAATCAATAAAATATATCTTATCAAGATCATTAAAGAACAATTTATTCTGAGCAACAAAAATACTTTTATGATCTAAATCTGACCCATGATTTAGTTGCAACAGTGTGTACGGTTCAACACTTCCACCTATATTTGTAACTAATCCATTGTTTAAATTCATGCGAAACAAACTATTTAATTGATTACTTTTTGCGATAAAATATAAATAATCATTATATTCAATAAAATCAGATGCGTAAGAATAATTTCCAGCTATCTCAATAATTTGAGTAGTTCCCTCCTTTATAAAATATGCTTTATTGAATGTGGAAAAAACCAATCTATCACTAACTACTGTAAATTCATTTGCGCCTGTAAAATTAAATGATGAAGGGATTTGAATAGGATTACCTACTCCTTGTATATAGTAGATACTAATTAAAGAGTTCTGATTTTTTGCTGAGAAAAAAAGTTTATTGTCAAAAACTTTCAAATTAGATGGTTCTGCTCCTTCATTTGATACAGAAAAAGGAACAATGGTTTGTGGTAATCCTGTTGTAATGATACCAATTAAAAGAAATATTATTATTTTAAATTTCATTTTTTAAAATTTAATGGGTTAAATAAGATAGATTATTTTATGGCTTTTTTGGTTTTGGCTTAAAAATGCTTGGTTTAGGCTTCCTAACACAGCACTTCTCTAATTCTTCACGCAGCTTTTTGTTTTCTCTTTCAAGTTCTAAACAAGGATCTACGTTACTTAATTTTGTTAAGCAGAAGCTATCAAAACTAACTACAACAGGTATACCGCAATTGTTAGGAATATCACTAGAAACTATCATTAAATGTGTAATAGGAACAGGATCTACAATTGTAAATAAAAATTCAACTTCGGTATTATATCCAGCACTTGAACCTGTAACACCACATCCATCCCTTAATGATTTTGTACCGATATGGACTGTGTTCCCAGTACCATAAATATTTAAATTGGAAGGTGAATTGAATGATTGAGGCGCACTTATCGTTGGTAAATTACCTGTTGTTTTTATTCCATATATAGAAATCGATCTAGGATTACCTTGTACATAAGCTGGGCCATGACTAGTAATACAAGCACCGCAGCAAGAATAAAAGAATTTGAGCTTGTATTCTCCAGGAGTTAATGGTGCACTCAATTTATTAGTTAAACCTTGTCTAAATTGGATGCCATGTGAAGGATTTGTTGTTACATAAAATGCCCCATGGTTTCCATTTTGAGGTGTTGGAAACCATGCCGACGGTACATTATTTGTATAAATACAATGGCCAGGTTTGTAAAATTTTGAACTTTGATTTCCACTAAATATTGATTTCCAACCTTCACTTATTGTTACCTCATAAGCAGATGAATTAGTGATATTTTCAAAATTTGGATTAACTATCAAATTATTTTGACAATCTTGAGAAAAGGACTTTGCTTTTAATAAAACAAAAAGTAGTAAAAATGAGATGAACTTGATTAAATGTATTTTCATTATATAATATTATTTATACTTTTACCTACTCTCACCAGTTTTCGGCATCCCTGTCTTACTCTTTAAAGGATTTTCAGATGACTCCAGTTCTATTTATAATCTTAATATCGTCTCACAATAATAGCTCGTGTTTCAGTAGTTTTGGAATTTCACTTATCGTTCCATTATTATTCTGCATATTTATTGCTTTTGCGCGTGTAGCTGCATTTGGGGCTTCTGCTTCTGTTGATGTCCAGTAAACATTATTGTGGTTGTAATAAGATGGGTTAATACCACTAGCTACCACTACGTTATAAATTCGGATTGCTTCTTCAGTGGAAGCAATGTGGATGTTTGGGATCCCAGAATTAGTATTAATATATTGTGTAAATATGCTTTGGCCATCTAGGGGGTTGGGACATTGATTTAATACATCTAAGGTGTTTTGATACCCATTACCCAGTAATTGACCGTCTGCACCATTAATTTCTGTAGTTGGGCAAGCCCATCTAGCGTATGTAAAAATTGGAGTTACTGATGTTAAATATTCAAAAGGATAAATATCTAGTGTGTCAACGTAAAATATATATTCATCATACTGAGTTTGAGCACTCAAATTTATGTTTAATCCAATGATAGAATCATAAGGGACACCTGCTTCCCAGAGTTCTACGGCTGAAATGCCCCAACTTATAAGCCTTTTGAACCCATCTTTTCTATGTTCAAATTGTTTTATTAGCAGCTCTGTCGAAGAAATCCACTTAGTTACACCATTATCATCGCTAACCAACACTTTTCCATCTCCATGTGTACCATTGACTAGTTTAAGCTGTCCCTGAATTTCTACATTTTGAGCAATAGATGTGTTTAAGAAATAAAAAACTAATAGAACTATGAGTGTAAACTTTTGCATTTGAAAAAATTATTTAAGTGTGTTAGATAAATATTGGTCAATACTTTTTTTGAGACTTTTAGCGTCATCTACTACAAATATGTACATTTTGCCAGATGTCAAATTGAGACGTACACCTTTGGGGGCGATGTTATATATTCTGATGATGGATGCAGATATAATATCTTTCTTAAGGAAGGTATGGATCAGTTGACCTTGGTCCGCTTGAAAAGAAATAGTGATGTCAGTGACATCTAATTCACCGATGGTATGTTTGTCTTTGTCCCACAATGTTGCTACCATTATTCATTAATTTGAGATAAAGGTATGGTGCTATTCCTACGGATTTTGGCATTACTACTAGTCGGTAAGAGTTTCTTTCTATAAGGTCAATTTTTGACCCAAACCGTAGTTCTGGTTGTGATGTACTTTGATTATTTAATCCAGGAAAATAAATGAAACTTAAATCAATTACGTTTAACTAAACGATATTAAGATTTGAATGCAAATGGTTAGTTACAAATCCAAGGTAATAACCACTTTAGTTCCTATGTCATGGGGTCCAATGCCTATTACAATATTCGAATCTGCAGAAGTTTGTGCAAATTGTAGCCTTTTTTGAGTTATGGTCATCCCCAATGATCGGTGTTCCGTGTTGGTTATGGTATTATCTATGCCCTTACCATTGTCGCTGACGGATATGATGAGTAATGAAGCTTCCTTCAAAAAATCAACAGTAATAACTCCCTGATAATTAAGCCCTGAGACCCCGTGTAAGATAGCATTCTCAACAAATGGTTGGATCAAAAGTGGGGGTATTTCTGTTGTTTCCTTGTCTATTTGTATATCAACAGTGATTGAGAAATCAAATGTTTGATTCGTTCGCATTTGTTCTAATGTAAGGTAGTTTTGTAGCATATTGATTTCGTCTTGCAGACTAATGGTATTTGAATTACTAGCATTCAGGTTTTGTCTTACCAATTGGGCAAATAGATTAAGATATTCCATAGCATCAAGTTTTTCATTTTGCATAATGTAGTTTTGGATAGAATTGAGGCAATTGAATATGAAATGTGGATTCATCTGAGCTTGTAAAGCTGATCGTTGTAGATTTGTGATTTCTTTTTCGATGGCATGTTTTTCCTGAATGGATTTTATTCGTTTTCTATATAAAAGTAAGCCAATTATGATAGTACAAACTATAGTAGAAATATAAAACCACCAAGATTTATACCAAGGGTTTAATATATTAAATGAATAGTTATTTATAGGAGAAACCTCTCCGTTTGCGAAATAAGCTTTTACTTGTATCGAATAGTTATTTGGTGCCAGATAGGACAATTCGATTTCCTGACCATTTTCGATAAAATGCCATATTGTATCTGCAGATGGTGTGATGCGATATCCGATTTTATTAGCATCAGGATGTAAATAATCGGTAACATATAATCTCCATTTGAGCGAATTTTCATCATGTGTAAGCTTAATAAGGTCGCTTAGGTTTCTGTTGACCTGGTTTACTTTGACATAGTCTAATATTAAGTTATATTTGTTTTCGGATACAAAAGCATCTTCTATTGGCATCTCATCGATATTATCACTTGCAATTGTAATTTTGCCATAATCAAGTCCAATACCTGGACTGGTTCTGAATGCCCATTGATCAAAAATGTCTATCTTTTCGGTCTTTTTATGTATGCGGCATACCATATTATTGGCTACGAAATAGGCAAAATCAGGTGATTGAATGATATGTTGTATTGGGCGATTCTGTAAGATTGGTGTAAAATTGGTAAGAGATTTCACGTGGTATTGCTGATCTAATAAAAACAATCCATTTTCAGTAGCAAGGTAATGGTTTTGAGTGGTATGGTCATAGGCTGCATTATATATAAAACTACCCACATCTATACTCGTATCCTTTTTTGGTGAAAAAATTGCATATTGAGTAGAAGCATGACTAAATGTGATCATTTCTGGAGATAGGGCAAAAAACAATTGGTATTGACCGTTGTATTTATTTATTTTTCCTAGCCCTATTTCTTGGAGAGTTGGCCATTTGTATCCAAAGACATCACTGTCGCAAATAATAATTATAGTATCCCCAATCGAATTCAAATCCTCGATTTGTCTAATGTTAGGAAATTCAATTTTTTTTATTTTTTGGGAGTTCCAATGATAATTATAGACATTGAAAAGATCGTAGATAAGTATATTTTTTTCATCTATTACCTTAGCTTTGATGACAGATTTGATGGGCAAAGATTTTGTATTTACCTTCAAAAACCTGCTTTCACCATCTTTTTTGATTAGAATGCCTTTGGATTGACTTATGAAAATTTTGAGCCTATCTTTAAACTCGATATGATTAAATATGATATCATCCTCTGGATTTTTATCGAAAGATAAAATTTGATTAATAGGATACGTTTCAATTCCTTCTGATGCATGTGACAGCCAAAGTCTGTTATACCTGTCACAATATATGTGATCTGATCTAAGTCTTTCAAAAGCTTTTCTTTTGATAAACTGTTCTGATTTTGTGTCAAAAACTAGAACGCCATAATAATCAGAAGTAATCAGAATGAATTGGTTGTGTACAATTCCATCAGCCATGATATCATTTTGCAACTTATTATACTTGAATAATTCACAAGAATTTTCTGCAGTTGGGTCAAATTTGACAAGTCCATCATCTGTCAGAAGCCACCATTGATTTTGGGTCATAAGAACTTTAGTAATTTTTCTATTTTTTAATATTTTATTTTCAGCAAAATCATAATATTTTTTAGTATAAGTATTTTCTTCTCTTGTCCAAAGTTCAAGACCAGATCCTTTCAACCACGGAGCTGCCATAATGGTGTCCGGTGAAAAGTAATAGAAATTCCCTATCGTTTTTCCGAATGAATGGGAAATTTTTTGATTAAGTATGTCATACTGGTATAGAGCCTCTTCAGCTCTAAATATAAGTGCTTTCGTACTTTTATTATAACCTAATATGTGATATCCACTTTTTAATGTGTCGTTTTGCCAGATAGCTTTAAAAGATGTAAATTGATCTGATGTAGGATCGTAATAGCAAATGTTTTCGTATGTTGATGTCCAAAGGCACCCTTTATCATCTTCGTAAAGGGCGCTTTGAATAAAAGAGCCTTGCAGTCCTGATTTATTATCATTTAGCAAATAATGTTGAGTATCTATACCACGATATCTATTGAATCCCTTACCTGCGGTAGCTATCCAAATTTCACCATTAATTTCTGAAAAAAATGTGTTGTGAGCAGGCGATATCAATTTTAGGTTTTGCTGGGCAAAACAGATGTTGATCGAGCTTACAAACAAAAAAATCCATACTATTTTCAAAGGCACAATTTAAATTCTAATTTGGTTTCCACATCGGGGGGCAAGGTACGGCCCATGTTTCTGTAGGGATATCAAAATTTTGAACTACTCCATCTTCTTTTAGGAAGAAATTTGATTTAATTAACACTTGATCTGTATCTAATTGTTCTAATTTTTTTATCACCCAATCTGGCAAATCTGGAGAGTAAACATGTTTTTTAAATCCAATTATACGATAAGTAAAATATGCAGTATTGTGTGACCCAGTTATAAATTGACCATCTTCTTCTGCTCCTACATTACCAGTCATAGTTAGTGATCCACTTATTCCTAGGTAGTCACAATGATCTACTATGCATTTTAGTTCATACCAAGAAACAAAGGATTTCATGAATTGCTTTGATACGGCATCTGAATGAAATTGAAATATATTATGAGAAAAGCCTGTTTGGGGAATTTGATTATATGTTATAAAAGGAAATGTTTGAGGATTAATTATTCCAATTGTACTTGCTGAAATCGATTCTTCATCACTTATATATTCAGTACAACCATTGGTAGTATGTCCAACATGAATAGATTGCATCATTAAACTTATACTATTTTCTGAAATTGATGAAGGTCTGATGAAAAAACCAACGACGGTTTGTGGTCGTTCAATTTGCAAGCAAGTCTCTTTATTTGTTAGATCACTTTGATGTTCCTTTTCAGAATCTGTTAAGTATCGACAAACTTCATTCTTATCTATAAGTAATATTTTAGAAGGCTGATTCGAGATTTTTTCATTACAAGGTCCAAATATTTTCTGAAATGTATTTCCATATTCTTTCTTCGTTTCTTTTGCTTGATTATCTGTTGCTAAGTTAAATTTACCCATTTTTAAATATTTTAATTGTAAACATATTATGTGATAATGATTATTATGTTGAAACCATCAATATAATTTAATTTTCTTTCTACTCGGTCGGTTTTTTACCCAAACCGGATCCTCTCTAAAAATTCTTGCTTCTTCCTTCTACTCACAGGTATCTTAGAGCCATCACTCATCACTAGCAATCCACCATCTTCCTTTAGAAACTTCCTGATATGGTCTATATTGACTAGGTGGCTAGTATGTGCACGTGTGAAATTATCATCAGTTAAGTGATTTTCTATTTCAATCAATGGTTTGCTTACAAAGATTTTGGCACCATAAGTTGTATGTACTTTGCAATAAGCTCCATCTGCTTCACATGAAATGATTTCAGATACATTTATAATCTGTATGCCTTCTTGAGTATTGAGATGAATACGTTTTGTAGCAGCCTTTAGCTTACTATCTTCAATAAATTTATTTGCCTTGGTCAGCAGATGCAATTTATTAACTTTATCTACTGCCTTGATAACTTGCTTTGGACTGTAAGGCTTCAAAAGATAATCCACTGCTTCGTACCCAAATGCTTTTAAAGCATATTCATCATGAGCGGTTGTAAATATAAGGTAGAAGTCATTGTTGTCAAGTGCATCCAATATATCAAAAGCCATTTTATCAGCAAGATGTATGTCCATAAAAATTAAATCAGGATGGATGGTACTTAAATGCTGAATGCTTGTTTCAACATCTGAGATGATATCTAAAATCTGTAATGATGGACAATATTCTCTAATAATAGTACTTAACAACTGCTGAGAAGCTATTTCATCTTCAATAATTAAGGTTTTTATAGCCATAAAAATACATTATGTAGAAAAATAAAAAAGTGCAAAATAATCATGAGTTACCAATTAAATTTGTTTGCAAATGTATTGGAAATATTTTAATAATAAAAATTTTATCAAACCAGATAGTATAATTTGATAAAGTAACTAAAAGATTTAGAGTTTTGAACCGTTATTTCTATAAGATGTAGTAATTGTGAAATCTTTGTCATCTGTATTCCTGTATTTGGTTTTAAAAAAATTAAAAGATTTGTGGTATTTTGATTGGATAGAATTATATCTTTTGTGGAAAAATTTTCTTCAACATGAATGACAGTATTACTCTGCTGATTAAAATCAG
>Ga0075163_10013554_pt1 | contig 10551 bp, 19 predicted proteins | sample JI1023141ADNA_FD_71478 | JGI IMG/M metagenome (GOLD analysis project Ga0075163, IMG submission 71478) | Wastewater effluent complex algal communities from Wisconsin, to seasonally profile nutrient transformation and Carbon sequestration -... | ecosystem: Engineered > WWTP > Effluent > Algae... | reverse complement strand
CCCCCCACATCAAGAGTTAAAAGGACCTACTCCATTGAATAGGTCCGTTTTCACAGGTCTGCTTTAGAGCAGAAATATATTGTCAAGATATGAATACATAGGTTGATACTCTTTGATATACAGATATTCAAGAGTATTTTTGTGTTCTTTTCTATGCTTTTCAATCATGCTTGAGTTTGTAAGTATAGAAAAAGTAGAATTGGCCATAATGTCACAAAGTTTCACAAAGACTGCTAATTTGTTGTTAGCCAATTCTTTATAATACTTTTCACTGTGACGTTCATCCCTATTTTTACCTTTTTCCTCAGTACAACAGTAGATAATATTGGCTACTGTAGCTCCAATTTTTTCAACAATATCATTATATGTTACTCTTGCATCCTCGATCAAATCATGACCCCAACATCCCATTTCTACACACTCCCAGACTGTAAAAGCACTACTCTCAATCCATTGAGAACCAAGAAGATGTTTGAACTTCTTAGCTTGAGCTACCACAAATTCCAAGTGCTTGGAATATGGAAGATTGGTATCATATTTTTGATTACAAACTACATCATGTCTGTTAATACAATAGCCAATAAAGTCAAGTTTTGTCATCATTTTACTAACCTTTTAGCCTTGGTGAGAAAGTATGTACCAAACTTTTTATTTTTGATGATATGTTCAGGTACCTGAAGAGCTTCCTGAGTCATTGCCTTTTTAATTGCAATTTCTCTTCCTTCTTTCTTACAGAAGGAGTCTTCTTTATTACATTGAGCAACACCAAATTTAATTGTGTCACCCTCAAAAATACCAACCACAGTATAACTTGGTTGGGTTTTCTTTCTTTCTTTACTTGTCATAGTTTTGAAAGATTTCCGATTTGCATGATTATTTACATGCATAACAAATATTCCAGTCATATTATATCAGTTTAAAAGTGTAATTACTTGTAAGTTTTCTGAATTCTTCTGCTGTAATATTACATGAGTTAATAACATCAACAGGATCAGTAAACCTATTTCCATCATCTAAACATATTAGAACAACAGTATCTTTTCGTACTCTTGCTAGAATATATCGACAAGCTTCTATTTCAAATCTTTGTCCTACTTTGTAAGATGGAAAAAGTGATGGAAAAAGTGATGGAAGTTCCTGTTCAATCCTTTTTTTCCATGTAGAACAAGCGGCCTCATAAGCTTCTTGAATAAATTCTTCACGAACTTGTATCATAACAAATATTTACCAATTACGATTCCTATTCCAATTAGGACCAAAGATACAAATATTACGGCAGGAATCAATCTCCGTACTGCTCTTTTTTTTGTTTTTTCCATGTCAGCCTGCACGACTTCCAGAAATTTCTTCATTGATTCGTTTGTCATTAAACGTATTTTCAAGTGATTGAATTAGTTTACTCATGTTTGCATCATAAAATCCAGACATGTTTATACAATTGATTTCCACTATTTTATAGTCATCATTATACAAACAAATATCTAGTACAAATGCTCTGGAAGGACTAAATATCTTTGCCATTTTCTTGGCAAATATATAAGCTTCCTGATTGTTATCCATGTTTAACATATTAACACGACGACCAATCTTATACTGGGATATTGTAACTGGTTCATTATCAATGATCCAGCAACGGATTTCTTGCTGAATTCCATCCTTTGGGGAGCTTACAAGTACTTTTGTCTCAGTTACTATATCTGCAAAAGTTTTAGAAGAAATAGTTTCTTTAATATATTGATTCCATTCTTCTATACTCCAGACTTTTGATTCAAAAATCTTTGTATCTCTTGTTGGACGTGCAAAAAATTTAAAACCCTTAGGTCCTTCCATTCTTCCAAAATCCTTTACTATACCATCGGAATTCAAAAGATTTTCACCATAAACTTCAAGATAATTCTCAAAATTATGGTTATCATTATAGAATATACCCGGATTCCAATCCTTATTCCCCAAAACCATAGCTGCATTGACAGAACCAAAGAACATAACATCTTTTCTATCTGTTTTTACAGATACCTCATGGATAAATGGTCTGTAAGCTACAAGTTCATAATCCAACTTATATCTTTTCATACAGTCCATAAGTGTATTGAAATGATACTCACGAAAAAGATTCTCCTGAATTACATAGTACATAATTTTATGGTTTGGCTTCCGCATGTGGACCATATTCTGGTCTTTTTTGGAACTTTTTGGTTTGTAATAAGTTATAGAGATTATCCAACTGCTTATTTATTGCAATTAATTCTGCAGAAGTATAACCTTTACCCATTCCTTTTCTCCATGTACCACCACTATGCTTAGTTGGATCAAACTGAACCGGTTCAGCTGTTGTTGAGCTTCCGTACATTTTACGTCTTGCTTTCCATTCCTCTGTTGTCATAAGGGATTCTACCCAAATAGGATCCCCTACAGTAATTCTTTGTTCTTGGCTCATATTGATTCATTTAAAGCTTTAATAAGTGCATCTGCATATATAACAGCATCTCTTGCATAATTAGTAGGTGATCCTATTCTTTCCGAATCAGCTAATGCACCTTGTAATGCCATTGCTGCGAAGTATTCAAGTTTGGTTAAGCCATCCTGTGGGCCTTGTTCACTATTGTGTATTGAGTCGTTCCCGTTTGTCATGTCGTTTGTTTTAATCGTAAATAATTTCTGTTATATCCCGTTCAATTACTTTTTTCTCTCTTTCAGCTTTCCGCTGCCAGTGTCCGACAAGGAGGAAAAGGCTGATAAGGAATAGGAGGCAGAGCATATTAGGAGGGTTTGCGGGTGGGGATTAATGAAAGTGACCCGTTGATTTTTTTCAACTCCCAATTAAAAGAACTGTTTAAAATAAGCCCTTTATACCCTTGTTGCTTTGCGTAAGCGGTTATCAAATCAACCCTGTCATTAAGGCGTAAACATTTAGCGTATGGGTATTCCTTGTAGGTTACAGAGTCGCTATTAATCAAATCTTCATCCTCAAACGCCTCCGGGAAAAGAGTTTCTAGGGTTGCTTTAGCTGTGGAGCATTTAGCGGCTGCTGCCAGTACCTTATCTTTTGTTATTTTCAGTTCTTTTTCCATATTGGATGTTTTTAGTTTGAATCTACGTTTATAATACCAACCGATATTCCCGTTATTATTCCTTAAAGTCAATCCTATTGAGTCTGCAGATATAACAACGTACTCTTTACCTAGTGTAAACGCTGGACGAGTAGTATCTACACACTCTACTATATCACCTTCTTTAAATTCCATGTCTTATGTTTTTAGTTGTTCACGAAGTTTAGTTCCAGAATATCCGGGTAGTTCAGGAATCTCTTTTACAGGATATTTTCCGGAATAGTGATCCTTAAAACTATCTCTACTATGAAGTAAGACTGGATTATTCTCTTTTTCAAGAATTTCATCAATAGTTTCACTCCAAAGTTGATCACCTCCGGGTATATCAAATAGTACACCTGTATCTGGACGATTTCCAAACACTCTTTCAATCATTTGAATTCTCTGATATATAGTATAAGGATTCCTTTCGTCTCTTTCCACAGATTCTCCTAATAGAATTAAAACTTGAGAATAATTCTGTAAAGCATAGGAAATCAGATAGATATGACCAAGATGTAGATATGGTACCTGAAATCTTCCTATAATTACTGCTGTTGCGTTTTCCATTTTTCAAGTTTGCTTTTTATTGTTACAAGAATCATTTGCTCCAGTTCTTCATTAGATAGGTTAGCTGAATTTAGCCAGATTATATCCAATGCACAAAGAAGTACATCAACAGCTTCTCCTAATATACCATCTTTTCCAACTGGTTTCTTAGAAAATCCATTCTTTATATTGATTTCAGTAGCTAATTCACCAGCTTCTTCTACCAATTGTCCAAGAACTTCATATATTGAACGACGTGGAGCATCCTGACAGATATCAAGTGCCTGTCTGATAATGGATTTATTAATTGTAGGTTCAGTCCAATCTGTATCTACAGTAAACTTTTTAGGTGTTTTTTCAAGATCTTTTTGATCATTTAACTCATCTCCTAATGCTTTCATATTACTTATTTACTGACTCAAGAAGAGTCTTTATTTGAAGAATGATATTATCAAAATCAGGTGTAGGTTCCAGTTTTTGTGTTCCGGAGGTCTTACCATTAGAAAAATCAACAGAACCCTTCCAAGTAAAAGGATCGGAACTCCAAAGTTTATCATATCTGATACTTATACACGTAACTGAATTTAAAGTAAAAGGGTCTACTACAATAGAAGGTAATTTTGGCTTTGAGCCTGCTGTAAATTGCTCTAGTATTTTCATATCTTTTAATTTAAAAAGGGAACTGCCTACTGCCTGACAGTTCCCATAGTAAACCTAGCGTTTACTTTACTTCACTAGACCATGTATTGAGTTGATTATCATCTCCTTCACGTATCTCAGTTTTTTCTACTATTTCATCAGTTTTCTTTGTAACGATCATTTTAACTCTTCTTAAAGTTACTTTTGCAGATTGTATCATAAGTTGAATGAAAGATTGATCGTCATCCAATTCACGTTTTTGTAAACGATAATAGACAAATACTTTTCTTTTTACTCGAACTTTCTCAAAGCCGGGTTTGGCAGAAGCAATGGGTTTTGGCTTTTTCATTAGATTCTGTTGAGGATGTTAACAATAAAAGATCAAAAAGGCACCCGAAGGTGCCATTTTTTACTTTTCTTCATCTTTAAGTTCTTCTGTTTCATCCTCTGGTTTTCCCGGTGTAATACCCATAAGGATATCATAGTAGTCCTTCTCGATCTTCTCAATATTCTTAAGATCTCTGAACAGACCAGCTACGGTATTTGAGAATTCCTTCATTGATTCTTCTTCTTTCTTCTCAAACTCCTTTTTCAGTTCAGCTACTTTTTTCAGATGCTCCCGCTGTTTTTGGATAGCTGCTGAAGCGTTTCTCTTAAACGTTTCAACCAGCATCTGCTTTTCCTCTCTAGCCAGCTCTTTCATAGCTGTCATTACTTCATCAGGTAATAATTTGGTGGGAGTGAAGAGAAACTTACCACCAATTACACGAGTTAAATCAGCAAGATCTTTCTCGTACTTTGAGCGGACCTTATTGGTACCGTCTTTTTGTTCTTTTTCTGACATTTTATTGTTTTATTGAGTTAACGATAATAGCCATTTCATTTAGGATTTTTGTAGGATACAGAGTGGGTAAGAGTATTCCTATCTCCCTTATTTCATTCTTCAAAATAGCAGGTGAGTCGAAATCATCCCATGCAACAGAAGATATAAACTGAGGACGCATAGAATAGTTAGTTATCAACCCTTTACCTGAAAAGGTACAGCTAAAATCATCTATCCTGATAGTAGGTCTAGGATAACTTCCAAACTGTACAAATCTTCTAAGGGTAGTATAGAATAAACCTCTTAATTCATCCTGACTATGTTTGCTGAGATCATGAGACTTAGCATAATTATTGTACTCTTCTATGGCAGTCAGTACCATATCGAGCACATTTTTGTTTACCATAGTTATCTTTTGAATTCACTTACATAAAAATGGGTATAACCACAATAATTTAACAGAAAGTCAATCTTTCCTCTTGTTTTGTTTCCGATATCTCCTTTAGCTTTGTCAGAATTTAGTTCCTGAACTTGTTTACCAACAACACGAATATCATTCTTTCTTCTCAAAGCATTAAGTACCTGATCTTCTGTGTATCCCCTGTTCTTTCTTTCCATATTTACGAGTTTTTAGTTTTTCCATTCAATAATAGGACAATTTTTCTTATACCATGACTTTACACCTGTAATAATGACACTTGGCTTAGATTCCTTAATCCCATCCTTATAAAAATTGCTACGACGACGTGATAATCTTCTTTCCTCTAAACGTTCTCTGATCCTTTCCCATATCAGAAGACAACTTACAACAATTAAAAGTAAGTATCCAGTACCTCCTACACCTTGTATCACTGTCATTTTTTCTCCAAGTTTAGTCGACCACATTGCAATCATACAATATAGAACAAATGCAGCAAAGTTAAACAGTAAACCCATTATTGTATAAGCACCAAAGTATCCATCATCTGATACAGAAGGTGGTTCCTGATTCTTTCGAATCTTTCTAAGTAAGAAAAATGTCAATGTCATAGGAAAAGAAATCAGAAAGAATGGTCCAATAAGAATAAGACCAACCACTATTGTTTTCCAAAAGTATGGACAGAAATTATTGGGTAATTCAGAATCTCTACCATACAGAAATACGTGCATTTTATAATGCCAGCTTGACTTACTTAATATCATACTTTATTTTTTAGGTTAAGAAATAAGTTTTAAGGCAGTTTCAACTACAGGTTTACCTGCAATTTCACACTTTTTAGCAAAAGCAACAAATGTAGCTCTTCTCATTTTAGCACTTTTACCATATGTGTTTTGGTAAACATGAAATAATTTTACAATTTCATCAGGAATCTGAGTACTGTACACGACATTTTTTTGCATAATAGTAGAGTTTAGTTAAAAAGGACTCAGGTAGAAACCTAAGTCCGTTTTCTGTTCTTTGAGTTAAAGTTTAAAATACGAAAAAGCCCTACAGTCATATAACTATAGGGCTTCAGATTACCATTTTTGTGGGATTGAACCACTAAATTGATTGGAAGTCAATTGTTTTCCGTTAGGAGTTGCAGTTGATAACCTTATCAGATGTCTTTTTAAGATGGATTCGAACCAAAACCTCCGGATTCTAAGTCCGGCATGCTACCATTACACCATAAATCCAAGTGTTGGCGGATTGTTTATTAGTTGCTGTTAGACATCTTAATCATTTTCAAACGTGTTCACCAATCAGTTTTAATTCTTCACGGATAATACGTTTGTCACGATTTCTTCTCCTTCCGGAGGTAAATTTCTTAGTTGCTTTCTTAACACTACCCCATTCACCATTCAACTTCATATTGTCTGAGGTAAGTGTTCTCTTTAGTCTTTTACTTCTTTTAATCTTCGGCATAAGCCTTCCTCGCTTGTTAATGCGGCTCCTTTATCTCAGTTTTCTGTCTATTACTTGATTTCCTCCACGGCCAGTATCAGGGAAGGCCGACAGGGATTTGCACCCTTATCTCCGGGGTCCTGAACCCACTTGGCGAGGATAACTTTTCTCTTGTAATAATATAACACATCCGTTGACGTTTGGATTCACGTTTACAAAGTTAGAGATAGCTCGGCATTCTAGCCTTGATAGCTTGGTTTTAAGTCCAAGAACTTGATTAATCTCAGGTGATATTTTACTTTTCGTGGCCTCCTGTGCTGAGCCCCAGAGCTTACGCCCACCATAACTCAGTCATCGGAACTTTCTCCCCTCGCATCAGCCTAATAGGAGAAATCGTAGTGTCTATTTAAGACCTGTACAACCTTAGGACCGTTATTGGAGTAAAATTTTGCTGTAAATCACCTTTTCAGTTCACTGTTTTTTTGCTACGTATTCTAACCACTAAACTAACGCTCTATAAAAGCATACGCTGGGCCGTTACTTAACCTTTTCAAAAAGGTGGGAGATGGTTACTCCAGACGACCGGGCTGGAGAACTCCTTTTGTGGGTATGCCAGCCATTTGCAGAGCGTGAAGGAATCGAACCTCCGTCCCGTCCGTGACAAGGATTGCATTTTTATTTGCTGTTCGTGAACTTATCAGAATGCTACCGATATTCCAAACCAATTACCTCGGTTTCAGGGTGCTGGAATCGAACCAGCTCGTTCAATTTTACAGATTGATTGTTTGTTTTTATTTGCTGTGTGCATTCTTATCAGGTGCCACATTTTAAACGTTGCGGATTAGAAGTCTGCTGTTTTAATGTAGTTGCTGTTGGGCACCTTATCAGATGGCTCTTGTTTTTTACATTTTCAAAGTTTGGGTTTGACTGTATAAAGTTGAGTTGCTGTAAGCCATCTTGTCAGATCTGTTTGTTTTTCTGTTTTTTCCTTAAAGTAGAAATTAGAATTTTTAGTTGCTGTAACAGATCTTATCAGAATTGTAAGAGCTTTCACGCTCTAAACCTCCCCCTCTACCCACTAATGAGAAGAGGGGGAGATTGGATTTGAACCAACATTTTTAGGTTGCTGTGACAATTCTTATCAGGTTTCACTTTTTTAGCTTTTAACATTACAAGTGTTGTGCTTATTTTAGTTGCTGTCTGAAACCTTATCAGTATACGTTGTTTTGCTACGTGCTCTAACCAACTGAGCTACCTTCACCATATAAACCTCCTTATCAGTAGAAACCTTTGGAGGTAAAAATAATCATGATACAAAAAGGGTGAAGGGATGGACTCGAACCACCGACCCCGTCCTTCATGTGGATTGCGTTTTGTTTTGCTGTGCGTATACTTATCAGGTTACTGTCTTTGTTTTCAAACCAAAATTGAATTGTTTTGATTGCTGTTAGTAACCTTATCAGGATGCTCCTCTTTCGAGGGTGTTTTTCCCCAACGGACCGTTAAGCCCGTGGGGGGAAAAGCTTTCAGTACTGCTGAATGCATTCTTATGGTAGGAGGGGGTACTTTCAGGATGTACCGAGCTTGAATTTTACCGATTCTGCTTTTGTTTAGGGGTTGCTGTAAATAACCTATACAGGTTACAGTTTTCCGTCCCCTCCTATGTTAGAAGCGAGTGCTGGAATCGAACCAGACGTGCCTTTCGGGCATGAGGTTATGAGTCTCACAAGGTTGACCTCTCCTTAAACTCGCAATGTGGTGTTGGATAGTAACGAACTACCGACCCCTATTTTACCAGTGCTCTACAACTGAGCTACAACACCATAGCACGGAGAACCCGAGTCGAACGTGTACCTCCCCAACCGCAAGTCAGGGGCTCTGGCCAATTAAGCTATCTCCGTATGGAACACAAAGATATAGAATATCTGTGTATTGTTCCAAATCTTAAATGTTAAGGATTTGTTAAAGGATCGTTATCCTCAGTTTTAGGCAGATACATACCTTCTTCTGTAAGGATAAGTTCTTCTGTTTCTCCTTTCAGGTACGCAATAAGGTTTTTGATATTCTCTGGTGGTGTAAAGATAGTACCTACCTGCTCTTCATCAACCAGTGCCAGCAGGGATTCAATTGGGGAAAAGTAGTCGTAATTATACTTGCCTCTCCTTTGTTTTTCCTTAGGGCTACCGTTTAATGTAAGCCACTCTTTACCTTGCTTTCTTTCTTCAGTGTCCATACGGTGAACGGTGTAAACCTTCAGACAGCAGTCTTGCATCAGGTCAAAAGCTCTCTCTGAGCTACAGTTTCCTGTTAATTGACCATATACACACTGGTCTTCAGTATTTTTGATATTTACTGAATCCAGTTTTGCAATTTCTTCCGGAGTCAAACGCTTTTTAAGCTCGGTTGCTTCCTGTTGAACTCTTTCGAACAGGTCTTGCAAGTTGAAGTTGTTTATCATTTTGTTTATATTTTAGATTTTTTATCCCAGAAGTCTGCTGTTACAAGTAGTACGATGCCCAATACACCCCATACGATTGGACCAAGGAGAGTACAAATGAATATGTACAAGAAAGCATCACCTATTGTCCATTTAACTCTGTATGACCCACCCAATGTTATTCTTTCATCTATGACCATTCGTTTGATCTTTGGGTAGGATAACAGACCAAGTATTATCCATCCTATCATATAAAGAGCTTCCATAATTAAAAGTTTTAAGTTAAAAAAGGAAGCCAACTACAAGGGTTAGTCCCCTCTGTTGTACTTCCTTTATTTGTATCTTTGCCAATACAAACTTATAGCTCAATGAGGTTCAGAACCTCCTGATCCATAGCAGCTTCGAACAGCTCTGAGGCTGTAGTTGGCAGAGTTGCACTCTTACCAACACCAAACAGGAATGCTAATGGTGACAGATCGTGACCACTGAAGTAGAACACATTCTTAACGTCACCATAAGTTTCAAACTTAGGTGTTGGACGGGAGCTGTAGAATGTATTAGGCAACTCGATGAAACCCAGACCAAAGCTGTCACAGAAGGACTGTGAGTATCCAGCTTTTCTCAGGATTTGACGACCACGTTCTACATTTGTTTTCAGACCGCTTGATATACGGTTGAACTCTCCATCTGACCATACCAAAACGAAGTTTGGAATCTGATCTTCGGATACATGAGGGTTATTCCTTCTGAAGTCAGCAAAGAAATCGAATACAGATTCGAAGTTTGTACCACCTCCAGCAAAGTTATTACTCATAACGTACCCGAAACGTTCAGTGAAGTTGGTTCCTTTGAACTGGCTCATCACAGTCTTGCTGCTGAAACCAAGGAACACATCTTTGAACGGTGAACCGGCTGGCAGCATCTCATTGAAGAAGATAGCTGACGAGAAAGCAACCTGAATAGATCTCAGTTTACCTACTTTACCAGAACCGATATACATCGGAGAACCCATTGAACCTGAGGTATCAATCACAGAAATGGGTCTCAGTCCTTCAGAAACCATTTTGGCCATAGCAACAGCCACCAGTTGGTTGAACTGGGCATTGATAGTGTCAATTTGGTACTGTTGGATACCGGGTTTGATCATTTC
>Ga0075163_10013553_pt1 | contig 10552 bp, 10 predicted proteins | sample JI1023141ADNA_FD_71478 | JGI IMG/M metagenome (GOLD analysis project Ga0075163, IMG submission 71478) | Wastewater effluent complex algal communities from Wisconsin, to seasonally profile nutrient transformation and Carbon sequestration -... | ecosystem: Engineered > WWTP > Effluent > Algae... | reverse complement strand
GATGAATACAATCCCTCACCCGAACGCCTACGCGATTGGTTAAGCAATCCTAAAAGCAATGGCTATGAAGCGCTGCACACCACGGTAATGGGGCCACAGGGTAAATGGGTTGAAGTGCAGATACGTACCCAAAGGATGAACGAGATCGCCGAAAAAGGATTGGCAGCTCACTGGAAATACAAAGAAGGAAAGGAAGATGAAAGCCGTTTTGATAAATGGTTTCACCAGATAAGGGAAGCGTTGGGCAACCAGGATTCCAATTCATTGGATTTTCTGCAGGATTTTAAAACTTCGTTCCTTGCCGAAGAAATTTATGTATATACCCCAAAGGGAGATGTTAAGATGCTGCCCATTGGTGCAACAGCTTTGGACTTTGCATTTAATGTACATACAGCAGTTGGCAGTAAATGTATTGGTGCCAAAGTGAATCATAAACTGGTACCGATCAGTTATAAATTGCGCAGCGGCGACCAGATAGAGATCATCACCAGTGCCAAGCAAAAGCCCAACAGCGAATGGTTGAATTTTGTGGTTACAAGCAAGGCCCGCTCGAAGATCAAAGATTCGTTGAAAGAAGAAAAAAGACAGATCGCAGAAGATGGCAAATACATCCTGCAACGCAAACTGGAAGCGATGGGGGCTGTGGTAAATCAAACGAACACGGAAGAGATCGCCAATTTTTATAAACTCAACAGCAGCCTCGACCTGTTGTATGACATTGCCATTAAAAAAATTGACCTTAAGGAACTTAAGGAGTTTACGGTGCATGGCGATAAGATCATTCCGCCGAAACCGATTAAACCGGTGGAAGAAAAGCCTGAATTCCACGATAGCAAGCCACACAGTAAAAAAGATGCCGAGCTCATCATATTCGGTGAAAGCAGCGATCGCATCATGTACACATTGGCCAACTGCTGCAAGCCGATCCCCGGCGATGATGTATTTGGTTTCATCACAACCGGTGAAGGATTGAAGATTCATCGTACCAATTGTCCGAATGCTGCCAGGTTATTATCCAACTATGGTCACCGCGTGGTAAAGACAAAATGGGCCAAGAATAAGGAGATTTCTTTCCTCACAGGTTTGAAGATCATCGGGCTTGATGATGTGGGGGTTATTCACAAGATCACCAACCTCATCAGTGGAGAATTGAGGGTAAACATTTCGGCCATGACCATTGAGGCCAAGGACGGTGTGTTTGAAGGCAATGTAAAAGTTTTCGTACACGATAAAGAAGAGTTGGATGAGCTGGTGAATGCTTTGCTGGCATTGCCGGGCATTGAGCGGGTGGACAGGTACGATACGGAGTAGATGGGGGGTGGTTGAGATCTCGGGAGATGTCAACCCAAGAGATGTCAACTCGGGAGATGTCAACTCAAATAATCAACATACAAACATTTCATAACAGTAAAAATCAATCACAATGCAGGAACTCATCACACGCCTCACCGAAAAGGCAGGCATCAGCGCCGAACAAGCCGGCAAAGCCATCGACACTATCAAAGATTTTGTGAAAGAAAAATTCCCAATGATGTCGGGAGCAGTAGATAACCTATTTGCAGAACAAAGCCCGGCGACCGCAGCCATCCACGCCAATGCAGGCGCAACCGGCAACATCATGGATAAGATCAGTGATGTTATTCCCGGGCAGGCAGGCGAAAAAGTGGAGGAATTTGCAAAAAATATGGCCGATAAGGCAGAAGACCTGTTCGATAGTGCCAAAGAAAAATTAGGCGGTGTTTTCGGTGGAGAAAAAAAAGCTTAAAGAAATATTTTTAGGAAACACCTGCTGTTGGCAGGTGTTTTTTTGTGCCTGGTTATTGGCCTGCCGTTGCACAATATTGAAGGATCGCATCAATGTCATTATCTGTAAGATCGGGGAAAGGTAACATTGGCGCTTTATTCCATTTATCAAACAACGCTTTTGCATATTCATCACTAACAACGGATGCCTGCGGGTTACGAACAAATTCATACAGGCGTTTTTTATCGGGCCAGCGAGTTTCCGCTCCCTTCAGCATGGGACCGGTAAAATCCTGGGCAGGCTTATGACATTGGGCACATCGAACCTTAAATAGCTGCTCACCGTTAACGTTAGTATCGGATTTGGCAGTAGTGGAAGCTTGCTCATTACAGGCTAACAGAAATGAAAGAAGTACAAATAAAACAAGAACCCTCATGAAGGAATATTTTTATTGAATGAAAAACCCGGCTTTACAGCCGGGCAATAATATTTGATTTTTGTGAAACAGAATCATACCTCCCTTCATTATTTCAACACTTCCCTGCTGATCACCAGTTTCTGAATTTCACTGGTTCCTTCACCGATGGTACATAATTTACTATCACGGTAAAATTTCTCTACCGGGAAATCTTTCGTGTACCCGTAGCCGCCAAAGATCTGTACGGCATCGGTACTGATCTCTACCGATATTTCACTTGCATAGTATTTTGCCATGGCTGCTTCCTTCGTCATGGGCAGCCCTTTCATTTTAAGATCACAGGCCTGGTTGATGAGTAGCTCAGCCGCTTCTATCTTCGTTGCCATATCGGCCAGTTTGAATGCGATACCCTGGAAGTTTGCGATCGGTTGATCGAACTGGTGACGTTCTTTGGCATATTGCACAGAAGCCTGGTAAGCACCTTTGGCTATACCCAGGCTAAGTGCTGCAATGGAGATCCTTCCGCCATCCAGGATTTTCATCGCTTGCTTAAAACCATCTCCTACTTCTCCTAAACGATTCTCATCAGAGATGATGCAATTATCAAAGATCATTTCGGCGGTCTCACTGGCCCGCATGCCTAATTTATTTTCCTTTTTGCCCGCACTGAAACCAGCGGTACCACGTTCAACAATAAACGCAGTTGAATTATTTTTTGCACGCGGCTCACCGGTACGGCAAACCACTACGGCCACATCACCCGATTTACCATGGGTGATCCAGCTTTTTGTGCCATTGATCTTCCAGTTGTTGCCATCTTTCACCGCAGTGGTCTTCATATTACCCGCATCACTGCCGGTATTGGGTTCTGTAAGTCCCCAGGCTCCAATGAATTCGGCGGTGGCCAGTTTGGGAAGATATTTTTGTTTCTGTGCTTCATTGCCGAAGGTCATGATATGACCAGTACAGAGTGAATTATGCGCTGCAACAGACAACCCGATAGAGCCGCAAACCTTGGAGATCTCCTGTATCACGGCGCTGTATTCAAAATAACTTAAACCGGTACCACCATAGGATTCGGGTACCAATACGCCCATCATCCCCAGCTTACCCAGTTCTTTAAATATATGTACGGGAAATTCCTGTGATTCATCCCATTCCATCAAATGTGGTTTGATATACTGTAACGCAAAATCACGTGCCGATTGGGCCACCTGCTGGGTTAGTTCATGTTGTGCAAATTCCATAATAATACAATCGTTGAGGATGCAATTTAAGAAAATTAAAATACGAACAATTGTTAGTGTTGCTATTTATTCCACCGACAGGTAAGGAAGCAGCCTGGTATAGGTAGAATCGGGCAGAATCATGATCTTTTTGAGGTCTTCGGTTTTCTGAAAAGCACCATGCTGTTGCCGGTATTGCACAATGGCCCCGGCCAGGTGATAACGGATGTATGGATGTGCTTTCAGCTCATTTTCATCCGCCGTATTGATATTTATCTTCCTCACCGGTCCGCTTACACGCAACAAAGGTTTAATATGTTGAAACACCGAATCGGGCAACCCATAGGTTTCTGCCACCTGTTCTACCGAATAAAATCCACCAAGTTTGTTTTTGAACTGGCTGATGCGCCGGGCAAAACCGGGACCAATACCCGGCAGTGACACCCAGGCCAGAGAATCTGATTGGTTGATATCAATCGGCTCCCTCGTTTTAAAATCTTTCCGTTCATAGGTTTTTGATGGAAAGGCTGGTTTAACCATTTCGGGTTCGGCCGAAATTTTTACAAAAGGCATGAGGGCTTCTTTTTCATGCGGCCGTAAACCCCAGATTTTTTCAAGATCACCGGCCTGTCGAAAACGACCTCCTTTTGAAATATAGCGCTGGATCGTTTCGATGGTTTTATCCCGGACCCCCAATTTTTTCCATCCTTCTGCTGATAAAGTGTTTGGATCGAAATAAAACAAAGTCCCCAAGGATCGGTTTTCTTCATTACGATTTGTATAAGCCCGGTGTTCACGATTTCCGGGCACTAACTTCTTCGCATAGCCGCTATCTGGATTTACCTCCTCCAGGATATCCAAGGCCGCAGTTACATCAGCATACTGCGGGTAACGATCGGGCCAGATCCGATCATACACATAAGGGAAACCCATGATGATCATCATCAGGATGAGCCAGGCAATGATGCCATTCTTTTCGGCACGTGTAAAATATAAAAAATGATGGGTAGGCTTATTCGGCATATCGCCAAATTAGCATTTGTGCCTTACCGTTGCAATGGAATAATACCAGGATTTTATGAGGAAAAAACCTGCAGCATGTCATGGGAAAGCTGCATGCCTGACGGAAGCGTTGCGTTGATATCGGTGTGCTTACCCAACTGGTGACTGATGTGCGTGAAATAGGCCTCGGGCACCTGCAATTCCTGCACCATGGCAATGGCTTCTTCGAGGTTAAAATGAGATATGTGCTTGTCGTGACGAAGTGCATTTAATACAACCTGTTTGCTCCCTTTAATCTTTGCTTTCTCTGCATCATCGATCCGGTTGGCATCGGTGATGTAGGTAAAAGGGCCAAACCGAAAACCCAGCACGGGCATCCGCAGGTGCCATACCAGGATGGGAATAACAGGAATGTCGCCGATCATGAATGCCTCCTCGCCGATCTCATGCAGGCTGATATCAGGAATGCCGGGATATTTATGCTCGGCGAAAATATAGGAGAACTCTTTTTTCAGTGCATTGCGGGTAAGCTCATTGGCATACACTTTCATCGGCTGTTGCTGAAAATAATTGTAAGCACGGATGTCATCGAGCCCGGCCAGGTGATCTTTATGCGGATGGGTAAATAATACTGCATCAAGCTTTGTTACATTGGCCCTTAACATCTGGTACCTGAAATCAGGTGTAGTATCAACCACCAACGCAGTAGTATCGGACTCTACGAGGATGCTGCTGCGAAGCCTTTTATCTTTTACATCCTCCGACTTGCAAACGGGACAACTGCAAGCGATCATGGGTACGCCACTGCTGGTGCCTGTGCCAAGAAAAGTTATTTTAAGCGGGGGACAAAACATCAGGAATAAGAAATAAAGAATGCAAAAGTAGAAATAAGAAAGGTAGGGATAAAATAAAATTGAACCGCGATGCCCAACGGTTCCTTATTTATTATTTCCTACTTGGAAGCTTCTGCGTGCATGATCTCATCATACAGTTTCTGGCTTTCGTGCGTGAGTGCATCGAATTGTATATCGAGTTGTGGCATCAGATCGATGAGGGTATTGATCCTGCCTTCAGTTTGGAAGAACTTGTTCAGCACCACCACTTTCTTTTCCTGCAAAATACAATAGCCGCTCTGGAAGGTTCCCCTTTCATAACGGATCACGTAGCCGCTCTCCTCGATAATCCTTTCTATTTTATCCAAAGTGGTTTGTGTGTATTTCATACCTATACTGCTCCTTGCTGTTAACATTTGTTATTATGCTGCAACTTCCCCCAATTCATGGGTAATAAAAAAAAACCTTCTCCACAAGTTGTGGATTAATAAAACATAGCATTTGCCGAACTGTAAACCAATGCCTTCGGCACATAGGATAAAAAAACTTCATGCCGTTTCTTTACTTGCTCGACATCCTGATCACAGGGATGATCATCTCTTCTAAACTAATGCCCCCATGCTGAAATGTATTGCGATAGTAATTTACAAAATGATTGTAATTATTCGGATAACATAAAAAGATATCTCCTTTTGCAAAAATAAAACTTGAATTCACGTTGGGCACGGGCAAACCCGCTTCCCTGGGATCGCGGAAAGCCAATACATCCTTCGCTTCATAATTCAGATTCCTGCCATGTTTATACCGGAGGTTGGCAGTAGTTTGTTTGTCGCCGATCACTTTCGCCGGAGTTTTAACCCTGGTACTGCCATGATCCGTGGCCACGATCACATTGATGTTTTTTTCGGCGATCTTTTTCAACGCCTGGTGCAACGGACTGTGTTCAAACCAGCTTTGTGTAATGCTGCGATAACTGATTTCATCACCCGCCAGTTCCTTGAGTACTTCCATTTCGGTACGTGCATGACTGAGCATATCCACAAAATTATACACGATCACATTGAAATCGTTTTGCAGCATGTTGTGAATATTGTCTACCAGCTTCTGCCCATCCTGGTTATTCGTGATCTTGGTGTAAGAAATTTTTAGATCATTCTTTCCAAGCCTCTTCAGGTTTGCCCGCAGGAATTCTTCTTCAAAAAGATTCTTGCCGCCCTCTTCATCATCATTCTTCCACTGCGTGGGAAATTGCTTTTCGATGTCTACCGGTAACATCCCCGCGAAGATGGCATTCCTCGCATACTGGGTAGCGGTAGGTAAGATCGAATAAAAAGTTTCTTCTTCATGAATGCGGAAACTTTCTGCAAAAATGGGTTGTATGGTTTTCCATTGATCGAACCGAAGGTTATCGATGAGAATAAAAAACAATGATGTTCCTTTTTCCAGGTGCGGCAACACTTTATACTTAAGCAGGTTATGGCTCATGATGGGCGCATCGGTGCTTTTAGGTGATACCCAGGAAGCGTAATTCTTTGAAATGAATTTGAAGAATTCGGTATTGGCTTCCTGTTTTTGTGTTTGAAAAACTTCCTGCATTTCGGGACTATCACTCTTTTCCATCTCCAGTTCCCAATACACCAGTTTTTTATAAAGATCCATCCATTCGTTGTAATCGGGATTGCTATTCAGGGTCATGAAAAGGCTCCTGAATTCCTGTTGGTAGGCAGAAGTGGTTTTCTCAGCTACCAGGCGTTTATTGTCGATGATCTTTTTCAGGCTTAACCAAACCTGGTTGGGATTCACTGGCTTTATAAGGTAATCGCTTATCTGGCTGCCAATGGCTTCATCCATTAAATTCTCTGCTTCGTTCTTCGTGATCAGCACCACGGGCAGGTTGCTTTTTATCTCCTTGATCTGCTGCAGGGTTTGCAATCCCGTGATCCCGGGCATGGTTTCATCCAGCAACACCACATCCACAATATTATCTTTTACAAATTCCACCGCATCAAAACCATTGGTCTTGGTTTGTACTTCATATCCTTTGTTTTCCAAAAACATGATCTGTGAATTCAGGCTATCGATCTCGTCATCTACCCAGAGAATTTTTGCAATATTCATTTTAAAAATCTTTTATCGCGTTAATAGAAAACAAACTTATACATTACCGTTTGTTATTTCAAAAAAGCCGGAGGAATTATGGTTAAACCAGGGAGGCTCTCTTGCAAATGTAATTTTTTAGAAGGATGCTTTGTAGCTTTGCGGCACTTTGTATATCTTTTAACATTAAACCGGCCATCACGCTAATTTTCATACATGAGGTTTCATAAGATCATCAACGACCCTGTTTACGGCTTTATTACCATCGATGATGAAATCATCAGCCAGATCATTGCCCATCCCTATTACCAGCGCCTGCGCAGGATTCACCAGATGGCAATGGCGCACCTCGTGTACCCGGGCGCCGTACATTCCAGGTTGCATCATTCACTGGGCGCTTACCACCTCATGCGTTGCGCATTGCAGGAACTCATCAGCAAGGGTATCGACATCAGTGCCGAAGAACAACAGGCTTCCAAGATCGCCATCCTGTTGCATGATATCGGACACGGACCTTTTTCCCACGCGTTGGAACATGTATTGGCCGAAGGCATGCATCACGAAGAAATATCACTCCTGCTTATCCAGGAACTGAATAAACAATTTGATGGAAGATTGCAGATGGCGATCGACATTTTTACCGATGTACATCCCAAAAAATTCCTGCACCAACTTGTAAGCGGATAGCTGGATGTAGACCGCATGGATTACCTCACCCGGGATAGTTTTTTTACCGGCGTAAACGAAGGCGTGATCGCCTACGACCGCATCCTGAAAATGCTCACCGTGAAAGATGGTGAATTAATGGTAGAAGAAAAAGGCATTTATTCGATTGAAAAATTTCTTGTAGCCCGCAGGCTGATGTACTGGCAGGTATACCTGCACAAGACCGTGCTAAGTGCCGAGCAGATGTTGCAACGCATTATAAAAAGGGCGAAGCTCATTCATGCCGATTGCCCGGAACCGCTGAATAGTTTCATCAACAAACCACTGTCGGGCGCCAGCCTGGAACAATTTTGCAGCATTGATGATTATGATGTGCTGATGGCCATCAAAACCTGGACGAAGCATGAAGACGTGATCCTGGCTACGCTTTGCAAAGGATTGATCGACCGGCAACTATTGAAAGTAAAATATTATTCCGAACCGGTAGATGAAGCACTGCTCGACGAAAAACGCCGTGAAGCCTGTGAAAAAATGTCATTAACGGATGCGGATGCCCGCTGGCTGGTATTTACCGGCGAAGCATCGAGCAGCACCTATAATTTTGAGAACGAACACATCCATATCCTGTTTAAGGATGGTACGGTGAAAGATATCTCGGAAGTGGATAATGCCCTCATCAATGAAAACCTTCGGGGCAAGGTTAAAAAATATTACATTTGTTATCTTAGGTAATTCTTATATCCCAGGCTGGCGGTTTTTTAAATAAACCAAAATACCATCGGCCACGAGCAAAATGCCACAATATGCAATTCAGCGCATCACAAATAGCGGATATTATCAACGGCACTGTCGACGGAAACGCCGAAACCACCGTTCATTCATTTGGCAAGATTGAAGAAGCCAAGAGCGGGCAGCTTGCCTTTTTGGCCAATCCTAAGTATGAAGATTTTCTTTACAGTACCAAGGCTTCGGCCATTATTGTAAACCAGGGCCTCCAATTGAAGCAACCCATTTCGGCTACCCTTATCCGTGTGCCGGATGCTTACAGCGCTTTTGCAGTATTACTGGATAGATATCAACAGATCAAAACCCAGCAGCTTACTGGCATCCAGCAACCCATCTACATGGACCCAACAGCAAAGGTCGGCGATCAGGTGTTCATTGGTGCTTTTGCGTATCTCGGCGAGCAGGTGACTGTGGGTAATGGCACCAAAATATTCCCGAATGTATACCTGGGCAACAATGTTACTGTTGGCAACAACAGCATGATTCACCCCGGCGTAAAAATATATCATGATTGTGTGATTGGCAGCAACGTGGTAATCCATGCCGGCACCATCATCGGCTCTGACGGTTTCGGGTATGCGCCACAACCCGACGGCAGCCTGAAAAAAGTTCCGCAGATCGGCAACGTGGTCATTGAAGACGGCGTGGAGATCGGTGCCAATACCACCATCGACCGGGCCACCATCGGCAGTACCCTCATAAAGAGTGGTGCCAAACTGGATAACCTCTTGCAGATCGCCCATAATGTGGAAGTGGGTAACAACAGCGTGATCGCTGCTCAAAGCGGTGTAAGCGGCAGTACCAAGATCGGTAAGAATGTAATGATCGGCGGGCAGGCAGGAATTGTAGGCCATATACAGATCGCCGACGGTAGTAAGATAAACGCCCAAAGTGGCGTGAGCAAATCCATTAAAGTACCTCATTCAGCCGTAACCGGATCGCCGGCATACGATTATACCGCCGCTCTTCGCAGCCAGGCCATTACCCGCAACCTTCCCCAGTTGGAAAAACGCATCAAAGAGCTGGAAGAACTGGTTCAACAGCTCCTGGATAAAAAATAGCCTCCGTTCACTATGCTCCCGGCTTAATTGCCCATCCACGAAATTTCAAATATCTTTGCGCAAATTGACATTTTGCAGCATGGATAAAAATTTTAATCCCGATAAACAACATACACTGGTTGCTCCGATAAGCATATCAGGAACCGGACTTCATACAGGTATTACCGTAGACATGACCCTAAAACCGGCCAATCCGGGATTTGGATTTCAATTTCAAAGGCTCGACCTTCCGGGAACGCCCGCCATTAAAGCGGATTGCGACCTGGTGACCGATACTTCCCGTGGCACTACCCTGGAACAAAATGATGTGAAAGTGAGCACAGTAGAACATGTACTGGCTGCATTGGTGGGTATGGGGGTAGACAATTGCCTCATTGAAATAAACGGGCCCGAAATTCCCATCATTGATGGAAGCAGCGGCCCATTTGTAGAGATCATCCAGGAAATTGGTGTGCTGGAACAGGATGCATCTAAAGCCTGGTATACCATTGATACCAACATCTCATTTTACGATGAGAAGAAAAGGGTTGAAATGACCGCCTTGCCGGCTACGAATTATGAGATAACGACCCTCATCGATTTCAACAGCCCGGTTCTGGGCACGCAACATGCCAGCCTCAAAAGCATGAAGGAATTTGAAGTGGAGATCGCTCCCTGCCGAACCTTTTGTTTCCTGCATGAACTGGAAATGCTGATCGACAATAACCTTATAAAAGGCG
>Ga0075163_10013552_pt1 | contig 10553 bp, 10 predicted proteins | sample JI1023141ADNA_FD_71478 | JGI IMG/M metagenome (GOLD analysis project Ga0075163, IMG submission 71478) | Wastewater effluent complex algal communities from Wisconsin, to seasonally profile nutrient transformation and Carbon sequestration -... | ecosystem: Engineered > WWTP > Effluent > Algae... | reverse complement strand
CAGGCGGGAAGCGGAACTCACCACCGAAAAAAATGAATACGAACAGACGTCACTAGAAAAATCGGACCCTTTGACGCTCGGCGGATCGACAGGAAAGCTCTTGTTCCACAGCCGCAAAAAGCCAGTATATTGGTTCGAGGATGGAAGGAAGATCGTCACAGGCGACGGATTGACCGGCGAAGGATGGCTGTGGCTCGGTACCTACGGCGTCTCGCTCAAGGGCAGCTACCGGCGTACAGACATACGGGAAATGTTGATGAAAGTCGCCACCCCGCTCCGCCCGCTATCCGCCGACGAAATCCCCGCCGAACCCGGCTACTGCATGGAAATGGATGAAGGCAGGGCCTTCATCGCGGGCGCTCCGTTACCGACGCAGCACGAGGCCACCGAAATCCAGTTCGGGCTGAAGCACCACCCCGACGTGAAGTTCCGGCTGGCGATGTATCCCAATGGAGACAAGCTGGACGAATCGCTCCTGGTACGAGCCAAGAAGGCCGACGCGGAGATGAGCGCCACATTCATGCAGGGGGTCACAACGCTGAGAAATGGCCCCCGCACAGCAAATACCCTGCCCGGAGAAGAGATCGTCGAGGGCGTTCGCGAGGGCTTCGTCCGCACTCAATCGATGAGATGGGAAACCCTGGGCAAGATCAGGGACCCGCTCCATCCGATGATCAACCTCGAAGGCAAGACCGGCTACAAAGGCTACAAGCACACCGACTCCAGCCTGTCGGACGCCCAATTGTTGAAACTCTGGGACGCCATCGTCAATTCCATCCGCCTCCGCCCCACCGGCCCCGCCAGACACAGCGAGGCCCCGCCCCCCAGGACACCCCTGGGCGAACTGGCCCTCACCGGCCGGGCCTGCCCGGAAACCGGCTGGTGGCAGTGCGCCGACGAAGGGGCGCCGGTGCTCGGCGGCTCCCGGCAATTCATCAGCCGGGGCGAGCCCATGCCGGAGGTCGTGCTGCAGGGCGAACCCAGCCTGTGGCAGCGGGTCAAGGGCGAAACACCGCAATTCCGCCGTGCCACGGTCTGGCAGTTGAGCGCCTATCCGGACGACGCAGCGACGAGGCACGTGACCGCAAATGATGCCAGCACTCCCGATCTGGCTCCGCCTGCCCCCACCGACAAGACCTGATTGCTCCACCATGAAAGCCATCATTCGCCTGGGCGACCCGACCGACCACGGTGGCCAGGTGGTCGGCAGCGGCGCGCCTTACTACCTTGTCGATGGCATCCCCGTCGCCCTGCTCGGCGACCCGTGCTCCTGCCCGAAGCGGGGCCACGGCAACTGCGTGATCGCCGAGGGCGACCCGGACCACCGGATCAACGGCATCCCGGTCGCCTACGCGGGCCACAAGACCTCCTGCGGCGCCACGCTGATCGCCACCCTCCAAACCTGTGGCAAGTCGTGAGGCCCGCCGCCCTCAGCCCTGCCGATACTTCTGCCAGCCGCTCCAGCTGTACACCAGCAGCCCGGCCCAGATCAGCGCGAACGTGACGATCCGGGCGGGCTGCAGCGCCTCGCCGAAGATCCACACCGCGGTGACCAGCTGCATCGTCGGGTTGATGTACATCAGCATCCCGATGGTGGCCAGGTTGAGGCGCTGGGTGGCCGCCGCAAACAGCATCAGCGGCAGCGCCGTCATCAGCCCGGACATGGCCAGCAGCATGTCGGTGAGGCCGTCGTGGCCGGTGAACACCGCGTACCCCTGGCTGCTCTGCCACAGGGTGTACAGCGCCACCAGCGGCAGCATCGACAGGGTCTCAAGCCACAGCCCCGACACCGCATCCACCGGCACCTGCTTGCGCACCAGCCCGTACAGCCCGAAGGTGCCCCCCAGAAACAGCGACACCCAGGGCAGGCTGCCGAGGGCCACGAACTCGTTACCCACCGCTGCCACGGCCAGCCCGACCGCCGCCCACTCCTTGCCGTTGAGGCGCTCCTTGAGCACCACCATGCCGAGCAGCACATTCACCAGCGGCGTGAGGAAATAGCCCAGGCTGCCGGCGATCACCAGGTGCTGGTCCACCGCCCACAGAAAACCCAGCCAGTTGGCCCCCACCAGCCACGCGGCGGCGGTGAGGCGCAGCAGCGTGCCGGGCTGCCGCATGGCCGCCCCCACCTGGCGCCAGCCGCGCCGGGCGGCGAGGATCAGGGTGACCACCAGACAGGCCCACAGCGCGCGGTTGCACAGCACGTCGGCCGGGCTGACGTGGCCAAGCTGCCGGAAGAACAGCGGAAAGAAGCCCCAGATGCCATAGGCACCCAGGCCAAACGCAATGCCGGAGAGGGTCTTGCCTTTATCCACGGTCGAAACAGGGGGCGAATCGGACACGCACGGTAGCACTCTCCGCCACAAAACGAGCTTGGGGTTTTCCGCGAGAGGCCCGCGCGGGCCTACAATGGTGACATTCCATTGCAAGGGCTGCCCAGCATGCTGATCATCTTCAAATCCCCCGCCAGCGGCGACGTGATCATGTTCGAAAAAAATGGCAAGGAGATGCTGGGCGTCCTCGGCAAAGACCCGGCCGATGCGAAGGGCATCGTCACGGTCGAGCAGCTTCCTGGCGCCATCGCCGCCGTGCGCGCGGCCATCGACGCCGACAAGGCGCACCTCGCCGAGAGCGCGGCAGCCGCCGAGGACGAAGGCGAGGCCAAGCCCGCCGGTGGCGGCGTGAGCTTCTTCCAGCGCGCGGTGCCGCTCCTCGAGCTGCTGGAGCGCTCGCTCAAGGACAAGGTGCCGGTGACCTGGGGCGTCTGACGCCCTCCACCGCCATGCCCCGCCGCGAGCCGGCGGGCTTCCCATCACTCCAACAAGAACGCATTCGATGACTCAGCGCGACATCGACCTGGCCCTTGATATCGTCCGCGAGACCCTGCCCCACCTGGGCATTCCGCGGCACCTGTGCACCCGCAAGCTGTCGCCCGCCGGCCGGGTGCTGGGGCAGTACCGCTGGCACTCCGACACCCTGCGCCTCAACCCGCGCTATCTGGCGCGCCTCTCCGACGACGACGCGCTGGATCTCCTCGACACCATGATCCACGAGCTGCTCCACAAGGCCTCGCCCCTGTGGAAGCAGCTGCGCGACAGCTTCCGCCCGCACCCGGACATCTGGATGAACTGCGAAAAGATCGTCGCTGAGGTCGGCCCGGTGTACCTCGCCCGGCGCCGGGCAGAGGCGCAGCAGGCCTGAAACCCGACAGGCAGCCTCGCCCTCACGCCTGCCCAGGCGGGCGGCCCCGCGACGCACGGGCCCCCAGCATCCATCCGGCGAGGCCCGCGGCCAGCAGCAACCCGCCCGTGGACGGCTCCGGAACCCCGGTGATGCGGATCGCCCCTGGCTTTGCATGGGTCAGCGGAGACTCCCCCGCCGTCAGGATGGAAAGATAGAACCGGACCGACTCGCCGGGGTAATGGCTATCAAACCAGGTGCCGCTCTCGGTCACCACCACTGGCGCAACAATTTCGAGGGTTTGCGCCTCATCCTGGTCTTCCCATTCGAAATCCTCCACGGCCAGCCCGCTTTCCACGAGCTTGTCGGCCGGGGTGCTGTAGACATTCCGGATGCCGGCCACATCGGCCCTTTGCACGTAGAACAGGAACGGCCCCACCACCTGCAACTCCTTGTCCTTCCCCCCCGAAGCCCACCTCCGGGATCGGCGCACCTGTGACAGGCCCGGCCAGCTCGTCATCGATCCCCGGGATGGGAAAGAACCCGTCGTCGTGGTCAACGATCTTGGCCTCGATGCTCAACTGCCCGTTCGCCGAGCCCTCCCGCAGGAAATCCACATGAACATACACGGCCACCGTCGTGCCGGAGCGAACCCACAAGGGGTTCGGGTCGCCGCTGGCGAGGCGCGGGTTGTATTGCTCTGCGCTGAACTGCTTTGACGCGGGGTCGTAAGTGGCAAACCCCAGATGCACGCTCACCGCGGCAGCCGACGCGGTGCCGGAGACGAGCATCAGGCCCAGCAATACGCTCGCAAGCTTCATCATTGTGATGCCCCCGAAGAACACTCGACGCTTGCCCCATTAAAGCACATCGTCCCCTCATTACCAGCCCGGGCGAAAACCCGCGCGCCACCAGCGCGGCTAGTTCAGGCGCTGGTGAGCTGGGCGTACAGCAGCGGCAGGCGCGCCGGCAGCTCGGAGGGTTTGCGCAAGATGGTGTAGCCGGCCGGCCCGAAGAGGTGCGGCAGGTAGCCCTGACCCTCCTTGTCGATGGTCACGCAGAAGGGCCGCACGCCCTCCTGGCGGGCCGCGTTGAGGCTCATCCGGGTGTCCTCGATGCCGTAGCGGCCTTCGTAGTGGTCCACATCGTTGGGCTTGCCGTCCGACAGGATCATGAGCAGCTTGAGGGATTCCGGCCGCTTGGCCAGGATCTGCGTGGCGTAGCGGATCGCCGCGCCAATGCGGGTGTAGAAGCCCGGCTTGAGCGCCCCGATGCGGCCGCGGATGCGCGCGTCGGCGGGCTCGTCGAAATCCTTGATGCGGTGAAAGCGGATGTGATCGCGCTTGCGCGACGAAAAACCGTACAGCCCAAACGGGTCGCCGGTGGCGCCCAGGGCCTCGGAGAACAGCCACAGGCTGTCGCGGATCACGTCAACCACCCGCTGCTCGTCGCTCACCCAGGTGTCGGTGGACAGCGACAGATCGGCCAGCACCAGGCAGCACAGGTCGCGCTCGCGCCGCTCGCAGGCCAGATAGCCACCGGTGCTGTCGACGGCGTGGCCGGTGCGCCGGTCGGCAAAGGCGCGCACGCAGGCGTCGATGTCGAGCTCGGGGCCTTCCGGCTGGTTCTTGAGCCAGCGCCGGGCCGGGGTGAGGGCCTCGAACTGGTGGCGCAGGCGCCGCGCCGGGCGCAGCAGGTGGGCGGGCAGCTCACAGGGCGCGGCGTTGCGCGGGTCGAGCAGCGTGAGGCTGCACATGTCGCGCTTGAGCTGCTGCTTCTTCCAGTCCCACTCGGGCAGCAGGATGCCGCTTTGCAGCGGGACGTCATCCTGGGCGGCGGAGGGCAGGTCGAGGTCGAAGCGCAATTTGGAAGCCGTGTCGCGGGTGTCCTGGGCCACCGAGATGCGGTCCATGTCGGCCGCGGCGCGGGCCGGGTCGTCGCTGGCGTCGTCGTCCTGGCCGCGATTGACCTTCACGTATTCGGCAAACGACAGCAGGCTCTCGGCCCGGAAGGGCAGGTTGAGGCCGTTCTTGCCGTCGGGCATGTCCTCCCGCTGGGCCTGGCGGCGGCGGTCGGTGGCGTCCTGGGTCTTGCCGCCCTCGGGGCGCTCAGCCGGCGTGGCGGGGGGCTCGGACTGGCGCCGGTCGATGGCCACCGGGGCCGGGTAGAGCCACAGGGCCACCGGCGTCGGCGGGCGCTTTGCCGCCGGCAGGGCTGCCACGCTGCCGGGCTCGGCCAGCGCCTGGCGGATCGCCCGTTCGGCGGCGGCCTCGTCGGCCGGCAGCTTGCGCGGGTCGGGCCGCTCGGCAAGCACGGCCTCGACCAGCCGCCGGTAGCGCGCGGCGAAGCCCGGAAACACCGCCAGCGTCGCCGCACTGGCGGCCTGGTTGGCGGCGATCCAGTTGTCGGCGGCGAGGCCGTCGACCGGCAGGGCGGCGCCCTGGGCGATCAGCCACAAGTAAAGGTCACGGTTCTGGCTGCGATCGGGGAACAGCGCGATCTCGGCCGGCAGGCGCAGGGTCTCGTCGTCCCGCGCGGCGTGGGCGGCCTTCTCGCCGACGTGGGCGATGCGCGCCAGCCAGCCGCGCCGGGCGCCGTGCTCGGCCTCGGCGGCCGGCGCCACGCGCAGGCCCGGATCGCCCCCCAGGGCGCGAAACAGGATGCCGGCGGTGCGCTCGATGTCCACCAGTCGCACCGCCGCCTGGGGGTAACTGCGGGTCGCCGCCCGGGTGATGAAGCGGTGCCACAAGCCGCCGATGAACTCTTCCATGTTTTTCCCCGGTAATGCCTGTTCTGCCTGGCCGCCTCAGCGGGCTGTCCATGCCCCGTCGATCAGCTGCGCCGAGCCGGTGACGGACTTGGCCGCCTCGGAGCACAGGAAGACCGCGAAGGCCGCCACTTCGTCGGCCTCGATGAAACGCCTGGTGGGCTGCGCCGCCAGGATGACCTCGCGGATCACCCGGTCTTCGGGCAGGTTGTGCACGCGGGCCTGGTCGACGACCTGCTTTTCCACCAGCGGCGTGCGCACATAGCCCGGGCACAGGGCGTTGCAGGTGATGCCCTGCTCCGCCACCTCGAGGGCCACCGCCTTCGAGAAGCCCACCACCGCATGCTTGGTGGCCGTGTAGGGCGCCTTGAAGGGCGAGGCCACCAGCCCGTGGGCCGACGCGATGTTGACGATGCGCCCCCAGCCCCGGGCCTTCATCCCCGGCAGGGCCGCCTTGGTGGTGTGAAAGACCGCCGACACGTTGATGGCCAGCATCTGCGCCCAGTTCTCGTCGGGGAAGGCATCCACCGCCGCCACGTGCTGGATGCCGGCGTTGTTCACCAGGATGTCGAGACCGCCAAACGCGGCCACCGTCGCCTCGACCAGCCCCCGCGCCGCCGACGCCTCGGCGAGGTTGGCCGACAGGTAGCCCGGCTCGGTGCCGGTCTCGGCCGCCAGCGCGGCCCGCAGCACCTCGGCCTCCGCCGCCGGCCGCGAGCCGTGCAGCATCACCCGCGCACCGGCCCGCGCCAAGGCCTGCGCCACCGCCAGCCCGATCCCCGAGGTCGACCCCGTCACCAGAGCCCGCTTGCCTGCCAGTTCAGCCGTTTTCATCATCTGTGCTCCTCTCCGCTCCACCCGCCGCCGGGCCCCTGCCCGACCGTCCGGGAAACACGCCCGGAATCCTAGCGCAGCGCCGCCCCGGCTGGGCTGCCGGCAAGGGGCGAAAAGGGGGTTTGGAGGGCTTCATCGGGAGATGAATATAGCCGGGCAGAAACGGCAGCGCCCTGTTCTGGCTCAAGACGGGGGAAGCGAGGAAGGGCTGGGCGCCGGAACGCTCGATGGCGCATTGACACCCCCTCAGCCCCGCGATGAGAGCACACGCGAGGCCGCCCGACGCGTCACGGCACGCGGGCTCCGTCAGATCGAGAGGCTCAGGCGGATCTGCGCAACGGGGCGCAGGGTGACCGCGGGAAGGGCGTTCAGAACAGGGTGGGAGACACGGCAGAGCCGGCAGCCACCAAGGTCGACGGTGGCGTGGCGGGCGCCGTGGGCTGTTTCGGCTTGTTCACCTTGCCGGAACCCGGATTTCGCAGCGCCTCGAGCTGTTGCCGGGCGTGCTGTTCTGCGCCGAAGACCATTATGGTCAGGGCGCGAACCGATGCCGGGATGTTGCGGCCCGACTCATATCGGCTGCCGCCCGACTGGGTGGTCTGGAGCCCTCCCCAGAACGTGGTCTGGTTGATTCTCAAGGCCCTGCGCAAGACCTTGAGGTCAGGGCCCGACTGCGCGTCCTTGTACAACCTGGCCTTGACCGGGGGTAGCTCGCGGTAAGGCGCCCGCAGCTGGGTGAGGAAAGCCTCGGCGTCTTCGGGCGACGTGTAAACGAGTCTCAGGAGGGCCATGACCGCATCGGGAACGTTGCGGCCATGTTCGTAGCGGCTGCCCCCGCTCTGGGTGACGAACACCCGCTTCCAGAACACCACCTGCCCCAGGCCGAGGGAGTCACGCACGGCCTTGAAGTTGGTGCCGCTTTGCAGATCCAGCACGATGGGCGCCCTGACGGGCTTCACGACAGCTTGCCTGACGGCTCGGGCTGGCGCCGCTCTGGATGGGCGGGGGGGCGCCACCACCGGCTCGGGCTCGAGCAGTTCGGTATCGTCGTGGGAATAGGCTGGCGAGCAGGCGCACAGGATGCGGAGCCGCTCCCGGGGGCCGGCCGTGATGGCGTGGGGCGTGCCGGGAGGAATGCAGATGGTGTCACCCGCCTTGACCGCGAAGCTCGTGTCGCCGAGCGTCATCAGCCCGTCACCACGGACGATGAAGTAGATCTCCTCGGAGATCAGGTGCCGATGCAGCAAGGTGCGCCCGCCGGCAGGAATGATGGCTTCGGCCAGGCTCTGGGCACGGTTGCCATGGCGCGCCGGACACATCAGCTCGCGGATGGTCGAGCGGTCCTTGGTGACATAGGGCTGCACATCGAGATACGGCTGCAGGGCGATCGGGGTAGTTGGCTTCATCGGATGTCCGCGCACGGCGACTGATGCAAATGTATTAGCCCGGAGCGTATGACAATGGCGGTTCAAACTCAAGCCCTGCAGCGCACCCGATGGATGACTCCCGGATGAATCGGCCCTCGAGGGTTCGTCTGTGCGAAGCAGCGCACGTCGGGCAAACACGGGCCCCCTTCTTTGAAGAGCAGGGCCGGGGCCCCACGGCCGGCCATGACAGACGCGGGGTGTGGGCGTGCCCCCGGGCCACCGGGCCGAAACCCGCCACCGTGCTAACCCCTAAGAGGTATGATCATGGCTAACCCGCTCTATGGCCCAACGACCATGTCCGACCCTTCCACCGGCTCTGCCCATCGGCTGCCCGACTATCTCCGCGACACCTACAGCTGGGCTTATCTCGACCATCGCACCATGCCGTGGCTGGACCGCCCGGTGGTGGTGTCGGCAATTTTGTGGGGTAACGCGAACCGGCTGATGGATGCCGCGGTGCGCGAGTTTGCGCCCGGCCAGCGGGTGTTGCAGGCGGCGGCGGTGTATGGCGATTTTTCGCCCCGGCTGGCGCGGCGGCTGGGTGACGGCGGGCAGCTCACGGTGGTGGACGTGGCGCCGATCCAGATCGCCAACACGCGGCGCAAGCTGTCGCCGTGGCCGGAGGCCCAGGCCCGGGTGGCCGACCTCACCGAGCCGGTGGGGGCGAGCTTCAATGCGGTGTGCTGCTTCTTCCTGCTCCACGAGGTGCCCACCTACGCGCGCCACCGCATCGTCGCCAACCTGCTCGAGGCCGTCGAGCCCGGCGGCCGGATCGTGTTCGTGGATTACCACCAGCCCCGCTGGTGGCACCCGATGGGGCCGGCGATGGCCCTGGTGTTCCGCTATCTAGAGCCCTTCGCCAACTCGCTGCTGGCCGAAGAGATCGCCACGATGGTGCCGCAGACGGCGGAGTTCGAGTGGACCAAGGAGACCTTCTTCGGCGGGCTGTACCAGAAGGTGGTGGGCGTGCGGCGCAGCTGATTGCGGCCGCCACGCCAGGATATCGGGCCTGCCCTGGGCAGGCCTCGCCGTTGAATCAGACAGCCGGCCCGGGCGCCCGCATGGTGCCGCCAGCCGCCGGCGGGCGCTGCCGTACCCGCCGGGCTCCCTCCCTCCCCCGTCTGCCGACACGCCCCACCGGCCGGCGCCTCGCCCGCAAAGCCCCCGTGCCGGCGCACCGCCATCAATGCCATGGCCATCAAAATTAAACACATAGGCATTTAACATGTACAATTAAACAGTACATGAAGGGCCTGAGCCCTTGAATCAGGCCCGGGCAAGCGCCCTGTCCGGCGCAACTCCAGCGTAAACGCGTCGCGAGAAATGGGTTTGGCGATGTCCCATTACCTTTTTGCAATCTCTCTGCCCGGCCCCGGGCATCAGGCCGCCATGGCCCCACACTGCAACCTGTGGGCCATGTCATGACCGAAAAGGATTACCCCAGGTCGCCGCGGCTCCTCTGCCGGAGCACCACCGTCCTCAGCAGCGGCGCACTGCCCAAGTCCGTCGATGTTCCCTGCGAGCACGTGGGCGCCTGCATCATGGTGCACGGAGTGAACGACGTGGGCGTAGGCTTCCAGGCCGTTGAAGCGGGCCTGTGCGAAGGCCTCGCCGAACGCATGAAGTGGTTCCCGGACAAGCCCAACCACGCCTCGCCCTACACGCCCGGCCGCTACCGGATGCCGACCGCCGCCGACGCCCGCCGTCTCGAGGACGACCCGGACGCGGTCTTCTACAAGCGCCAGCTAGGCGCCGACACCCACAGCCCGGTCATACCGTTTTACTGGGGCTATCGGGACATCCCCGATGACTCCACCGTGCCGCGCAACGGCCAGAACGTCGACACCCACGGCAACCGCCTCGACAAGGACCGCAGCAAGGGCGGCGGCCCCTTCGCCAACGCCACCTCCAACCTGGTGGACATGTGGAACCGGGGCGCGCCGTCGACGGGCGGCTTTGTCGACTGGCTCAGCGGCGATCCGCTTCGCCCCGTCCTCAAGGGCCCGGGGCGCATGTACTTCGTGCTGGCCGCCCAGCGCCTCGCCGCCCTGGTCCGGATGATCCGCAAGTACGACCCGCAGGACACCGTGACCATCGTCGCCCACAGCCAGGGCTGCCTCATCGCCCTGCTGGCCCAGGCCTTCCTGATGGAAGAAGGCTTCCCGACCGCCGACACGCTGGTGCTCACCCATCCGCCCTACGGGCTGGAAACCACCGTTCTGGGCCATTTCAGCGCCGGCGGCGGCGAAGACGCGTGCATGAAGGCTCTCTACGCGGGCATCGACGGCATGCAGACCGTCCGTGCCCGCCTGGACACCCTCGTCAACATCGTCAAGGGCGTCGCC
>Ga0075163_10013551_pt1 | contig 10553 bp, 9 predicted proteins | sample JI1023141ADNA_FD_71478 | JGI IMG/M metagenome (GOLD analysis project Ga0075163, IMG submission 71478) | Wastewater effluent complex algal communities from Wisconsin, to seasonally profile nutrient transformation and Carbon sequestration -... | ecosystem: Engineered > WWTP > Effluent > Algae... | reverse complement strand
CTCCTTAGTCCGGAACCTTCAAATCTAAACCGATATCTCCTTAGTCCGGAACCTTCAAATCTAAACCGATATCTCCTTAGTCCGGAACCTTCAAATCTAAACCGATATCTCCTTAGTCCGGAACCTTCAAATCTAAACCGATATCGCCTTAGTCCGGAACCTTCAAAATCAGAAATTACAGACGACAAGAAAGAAGCTTGAGCATTCGCTCAAGCTTCTTTCTTATTCTCAACTGCAGCCAGAATTATTTAGCTAGCAGGAACTACTTCGAACAAATAGTGCCCTAGTTCTTAAAGAACTTCTCCACCGAACTAAAAATCGATGAAAGCTTGCTAGTAGATTTACCCTGCTCAAGCTTAAAAGCAATCTCGTCGCATTTCTCAGCACGCTTGGCAATCTTCTCAGCTTGCTTTTCTGGCAGACCCGGCTCCAGGCTCGCATAAGCTCGATAGTGAAGAGCAGCTTCACGCAAAGGTGGAGCAGACTTGTTATAGAGCTTCTCCAAAGTTTCGGCCAAGCCCAAATGAGCAGCAGAAAGACGCGGATTGAGATAGGCGGCATTCCTGAACTGGTCAATTGCACTCGTCAGCTGTTTCTTCCGAGAAAGATCTTGCCCTAAAGTCAGCGCTTGCCGGGCCTTGTCACGGGCAGTCGCTACATTGTTCAAGCCTCGCTTAGAGCGAGCAGCAGCGTCTTCATCACTAAATGTGCCACCACGTTTATAGGCACTATCTGCGCTATCAAGATCGCGAATCATCAAAGCCATGTCAGCGACGGCAAACGCTTGAGCTGAAGTGGTGCAATTGGCAATAACTGTTTCAAAGGCTTGGGTGGCTTCTTGATACTTAAACTGGGCAAGACAAGCCTCAGCATAAGCAATTCGTTGAGGATCGTTTGTCGGCGTTCCGATAGTGGATAAATCTACTGGTTTTCCCGAAATCGCCCGCAACTTAGCATCGGCCAAACGCAATTCCATATCATTTGGATTTAACTGAATAGCCCGCTGAATGAAATTCTCGGCTGATTCAAAGTTGTTAGAGACGAAGAAGGCACCGTTTGCTTCCTTCTGAGCCTTGATCATCAAAGTTCTTGTCATGCCCTTAACAGCAGCAACATCTCCAGGAGCGAATCCCAAAACAGTTGTATATTCCTTCAAGGCATCATCAGTTTTCTCTAAACGCAAATTGATATCACCAGCACGGCGATGCAAATCTACACTATTAGGGCTCAGCGCTAGACCAGAACGCAAATCTCCAAGCGCCAACTCAAGGTCACCACGCGACTCCCGAATATCAGCCATGCGCAAATAAGCATCATCGCTTTCTGCTTTGATTAAAATAGCCGCTTGATACTCTTTAATGGCAGCAACGCGATTGTTCTGCAAGCGATAGACATCACCTAAGGCAATGTGCGCAGGTGCACTATTGTTGTTCAAAGAAAGTGATGTATTGAGTGATTTGTAAGCATCATCAAGCATGCCCTGATTCAAATAAGCCTTCCCTAGACCGTAGTGAGCGGCGGCATTATCCGAACGCAAACTAATTGCTGAGCCAAAGTCAGTCAGAGCAGCAGCAGTGTCTCCTAGTTTCAAGTCAATCAATCCGCGCTGAACAAAGGCAGAGCTATATTGAGGATCTAGCTTAATAGCCATGGACAAACTATTTTTGGCTTCTTTCAATCGCCCCTGTTCACGCTGAACCAAACCTAAAACGATATAGGCCTCGGCGGCTTTCGGATCCAACTTCAGAGCCTGCCTGCAACCAGCTTCTGCCGAAACAAGAGTGGCATCACGCTGAGAAATTACGGTCATTGATGATGACTGCAATCGATAGAGCTTAGACATCGACTGTCCGACAAGAGCCAACGGAGTTTTACTATTTACTTTCAAAGCCTTGGCAAACTGTTCATCCGCAGCATCGAGCTTATACTGCTGAACAAGAGCAAAGCCAAGCCCAGTTAGCGCCGCGGTATCTTTCGAGTTCTTATTTACGGCAACGCGAAATGCATCTTGCGCCTGCGCGTATTTCCCATCAAGTAGCAACTTTTCTGCGGCAACTACATCAGCCGACAATTTCCCTTTAAATAGTCTGTCTCGAAAAGCATGCGGAGAAGTACGCGAGCCAAGCGACAAAGTCTTTGCCGTACTGGCGGCTGCCGCTTTAGCCTTCTGCGCCCTAGCGCTCGGCACCACTAACGACACCAGACTCAAACTTAGTGAAAGGCTTAAAACAAACCCTGCTGCACGATTAAACAAAAGGAAAACCTCCTGGCTACTAAAGCATTTTGTCAAAAATAGTCTTCAACAAGGTACCAAGTTTGGCACAGATTGGCACCAGAATCATGGCAGGGAAATAATCAATGGGCGGAAGCCAAGCCAGTGGCGGCATTGAGGCATTTCCACCAACGCAGATTAAATTACCTCGGAAACAAAAAACCGACTGAAATGCCAACTCCTTTGGCCACAAAAAAGGCAGCACAGCCACTCTTGAGCGCGTAGTCCAAGGATGCGGCCTTAAGCTAGTAATGAGAGCCAATACAGCGATCTACAAACGACCAAATTTGCAAATCACTGATTGGCCCTCGCGGGTGGTGCAGACGCCTAGTGGTAAGGAGCTGGATTCTCCCAACCAAAAGGTATCTACTTGCCTGTTGCCAGCCATACTCTGCATCAAGCCGAAGCTAATGCATTGCAGCGGCTAAGACATCTACAGAAACTAGAACTACGTTCTACTTATCTGTTGGTCTCATCTATTTCGCTAATAGTCTTAAATTCTGCGACTTTCAGCTAGACAAACAACGGCTATTCGAGTGCTGGAGTGCAATGCACTCTCTCAGCACCCTAGCCAAGGTTCGCTCGGCGCGGCAGGCGACGTAAGGATTATCGTCTTCCGCCAACTTTTCCAATAGATGCGTGGGCAAATGCGGGTTTTCCGCGAGCCCGTAGCGCACATCAACACTAACATCTTCAACAGCACGCTCAATTAAGCAAAGATGAGCGCTTGCATTCTCAGCTACTGCCAATCGTACCGATGGGTTACTATCACAGCCTAAAACTATGAGCAACTCAATCGGGGTGTGCTTATTTTCAGCTAGATGCAGTCTTACTTTGACATCGGCATGCTTGCAAAGCCGATGGAGCAGACCGCTAGCCAGCTCAAAATTTGAAGTATCAGGTTCCGTATACTGTTTCGCATCTATTTTCATTGTTAGCCTCCCTTAGGCCCCCTGTGTTAGTGCCAAACAATCTCGACACCACCCAATCTTCACGTTACGCTCACGTTGTGATCAAAAAGTGACCATTTGTGTTAGCCACGGTAAGAAACAAGATCCACAGATCTCAAATCAGTCAGATCAGACCGACAAAAGCGTCCTACGAAAAGCCAGGCACAGCAATGGTTTTCAGCCTCAAGCAAAAAGCGAAAAAATGGGTTAACATGGTTCGCATTCAAAATCCGAAGCACTTAAAACACGCACACACAAAGTCCAAAGCGAAAGCTAAAAACTATAAAAATGCACCAGATTTACTAATAATTTGCCAAATTCGCACGGCAAAACAGGTAGCGAAAAAGCAATAAGAAGAAGCAATGACAGAGTCAGAAATAATTAGCAGCGCGAAAATTGAAATCATCAAGCGGCTAGTCAATTTGTTGACGGAACACAAAGTGCCGTATCAATTCACTGGTGGCCTTGCTGGCAATATTCACGGCTCAAAATGGCCCCTTCACGACATCGACCTGGAGATGCCGCGTGCGCACATCGAATTAGTCGCTTACCTGCTTCGGCAGCATATCGTCTCGCCTTTGCGCTTCTATCAAGACGATGAATTTCAAATGGTAATGTTCAATCTGAAAATCGACGATATCGAAGTTGACATCAATCAAATCGAAGCACAGCAGATTTGCCACAAAGGGCAGTGGATTCCCCTAACAGTTGACATCAAGAGTGCCCAACTAATGCCTTTTCACGGCATGAAAGTGAGCGTCCAACCGCTAGAACAACTGATTGCCTACAAAACAATGCTAGGTAGAACCAACGACGTCGACGATTTAACTAAGCTACTCAATCTGTAAACGGAACTAAGTTCACTTTTTAACAGAACTTGCAAATGCGGCTGTAAATCAGGCTACAAATCAAGCTCCTGAATCCCTTGATCGTCTACTTGACAGTCAAGAATGCGAGGAGGCTTGCTTTCGGTTTCGACCCAATAACCCAAGCGCTCGCGCACCTGCGCCTTACGCTTCTCATGAACTATTACTAGCACCGACGAGCCCGCACCAGACAGGGTACAGCCCATGATCGGCTCGTTCATCAACTCTCGGCGCAATTTGGCAAGCTCTGGCACCAATTGAGCCCGATAAGGCTCATGCAATCTATCATCAAGAGCATCTTTAAAGGCTGACTCATCACGCCGAGCAACAGCGGCCACAAGGGATGCTACTTTCTGCACATTGAAGATGGCATCTTCCATTTTCACCTGCGCCGGAAGAACAGCTCTGGCATTTGCAGTAGTCAGACTAAACTGCGGCGAAACCACTAGCAGGTGCCACTCCTTAGGCCAGCTTAAGCGTTGTGTAACTATATTTTTACTAGAAGAGTATGACGAAGGGCTCGACACCACCATGTTGCCCAACAAACAAGCCGCTAGAGTTTCAGGATGTCCCTCCAGCATGCTGGCTTCGGCAAGCAATGTCGGAGCACTAGGAATGCGATCTTTTAAAACGCTCGCCGCCCAAAGTGCGCCGAGAATAGCCGTGGCACTTGAGCCTAGCCCAACACCAAGAGGAATTTCAGAATCAACGATAATTCGCACACGTTGCAGCAGATCATGATCGCGCTGCCAAAGTTTGCTCAAAATCGTATATGTCAGCTTGCCTTGCTCTTGCGCCAGACTGCTCTTGGCAATACTGCCTTTGAAAGTGATAAGAGGAATTCCTGGATCATTGTCATCAAGTACAAAAAATGACATGGTGCTATAAATGTTCAGCGCTAGACCGATACAATCCAGACCTGGTCCTAAATTGCTGGTCGAACCAGGAAGCCGAAGAGTAAACCTACGACTTCTATCAAACACCTTTTTCAAATCGGTCATGGCACAATAATGTCCAAATGTTCAACCCTAATCTATCCGAATTTCCGTCAGAGCTGCCAGAATAACTTTGTAATAGTAGCAACAAAAAAGCCATGAGACATCTAGTAACGGGCGGATCTGGCTTTCTTGGCAATCTAATCGCAATACATCTACTTGCCAAAGGTGAGGATGTAAGTATTCTCGACATCTGGGAAGACGAGCAGAGGCCGACGAAAGCAAATTTTTTTAAGACCAGCGTACTCAATAGAGAGGGCGTTGCCGCAGCAATGAGAGGTGTCGATATCGTGCACCACACCGCCGCTCTAGTGCCTCTGACAAAGTCGGGAGATCTCTTTCGCCAGGTCAATGTAGAAGGCACAAAAATCGTTGCTGAAGAAGCCGTGAAGGCCGGTGTCAAATGCTTTATTCACACGAGCTCTTCGGCAATCTTTGGCTGCGCTCCCTGCCCAATCACTAATGCCACCCCGACCATGCCAGTAGAAATTTATGGAGTAAGCAAACTGGACGGGGAGCTAGCCGCTAGAGAGATTGCCGACAAAGCAGGAATGCCACTAATAGCGGTGCGACCAAGAACAATTATTGGCGATGGCCGCCTTGGCATTTTCCAGATACTGTTTGACTGGATCAAAAGCGACATAAACGTCTACGTCATAGGTTCAGGCAAAAACAAAATCCAATTCCTCCACGCCCAAGACCTAATTGACTGCTACTTAATGTTGGTGGAGCTAAACAAGCCGGGACTATACAACGTAGGCACAGACCGCTTTAACGAAATTGGTCAGTGCCTAGAAAGCCTTGTTATTCACGCCGGCTCAAAGGCAAAAGTCAAACGACTACCGCAGGCCTTAACCGTAGGCACGCTGCAGGCACTCGACTCAGTCAAGCTCAGCCCCCTGGCACCGTGGCACTACCTGACTTATGGCGAAGACTTCTATTTTGACATCGAGCCCCTGAAGCAGCTTGGCTGGCGGCCGAAATATTCAAACGACGAAATGCTTGCCGAGAGTTACGATTCTTTCATCGCCAACTACGACACACTCATGGCCGCGAAATCTTCTTCAGCTCATCGCAGGCCGCTAAAAGAGCAAATTCTCAAAGTTTTAAAAGTGGTATCACGTTTTAGTTAAAATCCGACCTACAGTGGGTATGAAACACCAATGACTAGCGGAAGAGGGCACAGTGGACGCCCTGATGACAATTCCCATAGCGCCGACCACAGCCAAAATGCTGACGACTCAGCCCGCACTGCCCTAACCCTTGAGGCACTTGCTACAAGTCAGCCTAGCGCCGGCAACAATAGTAAAGACGGCAGAAATGACAAGCATGAAGATATAAGCGATTCTACGGTTGCGCTGATTGCGAAGGCTGAGAAAGCTGAGAAGACTGAGAAGGTTGACGAGCAAACAAGCGATAAACCAGACAGAGTGCCACTAGAAAGAGAAAAGATAGAAAGAGAGCAACTAGACAGGGCCAAAGACGACTTCACTCTCAAGCACCAAATTCTTATCTCACATGATGCGACTGGCAAACAGCTTACCTACACCGTACGCAGCGGCGAACGCAACATTGATATTCTCACTTCAGACAACACGATAGAAGGCCTAGCCCAAGCAGAAAAGAATCTTGAAAGGCTGACAGAAGCAAAAGAAAAGCAATTAAAAGCCGATTTTAAGCTGCGCTTCAGCAAGGACAGCGAAGAAGTAGTTGGCCAAGTTGCCATCGCCCCTGATGGCACAGTAACACACGGCAAAATGATCTACGCCAGGGCTCCCTATTTGAGTGAACTCTACAGCATCGAAGGCGTAATGGAACGCGCCACACCGTCTCAACTAACAAGAGACGGCAAAGAGGGAGTCAAATTCTACTTCCTCAAAGATTCGCTTTACCAAGACGATCACGGTGCTTCAGCGACATACAGACACAGCGACAAAGAAAACAAACCAGCCATCTACGTTGGCAAAGATGGCATTGGTGCCACTCTTGTGAAGAAGGGCGACCACTTCGAATGGCAAGGCGGCATTGACGCGCATATGGTGCTACATGAGTTCTCTCACAACTCACAATTTCGACTGGGTATTGACGAAGAGCAAAAGCTCATTCAATTTTCTAATCGCTGCGGCTTCGCCCCTTTCCTGCGACCAGGCACAGATGAAACTATCTGGGCGCTGAGAAGCAAAGATGGCAAGCTTTATCGCCACGACAACGAGGCAGGCGGCTGGCAGCAGATCGACGAAAGCGGCAACCTGGTTAAATCAGACGGCTCAGCTAGTGGCAAGACCACAATTCTAGACGACATAGAAATGGCAAAAATGGCCGCAGTCCGGCCACCAACCTACTACTTCGACAATCCAGTAGAAATGGCCGCAGAAGGAATGGCCATGCTTAAAGAGAGTGCCAGCAGTAGAAAAGAACTGCTTACAACCACACCAACCTTTTACCAGTTCATGAAAGAGCAAGACCAAGAAGATATAAACCTCGCTTTCGGCCTAGATAAAAACGGACAGGCAAAAATGATCAGGCGACCGGATGGCAAATTGACCACAAATGATGAAGCTGCAAGAAAACAGATTCTCCAATTTGAGCAGTAGCTAGACCAAATCTAGCGCAGCATCCTTCGAGCGAAATGATAAAAATAAGTAGCCAAACGAAGGGCCTGTTAATAGGTCAAACAGGCACAGTACTTGTTTGCCTGCTACAATCTTGAGGTTCCACGCCTCGAGAGAAACTATGTCTGCCAATTTTTCGCACAGCCGGGTTAAATCAAATATGTCTTTCAACCCGCTTACAACTTCAACGCTTGCACTGTTATCTCTGGCAATGCTTTCGCTCTCGGCTTGCTCTCCAGCTCAACCACCGGCACCGAAAGCCCCAGAAGGCTTTGTTGCCGGCAAAAAAGAAGATCCTGAGTTAGCGAAAGTCAAAGCCGATGCCCAGGCAAACTGGAAAGAATTCGTAGAGGCCTTCAACGTCAAGCAAAAAGGCGAGAAGTTTGCCATCAACTCGTGTCTTTATGATGACAAGAAATCTGAATTTAAATGGATTGAAGTCGACAAAGTCTATGACGACAAAGTCGTCGGCCATTTAGAAAAAGATTCTGTCTATTTGCCCAACGTTAAAGCAGGAATGGCGGTCACGGTTCCGGTTGCCGATATTGAAGACTGGGCCTTCGTTGACGCTCAAGGCAAGCAACACGGCGGCGCCTCGCAAGCAATCCTGCAAAAGCGCGCCCAAAAGTAATTACTGCCAGGCTGGCCCAACTGGACCTATCGGGGCGCCAGGCGGTGAGCTGGCAATGGGCTCCACCGGCTTCTTCAAGATTGCAGCCACGGCATTTTTGTTAAACTTGGCCGCTTCCAACATGGCTAGCAGGTTTTGCGCTTTCTCAAAGTCGAAGAAGGCCTGGTCAAATTGCCCCAGGCAATAGTAGGCAAAACCCCGATTATAGAAAGCTTGAGCACAGCGTCCATTGATTTTGAGGCATTTGTCATAATTGGCGATTGCTCGTTGCAACTCAAGCCCAGACTCTGAACGCCAGGACGGGCCACGCAACGCCACCAACTGCGATGCCAAACTTTGATGAGCCAAACCGCGATTATAATAAGCCTGAGCTAGATTTGGCTTGACTTTGAGCACTTCAGAATAACAAGTAATAGCTTCTCTAGCCTGACCCGCTATGGCGAGCATTGCCGCCTTGTTATAGAGTGCAAGTATCAAATTTGGACTAGCTTTGTACGCTTGCTCAAAATTAGCTAGGGCCCTAGCTCTATCGCCAGAGATTGCCTCTTTCACGCCGTCGTGATACAAGATTTGGCCTTCTTCAGTGACATCATTGGCGCTACCACCAAGACCAGCAGCTCCAGCCGGAGCAATCAGCCCACCGCCACTAGCAATTCTGGCGTCCTCACTAACTTGCAGCCCCTGACTCGGGGCCTCTTCACAAGCCTGGGCGTCAGCAGCAGTCAGGGCAGCGGCAGCATTAGGAGAATTACTTAAGAAGCTACCCGGGTCTTTGTTCATGGCGAAATAAGCCGCGCCAAAGACCAGTACCAAAATCAGTAAACTAAGAGTCAAGGCCACCGAGCGATTGGCTGGCTGAGGCGGTTCATGGCCAGCCACTTGAGCTTCGAGCTTATCGTAAGCCTTGTGCGCAGCCATTTCAGAAGTGTCAGTAATAAGAGCATCTAGCTCTGCCAAACACTGCTCATCAAGCTCAATCTTAGATTTAGCCGCGGCTGTAACTTCATCGGCTTTAACCTGTTGGCCACTAGCAATAGCAGCAGCATAAACAGCATCGTAAAATTGATCTGAATCAGGCACCGCATGCTCCTGAAGACGCTTCGATTCAGCTTCTACAGACTGGCGAATGGCGCTCTCAATCAGAGTTTGAGTGCGCTGCATCCGCTCGTGCACAGCCGCTAATCGCTTTTCCACAACACGCTGGGGTGGCGGCTTAGGACTTGTCTCTCCCAGCCCAGCCAACAATTCTTCGAGCTCAGGCAGAGTCTCTACCCCAGCCTGCATGCGAGTAAAATAAGCACGAAAACGAACCGAATCACTCAGTGCATCGTAAGCCATATTGGTGATCGAGAGACGTTGCTCGCATAATTGCTTTTGATCAGCTGGAGCAGCTAACATCTTCTCGCGCCAGAGAGCGGCTCGGCGGTCACGCGCAGCCCGCAATACCTTCCTTGAGGCACCAGCGGGAACTGCTAGCACACGGCGAAAATAGATTCTAAGCGTTGACTCGTCCATATAAAACCTTGATCAGTCATACTTTAGTCGTACAGAATTAGAGGGCATAGTAACCGGGCCGAGTTAACTGGCTCGATTCTGGGAAGATTTTAGCTGGCAGGAACTCTCTTTACTAGGCATGAACACGGTTGCAATTTTAGATGAATGATCCCGCCTTACAGCCTGAAAACTCGCCCCCAGGCGCGAAAGGCAACTCGGTAACTCTCGGTAGAATTATCAAGTCAAAGGGAACCATTGTTGTCGGCGGCTTTATTATCAGCCTCTTGCTGCTTGTCATGACAGCAAAAAAGATTAATTGGCAACTTGTCCACGATGCCTTTGCCTCGGCCACATGGCTACCATGGTTGCCATTAGCAGTGATCACCTATCTCATCGGCATGCTCTTGCGAGGCTTAAGGCTGAAACAGCTAGTCAGCACAGAAGCCAGCCTGACCGTAAGCACGGCCAGCAACATCATCGCTGTCGGCTACGCCACCAACAATATCTTGCCGGCCCGCTTAGGCGAGTTCGCTCGCGCCGGTATGCTTGCGGAGAGAACGGGCCTACCCTACGCGCTCTCTCTGACGGTAACCTTTCTCGAGCGATTGCTCGATGGCCTGACAATTTTGTCCTTATTTGTTCTCGCCATTTTCGTCACCCCCACCGATCAATGGCTGAAACCAGCAGCTATGGTCGCTGGTCTACTTTTTGGTTGTGCCCTTCCTTCCGTTCT
>Ga0075163_10013549_pt1 | contig 10554 bp, 7 predicted proteins | sample JI1023141ADNA_FD_71478 | JGI IMG/M metagenome (GOLD analysis project Ga0075163, IMG submission 71478) | Wastewater effluent complex algal communities from Wisconsin, to seasonally profile nutrient transformation and Carbon sequestration -... | ecosystem: Engineered > WWTP > Effluent > Algae... | reverse complement strand
CTGCTGCAGTTCTTCGGCGAGCCCGTGTCGCCACCGCGCGACGCGGCACCCGTCGACGACCGTTGTCTCGACTGGCACACGCACGGCAGCAATCCGCTGAAGTTGTCGCCGGGAGAGCGTCGCCTGGCGCAGCTGGTGGCCCAGGGCACGCGCCTGCCCGAGGTGGCCGCGTCGATGGCGATGTCGCTGGAGGCCATCGGCCGCCGCGTCGGCAACATCTACCGCAAGCTCAGCTGGGACGTGCGCAGCGGCTCGCTGATGATGCAGGCGGCCTAGGCCCCCGCAGCGGCAGCCCAGGGCGCCACGGAAGGGCTAGGCCGGCTTCGTGTCGACGAAGCTCGGGCGCTGGGCCAGCTTGTCGTACAGGCGTGCCAGGTTGGCGTGGCGGCTGCGCCAGTCGAGCGACGCGAAGCGGAAGTCGAGATAGCCCAGTGCGCAGCCGACCGCGATGTCGGCCAGCGTCAGGTGGATCCCGGCGCAGAACGGCTTGTCGCCCAGGCCCTTGGACATCGCCACCAGGGCGGCGTCGATCTTGTTCATCTGGCGCTCGATCCACTGCGGGCTGCGCTGCGCGTCGGTGCGGCCGTGCCAGGTCTGCTCCAGGCGCGCCAGGATGGCTGCGTCGAGCAGGCCGTCGGCCAGCGCCTCCCAGGTGCGCACCTCGACGCGCTCGCGGCCGTTGGACGGGATCAGGCGGCCCACCGGGGACAGCGTGTCCACGTACTCGACGATCACGCGCGAGTCGAACACCGCCTCACCGCCTTCCATCACCAGGCAGGGCACCTTGCCCAGCGGGTTGGCGTGCTGGATCGCGTCGCTGTTCCAGACGTCCTCGAGCATGAACTGGTAGTCCAGCTTCTTCTCCGAAAGGACGATGCGTACCTTGCGGACGTAGGGGCTGGTGTAGGCGCCGATCAGTTTCATGGGGTCAGGCGTCGTCAGTGCGTAGTGGGGTCGAAATCATTCTGCCCTACTTGGTGCCGAAGATCCGGTCGCCGGCATCCCCCAAACCGGGCAGGATGTACCCGTGGTCGTTCAGGCAGCGGTCGATCGCGCAGGTGTAGATGGGCACGTCCGGATGGGCGGCGCGAAGGTGCGCGATGCCCTCGGGCGCGGCCAGCAGGCAGGCCAGCCGGATCGACCGGGGCCGGGCGCGCTCCTTCAGGCGCGCCACCGCCGCCGCCGCCGAGTGGCCGGTGGCCAGCATCGGGTCCAGCACGATCACGTCGCGCTCGTCCATGTGGTCGGGCATCTTGAAGTAGTACTCCACAGCGGCCAGCGTGTCCGGGTCGCGGTACAGGCCGATGTGGCCGATGCGGGCGCCGGGCACCACCTCGAGCATGCCGTCCACCAGGCCCAGCCCGGCGCGCAGGATCGGCACCAGCACGGTCTTTCGCCCGTCGATCAGGCGACCGGTGGTCGTCTCCAGCGGGGTCTCGATCTGCACCGGCTGGGTCGGCATGTCACGCGTCAGCTCGTAGGCCATCAGCATGCCGATCTCGTTGAGCAGGCGCCGGAAGCCGCTGGTGCTGCGGTCCTTCTCGCGCATCAGCGTCAGCTTGTGCTGGATCAGCGGGTGGGTCAGTTCGGTCACGGCGGCAGGGGGGGTGTCCATCGCGGTCTCCGGGGTCATGGGATCAGGATACGACGCAAGTCGCGGGCCCGACACCGGCCTCTGCCCGACGGCCGGCCACCTACAATCCGCGGCGATGGTTCATTCGACGCTGACCGCCCTGTCTCCGCTGGACGGCCGCTATGCCGCCCGTGTCGCGCCGCTGCGCGCCCTGCTGTCCGAGTTCGGGCTCATGCACCGACGCGTGCAGGTCGAGGTGGAATGGTTCATCGCCCTGTCCGACGCCGGCTTCACCGAGTTCCGGCCGCTGTCCGAGGCCGCGCGCGGGTTGCTGCGCGGCCTGGTCGTGCGATTCTCGGAAGCCGACGCGCAGGCCATCAAGGACATCGAGCGCACCACCAACCACGACGTCAAGGCCGTGGAGTACTGGCTCAAGTCCCGCTTCGACCACAGCCCCGAGCTCAAGGCCGCCGGCGAGTTCGTGCACTTCGCCTGCACCAGCGAGGACATCAACAACACCAGCCACGCCCTGATGCTGCAGGCCGCGCGCAAGGACGTGCTGCTGCCGGCGCTGGGCGGCCTGGTGGATTCGCTCACGGCGATGGCGCATGCTCACGCCGGGCAGCCGATGCTGGCGCGCACGCACGGCCAGACGGCCAGCCCCACCACGGTGGGCAAGGAGCTGGCCAACGTGGCGGCCCGCCTGGCGCGCGCACGCGAGCGCATCGCCGCGGTGCAGCCGCTGGCCAAGATGAACGGCGCGGTGGGCAACTACAACGCCCACCTTTCCGCCTATCCGGACTTCGACTGGGAGTCGTTCTCGCGCGGCGTCGTCGAGGATCGTCTCGGCCTCGTGTTCAACCCGTACACCATCCAGATCGAGCCGCACGACTGGATGGCGGAGCTGTTCGACGCCATCGCGCGCGCCAACACCGTGCTGGTGGACTGGTCGCGCGACGCCTGGGGCTACATCAGCCTGGGCTACTTCCGCCAGAAGACGCGCGACGGCGAGATCGGCAGCTCGACCATGCCGCACAAGGTCAACCCGATCGACTTCGAGAACGCCGAGGGCAACCTGGGCCTGGCCAATGCGCTGCTTTCGCACATGGCGCAGAAGCTGCCTGTCAGCCGCTGGCAGCGCGACCTCACCGATTCCACCGTGCTGCGCAACATGGGCGTGGCCTTCGGTTACTCGGTGCTCGGCTACGACGGCATCGCCAAGGGCATGGCCAAGCTCGAGGTGGACGCCGCCGCGCTGTCGGCCGACCTGGACTCAGCCTGGGAGGTGATGGCCGAGCCGATCCAGACCGTCATGCGCCGCCATGGCGCGGCCAACCCCTACGAGCGCCTGAAGTCGCTGACGCGCGGCCGCACCATCACGCGCGAGGCGATGCTGGCCTTCATCGACACGCTGGTGGAAGTGCCGCCGGCCGAGCGCGAGCGGCTCAAGGCGATGACGCCCGCCAGCTATGTCGGCCGCGCCGCGGAACTGGCGCGCCGCTTCGACCCCGACACCCCGCGCTGACATGAAGTTCCTGAGCAGCCTCCAGGCCGCGCAGCAGCGCCGCGACTCGCTGCTGTGCGTGGGGCTCGACCCCGAGCCGCAGCGCTTTCCCGAGCCCTGGCGCGGCGACGCGTCGCGCATCTTCGAGTTCTGCGCGCGCATCGTCGACGCCACCAAGGACCTCGCCTGCGCCTTCAAGCCGCAGATCGCCTACTTCGCCGCGCAGCGCGCCGAGGACCAGCTCGAGCAGCTGATGGCCTACATCCGGCGCGTCGCGCCCGACGTGCCGGTCATCCTGGACGCCAAGCGCGGCGACATCGGCGCCACCGCGGAGCAGTACGCGCGCGAGGCCTTCGTGCGCTACCAGGCCGACGCGGTGACGCTGTCTCCCTACATGGGCTTCGACTCGATCGAGCCCTATCTGCGGCATGACGGGCGCGGCCTGTTCCTGCTGTGCCGCACGTCCAATCCCGGCGCGACCGACCTGCAGTCGCTGGCGCTGGCCGACGGCAGCCTGCTGTTCGAGCAGGTGGCCCGGCTGGCCGCCGGTGCCTGGGGTCAGGGCAGCGCCGCCGGTCGCCTGGGCCTGGTGGTGGGCGCCACCGCGCCGCAGGAGATCGCACGAGTGCGCGAGCTGGCGCCGGCGCTGCCGCTGCTGATTCCCGGCGTGGGCGCTCAGGGCGGCGACGCCCATGCGGCCGTGCGCGCCGGCTGGCGCGCCGACGGCGCGGTCATCGTCAATTCGTCGCGCGCCATCCTCTACGCCGCCGCAACGGCCGATTTCGCGCAGGCTGCACGCGATGCCGCGCGCACCACGCGCGAGACCCTCGCCGGGGCGCTGCGCCAGGCCTAGACCGGATGTCCAGGAACCCCGACGTGTCGCCTGCCGCGCACGAAGGGCGTGCTCTGCGCGACGGTGAGGACAGCCAGCGCGGCGACCCCCGGGTGGTGCGCCTGTTCATGGTGGTCGGCGTGCTGGTCACGCTGATGTACATGCTGCTGTTCGCCGTGGCGCCCGAGGCCGCGGCGAGCGGGTCGGCGCGAGGCGCGGTGGCAGTGTGCGGCCTGATGGCCTGCCTGTTCCTGCTGGCGGCGCTGTGGCCGCGCGCGCTGGGCCTTGTCCAGACGATGCAGCTCGCGCTCGGGCTGTGCTGCGTGGGGACGGGGCTGGTCGCGCTGGTCAGCGGCCAGGGCCTGGGCCTGGTGGCACTGGCCTTCGTGCCGATGCTGCTGGCCGCCGCGGCAACGCTGGTGCCCAGGCGCGCCGCGCTCGGCGCGGCGATCGCGCAGGGCCTGTTTCTCGGCGTGCTGGCGGCGCTGGAAATGTCCGGCTGGCCTGCGCCGGGCCGGGCTGCGCAGGAGGTCGCTCTGCGGGCCGCGGGCCAGGGCGCCCTGCTGATCGCCGGCGCCGTCATCGGCCTGCTGGTGCGTCGCACATTCGACGCCACGGTGGCCGGTCTGCGCCGGCGCGAGCAGCGATTCGTCGGTCTGCTGGCGGTGGCGGCGGACTGGTACTGGGAGACCGACGCCGCGCTGCGCTTCACGCAGGTGTCGGAGCAGACCGAGGGAGCGTCGGTGATCCCCGTGGAGCGGTGCGTCGGCCGCGCCCCCTGGGACGTGGAAGGTTTCGGGCTGGACGTCGACGCGATGGACGCGCTGCGCGCCGACCTGGAAGCGCGCCGGCCCTTCACGGAGCTCGTCGTCGGACGCATCGGCCCCGACGGGCGGCAACACTGGCTCACCCTGTCCGGCCGACCGCGCTTCGACGGGCGCGGCGTTTTCAGCGGCTATTGGGGCGTGGGTCGGGACATCACCCCCGAGCGCGAGGCCGAGCTGCAGCGGGCGGCCACCGAGGCGCGCTACCGCGAACTGTTCGCGCGCTCGCCTTCGCCGCTGGTGCTGCACCGCGACGGCCGCGTGCTCGACGCCAACGTCGCCGCGCTGGCGCTGTTCGGCGCCTGGTCGCCAGGCGAGCTCATCGGCCAGCCGCTGCTGCCCTTCTACGAGGACGGCGACGGCTCGCGCGATCTCGCCACGCGCCGCGCCGCCTGGCTGGCCACGCTGCCGGTGGGCGAGGCCACGCCGCCGCAGCAGTTCGGGCTGCACACCACGGCCGGCCGGCGCCTGACGGTGCAGGTGACCAGCGTCAACATCGAGGCCGAGGGCGGCCCGGCGATCCTGTCGATCTACCGCGACGAGACCGAGCGCCTCCGCTCCGAGCTGGCGCGCGAACGCAGCGAGGCGCTGCTGTCGCACGTGGTGGCCACCAGCCCCGACCTGATCACCCTCACCGACATCGTCACCGGCCGCTACGTGATGGTCAACGATGCCTTCGTGGCGCTGTCGGGCTGGACGCGCGAGGAGGCGATCGGCCGCACCGCGGTGGAGCTGGGCGTGTGGGGGCCGGGCGACTCGCGCGAGCGCTTCGTCGCCCTGGTGCGCGAGCAGGGCGAGCTGCGCGACCTGGCGGTGGTGTTCCGCGACCGCCAGGGCCGCGACTTCTCGCTGCTGGTGTCGGCTGCGCGCTTCGGCATGGAAGGGCGCGAGTACCTCGTGATCAACGGCCGCGACGTGACCCGCGCCGAGCGCGAGCGGCTGGAGCGCGAGGCGATCCTCAACAACGCGTCGATCGGCATCGCGCTCACCCGCGACCGCCACTTCCAGCTCGTCAACCCGCGATTCGCGCAGATGTTCGGCTGGCAGGCCGACGAGCTGATGGGGCAGCCGGCGGCCGTGGCGTCGGTGGACGAAGCCGCCTACGAGGAACTGGGCGGACTGATCGGACCGCGCCTGGCGCTCGGCGAGGCGGTGGAGTTCGAGCGCCCGATGCGCCGCAAGGACGGCAGCACCTTCACCTGCCGCGTGCTGGCGCGGCCGATCGACCCGCACCACCCGGCCAAGGGCGCCACGATCTGGATTGCCGAGGACGTGACCGAACGCCGCGCCGTGGCCGAGGCGCTGGCGCGTGCGCGCGACGAGGCCGAGGCGGCCAACCGGGCCAAGAGCGCCTTCCTGGCCAACACCAGCCACGAGATCCGCACGCCGCTCAATGGTCTGGTGGGCCTGGCCCGGCTCGCGCGGCAGCCGGGGCTCGACGAGGCCAGGCGCAGCCAGTACCTGGCCCAGATCGACGACAGCGCGCGCGCGCTGTCGGGCGTCATCAGCGACATCCTCGACCTGTCCAAGATCGAGGCCGGCAAGCTGGCGCTGGAGCAGGCGGAGTTCGACCTGCATGCCCTGCTCGAGTCGATCGAGCATGGCTATGCCGCGCTGGCCGAGGCGCGCTCGCTCCTGCTGTCCATGAAAGTGGCGCCCGACGTGCCGCGGCGGGTGCGCGGCGACGCGGTGCGGGTGCGGCAGGTGCTGTCCAACTTCCTGTCCAACGCGCTCAAGTTCACCGAGGCCGGTTCGGTCCGGGTGTGGGTTCATGGCGCCGGCGGGTCGAATGTGCGCTTCGAGGTCGAGGACACCGGACCGGGCATCGCGCCGCACGTGCAGCAGCGGCTGTTCATGCCTTTCACGCAGGCCGACGACTCGACCACGCGCCGCTACGGCGGTACCGGCCTGGGCCTGTCGATCTGCCGCGAGCTGGCTCACTTGATGGGCGGCGAGGTGGGCGTCGACAGCCAGCCCGGCCAGGGCAGCCGGTTCTGGGCCGAGTTGCCGCTGCCCGCCGCCGAGACCGAAGGCCCCGGTGCGACCTACATCGCGGCGGACGTGCTGCCCAGCCCGCTGGAGGGCCTGTCGCTGCTGATCGTGGAGGACAACCCCGTCAACATGATGATCGCGGTGGCGCTGCTGCGGCAATGGGGCCTGGAGGTGTCGGAAGCGGCCAACGGCGTCGAGGCGGTGGCCGCGGTGCACGAGCGTGCAGCGGCGCAGCGGCCGTTCGACCTGGTGCTGATGGACGTTCAGATGCCCGTCCAGGGCGGGCACGAAGCCACGCGCCGGCTGCGGGAGGCCTACGACGCAGAGGCCCTGCCGATCATCGCCCTCACGGCGGCCGCGCTGACGTCCGAGCGCGACGACGCGCTCGCGGCCGGCATGAACGACTTCCTGACCAAGCCGATCGACGCGCAGCGCCTGCACGACACGCTGATGCGCTGGGCCGCCGTCTCGCGCAGACAGCGGCTCAGCCGTGCGGCCCAGGGCGCCACAGCGACTGCGCCAGCCATGCCGCCAGGACCAGCATCGTGACGCCGACCGCGGCGTCGAGCGCACGCCAGGCTGCGGGTCTGGCGAACCACGGCGCCAGCCGTCGCGCGCCGTAGCCGAGTGCGGTGAACCACAGGCCGCTGGCCGCGCACGCGCCCGCCAGGAACGCCGCGCGCTGCGCGCCCGGATACTGCGCGCCCATCGTGCCCACCAGCAGCACGGTGTCCAGGTACACATGCGGATTGAGCAGCGTGAAGGCGGCCGCCTGCGCCAGCACCGCCTGTCGCGGCGCTGCGGCCTGATCGGCGGCCGCGACGAGCGCACCCGGGCGCCCGGCGCGCCACAGCGCGCGCGCACCGTAGGCGAGCAGGAAAATGCAGCCTGCCAGCGTCAGCGCGGTGGCCAGGCGGGGTGCGGCGGCCAGGGCGCCACCCACGCCGAGCACGCCGGCCGTCATCAGCAGTGCGTCGGCGCCCGCGCAGAACAGGACCACCGGACCGACATGCTCGCGCCGCAGGCCCTGGCGCAGCACGAAAGCGTTCTGCGCCCCGATGGCCACGATCAGGCCGGCGCCCAGTGCCAGGCCGGCGGCCGCGGCGGAGATCCACGCGGCGGGCATTGCTCAGGTGCTTCCGCGGCGCACAAGCGTCCAGGGCAGGCGCTGGTCGGGCGCAGGCTTGCCGCCGGCCAGCGACGCCAGCAGCGCCGCGGCGGTGGCCTGACCGATCTCCAGGCGGGGCAGGTGCACCGTGGACAAGCCCGGCGCGAGCTGGCGCCCGAGCACGAAGTCGCCGAAGCCCAGCAGCGCCAGGGCGTCGGGCACCGCGATGCCGCGGGCCTGGGCCTCCAGCAGCGCGCCGCAGGCCAGGTGGTCGTTGGCAAAGGCCGCAGCCGACACCAGGGGCCGGCCCTGCGCGTCGAGCAGTGATGCCAGCGCCGCCCGTCCGGCCTCGATCGCCTCGGCCTGGGGCGCGACCAGGCGACGCACCTGCACGCCGCGCGCGGTGGCGGCCGCGATGAAGGCCTCGCCGCGCTCGTGGGCGCGGAAGTCCTCGGCCACGCCGCTGTCCACGTAGGCCAGCGTGCGGTGGCCGCGGTCGAGCAGGTGGGCGGCCATCGCGCGGCCGACCTCGGCATGGTCGAAGCCGATCTGCGTGAAACCGCGGGCGCTGCGGTGGTGGTCCCAGACCTCGATCACCGGCGCGCCCCGGCTGCGGGCCGCGCGCATCAGCACCAGCGCGCCCGGGCTGTGGCGCCGCCCCGTGACCACGATCGCGCTCGGGAACCAGCCCATCAGCGCGCGCAGCTGCTCCTCCTCGCGCTCGACCGAATAGTTGGTGGACGCGAGCAGCAGCTCGCAGCCCGAGCCCTGCAGGCCGTCGGCCAGGCCCTGCACCGTCTCCGCGAAGATGGAGTTGGCGATGCTCGGGATCAGCGCCGCGACCATTCGCGACGTGCCGCTGCCGGCGCTGGCCAGCGCGCCGGCCTGCTTGTTGGGCACGTAGCCGGTGGCGGCCAGGGCGCGGCCGATGGCCTCGGCCGTGCCGGCGGCCACGCGGTGCGGCTCGCGCAGGTAGCGCGACACGGTGATCGCCGTCACCCCCGCGGCCGCCGCCACGTCGGCCAGCGTGGCGCGGCCGTGGCCGCGGCGCGGCGTCCTGGCGGGCCGGGGAGCGGGGCGGGAGGCGGCGGGCATCCGGGTTTGCGTGGATGACAAGGTGACGGGGCTGCGCTTATGTTAGCGCTGTCATCCGCCCGACACATCCGCAGTCACCCTAGCCGCCGTGCCGAAATCCCTCGACGATCTGCGCAGCCGCCGCTGGTTCAACGCCGGCGGCATGCGCGCGTTCGCGCATCGCCAGCGCGCGCAGCAGATGGGCCTGCGCCGCGAGGACGTGATGGGGCGGCCGTGCATCGCCATCATCAACACCTGGAGCGACCTGTCGCCCTGCCACGCGCACCTGCGCGAGCGCGCGGAGGCGGTCAAGCGCGGCATCCTGATGGCCGGCGGCCTGCCGTTCGAGCTGCCCGCGCTGAGCCTGGGCGAGGTGATGGTCAAGCCCACGACGATGCTCTATCGCAACCTGCTCGCGATGGAAGTCGAAGAGCTGCTGCGCTCGCTGCCGGTGGACGGCGCCGTGCTGCTGGCCGGCTGCGACAAGACGACCCCGGGCACGCTGATGGGCGCCATCAGCATGGGCGTGCCGACGCTGTTCTGCCCCGCCGGGCCGATGCTCAACGACCGCTACCTGAAGCCCGGCCAGCCCGAGCGCCGTGTCGGCGCCGGCACGCACACCCGCATGTTCTGGGACGAGTACCAGGCCGGCCGCGTCGGCGACGCGGAATGGGTCAAGCTCGAAGCGCACATGACGCGCAGCCCCGGCACCTGCAACACCATGGGCACCGCCAGCACCATGACCTCGCTGGTCGAGGCGCTGGGCCTGGCGCTGCCGGGCAGCACCGCCATCCCGGCGATGGACGCGGGCCACGTGCGCATGGCCACCACCTGCGGCGAGCGCATCGTGCAGATGGTCTGGGACGACCTGGTGCCGCAGGCGCTGCTCACGCGCGGCGCCTTCCTCAATGCCGCCGCGGTGCAGATGGCGCTGGGGGGCTCCACCAATGCCGCGGTGCACCTGATCGCGATGGCGCGCCGCGCCGGCGTGCCGTTCACGCTCGACGACCTCGACGCCGCCGGGCGCCGCGTGCCGGTGCTGGCCAACCTGTTCCCCAGCGGCGACCGGCTGATGGAGGACTTCCACTACGCCGGTGGCTTGCCCGCGCTGATGTCGCGCATCGCCGCGCACCTGGACCTGACCCAGCGCAACGCCAACGGCCGCACCCTGGGCGAGAACCTGGCCGGCGTGGAAGTGCTCGACGACGAGGTGATCCGCCCGCTCGAGCGCCCGGTGTCGGCCAGCGGTGCCCTCGCGGTGCTGCGCGGCAACCTGGCGCCCGAGGGCGCGGTGATGAAGGCCAGCGCCGCCAGCCCGAAGTTCCTGCGCCACCGCGGCCGCGCCATCGTGTTCGACGACCCGGCCGAGATGAACCGCGCCTGCGCCGACCCGGCGCTCGAGTGCGACGAGTCCAGCGTGCTGGTGCTGCGCAACGCCGGCCCCGTCGGCGCGCCGGGCATGCCCGAGTGGGGCGGCCTGCCGATCCCCAAGAAGCTGCTCGACCAGGGCGTGCGCGACATGGTGCGCGTGTCCGACGCCCGCATGAGCGGCACCCACTACGGCAGCTGCATCCTGCACGTCAGCCCCGAGGCGGCGGTGGGCGGCCCGCTGGCGCTGGTGCGCACCGGCGACTGGATCGAGGTCGA
>Ga0075163_10013547_pt1 | contig 10555 bp, 8 predicted proteins | sample JI1023141ADNA_FD_71478 | JGI IMG/M metagenome (GOLD analysis project Ga0075163, IMG submission 71478) | Wastewater effluent complex algal communities from Wisconsin, to seasonally profile nutrient transformation and Carbon sequestration -... | ecosystem: Engineered > WWTP > Effluent > Algae... | reverse complement strand
GACTGGTCCAAGTACGAGCAGCAGCTCGGCGTGGCCACCATCGAGATCGTCTCGACGCAGAGCCCGAAGAAGCGGCCCAACCCGGCCGAGGCCGCGGGCAAGGCGCAGCTGCAAGTCCACGTCGACGCGCTGGCCGAGGTCTTCCTCAACGCCGTGGCGGCCCAGCGCGCCGTGAGCGTCGAGGTCGTGAAGCGCGACTTCGGCCAGGGCGACGTGTTCGTGGGCCAGCGCGCGCTCGATGCTGGGCTGGCCGATGCCCTCGGTACGTACGACGCCACGCATCGCGCCCTCGTCGAGGAGACGAGTGCGATCGCGGTGCAGATCCCGTTCGCGCTCGGCCTGAGCGGCAACTCCGCCGCGATCGCCGAGCACGTCACCGCCGCACTCGCCGCGGCATTCCCCCACCAGGAGGACTCCATGGCTCGTACCGAGCCGGCGAATCGTCCCGCCGCGGCCGATCCGGTCGAAGAGGACGACACCACCCCACCGCCCAACGAACCGGCAGAGGAGACCCCGCCCGCGTCCACCGCGGCGGATGATCCCGAGCAGGAGCCGACGGACGAGGAAGTGACGGCGCTCGCGACGCAGCACGCGCGCGTCGTTGCTCGCATCCGCACGGAGGCCGCTGCGGCCGAGCGCACGCGCATCGCCGCGATCTCCGCATTGGGCCGCCCCGGACAGGAGGCCGTCCTGCAGGCCTGCATCGCGGACGGCGTCACGGTGGCGGATGCGGCCCTCCGCCTCGTGCAGCACGAGCGCACGGCGGGACAGTCCCACCTTCGCGGCGTCGCCTCGGAAGAGCAGACGCTGCAGAAGCCAGATAACAGCGCGGTGCCGACGCCTGCCGGTGACGCCGGCATGGGAAGCTCGATCGCCGCGCTGTTCCACGAGCACAACCCCAAGCGACGGCCCACTGCGGCCGGGAGGGCCTGACGCATGCCGGCCGAATTCAGCTCCACCTCACTCACGCCTGACCGCCTCATCGCCCACGAGGGCACGGTGGTCGCGCGCAAGGTCACCCTGATCTCGGGGCAGAACCTCGTGCGCGGGGCGGTGCTCGGGAAGATCACCGCCTCGAGCAAGTACAACCTCTCGCTCTCTGCGGCCGGCGACGGCTCGCAGACCCCGGACCTCATTCTCGCCGAGGACTGCAACGCGTCCGGCGGCGACAAGGAAGCGATCGCCTACGAGGCGGGCGTCTTCAACGTCAACGCCCTGACGATCGGCACCGCGCACACCGCGGCCTCGATTCAGGAAGGCCTCCGCGCCAAGGGCATTCACTTCGTCACCGGCCAGCCCGCCTAACGGCGGCATTCAGGAGACCTGAGCAATGGCAGACATGTACAGCACCGGCGTGCTGATGGGGGTGGTGCAGGACCTGAAGGTCCCGCGCTCCGGCCTCCTCGACCGCTATTTCGGCACGCAGATGACGTTCGGCACGGAGGAGGTCTACTTCGACGTGATCCCCGGCAAGCGCCGCATCGCGCCGTTTGTCTCCCCGTTCGTGCCCGGGAAGATCGTGGAGTCGAAGGGGCAGATCGCGAAGACCTTCAAGCCCGCGTACATCAAGGACAAGCGGGTCTTCCAGCCGAACCGCGCCTTCAAGCGCGCCGTCGGCGAGGCGATCGGCGGGAGCGGGTTGTCGCCCGCGCAGCGCATGCAGCTGACCCTCGCCACCGATCTGCAGGACCAGATCGACATGGTGACGCGCCGCCTCGAGGTGATGGCCTCCGAGGCGATCCGCCTGGGCACGGTCACGGTGGTCGGTGACGACTACCCGTCGGTGACGCTGAGCTATGGCCGCACGGCCGGCAACACCATCGCCGCCCTGACCGGCACGTCGCGCTGGGGTCAGTCGGCCGCGGCACCGCTCGACAACCTGCAGGACTGGGCGCTGATCGGCGCACAGAACTCGGGCGCGTTCCCGGGTGACGTCATCATGGGCGGCCTCGCGTGGAAGAACTTCCGCAAGGACCCCGAGGTGAAGGCGCGCCTGCTCGCGATCAACACCATGAACCAGAACATGGAGCAGTCGAGCGCCACGGAAGGGCTCCGCTACATGGGCACGCTCGACGGGTTCAACATCTGGGTCTATGTCGGCTGGTACGTCGACCCGGCCACGGGCACGGAAGGCCTGATCTGGCCGGACACGGCCGTCGCCCTCGTGTCGGATGCCGTGGAGGGCACGCGCGCCTTCGGGGCCATCCAGGACGAGGAGCTCGGTTTCGTCGAGGCGGCGTACGCGCCGAAGAGCTGGACGGAGAAGGACCCGGCCGTCCGCTACCTCATGATGCAGTCGGCGCCGCTGACGGTGATCGGCCGTCCGGACGCCGTCGTGTACAACCCCAACGTCACCACGTAAGGTGGCGTTCAGCCCGGCGGATACAGCAGCCCCGCTCGCGGACTTCGGGATCCCGGTGCAAGTCATCGGCGGTCCCGCGGTCCTCGGGCTGCTGAAGCGCGCGCTGCAGGTGGAGCGCGAGCTCGGCGTGTCGGTGCCGTACGGCTCCGACGTGCTGATCGTCGCCGCCGGGACGTTAGGCGCACTGGTCGCCGACCAGCGCCTAACGATCGGTGGCGTGGCGTACCGCTACCGCGGCCCCGTCGACGGACCGCGCGATCGGTGGGATCGCTTCGCCGTGGTGGAGTCCAGCGAATGATCAGCGCCCTCATTGGCTGGTCGCTCGCCGCGCTCGAGGACCCCACGACGGGACTCAACGCCACGCGCATCGACATCCCACGGGGGCCGGTGGCGGAACCGCCGCCGGCGTGCGCGCTCTACTCGCAGAACGAATCCGCGTGGGTCGCCCGAGCGGAGATCCCGCCCGAAGTGCTCACGCGGACCCCCGTCGTGCTGTTGCGACAGGCCAGCGAGTTCGAGGCGCCGTTCCTCCCGGAGGAGCCCTCGCCCGCGACCGTCGACGTGGCCCTGCTCGCCGTCTGCAAGGGCGATCAGACCAACGTGCAGCTGGAGCAGCTCGAGCAGCTCCTGCGCACGGCGCTCCGCGTGATCGCGCTTGCGATCCCGAGCGGCAGTGATCCGACGATCACGGTCAATGCCATCGAGTTCAGCCCCACGGGACGCGTGACCTGGCTCCCCCCGGTCACGAGCCCCGACACCCCACTCATGCTCGGCGTCGTGTTGTCCTTCCAGGTGACGGACACCTGGGCGCTCGGGCTCTGACGCACCACTTCAGGAGACCACTCGCATGCCGCGATTGAACAACAACGGGGAACTCTTCAAGCGCATCACGGGCGTGGAGATGTTCCTCCTGCAGACGGGCACGATCTTCGACCAGACGACCGCGGGCTCGACGGCCAAGAGCAACGCGACGATCACCGTGCCGGCGACGACGAACCTCACGAACGGCGACCCGCTGTTCATCGTGGGGACGAACTTCGTCGAGATCAACCAGATCAACAACACGGTCGCTCTTGCCATCCCGCTCAAGTACAAGACGGCGGCGGTGCATCCGGCGGGCACGCGTGTCGTCGAGGCGCGCTCGTTGCCGCTCGGCCGCATCGAGGTGAACGGCTTCTCGATCACCTCCAGCGTGTCGGAGACCACCATCGAGGCGGCCGACGTCGACACGGCGGTGCAGTCGATCAAGGGCACGACCGAGATCTCGTTTTCCTTCGGCCTGCTCGGCTTCAACGCGCAGAACCTCGTCAACTCGTTCGGCTACGACGACAACGAGACCGGCGCCGGCACCTCGGTCGACCCGTACCAGGCGACGATCGGCGACGCCACCGCCGCCGCGCTGTCGCTCATCGGATTCCGCGTCACCGGTCTGCGCTACGACGGGCAGAACATCCTCACCGACCTGACGAACTGCTCGGTCGTGCCCACCGGCACGATTCAGTTGGGCGCCAAGAACTCCGCCACCGCGATCGGCTTCGCGGGCAAGGCGTCGTACATCACGTACCGCCAGTACACATAAGCCGCGTGGCCCCCGAGCCCAAGCTCTGGGGTGCCGCGGACATGCGGCGCCGGTGCCGTCAGCTGCGCGAGCAGCTGGCGGTCGCGGCGTCGGATGTCGTCACGCCGGACGAGCTGGCGGCGTACTGGCCCGGCGGCGACGAGAACAAGATCCCCGGCAAGGGCGCGTGGATCTTCTGCTACGCGCAGTTGATCCGGCTCTGTGACCGGATGCGCGAGGTGCCGACGGCGCACGTGGCCTCCGAGGCCGAGCGCGCGCGCGGCGATGCACTCACCGACAAGCCGATCCCCGTGGCGCTGGCCGACGGCAGCACCATCCACGTGCAGCCGCTCGGCTACGTCGCGCTGGAGTTCCTCACCACACTCGATCGCACCGTCACCCTCGCCCAGGAGCTCGCCGCGTCGGTGGCGCTCCAACAGTCGCCCGACAGCGAGACCGCCCTCGCGCTCGAGCCGTTGCTCCGGGCGTACGCCGTGCAGCTGTGGGCGTGGACGCTCACGAGTACCACGGGCGAGATCCCGTTCGACCCGATCGTCGACGACCCGACGCCGCCCGAATGGACCGGGCGCATGACGCCCACGGATCTGCTCGCGATCTATGCGGCGCACCGCGAGGTGAATGCCACGCGGAATGCCCTGGTGGCCTCGCTGTTCCCCTCGGAGCAGCAGTCCAAGGTCCGCCTCTCGCTCGCGGGGTTCATCGGCGCCTACGCGCATGAGAAGGGCGTGGATGCGGCCCGGCTCATGAAGTCGTTCCGCGTGGGGAAGATCTTCGCGCAGGCGGTGAGCGCGGCGCAGCAGCATGAGGCGGCCGCCAAGGCCGCGAAGCGCGCGCGCCCCGAGGCCGCCTGATGGCCACCAGCGTCGTCGACCGCCTGCTCGTGCAGATCGAGGCCAACGCCGCGCAGCTCCAGGCGGAGCTCGCGAAGGCCGGCCAGTCGACCAAGCAGTTCGGGAAGGAGACCGAGGCCATCGGCCAGGCGGCGAACGGCATCGGGCAGCGCTACGGGCAGGCCGCCGTGCAGATCGCGAGCGCCGCGGAGAACATGGCACGCGCCGGGAAGGTCGGCGGCGAAGGCCTGAAGCAGATCATCACGCAGGGCTCGAACATGGCGTTCCTGTTCGGTCCCCAGGGCGCGATCGTCGGCGCCGTCGGCATCGGCACGCTCGCCATCCTCGAGTACTTCCGGAGCACCGAGGACGAGACCCGCAAGATCGTGGAGGAAGTGCAGCGCCTCGCTAAGTCCGCAGGAGCCGTATCGCTGCAAGCCGCGAAGGGGCGCGTCGATGCGCTGACCACTTCCGTCTCCGACCTGCAGCAAAAGATCTCCTCTCTCGAAGAGCGAAAGACGACTTCTGGAGGTGCCATCGGACGTACCGAGATCCAGAGCCAGATCGACGCCGCCCGTGCCGAACTGAAGACAGTGCAGGAGGCGCTTGGAAACGCGGAGGCTCTGCGCACGCAGGAAGAAAATCGCGCACAAGCGGAGCGCCTTCGGAATCTGCGATCTCTCGTGAGCGCAAACCGCGCCTCCATCGCCGACACCCTAAAGGTGAAAGAGATTGAGGGGCAGCTTCGAGAAGAGCTGCGGAAAGTGACGCTCTCGTATGAACGTCGCGTCGAGATCCTCGGGTTGCTCGGGGAGCTGGAGAAGAGGCAGACCTCGACCGGTGGAGCTGAGAAGTCGCGGGCGGCTGAGCTTGAGATTGCCAACCGCGCGCTCGACGACATCGCCAAGAAGCGCAGCGAGAGCGACAAGGCGGCAATCGACAACTCGAAGGCGGTCCGCGATGCGATCTCCGCTGCTTCGCGGGAGCTGGCGGCGCTCGCCGGCGACGCGGTGGCGGTGCTGACGCAGCAGATCACCGAGACCACCGACAAGTTCCGCGCGCTCGGCGCCTCGGATGACGACATCGCGAAGATCGTCGCCCCGCTCGAAGCGGCGCGAAAGGCCGCGACCGCGCTCAATGGCGCCGCGCGCACGATCACGATCCCGGAGTCGGTGCGGAAGGAGCTCGGCCTGCTCCCGAAGGAACTCGAGGTAGGCACCGAGGGCGCCGCGTCCGCGAGTCTGGATCTGGCCCGGGGATTCTCCGATGCGCTCGATGTGGCCCTCGGCATCGCGACGGCGATCGACGGCGCGAGCGACAGCACCACCCGCCTGATCTCGGCGGCCGCCCAGGCCGCGAGCGGGTTCGCGAAGCTGGCGGAGCTGGCCGAAGCCGCCGGCGGTCTGGGCGCCTTGCTCGGGGGCGCTGGCGGAGGCGCGCTCGCGGCGCTGCCAGCCATTGGCTCCATCGTCGGCGGCATCGCGTCGTTAGTCGGTGGCGGCAAGGACGAGGCGGCGGCCCAGCTGCAGCGCGAGACGAACGCTCGGCTGAAGGAGCTGACGGCCAAGATCGGAGACCTGATCAACGTCAGCACGTCCGGGCGGGATCTCGCCGGCGTGGCGCGCGCGATCGGCACGTCGGGCGTGAACCTGCCCGAGTCGCAGGGGCGCTTCGACGTGCCGGCGGATCAGATCGAGCGCGTGAAGAAGCGGCTTACCGCCTTCGACGCGGAGCTGAAGAAGCTCGACCTCACGATGACCGACGTTGAGGCGATCGCGAAGCAGCTCGGTGTCCCCTTCGACAAGAGTGCCAAATCCTTCAAGGCGCTCCGCGAAGCCATCCTCTCGGCTGACCTGTCGGCGTTCACGAAGGGATTCTCTGGCGCGATACGCCGACTGGAGATCGAGGCGGCCATCGACCCGAAGGCCTTCGACGGGATCAGCGGCATCATCAAGCGGCTGCAGGTCCTCACGGGACCGGATGGTGCCCCGGCGATCGAGAAAGCGCTCGAGGGCATCAATGTCAACACGAGCGAGGGGCGCGCGGCGGCGATCGCGAAGCTGGGGGAGACGCTGCGCAACGTTCAGAACCTCAAGCTTGAGGACCTGGGCGGCCTCAGTCTCGACCAGTTCGTCGAGGAGATCCTCGCGGCCATCAAGGCGCTGCGCGACGTCGAGCCGCCCGATGTGGCGCCGGCCGACAAATTCGCGAAAGCGATCGAGGCCTTCGGCGTCGCCGTCGAGCTGGGGACGCTCACCGCGCAGGAGAAGCTCGACAAGGCGACCGCGCTGTTCAAAGACCTGTTCCCGGATCTCGCCGCCGGCATCGACACGTCGAGCGCCGACAGCTTCAAGGCCTCCATCGCCAGCATCATCGACGGCTTTGCGGCTGACGGAGAGCTGACGGACGCGGAGAACGCACAGATCGCGGTGCTGCGGGCGCTGCTCGCGGCGTTCGAGGGCGCGACGCCCGCGGCCGAGCAGCTCGTCGATGCACTGTCGGTGCTCGAGGATCGCTTCGCCATCTTCGGCACCGCGGCCGCCCAGCAGATCACGGACATCCTCGCCTCGGTCACCGGCGACGCGTCCGTGGGGAAGAACGCGGGCTTCGCGCTGCTCAAGGGCCTCACCGATGGACTCGACCTCGCCACCGATGCGGGGCAGGCCGAGCTGCGCGCCCGGGCGCAGGCGATCTTCGACGCGCTGAGCGAGGGCGGGGTGACCGCGCAGGAGCAGGCGGTCGTCGAGATCCTCAAGCGGATCCTCGGGCTGGCGACCGACGTGGCGGACGAAGCCGCGAAGGCGGCCGCCGATGCGGCGGCGCAGGTCGAGGCCTTGGCTGAGGCGCAGGCGCGCCGTCGCCGCGCGCTGCTCGACGGGGCCGAGACCCAGATCGACCTCAACGACATCACCGACCCGGCCGAGCAGCTCCGTATTCGGCTCGAGGCGATCGGCAAGGCGTTCCCCGAGCTGGCGGACACGCTCGACGGCTTCGACGTGAAAACGCAGGCGGGGCGCGATGCCCTCGAGGCGTGGATCCGCAGCATCGCCGGGAGCCCCGAGGCGCTCGACTCGCTCGCGCAGGCCATGGGCATCACCGTCGACGAGCTACTCTCGGCGTTGCTCGGCCTCGAGGAGGGGGCGGACGCCGCGACCGAGAAGGTGGCCACGCTGGCCGATGCGCTCGGCCAGGCGTTCGACGCGGCCGACTTCGAAGCGGAGCTGGAGAACATCACCGACCCGCTGCAGCGCCTCACGCGCACGGCGGCGAAGGTGGGCGACGCGCTCCCGGAACTGGCGGCGATCTTCAAACAGTTCGACCTGGCGACCGCCGAGGGGCGCGCCGGCGCCGAGGCGGCGCTCATCGCGTTAGGCAAGAACACGACCGACGCCGCGGTGCGCACCGCCGTGCTGAAGCTGCTCTCGCAAATCCGGGGCGTGCAGGTCGCCGCCGGCGAGATCGACAGCGGCAGCACCGGCATCAACAGCGCCGCGGCCGCCGCGTCGCGCGCGAACGTGGCGGCCGCCGCTTCCATCAGCGAGGTCACCGGCAATCGGCTGGTAGACCTCTTCGGACGCAACGTCGCCGCGACCGAGTCGATGCGCGATGCGCTGCTCGCGTCGCTCGGACGCGCGCTGTCGGTCCCGTCGCCGATCGCACCGCCGGCGCTGCCATCGCTCGCGGGCGGTGTCGCCCAGAGCGCGAGTGCCGGGGGCATCGTCCTGCAGGTGACGCTCCCGCAGATCGTCTTCGCCGGTCCGGTGACCACCGCCGACCCCGATGAACTCTCGCGCCTCATCCAGAGCCGCTTCGTGGATCTCATGCAGTCGTCGCTGGCGACGGAGCTGATTGTCGCGCTCCGCCGGGCCGGCCTCGCGAGGAGCAACTGATGCGACGTCCCGCCCGCACCGGCCTCCTCACCATCTGCGATCGCGACCTCGGCGACTTCGGGTTCACGCTCGCCCGCGCGCCCAACCTCGTGGGCACCATGTCGATGTCGCACCCGACGGGCGTGCTCGCGGGCCTCGCGGGCCAGCTGCCCTATTCGCGCGATGCCGTGCTCGACCCGACGATCCTCCCGCTCGAGGTGTCGTTCGCTGGCGACGCGCGCTCGGAGCTCATGCCGGCGTTCGATGCGCTCAACCACTGGTGCAGCCTGGGCCCCGTGGAGATCAGCTCGTCCTTCGACTGGTCACGCGTCATCCTCGCCGCGTACAACGGGCCGAGTCTCGACGTCCCGGGCAAGCAGTTCCGGGAGCCGACGTGGAAGGGGACGCTCGCCTTCACGCGGCGGGTGCCGTTCGCGTACGACCGGTACCCGCGGCGCGCGGTCACCAACGGCGCGGGCCCCAGCAATCGCGTGGAGATCGAGACCGGCACGGCCCCGTCGCATGCGGTGCTGTGGCTCGTCGACTCGACGGTGGCCACGATCACGCAGCGCGCCGCCGACGGCACCATCGTGCGGCAGACGACGATCACGACGGTGCAGGGGCCCAACGATGCGATGATCCTCGACGGCGCCCGCTCGCGGCTGATCGGCTACCTCGGCGGGATCCGCGCCGAGATGCCCACCGCCATGACGCTGGGCCACTTCCTCGTGCGCTTGGAGCCGCGCTTCGCGCACTACGAGGCGCAACGCTGGCAGACGCTGGAGACCTCCAGCGGGCGTCTCGTGGTCGACTGGGTCCGGGGGTGGCTGCGATGACCTTGATCGGCGCCACCATCCTGCCGCCCGCGCTGGCCAACGGCACCGAGCGCGCCTCGCAGCTGCTGCACCACTACCGCCCCGTCCCGAGCGATCCGCTGCTGGCGCCGATCTCCCGCGGCACGCTCTACGCGCCCACGAGCGTGCGGGCGTCGTCGGCGTGGGGCATCGGCGCTGACGGGCGCTCGTATCGCATGCCCGAGGATTTGGCGCGCTACGAGTGGATCGACGTCGATGGCGACGGGGTGCGTGAGCAGCCCGCCCTCGTCTGCGAGGACGCGAGCACGAACGTCTGCCACTTCGACCACGCCTTCGCGTCCTGGTCGACGTTCGGCACGATCAGCCGCACCTACTTCGCCACGATCGGGGACGCGGACCTGTACCTCGTCACCGACAGCGACGCGACCAACCGCGCCTATCTCTTCCGCACCATCGCCGCCAGCCAGTTCGTCGGCGGCACGGCGAAGGGCATCCGGATCCTGTGGGGGCGCGGTCCTTCGCCGGCCGCGAGCGGTGCCTTCGTGTGGCTGCGCGATACGTCGGGCGCGCCCGCCGATCGCTGCCTCTGCAGCATCACCGCCAACGGCGACGGCTCGCCGAACGTCACCCCGACGACGGGCGTCTCGGTCGGCAGCCAGTACCTGCGGACCGAGAAAGGCGTCAAGCTCTACGCGATCGACGTGGCCTCGAACGCGATCACCGTCGCCTCGCCCCACGAGATCCGCATCGGCGCCGCGACGACCGCCGCGCAGCAGGGCTCCGTTTATCTCGGCGCGGTCCTGGTCGAGCGCGATGATCCGCGCGCGAGTTCGCGCATCGAGACGCCAGCTGCTGCCACCCTCACGCGTGCCCGCGAGGTCCTCGGCTGGCTGGCGCCGTACCCCGTCGTTGGTGCTCAGGCGTGGGCCGTCGACCTGGTCGAATCCGGGGCCACGGGACTCACGAGCAGCGTCGTCGCGGTGCTGACGGACGTGAACGGCGCGAACCCTTCGCTCGCCCTCACGTGTGCGGGTGGCTTCTACACGCTCACGCACCACAACGGCACCTCGAGCGTCTCGCGTGTGGCGGCCGCCGCGCCG
>Ga0075163_10013546_pt1 | contig 10555 bp, 10 predicted proteins | sample JI1023141ADNA_FD_71478 | JGI IMG/M metagenome (GOLD analysis project Ga0075163, IMG submission 71478) | Wastewater effluent complex algal communities from Wisconsin, to seasonally profile nutrient transformation and Carbon sequestration -... | ecosystem: Engineered > WWTP > Effluent > Algae... | reverse complement strand
TTCAAAACCAGGATTTGTTTTCAGAAAGTCATTAAGCTCTGCCTTCGTAGCTTCCATGGCCTTTTCTTGCGCATTTTGCTGAACGATGGCTTTGAGCTGGTTTACTTCGTCAAGAACCGGCGCGAGCGGGTTATTTGCGTAGTATTCCTGCTTCTCTTTCAATTCCTGCTGCTCAATTTGACTCAAAACTTGTTCAGGTGAAACACCATACTTTTCACTCAACTTATTAGCGAGCTGAGCTTTTTGGCTCAACTGACCGATAACCTTTTCAGATTCGGTATAAGCTTTGTAAATGTCTTCTGATGTTTTCCCTTTAAATCGTGGGTCATTATCCCAAGGGGTAGGTGCTTGTCCTGCTTCTGCCGGTTGCCCGTCGCTAACGGGGGTAGCGGTTTCTACAGGCTGGGTACTGACAGTTGCATTCTCCTGAGAGGAAGTAGCGCCTTCGCCCCCTACGGGTGTAACATTTTCGGTATTATCCATATTACGTTTTGATTGTTACATTCGGATACAATTTACATTCCGAACGAGAGTCTGTTCGACCATCTTGCGATACACAGCTCAGGGAGAGGCCGAAGCCCTACCCTCAGATGTCTATTCGTTTTCTATCTCGTATTTCAGATTTTTAATGTCCTGGTCGATGTTTTTCAGCGTATTGATAAAAAACGTCAGCCCTTGTTTTTTTCCCTTCACCGTCGCCAACTCTCTGAGCGATTCGCAATCATAGGCGTTCTTTTGCTTCTCAATTTCTTCGCGTATTGGTTTAACGAGGTATTCCTGGAATGGGAATGATTCGATTTGCGCCTTGAGCTCGAAGAGATAGTCGAGCTTTGTTTGCGCTTCTTGTCTGGTCATAGTTGTGGTTGCCCTGGGTTCAGAGCAGTCTGCATCGGAGTTCCTGGCATTTGTGGTTGCTGCATCTCTTCCATATCAGGAATCAACTCATCAACGCCATCAATTCCACGGAGTTCAAGCCATTTCTTCCCAGCTGCCAACTGATTTGCTGGCGGAAGGAGCGGGAGGAAACGGTCACACCATTCGCCGAACTGCTTCAACATCAAATCCTTATTCTTAGCGACATTGGTATCGCCCTTGATTTTGATGTTGAACTTTAAGTCTCCACGTTCCCGTGCGGCTATGAGCATCTGAAAAACTGTCTCGCGCGAGTAGCGGATCTTTCCGCCCGGGAGGACTTCTGCTTCAAGAGGGAATATCTTAAGTATAGGAGCATCAATCGACTGGATGTTTTCAATCTCCATTTTGAGCAGAAGGCGGCCAACATCAGCAAGAGCTTGCTTGAAGCGACGATTGATAAGCTCAAAACGGTTTGATGAGTAAGTAGAAGCGATCTGGTCCTGACCAAGTGTTTTGTTCGATGAAGCACCTTGCATGAGGTCGTTGGCACCTGAAGCGCGCTTGTGTTCATCCTCAATCTTGTTCATCAACTGTACCGCACCGGTAAGAATATCCGGGAATTGAACGAGTTGTACTTTGTTATTGATAGGCTGCCCATCAGACTTGACTTCCATCATACCCCCAACCTTTACCACTGCCTGGCGCTTATCTGGGATAGAACCTTGTTCAACAATAAAAAACGGGTTATTCGTCAGAGCGACAGAATCAATAGAACGATTCTGCATTTTTTGGTACAGCTTCCCGAGTCCAAGCGTACTGTGGCCTGTACCATCTCCTTCAAAACGATCCGGGATAGCCGTCGGTTCATGTATCAATTTGACTGAAGTGATTTCGTAGTATGGATTAGCAACATCCCGCAAAACAAGCCTTTCCTTGCCATCAACAACCGTCTGGATTCGGTCACATGTCACTCGCTCGTAGATCTCCACTGTCCCTTGAGATGCTTTGGTGAGGTCGATACGGTCGCCTGTCACTTGCTGCGTAGAATCATATTGATTGCGCTGCATCGTACCTTTCCCTTCAACCAAATCCTTATTGAGCCGGCCGCTAGCATCGGTGAATTTATACGCTACGTTCTTTTTGACATCATCTACTGTCAAGACGGAACGAAAGATAAGCGACGTCTGGTTCTCGATATTCGCGATGATCGGATTATAGAAACAATCAAGTATGTTTGGAACGGCAAAATCAGGCTCGTCTTTCTCGACGGCCTGTGTCCCGTCTTCATTGTCCTTCATGACGAGACGCCAGAAGACATTCAGGATAGACGTCCCGAATACAACAGATTGCTTTACCCATGCCTCAATCTTCTCATATGCCTGCGGAATAGTCTCAAGACGATAATTGACAATTTCCTCAGAGACAAACGCTAGATCCTTGTCCTCTTCGCCAATCAACTCAACTTCGAGATATGGTGTCCCCGAAAAAATAGACGGAACAATGTAATTCGTCTCAGTCCTGAGCTTCGTGATTTTCTCCTGGCTCTTCGAGCGATCTTTCGGGTCATTCGTCTCGCCAACGTACGCCTGGTATATCTCATTTATAACTGCACGCTGGTTTTGGTTCGATTGCCGATAGTTGTCACGCTCACGGAATAGAACATCGACAATGTTCTTAGCATCGGCTACTGCCTTGAGAGCATCCTTTTGTTCTTCCATATTTGATTTTTATTGGATGGGTCTCGGCTTTCGGTCTGTGATTTTTGCTCGTTGCATTTTGTTCCTCTTTATTGTTTATATTATAAAATAGTTATATAGACGGAGTCAATCCACATAATGTGTTCCGTATGTATCGAAAATTGGGTCTGGTTTCGCTTTTGAATTATCCACTTTCCCATTGAACCCATAGCGCGTTGCATCCATTGGGTTGCTCCATTCGTGGTTTGTGTCATCAGGCTCATTGATAATAATGCCGGCACTATTCTCCATGAAAAGATAATGCAAGTATGCTTTCCATGTCTTCACGCTCCGAGCGGTAACAGAAATTTTGAGTCCTTGAACAAATTGGATGCCTTGATAAACGCTACCCGGTCCCTTGGTTGATGCAATGACATTCAAACCGTGGCTCCTGATCTCGTCGATTGATTTTGGTTCGGCTCCATCGGCTATGATAAGTGCTTTATCCAGATTGAGGAATATGTCTGCAATAGACTTATTGGACAACCCTTTCTGATACGTTATCTCATCGAGTATATACCCGCCATTGTATTCATAAATCGCTACAATGACGGTTGGATCATTCGTATACCCAAAGTCCATACCAAACCGATACAAACGCGCTTCGTGCGGTATATCATCAATAAGTGCCCATCCTTTGTATATTTTCCGCTCCAAGGTACTCGGCTCACCCAGCCATTTGTGTCGGTACAGTGCTGGACGCTTCTCTTTGTCGTCTTCAATTTCTGCTTTAATCACATCAGGAAGCCAGTTGTACTTTTCGGCTATATCATAATTCGCATTGATAATGAGGGTGTTTGGCCTCCCCTCATCAACCAGCCGAACATGCACCGGATCGTCTTCCATGAGGCGGTTATAGGTGTAGATGATTTTGGATCCGTCTTTTCGGATAGTTGGGGTCAATACGTCAAGCGATGCACGGGAGATGGTTTGTGCTTCTTCCACCCAAGCAATGTCTATTCCTTCGATAGACTTCACGCTTTGCTTATTTCGGTGCAGTCCCTTAAAAATGAAGTCAGAGCCGTTTATTGAGTTGAGAATGCTTTTATCTGTCACCCTAAACTCTCTCAGCTCATATTTTTGGATCAGATCTGAAAGAAGCTGATGGGAAGATTCAGAGATTGAATTTTGAAATTCACGGAAGCAGGCAACACGAGTCTCCTGCATTCTTGCCATGATAAGTAAAAAGCGAGCGACCGTATGCGACTTGAGCGAATAACGACCGCCATAAATAGCCGCTTCTCGCCAATCATTATCAAACAGGCGCTTGTATTCTATTGGAATTTCAATTGTATTCATCAATCAATGAATTTGACGAGGATTGGTTTTTCTTTACCGTCTTCATCTTCGCCACCTCCGACATCCTGCTTTGGATTTCCCTCACTCATTTTCCAGATAAGCTCCTTCGGCAATCCTTTCATAAACTCTAACTTCTCCTTGTCAGATAGACTTTGAATATATTTTCTTGCGAATGTCTTTAAACTGACGGTACCTTTTGGCTTACCGCTGGGATTTCCAGATTTCCCCGGTTGGAACAGCCACGGTCTATCACTGGATTTTGACTGATTAGCAGTTTTTTCGTCCTCTTCCATAGTTCATGCTCACATTATACCACCAGTATTCTAGAGATGCAACCATACTCCACAGGGTGCAAGATGGTGCGAAAGGTGAATAGATTTTTTCTAAACTTACTTACATACTATACATATATATATTTTATAAATATATATATATATATATATATATATGCACCCTCTGCACTTAGGAGGATTTAATGGCTTATTTAAAACAAAAAAACTCGGGTGCATAAAAATTGAAAAGTGCATCTGCTAATTTTTCAGATGCACCTTTATGATACTATAACACAGTTTTGTCTCAATGAGAAGAGGCTAAATCCAAACCAACGACGTTATAGTACCTTGTCCCTTGAACTGTTTTGAATATCTCGACCCTGAATCCGAGTCCCCGAAGCTCCCTCACAAACCCTTGACGCCCCTTTGGTTTCCCTCCGGAATTAAGAATGTGCATCTTGTATTCGCTGTAAAGTGTGTTCCTATCAGACGTAATTCCATCGCCAGTGATACACTCCTCAGAGATGAATTCGCGAACACCGGAGTTCTCCTTCTTATAATCCATGATCAATTCACGGTTCTTTTCGGTTTCAGAGAATCTTCCGTTGGCATTCAAATCATGTAGTCCATCGATAGCCCAGATGAGAATACCAGGTAGCTCCGCCCGGAGCTTTGTTGTGAGATATGGATCAATCGGAAGCCCATCGACCCCGAATCTTTGATTGAATGGGACAATAATAAGACGATCGAAAGCCCCCTCTGATGTGTCTGAGAGGCGCGGGAGTGTATTCACACAGAAAACATGCTTGGCTGTAGGAAAAAATGTGAGCTTATCCTGTTGATTCTTCACTTCTGCCGATACCCTCCCGCCAGAAATAATCTTTTTCAGGATGTCGCTGTCATAATAGTCTTCCCGAACCTCCTCAATAACATTGAGTTTTTTTCCGTAGAGTCCAGCAATCCCGAACCGCTCATTTATCTGATCCATGGAAAGATTCGATGTATTCCGTGCGCCAAGAAGGTCTGATAGTATCTCGGAGAATACGCTTTTCCCGTTTCGACCGCTTCCGACAAGGATGAGTGCCTTGTGGTGGTGGGTTGCGCTCGTCAGGCAATATCCAGCGAACTGCTGCAAAATACGAGCATGGTCTATATCCCCCTGGGTGACTTCTGTGATGAATTGCTCCCACCGAGGACATTTTGAGTCCAAATCAAAATCGAAGGGGAGCTGTGAGAGTGATTGATATTCTGGTGTATGTGGCAAAAGCTTGAGAGTTTTTATTTCAAGGAGGCCGTTGTGTACATTGATGATATTCTCATCTGCATCTGGCTCGAACCCCTCGGGGATAAGAGCAGCGAGGCAGGCAATCTTATCGTTGGCCTTGGTACGGGTCTTGTGGTCGTACAATTCAGCCTCTTCGAGGCAAGTCATAACAAGAGCCTGCATCTGATCCTTCGACTTCGGAACATAAATACCCCCATCATACATATACCACGTCCCCGCACTGTCCCTTCGCATGTTTGGGTATTGAGCGAGAATCTCATGCTCGAACATGTTGTATCTGAGATGGTCAGCTTCTTTCTTTGCCTTGTACTCCTTCTTGCAGATAGCAGCGATAGTGGTGCGCTCGTCTGCCGTAACATGAGGAGCAATAACGTCGCTGGTATTTCCGTATACCCACTTCCCAGCATACGCTGATCGGATAGTATTTCTTGCCGCTTGAATTCCACGCTCACTCACTATCCCATGATATTCAGGGAACATCGCGAGAGCTTGGTCAAGTGGAGTCCCAGCGTCTCGTAAGATCGTCGAAATGGCATGCAGGGACTTGTTGCGCATCCCGACTGGTATATGTGTGCCGGTTGTCCGAAGAAGAGCCTGTGAAGATGGACGTGAGAGCCGTGGATATTGTAATTCGAGGGCATCCGAAATAGCTTTCGGGAACTCGCCAGCAACTTTCTTTGTTTCGTATTGCGGAGAGAATAGTTTCGCTATCGTTTGCCATGCGTATGACGTTCCGTCTCCTCCGAAGAATCCTACTGTGAACGGATCGTCAGCCTGCTTCCAGTGCCGTGACCCGGGAACGCGGAGCACTCGACCAATCGTTTTCGCGCCGGGGTCGGCTCCCCAGTGTGCCACAAGCGTCGTGAGGATGCCAAGGTACTGTTTCTTCGCTTCCTCCCACTGCCCCGCCTTGAGGTCGCTCTTTTTTACCGGCTTGTCGAGTATCCAGTAACAATGGCAGCCTTTTCGTGTCTCAATGATATAGCTTGGAGTGAATTCCATCGCATCCATATCCATGTAGAGTGCTGATATTCTCCTTCTTCGCTCTGTATCCGATATGCCGACCTCATAATCGACATCAACGAAGAATGCATTGAGCGTGTCGAGAAATTCGTCAGTCTGCCCTCCGGTAAACCCGTTGACAGTAAAGAATTCACCGTTCTGGTGTTCTTGATTGTTCCACTCAGGATGGCGTACGTCGCTCTTCCCTTTGGTGGTTGACTTGTCATTATCTGCGAAATAGCGGAATTTTGTGTTGGTGAATTTTGAGAGGAATTCCTCTGGTGTTTGTGTGTTCATATTTTTTCCATTCTTCCAGACCCGATTAGAGGGCGGATCCGGAAGAATGGACTCTAATAAATTATGTCTCGATTATATTCCTTTCTTGGTTCTCTGTCAATCGGAATGTAACCCCTTGACGCTGAGAGGGGAGAGTGCTACCATCAAGCCATACAACTAACACTTATGAATATGATACCAAACATTTTCAAAGCCAAAAAAGAGCGTTCTAAAGCCAAAGTAGAGCGCAATCTCGATATTGTTACCCGCCACAATGCTGGGGAGTCGTTCCGGAAGATTGCCATTATATATGGCATCTCAGCTAACCGTGTATCGCAGGTCTATCACTCATATACGTCAAGACTTGACAAGCGACAATAAGAGGAGTATACTGGAGACATGAAGGTGAGTGATGCGAGCGAGTGAGGCATAGCCTACTCCCCACGCGAGCCTTCTCAAATAATCTCTAATCTCCGGCAGACAATTCGCTCGCATAGACCGTGGAAGCCGGGTACAGTGCGAGCGAGCTATCTGCCGAAGAATAATATGAATCTAACCTACATCGGCCCGGTATCCGGCCTCAAGCGATACCTCGCCATCGAGTCATACAAGCAGAGCCTGTATGCGACATGGAATGAGAGAGACGAGGCGGAGCATAATTGTGAAAAGGAATGGGACTTGAACTGCAAGACCTGCCAGCACGATATTGAACTAATTGACCAAATATAGTATGGAGAAAATAGAGATCACAACTGCTTGGCTCATACATGCTCAGAAGTTCGCCCAATCTCTTGAGACGAAGCGAGCGGAAGGAGATGACTACACACTTGAGCTCGATATGCTCCTCGGATGGATATCGTCAATAGACACTATAATCAAAAGTAAACAATAATCGAGGTTCGACCGGGTGACGGACTGACCTCAAATATGTACCGAGTAAAAATAAAAATCCTCAAGAAGCAAATCGAAATGCACCTGATAGAGAAGAATGGTGCGCCGTGGAGTGATAAACTTCATCGGATAGGACTTCTCCTGATACTCATCGGAGTATTCTACGGAATATCAGTAGCCGAATACAGGAAGTTAGCTGGTGAAAACATCATCATCATCGAACAAGCACTCGGGAGCGAGATCGTGCGTATAGATGCGGAGTCGGACGGTATGACCGTCGTAAGCGCAAAGGACGAACCTGAAGACGGCGATTTGGCAAAAAATCAGGACTCCGGGGATGGTCTAGCGATACTCATCGCCGAAGCCTTCCCCGAGAATCCTGAAATCATGATAGCGATTGCAAAGGCGGAATCGGGGATGAATCCACAAGCGCAATCAACAACAGATAGGATGGCTGACGGGCGCGCTTTCTCACACGGCCTTTTCCAGATAAATCTGACAGTATCGGAGATTGCAGGCGTGAAATGTCACGAGGCTTTCCACGGAAAAAACTACAAGGCAAAAGTTATCAACGAAGAACTCTTCACAAAATGCATTGTACTCGCACACAATGCGAAATACAGTATAGGAACAGCAAGAGAAAAATATGATGAACGAGGGAATTTCACGGCTTGGGGGGCTTATACATCTGGATCATATCTTCGGCATCTTTGACAAAATCCTATAACCTGATATACTGGTAGTAAATTAACTATCAGTTGTAGGGCAACTGGTGGACAAACTCCGCTCGCTTGCCCTACAGGCGAGCGAATTTTGTTTTATGAAAAAATGTGAAACTTGCGGTGTAATCATGGAACGCGAAAAACGATATTCCTACAGACAATTTTCCGAACGAAGGTTCTGTTCAAAGTCATGCAGGGGTAAGACACAGCTCTCGAAAAAGTTCACCCATTGGAAAGGAGGTAGGAAAAAGCAAGATGGATATGTTCTTATATTCATTGGAAAAGGAAGGTACGTTCAAGAGCATAGGATGGTGATGGAGAAACATTTGGGAATATCACTGAGGAAAAATGACGTCGTACATCATAAGAATGGTATAAAAGATGACAATAGGATTGAAAATCTTGAAATACTTTCCATATCGGAACATAGTATGTTGCACGCCATAGAGAGTGGACTTGGTAAAGATGAAAAATCATACAGATCAAGAAATGTTTTAGGACAATTCGTTTAAGGAATCACATATGCAAAAGCTCATAGAAGACGTCGCGCCCGGAGTCGTCCGCGTCACGACCGACGACTCAAGATTTTACGGATTCGACCGGAAAGATACTGAAACTGGCCTCCCGATCAAGAAGTGGAAAGCGTCGATCACCTGGATTTCCAGTTTCCTCGTGAAGGATACGTCGCTCCTCCGCTGGATGGCGAACAAGGGGTTCGACGAGGCGCAAGCCGACATGGGGCGAAAAGGCGCGAGGGGGTCCATGATCCACGCCGGGTGCGAACAGCTCGTCTTGACCGGCTCGGTGAAGATGGACGACATATTCATCGACAAGGACACGAAGGAATCGCGCCAGCTCACGCCGGATGAGTACGAGAACGTCATGTTCTATCGTGAATGGATTCGGGTCGAGAAGCCGGAAATACTCTTTGTCGAGAAGACCGTGGAGGATTCCGGAGATGCGCTCGGCATCGCCGGAACCGTCGACCTCGGTATCATACGGAACGGGAAGAAACAGATCATCGACATCAAGTCCGGCAACCACTACATGGAGCATGATATGCAGGCGTCCGCGTACCGATACTGCCTCGGGGAAGAATGGAAAGACGCCGATATGATCGCGCTCCACCTCGGACGGCACCTGAACAAGAAGGGCTACCGAGAGACCGTCCTCGAAGACCGGTTCGACCTCTTCCTTGCCGTGATGAAGTCATGGGCAGCGAAGACGAAGGAGCGCGGACCGCTCCAGCGTGATTTTCCGCTTGAAATTAAGCTGTCTGATGAGGAGCGGAAAATGTATCAACCAAAACTCAAGGTCGATGAGCCACAAGTAAAAGCTAAAAAATCTAAAGCATAAATATATGTTACAAGCACACGAAGGCGGAAATAAGGTGTATTTGAAGATCATCGACGGGAAGCTCAGACAGGAAGTGGATAAGGAAACGGCGGGGGCAGTCAAGCGGGAATGGAAGGCTCCAGATGGGTCCGAGGGGACGAAGTGGGAAATGGTGTATGACACAGTATCAGGGACTATCACGAATATATCCTTCCGAGAAACCGATTTTGGGAAGTTTCTCAATCTGGAATTCGACGGGACAGAAGTTGTCGCGTTCCACACTGATCACCGGTATTTTTCGGATGTAGTGAAGAAACTCGCGTCATGTGACATCACAAAACCGATGTCCATTCGCCCGTACGACTTCACTGACAAAGACGAAAAGCGTATCACAGGAGTGTCAGTGACACAGGAAGGACATGGATGGAAAGATAACAAGGCCCCTGATTTCTTCTATGATTTCGAGAAGAAGACATACAAGCATGATTTCCCGAAGGCCGGACACACAAAAGACAAGCCATACGACAAAGATGACTGGAAGGCTTACTTTATCGGTGTGAAGAAATTCCTGGTTGCGTATGTGACGCTCTCGATCATTCCATTGGTTGAGAAGCACGCTCAGGACGAAACCGAAGAAGTCATGGTAGCTCCGGAAGGCGAAGACATCAAGCTCTCGGACATTCCGTTTTAAGATTATCACCGGTGGGAGGGGTAACACCCTCCCTCCAGGACATACCTATGACCGACGAAGAAACAAAAGCACAATATGATACTTACATTGCACCAGACATCGGAGCCATGCAGGAGCGTATCAGAAAAGCTATGGTGAAAGGGGCAGAGAATGCAAAAATACGCTCTGAAAGGCAACAAAAACTCGCCGAC
>Ga0075163_10013545_pt1 | contig 10555 bp, 10 predicted proteins | sample JI1023141ADNA_FD_71478 | JGI IMG/M metagenome (GOLD analysis project Ga0075163, IMG submission 71478) | Wastewater effluent complex algal communities from Wisconsin, to seasonally profile nutrient transformation and Carbon sequestration -... | ecosystem: Engineered > WWTP > Effluent > Algae... | reverse complement strand
TTTTTTTTTTCCTTCCTTCCAATACTATAATAAAGATTTTATTAAATTACCTCTTAAATTAGTAAAATTAATTATTAAAGTACCTTTTAAAAGGTTACGTACACTTAAACGCAAACTTAGTATTTGTTATTTTTTTATTTTTTTTTGAAGAATTTTGCAAATTACACCAAAGATTTTTCTTCATAAATTTAACAGATTTTATCGTAAAAAATATATTACATTATTTAAAAAATATTATCAATACACTGATTTATTGTTTTTTGTTGAATTTATTTATTTTTATATTTTTACAAAATTAATAAATATAGAAGATATTGAAAGTATTCCTTTATTGGGGAAACAATTAAGTTTATATTATATTTTAACGGAAAAAAAATTAATAGTTTTTTTTTGGGACATAGCTTCTTTTACTTTAAAGCCTTTTAAAGTAAAAATTACTGGCATTAGACGTCGGTTTCGTCAAAACTTTTTGATGTCTTTATCTTTTTTTTTTAAAATAAACACATATTTACCTTTAACTAAATTTTTTACTTTTATACAATTCTTTAATTTTTTTTTTTTTTGTAGATATTTTAATCATAAGACACGTTTTTATCGAAAATTTTTACGACGGTTAAAGCGTCGTCGTCGTTATAAATTAATAACATTGTATATTAGAAAAAAATTAAAACGAAGTTAGTTGAAAATTACATATTTAATTCCAAAAACAAGAAAACGTGTTGTTTGCCTATTTAAGTATGAACGTAAATATTTATTAAATCATTTTTTTATTTTTAATTATCAACTTCCTTATGCCTTACGTCAACAAATTTCTCTTCTTTTGAAATCAGTAAAAAGATATGATCGGTTTACAGAGGCGAAAATAAGATGTCCTTTGACTAACAGTTCCAAGGTATACAATATACGTTTTGGTTTATCACGGTGAGAACTCCGTCGTTGTTTTTTATCTGGACGTTATGAAGGTTTTTCAAAAAGTAGTTTTTAGTTTTTGTTTTTTTTAAAAGAAAGAAAATATTGAAGAGATTTTGTTGCGGGTTATAATTGAGCTGCTAGTAAAAATTTAAGGTTTTTTAAAATAAAAAATAATAAGTATGTTATTATATTTTTACAACAATATTTATTACCATTAAAAATTATTCAAGGTTTTTCTCATCAAGGTGAGTTCGTATTCGTATATTTACATCAAAACCAAAAATTAGCTTTTGGTATGAAATTATTTCACGGCAAGAAGCGTAAGTTAGGTGTTTCACAAAGGTATTTTGATTTTCTTAATCAAACAACTATTCCAGGTATACGTGATATGTATTTTGTTCGTTCACCCCTTTATGGTATTTTACCTTTAGAAGAATGTTTTTTAAAAAAATGCAGTGGCGAAGTCTTTTTAATTGTATTTTTTAGAGATACAACAAATACTTTATAATTATATTGTTTTTATATTTACGTAGAGTTGTTTTTTTGAATATGACAGATGGTGTTTTTATGCTAAGAAAAAGTATTTTAAAACAATATATTTATTCATTTTTAATAGAACCTTCTTTTTTTGTTAGACGTATGTATATGAAAGGATATAATTACCGTCATCGTTTAGGTATTAGATCTAAATATATTAGGTTATACCTAGGTGCTCCTTTGTCATGAGTTGTAAGATTGCCTATAAATATTAAATTAAAAAAATTACGAAAAAAATTTTTTAAATTTATTAGCTTTAATTGAGCACTTTTGCTTAATTTTTGTTATTATTTAAAAAATTTGCAAGAACATTTGCCTTATAAAAGGCGTGGATTTATGTTAACAAGATATAAAGTAAAGCGTAAAATAGGTAAACGTTCACGTCGTTAATTAATTTTATAACATAATTTGTTTTTTAACTATTATATTTGTAGTAGAAGAAAATATTTAAAATATTTCGATGAACATGCTTTACGGTTTAACTTTAGTAAAAAAAAAAAGTATAATAAAAAAGAGGTTAGTACTGTTTTAAGTAAAAAAAAATTTAAAGTAACAAGTTTTAACAAAATTTATGGATTTAGTAAACATTTTGTGAGATTTTTTCCTGTTATTTTTGGTATTCATCTTTCTTTTTTTTCAAAATTAGACGTTGATTTTTTATTCAAAAAATATGGACATTTATTTAAATTTCGTTATCAATTATACTTTTTTTTTTCCAATCTACGTTATCGGTTTTTATACTATAGAAATTATGCAAATAGGTTTCATTTTATGCTAATTAAAAATGCTAAACTTTTAAAAAATTGATTTATTAATTTTCGGTTACCTTTAAGAGGACAAAGAACGAAAACAAATCGTGCAACTGCACGTAAATTAGTTTACAAGTTTAGGACTTATGAGCGTTTAGAAAATTTTGAAATATTAGAGTTAGTGCATACATTTAAATTATAAAAAATTATGCAGTTATTTTTATTATATTATATTTCATTTTTTTTTTTATTAAATTTCGATTTATTATTAATTATAATATTAGTTTGAATTTTTTGCTGTATGTGAATATTTTGCCACGAAAATTGTGTTAATTTTTATTTTATATTTGATTACAATTTTTGAGTTTTTATTTGCTACAGTTTATTTTTTGATTGTTGTTATACATTTAATTTTGCACTTATTAAAGATGGAGAGACTCTGTTTTCTTTTATTTAACTATTGGTGTGTGGATTTAATTTTATTAAGTATACTTTTATGTCTTACTGTTATTGTTAGCATTAAATTAGCTAACACAGATTATGAGTCTGATAACAGTGAACAACATGAAAAGAAACAATTATTTGATAATAAAACTAGTAAGTTAATATTTTTGCGTAAAAAAAAAGGTAAAAGACATAAGAGGAGATCTTCTTATTCTAAAAAAGATAAGTAGTTTTTATTAATTTTTTATTTTTTATATTTTTAAAAAATTTGCATAAATTGGTTGACTTGTTTAAAAAAAAAGATGGACGTGGAGTAAGCCTTTAAGGTGCATGCGGCTAGAGAATCTTGTTTTTCCCGCAGAAGTTTAAGTTTGTTTGACGTTATTCTTTTTAGTAGCGAATCACGTGTTGCAGTGTTGTGTATCTAAAGATATCCAAACGATAAACTCCCTGTGTGTCTTTAGGTTTTGTAATAAAATTAACCAAATGAATTGAAACATCTTAGTAATTTGCGGAAAAAAAATCAATTTTTATGGAGACTCTGTTAGTAGTGGTGAGCGATTGTGGATCATTATAATTAAATATATTAATTCAATAAGAAATTTCTGTTGATAAAATACGATGGTATGCATGTGTTAACTAGGCTCCACTAACCCTGGATTACCTAAAGGTTTGAGGTCTTTAGTTTTTTACATAATGTTTTTTTTTAGAAAAATGATTAATTCTTAGTTATAAACTATTTTTTAGATTTTAAATAAGTGTTTTTTAGTATTGTTTGTAGATATACACTAAATTAACAGAGTAAGGCGGAGGACATTTTGTTTGAATATTGGAAATCCACTTTCAAATATTTAGTATTTTATAAAGAGCAATAGTGAAAAAGTACCGTGAGGGAATGTTGAAAAGAAGTAGATATCTTCTACTAGGTGAAATAAGAACTTTAACCTTTATGTGTCCTAGCATTCTTAGTTTTAAATTTAAATTGATATATTAAAAAACTTTTATTTATAAATAAATACATAGATACTATATTTATATTTTTATTATTTAAATATATTTTTTCTTGATTTTTTTTTTTTAGAATAACACTGTACCTTTTGCATCATGGACTTGCGAGTAAATATATATAGCGAGCTTAAGTTTTAACTTAAAAAATGTAAGGCGTCTTGAAGAAGTGATAGTTATGCTTATTTGACCCGAAACTAAATGAGCTAACCATGATCAAGTTGAATTTTTTGAGTAAATAATGACTGAACTCGTGTATGTGGCAAAATACTGGGACGAATTGTGGTTAGGGGTGAAAGGCTTATCAAATTTAGAAATAGCTGGTATTCTACGAAAACTATGTGGGTAGTGTAATTAAATAAATTAATAAAGGTAAAGTAACTATCTGGGCTAGGGGGGCTGGTTGACGGCTTTACTGAACTCAAAAAAAACTCAGAATGTTGTTAATTTAATTTTTTGGACAAACCTAGAGCGATAAGGTTCTATTGTTGAAAGGGAAACAGCCCGCATCGTGCGTTAATGTCCATGACATCTTGCTCAAAAAAAAGAAATGAATTTTTTTTTATAGGGATGTAGGCTTTAAAGCAGCCATCATTTTCAGAAAGCGTCAAAGCTCACTTATAAAGTTGTTTTAAATATTTTTTATTTCAAAAATGTGGAGGTATTTTAGCCTTAAACGCATGCGGCGGACAAATGTTGCATTCATTTTTGGTAGTAGAATATTTTGTAGATTTTTGAAAAAAATTTTGTTTAAAATTTTTTGAAGTATCAAAAAAAAGAATGCTAGTATGAGTAACTATATTGAATTTAAAATAATTCACACCGAAATTCTCAGGTTTTATATGTTTTTATTATTAGAAGAATATATTTAGGCGGTCTCTAAGTTTTTAAGATTATTCTTATAATGATGAGCTATACGATGAAATAATTTGGTAAATCGACGACTCGATCCTAAATTAGAGTACCGTTTCAATACAAAAACGTGAGGTGTTCAAAATGTATTTGTATTTCCTTTAAAATGTTTATAAATGAGTATGTGTGGTGTTCGAATTTCGTACCTTAGGTTTTAAATAACGCACTTATTTTATAGGAGACAAGAAAAGTTTAAAAACCAAAAAAACCGTACTTAATCCGACACAGGTGGAATGTTTTAACAATAATGAGGTGTTGAGAGAATACTATTGAAGGAACTCGGCAAATTGGCTCTGTAACATTGGATAAGGAGGTTTTAAAGAAAGAAAACTTAAATTAGTAATTTCAAGATTATTGTTTTTTTTTTTAAATTTAATGAAAATCGAGGGGGGCGACTGTTTAACAAAAACATAAGATTCTGCAAAATTGCAAAATGAAGTAAAGGATCTGAGATCTGCCCATTGCTAAGCTACTAACAGGAAATGTTTTATTGCGTTGATCAGAGAGGGCTAGTTAACGGCGGCTGTAACTCTGACGGTCCAAAGGTAGCGAAATTCCTTGTCGGGTAAATTCCGACGTGCATGAATGGTACAACGACTTCCTTGCTGTCTCCAGTAGTATCTAAGTGAAATTGTAATTTTCGTGAAGATACGACATAAATATGGCTAGACGGAAAGACCCTATGCACCTTCACTTGAATTTTATATTATTTTCATTCGTTTCAACTATAAAGTGTAGCTGTGAGTTTTTGAAGTTTCCTTGTCAAAGGGGATAATGGAGACGTAAGTGTAATATCAGTTTTTTGTAATACAGGAATTTAAGGATTTAACCAAGCATGTATTTGTGCTAGTTTAACTGGGGCGGTTTCCTTCTAAAGCGTAACGAAGGAGTTCTATATTTTGTTTTTTCTTTTTGTAAGTGTACAAAGGCGTAATAGCAAATGTGAATTTGATTGTAGGACTTACATGTCTTTCTAGGACGAAAGTTAGTTATAGTGATCCATTATTGCTGTGTGGAAAGGTTAATGCTTATCGGATAAAAGGTACGCTAGGGATAACAGGCTAATGATCTTTGCGAGTCCTTATCAATGAGATTGCTTGGCACCTCGATGTCGACTCATCGCATCCTGGCGCTGAATCCGGTGTCAAGGGTTTGGCTGTTCGCCAATTAAAGCGGTACGTGAGTTGGGTTCAGAACGTCGTGAGACAGTTCGGTCCCTATCTACCAAATTTGTTTAAAAGACAATTGAGAAACAATAACTCCTTGTACGAGAGGACTGGAATTATGGTACCACTGGTGCACCAATTGTTTTTGCTTTTTAATAAAATATGTTTTTGTTTTTTATAATTTATCAAGAAGCATTAATTTTAAATTAAAATAGTATTTATTTTAGTTTAAATATAAAATTCTTTTAAATTTTTTTACATATAAAAAACTTTAAATTTTTTTATAAAAAAATTTTGAGCATAGTTGGGTAGTTACGTACGTAATACTCGAGTTAATTTCTGAATTCATAAAAGTTTGAAACTTTTTCAAAATTGATTGTCTTTAATTTTTTTAATTTAAAGAAATTATAGATTATAAATTGTAGGTTTTTTGGTTTAAGCTAAAAATACTATTTTTATGTTTTTATGTTAAATTTTATAGGATAATTAAATAAAGTATAAAGTACTCAGTGTAGTAGCGCTTTTTTGTATTTTAAATTTATGTTAACTTTTTTTAAAAATTTTTATTTTAAACACTCTATTTTTAATTTTTTTTTAAACCCATATGATAGGTTGCTTCCAGGTGATTTTTTTTTTATTATCTTTAAACAACCTACAAAAATGAAACATGTACGACGTCCTTTAATGAATTTCAAACAGTTTTATTATATTATGTTTAATAAAAAAACTTTAGGTGTTAAAATTTTTTTTAAACGTCAACGATATAAACGTTTGTATGTTTGAGGTATTTTGTTATCATTTTATTCACGATTTCGTGTTATATTTAGAGTTCAAATTTTTAATACACCTTTAGAATTTTTTGTTAATATGCACAGTATTTATTTTTTAGGTTTTTTTCCGGTGCGTTATCGTTTAAGTTTTTTTGATTTTACAATAAAATATCAATTATATGTTTTAAAACGTTTTCGTTCAAAATTTTTTAAATTAGATGTGTATAATAATTGAACAAAAGAAACTATTTTAAAGTATTTATAAACCTATGTATTTTTTTTTATTTTCAGAAATGCAAGAGCAAGAAATGATAATCACTTTATTTGACCTTGCTAGAAGTGCAAAAATGATTGGTGCAGGATTAGCTACAATATGTATGGGAGGCGCTGGTATTGGTATTGGTGTTGTGTTTGCAGGTTTTTTACTTAGTTACTCTAGAAATCCTAGTTTATTAGAATCTTTGTTTTTTTATACTTTATTAGGTTTTGCTTTAACAGAAGCAATTGCCTTGTTTGGTTTAATGATGGCATTTATAATTTTATTTGCAATGTAAAACATATAATAATATATGTTTTTTATAAAAATTTTTAAATAATTTGATTTTACAGCAACAACAAGTACAGGCAGAAAAGGGGAAGAGATTTAAAAAACAAATTTATAAACGTGTTTTTAAATTTGCGATGTATAAAAAACTGAATTCTGATTTATGGGGAACTTTATATAGTAGTAGTAAACGTTGTAGGGTCGTACGTCGTTTATATTATTTATTTGCATCTGTTCCTGTTGTTTTTCCACGTTCTTCTTTTTATATGAAACCATCTTTTGGAATTCGTGTTAAGATTAGACGTGTTGCGGCTAGCTCTAAGCGACGTCCAGATTATTTTAAAGTTCTTTGTAATTTGAAATTTCGGTCGCACGGTGGATTACTGAAACCAGGTAAAGGAAGTAAATTTAAAAAGAAACAATTTGTTCTATCTCGTTTGAAAACGTTTTATGGCAATTACAGTTGACCTCGTTGATTTCGTTTTTTAAAAAAAGTTTTTGGGAAAGGAAATCCTTTAGGTCGAGGCGAATTACATTTTTTTTCTTACTTTGAACGAAGAATTTCAACTATTCTCTTTAGATCCGGTTTTTTCATTAATATTTATGATGCGAAAGAAGCTGTACGCTTAGGATATGTTTTAATTAATGGAATTGGAATACGTGCTCCGAATGCTTTAGTTAATAATTGAGATTTTATTTCGTTTATACCTTTTTTTTTTTTTAGATTAAAAAAATTTATTATTTTTAGACTACGTTTTTTTCGTTTTTTATACGGTCCTCCACTTTATTTGGAAGTTGATTTTAATTATTGTCATATGGTTTTTATTCGAAAATTTTTTTTGTTTAAAAACATTAAAACAACTTTTTTAACTAGAAGTTCAATTTTACAAGGTCTTTATAATAATTCGTTAAAAATTTAAAATTTTAATTAAAAAGCTGGATAGCATAATGGTATTGTTTTTGTTTGCAAAATAAAGTGTATTGGTTCAAATCCAATTCCAGCCTATTTTATAATAGAATTCGTAGTTTAATGGTAAAATGCACTGCTCATAACGGTTGCGTTATAGGTTCGAATCCTATCGAATTCAAAGTAAAAATGGATGGTGACGTTTGCAGCAACTGCATTATACGTGCTAGAGAGTTTGATCCTAGCTCTGAGTGAATGCTTGTAACAGACGTCACACATGCCAGTTGTTTATGTACGATTTTTTGTATTATTAGCGTCATGGTGAGTAATGTTTAAGTAGGTTAACGATTAAAAACTTCGTAAGTTATATAGAATAATTTTAATATATTAAAAGAAAAATTTAAGGAGAATTTTTATTAATTTTGTAAAAATTTAATAATTTTTTTTATATTTAAATTTTAAGTACATATATCGAGAAAAGTAATTGCTTCTGATGATCGGCTTGCTTTGATATATTTAGGTAGTTGTTAAAGTAATGTTTTTGCGAGCCGGACACTATTAGCTGTTCTAAGAGGAAGAATAGTCACATAGGAACTGGAATAGGGACCTACCTTGATTTTTGAGGCAGCAGTGCGGAATTTTGGACAAGGTCTAAACAGACGATCCAGTTATGTTGCGTGGGTGAAGAAGGGAACTTGCCATTGTAAAACTTTTCTGTTGGGGAGATAAAGGAAGGTACGCCAGCAAAATTAGTCCTGACTAATCTCGTGCCAGCAGTCGCGGTAAGACGGGAAGGGCGAGTGTTATTCATCGTGATTGGGCGTAGAGGGTATGTAGACTGTTTTTTTTGTTCAATTAGTGTTTTACAAAGACCAAAGCTTAAAAACTGGGGAATTTCTTTTTGAATTTAGGCTTGAATTTTCTGGAAGTTATGTCGTACTCTTATTCTTTCGTTAAAATGTTCAGGTTAACGGGACGTTCTAAAGGCTAAAGCTACTTTCTACTTTAAATTGACGTTGAGGTACAAAGGTGTGGGTAGCAAACTGGATTAGAGACCCAGGTAGTCCACACAGTCACCTATGAGTGTTGAAAATTTTATAAAAGTTTTTAGTATACGCGTTAAATGCTCCGCCTGGGTCCTACGGTCGCAAGTCTAAAACTCAAAGGAATTGACGGAGGTTTGTACAAGCGGTGGAATATGTGGTTTAATTCGACATTACTCGCAGAATCTTACCAATCCTTGTTATTTTTTAGAGAATATACGTTAAGCGAATTCAGTTTTATTTTTATCATTTATACAGATAAAGGTTGGATTTTTACAGGCGTTGCATGGCTGTCGTCAGCTTGTGCTTTGAGGTGTCTGGTTCGTTCCAGGAACGAGCGTAATCCCTGAGAGCACAATTGATACCCGGCCACGATTAACAAAGAAAAGTTGATTTAGATTGGGACGACGTCAAGTCGGTATGACCTTTACGGATGGGGCTACACACATGTTACATAGGTTATTTTCGCAAAAAGTTACGTCGCTGTGAAGTTTAGTCAATCTTGAATGATAGGCCTTAGTTCAGATCATTTTTTGAAATTTAAAAGTGTGAAGGTGGAATCGCTAGTAATCGTTAACAAGCGAGTGACGGTGAACGGTACCCGGGCTTCGTACACACTGCCCGTCACGCCACGGGAGTTTGGTTATTTTGAGATTACTCAGAAGTTTTTGATACCACGTTCTCTTTCTTCCCATTGTTTTAGAGCTATACTCGAGCAACTGGGGCGAAGTCGTAACATGGTAATGGTAGGGGAACCTGTTGTTGGAGGACCTTTTTGTGATATTTTTGATTTTTTAAATTGTAAACATAACTCAGTTTGGTAGAGTGTCGGACTGTGGCTCCGGAAGTCGCAGGTTCAAATCCTGTTGTTTACCTTGTTGTTTTGGGGCTGTATAACTCAATTGGTAGAGTGTTGGACTTTTAATCCAAAAGTTTCGGGTTCGAGCCTCGATACAGCCAACCCAAAAGAGGCCTCTTAGTAGATGGGTATAACGTTGCCCTTTCAAGGCAAAAAAGGGAGTTCGAGTCTCCCAGAGGCCATATAATACTTTTAACAATTATTTGTATTACGTCAGAGTGGCCGAGTGGTAAGGCGCTGGACTGTAAATCCAGTGTATTGTTACAGCATAGGTTCGATTCCTATCTCTGGCATTTGATTTTTGCTTGTTTAATTTGTTCTAAACTATTTGTGTGCAATTAATTGACAGTTTGGGTTTGGAGTAAAGGTAGCTCGTCAGGCTCATGCCCTGAAGGTTTAGGTTCAAGTCCTAAGACCCCGTATATTTAAAACAATAAATTGTGAATATATAATGTATTTTTAATTTTAATGTATTTTGTAAAAAGGAAATAGTTTAATAGGCAAAATGTGTGTTTCCAAAACTTGAGATTAGGGTTCGAGTCCTTATTTCCTCGTGTATTTTTTTCTGAGAAGTTATGAAATTTGTAAAAAATTGGCAAAAGTTGTTGTTAATTTTTAGCTGTAAAGTCTAATTGTTTTTCTGTTTGAAGAAAACAATAAAAGTAAGGAAGATATTTTGTTAAAAAATAATAAGTTAGAGAAATAAT
>Ga0075163_10013544_pt1 | contig 10556 bp, 6 predicted proteins | sample JI1023141ADNA_FD_71478 | JGI IMG/M metagenome (GOLD analysis project Ga0075163, IMG submission 71478) | Wastewater effluent complex algal communities from Wisconsin, to seasonally profile nutrient transformation and Carbon sequestration -... | ecosystem: Engineered > WWTP > Effluent > Algae... | reverse complement strand
GGCTCCCATTGGCCTGCGTTTGTGTTCACCCATTGGGTGAGTGTGCCAAATCTGCGCAAACCCGCGCCCGGGCTTGATCAGACAGCTATTGCGGGTAGTGAACTGCTGTTTCTAGGGTAATAGCAATGCTTGTGCCAAACAATAATGGCCCTCTGGATGCGAGCGTATCTTGCAAGATTTTCTCGATGCTGAAATGGGCCTGGCGGATGCCCTACTTCTCTTGCATCAGCTAGAAAGTTCGCTGCCTTGCAACCAGCAACTTCGCGGGACTCCTCTCGGAAAAAACCTTGGCGACAAACGGCATGCCGCCCAGAGTGTCAGCCACAGCCATCGTCTATGTAAGCTGACGCAAAGAATCTGCCATGGAGCGTTGGCACGATGACACTGCCAGTCGATCCACATTGTGCGGTTAACATGTGGCGCGTGCCCATTACTCTATCGATCCGCCTCCATTTACTGGCCCCAAGCGCGCTGTTGCTGGGCGCAAGTTTGCTCACTGCCTGCCAGGACAGGCCCGCAGTAGCCCCATCCGCGCGAACCGCCACTGTGGAAGTCGGCGTGGTCACCGTGAGTGCCCAGGACGCACCGTTGCAGCTTGAGCTGCCCGGACGCCTGAGTGCCAGCCAGGTAGCCGAGATCCGACCGCAGGTCGGCGGTCTTGTTCTCAAGCGCCTGTACACCGAAGGCACCCTGGTGACTGTGGGGCAGCCGCTGTACGAGCTTGACGCCGCCAGCCTGGAGGCCGAACGTGCGCGCACCGCGGCCGCGCTGCAGAAGGCCGAAGCCCAAGTCGCCGCAGCACGGGCCAAGGTAGCGCGTGACGCCGAACTGCTGCGCGCCAACTTCATCAGCCGGTCGGCGGCAGACGACAGCACCACCACATTGCGCCAGAGCGAAGCCGACGTAGCCGTGGCCCGAGCCGCGCTAGACGCCGCACAGGTGCAATTGCGCCGCGCCCGCATTGTGGCGCCCATCGCCGGGCGCATTGAGGTCTCCGCCGTGAACGCTGGCGCGCTCGTCACCGCCAACCAGACGCAGGCACTCACCACCATCCAGCAGCTAGACCCGATGCATGTCGACATCGTGCAAAGCAGCACCGAACTGCTGGCGCTGCGCAGTCAGCTGGAAAGCCAGACCGGCAACCGCCAGGTTCAGCTGGTGCTCGAGGACGGTTCCTTGCACCCGCAGCCGGCGTCCCTGCAGTTCAGCGGCGTCACCGTCGACCGCGGTACCGGCACCGTGACGCTGCGGGCCGTAGTGCCCAACCCACAAGGCAACCTGCTGCCGGGCATGGTGGTGCAGGCCAGGCTTCTGGCAGGTACTGATCGTGGCGTGCTGCTGGTGCCACAGCAGGGTGTGACACGATCGCCCACCGGGGACGCCACGGCGCTGGTTATCGGCGAGGGTAACAAGGTTGAACGCCGCCGGCTGCAACTGGCGCGCGCGGTCGGCAATCAGTGGCTGGTGACGAGCGGACTCAAGGCGGGTGACCGCCTCATCGTTGAGGGGCTGCAACGTGCCCGTGCCGGCCAGACGGTGACGCCGGTGGCTGCAGGGGCCGCCGCATCGGCGCCGAAGGTGCGACAAGCGGCGTCTGGCGCTTCGGCAGCCCGCTGAGCCGCGCCGGGAAGCCTCAAGCCATGGCCTCGTTTTTTATCGACCGCCCCATCTTTGCCTGGGTGCTGGCCATCGTCATCATGCTGGCCGGTGCTGCCGCGACACTGACGCTGCCGCTGGAGCGCTACCCGGACATCGCGCCGACTCGCATTTCCATCAACACCAGCTATCCCGGCGCGTCGGCGCGCACCATCGAAGACTCGGTGACGCAGATCATCGAGCAGAACCTCAAGGGCATTGACGGGCTGCTGTCCATCGAGTCGTCGAGCAACGCGTCGGGGAACGCCAGCAGCCAGCTCAGTTTTGTTGCTGGCACCAACCCCGACACGGCGCAACTGCAGGTGCAGAACAAAGTTCAGCAAGCGGTCTCCCGGCTGCCGCAGGCGGTACAGGCACAGGGTGTGCGTGTGACCAAGGCCGGCACCGACCTGTTGATGGTTGTGACGCTGAACAGCGACGACCCAGCCGTCACCTCGGCCGACATGGGCGACTACCTGCAGAGCACGCTGGTTGATATCGTCAGCCGCATCGAGGGCGTGGGCGATGTCAACGTTTTCGGGTCGGGCTACGCGATGCGGATCTGGCTCGACCCGCAGCGGCTGCAGCGTTATGCGCTGGTGCCGGGCGACATCCGTGCGGCACTGCTGGCGCAGAACACCGAGGTCTCGGCGGGCCAGATCGGCGCCTTGCCGTCGCCCGAGGGCCAGCGGCTCACGGCCATCGTCACTGCGCGGGCCAAGCTGCAGACGGCCGAGGAGTTCCGCAAGGTCGTGCTGCGCGTGCAGCCCGACGGTTCGGCGCTGCGCCTGTCTGACGTAGCGCGCGTAGAGCTTGGCCGCGACAGCTACACGACCAATATCCGCAGCAGCGGCCGCACTGCGGCCGGTATGGCCCTGTTTCCGGCCAGCGGCGCCAATGCCCTGGTCACCGCCAATGCCGTGAAGGCCAAGCTCGAAGAGCTGGCACCCTTCCTGCCGCCGGGAATGAAGACCACGGTCACCTTTGACACCACGCCCTTCATTAGTGTGTCCATCAAGGGGGTTGTGGTGACGCTGATTGAAGCCATGGTGCTGGTGGTCGCCATCATGTACCTCTTCATGCAGAACCTGCGCGCCACACTGGTGCCGGCGATTGCCGTGCCGGTGGTGCTGCTGGGCACCATGGGCGTGCTCGCGGTTGCCGGTTTCTCGATCAACACGCTGACCATGTTCGGGCTAGTGCTCGCCATCGGTCTGCTGGTGGACGACGCCATCGTCGTGGTCGAGAACGTCGAGCGCCTGATGCGAGAAGAAGGCCTGTCGCCACGCGACGCCACCAAGCGCAGCATGGGTGAAATCAGCGGCGCGCTGGTGGGTATCGCCGTGGTGTTGTCGGCGGTGTTCATCCCGATGGCATTTTTCGGCGGCTCCACCGGTGTTATCTATCGCCAGTTCAGCATCACCGTGGTCAGTGCCATGGTACTGTCGGTGCTGGTGGCGATGAGCTTGTCGCCAGCGCTGTGCGCCACCTTGCTCAAGCCGGTGCACAAGGGTGAACATGCGGCGCACGGCGGTCCGCTGGGGCCTTTGCTGGACCGATTCTTTGGTGGCTTCAACCGCGGCTTCGACCGTTTCACCGGGCGTTATGTCGTCCAAGTGGGCTGGCTGTCGGCGCGCAACTGGCGCAGCTTCGCGGTGTTTGTGCTGTTTATTGCAGGCACTGCTGCGCTGTATAAGACGTTGCCCACCAGCTTCCTGCCCGACGAAGACCAGGGCGGCCTGCAGATCCAGGTGCGCATGGCGCCCGGCGCCACCGCCGAGCGCCTGGAGAACGTGATGCAGAGTGTTGAAGCCTACCTGACCGAGCAACCGGAGGTGATGTTCTATAACCTCGTGCGCGGTGCCGGCGGCGACCAGGGCTCGGGGCAGGGCTTCATCCGGCTAAAGGACTGGTCCGAGCGCAGGGCGACAAACCAGGGCGCGGCTGCACTATCTGAGCGTTTCAGCCGCGAACTCGGTTTGCGCGTGCGCGACGCCAACGTCTTCGTCGTGCAGCCTCCCACGGTGCGTGGCCTGGGCGGCAGCGCCGGCGTGCAGCTGTTTCTGCAGGACCTAGGCGGCTTAGGCGCCGACGCGCTGGCCGACGCGCGCGACCAGCTCATCGACGCCGCGGCAGCCCGACCCGAATTCAGACGACCGCGCACGAACAGCCTCACCGAAACGCCACAGCTCGCGATCCGCATCGACGACCACAAGGCCGGCACGCTGGGCGTGGCCACGACGACGATCAATGACACGTTGTCCATTGCGATGGGCGGCGCTTATGTCAACGACTTCATCGACCGCGGGCGCGTCAAGCGTGTGCTGGTGCAGGGCGAAGCCGCCTACCGCGCCGAACCCGACAGCCTGCGCCACTGGTACGTGCGCAACAGTGGCGGCCAGATGGTGTCGTTCAACGCCTTCGCCAGCAGCGCTTGGGTCAACGGCCCGCGCCAGTTGGTGCGTTACAACGGTAGCCCGGCCTACGAGATCCAGACCGACATCGCACCAGGCGTCAGCTCGGGTGCCGCGATGGTGGCGATGGTGGGGCTGCTGCGCGCGATGCCGCCTGGCATCGGCTACGAATGGTCGGGACGCAGCTACCAGGAGCGGCTGTCGGGCGACCAGGCCCCGCTGCTCTATGCCGTCTCGGTGCTGTTCATCTTTCTCTGCCTGGCGGCTCTGTATGAGAGCTGGTCAGTGCCCTTTAGCGTGATGCTGGTGGTGCCACTGGGCATTTTCGGGGCGCTGGCGGGTAGCCACCTGGGCGGCCAGAGCAACGACGTGTTTTTCCAGGTCGGCCTGCTCACCACCGTGGGGCTTAGCGCCAAGAACGCGATCCTGATCGTCGAGTTCGCCGAAACGCTGCGTTCCCTGGGCATGGGCGTACTAGACGCGACGCTGAAGGCCTGCCGGCAGCGTGTGCGTCCCATCCTGATGACCTCGCTGGCTTTCGGCATGGGGGTGCTGCCACTGGCCCTGGCCAACGGCGCCGGCTCGGGCTCCCAGCGGGCCATTGGCTTCGGCGTGCTGGGTGGCATGATCAGCGCAACCGTTCTGGGTATCTTCTTCGTGCCACTGTTCTATTTGTGGGTAAAGGCGTTGTTCTCGAAACGCGCAGCGACATGAGTCAATCCGCCTATGCCTAGCCAAGCCCTGTCCGCGTTGGCAGATTCCGAACATCGACACAGTTTTGCAGACGATGCAATAGAAAGAATCAAGACGGAGATTCCAGCCTATGAACTTCAGGGCATTGGCGCGAAAGCGCGGTGCGATACATTGGCATAGAAGTGGAGGAAGCCTTGGAGCTTCATGAACAGACTGAGATTTGATGCTCAAGCCGAGCCGGTGATAACAGCCAATTTGGCTTCGAGTTACCGGCCACTCACGGATTCCCCCAGTTGGCCCGAAAGCAACTCGACAACCGACAGCCAAGGTCTTATGACGTTTCATCGAAGATGACCTCTTACTGGAAGTCAATTTTTCATTGTTTGTGGCGTACAGGCCAGAACTGGTCTTCAGTTCAACATCCACTCGGCTTTCTCTTTTCGCTGCAACTTAAGTTTGCATTGGCAAACTTGGTCACACCACGTATGATCGCGTCCGCCGAAACCATGGTGACAGACTGACCCGCGTTTAGGCCGACGTCCTTCGAATTGGGCGTGATGTCGGCCAACATTACCTTGTCGAGTTCGGCCAGGTAAGCATCTGTCGCGTTTTCGATCACTCTTTTGAGCTTGCAGTGTGCTGTCAAGGTGCAGGAGTTGCGGGCATTGTCAAAACACTCGACCATATAGAAGTCGGTCTCGGTGTTGCGTATCACTTCACCGATTCGGATATCCGACGCAGGTTTTAGAAGCCGCAGCCCACCGCCACGCCCGCGTTTGGTTTGCAGGACTCCTTGGCGCGCCAGATCGTTGACGATCTTCATTAGGTTGTTTTTGGATATGTCGTGTCCATCAGCAATCTCCGCGATCGAAATGGGGCGATCCGTGTGTTCGGCGCAATACATCAGCACACGCAGTGTGTAGTCGGTGTAGTCGGTGAGCCGCATGAAAACTCCTATATGAAATGGGTGCGAACACGGCTGCATAGCAGCACATGACCGTAGTGTAGTTTATTGATGCAAATTACTTGCATCTTTCATATGATTCATTTAATATGAATGTTATTGGCTTGAAACACAGCCCATTCCTTGGTCACTTTTCGCCACTTCCACACTACCTAAAAGGAAACCTTGCCATGCACGCCACGCGCAAACTCTGGACCTGGCTCGCAGTTATCTGCGCGCTGTCCTTTGCCGTTCTGGGATGGGTCGGGACAGAGATATATCTGACCGCACCGCCCATTCCCAAACATGTCGTCAGCTCCAAAGGGACGGTATTGTTCTCCCCCGGGCAGGTGCAGCGCGGCCAGGAGGCCTGGTTGTCCGCCGGCGGCCAGCAGTTGGGTTCTGTCTGGGGGCATGGCAGTTATGTTGCACCCGACTGGTCGGCCGACTGGCTGCACCGCGAAGCGCTGGCGCTGCGCGAGGTCTGGGCACTACGTGACTTTGGAGCAGGCTTTGACGCGCTGAACCTGGAGCAGCAGGCGGCACTCAATAGCCGCCTGAAAACCGAAATGCGTCGCAACACCTACGACGCCGCCACCGAAACCATCACTCTGTCGCCGGACCGCGCCGAAGCCGTCCAGCGCGTGGTACAGCACTACACCGCACTGTTTGGCGCAGACCCCTCTTTGGACGCGTTGCGCGAGCAATATGCCATGAGCGCGGGAAGCCTAACAGACCCTGCTGATCTGCAGGTGCTGCCCGCGTTCATCTTCTGGTCAGCCTGGTCCTCGGCCACCGACCGGCCTGGTGAAACCGATCTCAGCTACACCAGCAACTGGCCCCACGAACCGTTGGTGGCCAACACCCCCACGGCGGGCGCGGGAATCTGGTCGATTGCCAGCATCATCTTCATGATCGCGGCCATAGCCGGCATGATTTTTTACCACTCGACGCACGCGGAAGAAGGTGATCCCAAGCCACCCAAGGCCGATCCACTCTTTGACCTCAAACCCACGCCGTCGATGAAGGCCACCCGCAAGTACTTCTATGTGGTGATCGGTCTCATCCTGGCGCAGGTTGGCATGGGTGTCATCACCGCACACTATGCGGTCGAAGGACAAAGCTTCTTTGGCTTCCCGCTAGCGCAGATTCTGCCGTTCACGGTCAGCCGCACCATCCACACCCAGTTCGCGGTGCTTTGGATTGCAACTGCCTGGCTGGCCACCGGCTTGTACATCGCTCCCGCCATTTCTGGCGTCGAACCAAAATACCAGAAGCTCGGGGTCAACGTGTTGTTCTATGCTCTGCTGTTCATCGTGGTTGGCTCCACCGCAACCGGCTGGATTGGAACGCTGCAACACATGGGTAACGATTTCTCATTCTGGATCGGCAACCAGGGCCTGGAGTTCACCAGCATGGGCCGTATCTGGCAGATTCTTCTGTTCGTAGGTTTGCTGTTCTGGGTGACGCTGCTGGGCCGCGGCCTCATGCCTGCGCTGAAAACGCCATCTGAAAGCCGCGGCCTGATTGCCATGGTGTTTCTGGCCGCACTGTGCATAGGCGGCTTCTACGCCACGTCCCTGACCTGGGGCAAGCACACCCACTACTCGATGATCGAATACTGGCGCTGGTGGCTGGTTCATTTGTGGGTGGAGGGCTTCTTTGAAGTGTTTGCCACCGCCGTGATTGCGCTGCTGTTCACACGTCTGGGCCTGATCCGCGCCAGCACTGCCAACAGTGCCATCATCTTGGAAACCATCGTGTTTCTGTTCGGCGGCATTCTGGGCACGTTGCACCACCTGTACTTCACCGGCACGCCGACCTTTGTGATTGCCATCGGCGCCATGTTTTCGGCACTGGAAGTGGTGCCCTTGGCCATGATCGGTGTAGAGGCCTATCGCAACTACCAGCGCTCCCAGGCTGCACACTGGGTGCAGGCTTACAAGTGGTCCATTCTGTGCTTCATCGCTGTCGGCTTCTGGAATGTGGTCGGTGCCGGTCTGCTGGGCTTCTCCATCAACACGCCCATCGCCCTGTACTACATGCAAGGCCTGAACATGACCGCGGCCCACGGCCATGCCGCACTGTTTGGTGTCTACGGCATGCTGGGCATCGGGCTGCTGCTGTTCTGCTTGCGCGGACTGTCAAATCGGCTGGCCTGGTCGGACAGCTTGCTGGCGCCCATGTTCTGGTCGCTCAATATTGGTCTGGGCATGATGGTGTTCATGTCGCTGGTGCCGGCGGGCATCTACCAGGCCTGGGCCAGTGTGACCAAGGGCATGTGGTTCGCCCGTTCACCCGAAGTGGTGCATTCGCCCTTCATGGAAACCATGGTGTGGTTGCGCGTGCCGGGTGACATCGTCTTTACCGTGGGCGTCTTGTGCTTGGCCTGGTTTGCAATCCGCTTGATCACTGGGGAAAAACGCAAGCAATCGACCCATCACCCCATTGGGGTATTCAATCAGACTTGACGTTTAGCGACCATACCGGGGTGGCAGAGGACAGTGCTGTTTTCGCCACCCTTCAGTCTGCAGTTTTTGCTGATTGGTGAGTAGCTGCCGTCTAAAGTGAATGGATAGAACATGTGCCAACTTTCTGGCGCTTGACACTCCAACTTGAAAGGAATACAACATGTCAGGATACTTCGAGCTCAAGTCTGCGGTAGGAGCCCAATTCATGTTCAACCTGAAGGCCGGCAACCATGAGGTAATACTGACAAGCGAGCGGTATGCGACCAAGGTGAGTGCTGAAAACGGCATTGCATCCGTCAAGGAAAACGCTGTAATTGACGAACGCTTCCAGCGCAAGGTGTCCAAGGACAATGCACCGTACTTTGTGCTGTTGGCCGCCAACGGACAGACCCTCGGCAAAAGTGAAATGTATTCTTCCAGCAAGGCCATGGAAGGCGGTATCGCCTCGGTCAAGGCGAATGCCCCAGGAGCTCCGACGAAAGTTCTGGAAGAGAAATGAGAGCACCCCGAAACGGATCGCCGAGACATAGCCGCAGGTCGGCCCCCATTGGTTCATATGGATGGACATGGCGCGCGCGGCTAGTCTCAGCCGACCGATCTTGGCGTTAGCTTTTGCCGGCAGGCTTAGGTGTTACATAAAGTGCGCAAGACCCACATTTATCATTCCCCGCGATGCTGTTCATTTTGAAATTACAACAAAAAATGCCTCTGGATGAAAAATGCATCGATTTCACTGCCTTTAGCCTTTGTGTTGGTAAACACACCGTCAAGCCACTTCTAGACGCCTAAGCTGACTTTCCGGGCTTGTGCTCGTCTATGTCGAAATTTAAGGTGTACCTATGTCTTCCATGATGAAAGCAGCAGTGTTTGTTGAGCCCGGTCGTATTGAAATTGTTGACAAGCGCATTCCGGATGTGGGACCCAATGATGCCCTGATGCGCATCACCACCACCACGATCTGTGGCACCGATGTCCACATCCTCAAGGGTGAGTATCCGGTGGCCAAGGGCTTGACCATTGGCCATGAGCCGGTCGGCGTGGTCGAAAAATTGGGCAGCGCCGTGCAGGGCTACAAGGAAGGCCAGCGCGTAATTGCTGGCGCTATTTGCCCCAACTTCAATTCCTACGCCGCCCAAGACGGGGCGCCGTCGCAGGACGGCAGTTACCTCATCCCGCTGGGCTTGTGTGGTTGCCATGGTTTAAAGGCCACAGCAGGCTGGCGCTTCGGCAATTTGATCGACGGCACACAGGCCGAGTACGTGCTGGTGCCCGATGCCCAGGCCAACCTGGCACCCATCCCTGACGGCCTGACGGATGAGCAGGTGCTCATGTGCCCGGACATCATGTCCACCGGCTTCAAGGGCGCGGAAAACGCCAACATCAGGATTGGTGACACGGTGGTGGTATTTGCCCAAGGCCCGATTGGCCTGTGTGCTACGGCCGGTGCGCGTCTGCTGGGTGCCAGCACCATCATCACCGTTGACGGCAATGACCACCGGCTGGGCATTTCACAAAAGATGGGGGCCGATATCACGCTCAACTTCACCAACTGCGATGTGGTCGCCGAGATCATGCGGCTCACCGGCGGGCGTGGCGCAGATTCGTCGATTGAAGCGCTGGGTACGCAGGCCACGTTTGAGTCGGCACTGCGCGTACTCAAGCCGGGGGGCACCCTGTCGAGTCTGGGCGTATATTCCAAGGATCTTACCATTCCGATATCGGCTTTTGCCGCTGGTTTGGGCGATCACAAGATCAATACAGCTCTTTGTCCCGGTGGCAAGGAGCGCATGCGCCGGTTAATGAACGTGGTGGCTTCCGGCCGGGTGGACTTGGGCGTCATGGTGACGCACGAGTACAAGCTGGAAAATATCGTGGCCGCCTACGACCTGTTTGCCAACCAGCGTGAAGGTGTGCTGAAAATTGCAATCAAACCTTGAACGCAGTTGCATTGGCGTAGCTACCATCAATTGAACGACAGTATCCGGTTCCGGTACCTGGTTTGAGGGCGACACGGTCCGTATCAAAGGTCTCGACCGCCGCGCAAATCAGTTGTCGTCAACTCACCCTTCGAACCAGCCTCTGCACCCATGGCGAGTGTTGAGTCGGATATTGAGTCAATTAAGTCCGGGGACAATGCAGCAGACCCAAAGCTGCCTTCTCAAGTTCGGCCTTGAGCACGCCTGTCGGCACCCACGATCCACCGTGTGCGACAAATCTTTGTGTCGCATCCAATACTGCTCCAGGATTTCTCTCACCGCCAAGCACGGGCTCCAGCATTACGTTGGCCAAAGCAACCTGTTGCTTGTCATACCGGCCCACACCCGCACAGCCGTTACTGTCAAACTGGAAGATAGTAAACGTCTCTCGGCATACACTGAACGGCGTGCGGTCAAAGAGCTC